>Ga0068855_100000269_pt1 | contig 64518 bp, 66 predicted proteins | sample KBSCornC52_FD_66592 | JGI IMG/M metagenome (GOLD analysis project Ga0068855, IMG submission 66592) | Corn rhizosphere microbial communities from Kellogg Biological Station, Michigan, USA - KBS Corn C5-2 | ecosystem: Host-associated > Plants > Roots > Rhizosphere > Soil ... | reverse complement strand
CGCGGCGGCGCAACCTACTGCTCGGAAACAGACGTGACCGAAGAAAATCAAACCGCCTGCTACTACGACGGGCTCACGGTAGACGACTTGCCGCCGCTGCTGGCGCCCCGCAGCGAGTAAGGGTGCCTCACCGTAGACAAATTCGCCCCAGTCGAACGCGCATCCTCTGCCAGTCGGGTTCGTATCCGCGCTTTGAATCGGCTAACGTTCGCGCTCCGCGCGTGGATCTCATGAACGACGAAGCCAAGAGCAAGGACGCGCTGATCGAGGAGTTGCAGGCGACACGCCGGCGCCTCGAAGCTGTAGAGGCAGAGCTTGGGCGACGGGCTTCCGTCGATGTCGTCGTTCAGGAGCGGCAACGAGTCGAACGGCAATTGAGGCAGGAGGAGCAGCGGTTGCGCCTGATCGTCGAGGGTGTTCGCGATCACGCCATCTCGATGCTCGATCCCGAAGGAAGGATCGTCACCTTCAATCGTGCCGCCCAGCGGATCAAGGGCCATGCCCTCGAAGACGTTCGGGGTCAGTACTTTGGGATCTTCTTCACCCCCGAAGATCGCGCGTCCGGCTTGCCCGAGCTCGAGCTGAAGACCGCCCGTGAACAGGGGCGCTACGAAGGTGAAGGTTGGCGCGAGCGCAAGGATGGCTCGCGGTTTTACGCGGCTGTTTCGCTGTCGCGCCTGCAAGACGATGCCGGCGAGCTGGTCGGGTTCGTCAAAGTGACGCAAGACCGCACCCGTTATCGTGAGCTGAGCGAGGCGTTAAGGAGACGTGAGTCCGAGCTGCGTCTCACCGTCGACGCAATTCCCGGGCTGGTAGCCTACATGTCCAGAGACGAAGTGTATCGGCAGGTGAACCGTGCCTACGAAGGCTGGTTCGGTCGGCCTGCTGAGGAGGTCGTCGGTCGACACATCTCTGAGGTGCTGGGCACGCAAGCATACGAGACGCTTCGCCCGCACGTCTTAGCAGCGCTAGCGGGCCAAAGGGTGTCCTTCGAGTCCGAGGTGCCTTACGCTTCGGGCGGAGCCAGGTGGGTACGAGGGCAATACATACCCGACCGCGACGCTCAGGGCGAAGTCCACGGCTACGTGAGCCTCGTGCTGGACGTAACGGAGGAGAAGCGGGCCGAACAAAGGCTATCCGAGGAAGCTCGGATCAATGAGACGCTCTACCGCGTCGGCACTGCGCTTGCCCAGAATCTCGACCTCGATACCGTATTTGCCCGTCTGACCGATGAAGCAACCGCGCTATGCCGAGCGCAATTCGGCGCGTTCTTTTACAACGTAGAAGACCCGGAGCGCGGACGCTACATGCTGTACACGCTCGCCGGGGTGCCGAGAGAGAAATTCGCGGGCTTTCCCATGCCGCGGAACACCGACGTATTCGCCCCGACGTTCGCGGGCGATGGCGTCGTTCGTTCGGACGACATCACCAAGGATGCCCGCTACGGCAAGAGCGCTCCGTATCACGGCATGCCGGCCGGGCACCTCCCGGTTTGTAGCTATCTGGCGGTGCCAGTGGTGTCGCGAACGGGTGAAGTTCATGGCGGACTCTTCTTCGGTCATGCAGAGCCGGCCATGTTCACGGAGAGAGACGAGCGCCTGATCGTCGCGATTGCGGCACAAGCCGCCGTCGCCATCGACAATGCTCGCCTGCACGCCGCGACCATCACGGCCGAGCAGCAATACCGTGCCCTCGCCGAATCCTCGCCACAGCTCGTTTGGACCACGACGCCGGACGGTGCCGTCGAGTACTGCAACCCCAAATTCCTCGCCTACGTCGGGTTCTCGTTGGAAGAGATGCGGCGCGAGCTGAAATGGCAGGTCCTCGTTCATTCCGAAGACATGCCCAAGGCGGTCGTCGCTTGGACGACGGCACTGTCGACCGGAGAGCCCTACGAAGTCGAGTACCGGTTCCGACGAGCTTCCGATGGCAGTTATCGATGGTTTCTGGCCCGGGGTGCCTGTGTTCGAGACGCCGAAGGGCGCATCGTCAGGTGGGTTGGCTCCTGCACGGATATCGATGACCACAAGAGGTCCGAGGAAACGCACCGTTTTCTGTCTGAGGCCGGCGCTCTGCTCGCATCCTCTCTGGACCACCGCCAGACGCTGCCCGCCCTGGCCCGCCTTGCGGTGCCGCACATGGCGGACTGGTGCTCGATCCAACTCTTGGACGCCAACGGAGACTTGGAACGCCTGGCCGTTGCCCACGCGGACCCTCAGCGAATCGAAGTCGTTCGTGAGATCGAGCACCAGTATCCTGACAACGAAAACGACGCGGCTCGGCGCATCGTCGACACGGGAGCGCCCGAATACGTACACGAGCTCACCGATGAGATGTTGGCGGCGAGCGCGCGCGATGCCCATCACTTGGAGTTGATTCGGCTTCTTGGCTTGCGGTCCTGGATGGCCGTCCCCATCGCGGTAGACCGCCGCACCATCGGGGTCATTTCTCTAGCGTCATCCGAGTCCGGAAGACTTTTCGACCAGCGAGACGTGGACATCGCGGCAGAGGTGGGGCGCCGCGTGGGAGCCAGCATTGACAATGCACGGCTCTTCGAGCTGACGCAGCAGGAGCGCCGGCGTGCCGAGGAGGCGAGCCGCGCCAAGGACGAGTTGCTCGGCGTGACGTCGCACGAGCTCCGAACACCGCTGAGCGCCATCCTTGGCTGGGTGCGAATGCTGCGGTCAGGGCATCTGAGCGAGGACAAGCGGGTGCGTGCGCTCGAGACGATCGAGCGCAATGTCAGGATCCAAGTTCAACTGGTCGAAGACTTGCTGGATTTCAATCGGGTTACTACCGGCAAGCTCCGGCTCACTTTGGCGCCGCTCGAGCCGGCCGAAGTCGTGGAGGCGGCGGTCGACGTCATCCGACCCGCCGCGGAAGCGAAAAACGTGCGCCTCCAGGTATTGCTCGATCCGGACGCCGGGATGCTGAACGGCGACGCGGATCGTCTCCAGCAAGTCGTCTGGAATCTGTTGTCGAACGCCGTGAAATTCACGCCGAAAGATGGTCGCGTCTACGTTCGCCTGCAGCGAGAGCACTCGCACATCGAGATTGTGGTCGCGGACACCGGAGCCGGCATCGCGCCGGCGTTCCTTCCGCATGTCTTTCAACCATTCAGACAGCAAGACGCCAGCGCCACACGCTCCCACGGCGGGCTGGGACTCGGCCTTGCCATCGTCAAGCACCTCGTCGAGCTACACGGCGGCAGCATCGAAGCACGCAGCGACGGACTCGGAAAAGGCGCGACGTTCGTGGTGCGATTGCCAGTTTCTCCGCTTCGCTCGACCTCGCTGCCCGCTCCCGCGCCACCCGTGTCGCGGCGCGGCGACACGCACGCAGTGTTGCAGTGTCCGCCCGAGCTCGAGGGGCTTCGCGTGCTGGTCTGCGAAGACGAGCCCGACGCTCGCGAGCTGCTCGAATCCATCCTCACCGGCTGCAAAGCAAAGGTGACGCTGGCAGCCTCCGCTGCGGAGGCTCTGGACCGGTTCTCCGAAGCCATTCCCGACGTCATCATTAGTGATATCGGCATGCCCGAGGCGTCCGGCTACGAGCTCATCCGTCGAATTCGTGCTTTGCCCGCGGACAAGGGCGGGCGTGTTCCGGCCGTGGCCCTCACCGCCTACGCCTCGATGGCCGACCGGACACGCGCATTGATGGAGGGCTTCCAAAATCACGTAGCGAAGCCCTCCGATCCCCAGGAGCTCGTCGCCGCCGTCGCCGCGCTCGCAGGCAGATTTCCTCGTCCGTGACGCCCTTGAGGCCAAGCGCCACTCTCCGAGCAGAGCGAACGGGCCCGCGCGATCTGTGCTCGAGCCCGAAATCACTAGGTTTTTTCGCAAGGCACTCGGTCGCGGAAACCGCTGAAAGTCGCTGCGTTTTCACCAAGGATGCAATTCGATCAAGGGTTCTTCCTACCCCCAATCGGAAGTACCGTCGCGACCACGAGGAGGGAACGCGCCATGGCGACAGCCGATGATGGGGCAGCCGTTCAGCTCGCGGCGTCGACTACTCGAGCGCCCGGTGACGGCGAGCCCGTTGAGCCAAGAGCGGAGGAATTCTTCGTTTGTGCAACTGGCATTTGCGTCTACATCAACGTCGACGGCTATCCGTGCCGCGTGGAGTTCGATTCGCCGGACAGCCCTGGCGTCGCAACGGGCTCGCGCGGTCCTGGAACGGACAGCGCTCTGAAGGCCGCAGGCACCGCGTTGAGACGCCACCTCCTCAGACTCGCGCCGCTGTTCGCTCGCCTCCCGGACAAATCGAAATTTCGGGCGTGACCCGCGCGACAGCGTGCTTGTTACACTCGAAAAAATGTGATAGCATCGAAAGGCTATGCCAGGGACAGGCAAGCCAGAAATTTTGGGTGCCAAGATCCTGGTCGTCGAGGATGACTACCAGTTGCTTGCGCTGCTTCGGCGGGCTCTCGAGCGCGAAGGATACGATGTCATCGCCGCCATTAGCGGCGCTGAGATGATGAGCCTGCTAGCAACGGCGAGGCCGGACCTGGTCGTGCTCGACATTCACCTGCCCGACCAAGACGGACGCGACTTGCTGGCAGAGCTCAAGAAAAACCCGAAGACTTGTCATATTCCGGTGGTCGTTTGGTCGGGCGGCGACGCAGATAGTGATCGGCGCATCGCGCTCGATCTTGGCGCCGAGGACTACGTACAAAAGGGTCCGCCATCAACCCTCGTTCCAAAGATCGAGCGCATCCTGCTGCGCGTGAGCGAGCGCCAGCTCGTCAAGGCGCCTTCCGCCGGCGCCGACAAGAAGCTGGCCTGAGGGGCGAGGCCGAGCGCGGGCCGAATGAGTCGCCCAACGGTGATTCATGGGCGGCAGCGCTTGACTGCGCCGTCGAGTCGGCTTTTCATTCGAGGATGGCGCGAACCATCCTTTCGCTTGCCGATGCGCGACACGCGGCGCGAGACTCAGCCAATCATTTCATCTGGGTAGCCGAAGCACACGCGGCTGCATTCAAAGAGCGCGGCTGGGTGCGCCTCGAACCGCCGCTTGGTGGCGGTGTCATGTTCGTGAATCGGCAACGTCAGCAAGCTGCTGGAAGCGGCAGAGACGGCGACGCGACGGTATCAAAGCACGGCTCTGATTAACCTAGCCGCAGGGTCAACGCGCGCGGCTCAAGGGGGCCGTCCGAAGTTTTGTTACCGAGCGGCAGTTCGGGCGTGGCGCTCGGCGTAGAGAAAACCCGTTCTCGGGCAGCTCAAGGCGTCGCTGCAGGATTGCGCTCGATGAGATAGGTCTTGCCGGCCCAACGCACGACGGGCAAGTAGTCGCCGTTGCCGTTGACTTCGAGCGCGACGGCTTCGGGGCATGGAAACAGCACGGTCTCGCCGAGAGCCGCGCCGGGGGTCGTCTCCACGTCGGCGTCGGTTTGAATCATCCAGTTGGCCTCACGACTGCAGTAGGCTGCCGCGGCACGCTCGTGCGTAAAAGCGTGCGCGATAGACTTTTCGTCCACCGCGACCCCGAATAGGTGCGCACCGCTCGGGGCATGGAGCGAATCGAAGCAGTAGTAACTGGTGCCAGAAAGCGCGAATGGGTCGACGTCGCTACCGCAAGTCGTCACCACCAAGCCATCGCCGCTGCTCGACAGGGTGAGACCGGTCACGTAATCGTCGACGCTGTTGCCCGCAGCCTTGGCCGCGGCAAATTTCGTGGCCGTCGGGGCCAATTGCTGCATGTAGCCGGCCTCCATGTCGTCGAGGAAGTTGCCGGTGTCGACAGACCACGCCACGTACAAGGAGCCGTCACTGCTCGCGCCGGACGCGCGATCGGGCGCGTCCGGATTGGGATCGGCTATCGGCCCCTTGTCTTGCGCCCAGCCGCTGACGCCGGGGCGCGCGCGAAACCAGCCGGCGGCGCGTCGCATCCACGCAGCTGCGCCCTCGGAGCCGCCCGCCAGCGCGAACTCGGTAGCCTGAAGCTGTATCGTCGTGGCCTTGGCGACCAAGTCGTCGTTCGAGTTCTGTAGATGCACCAAGACCGGCGCGGCGCCGGTAGAAACGCCGATGCCTTCCAACTTTTTTGCGGCGTTCAAATACAAGCGTAGACTGCTCGAGTTTACTCCGGGCGCTGTCACGCTATGCTCGACAACGCCATCGGGGCCGACGTCGACGAGTGTGAGCGGCATGGTGTCATAGAGCATCTCGATGTGATTGGGTGCCGGGCTGATGCTGGCCAGGACGCTGGCGGCTGGCGCTTTCTCGATCTCCCGCGCCACATGCCAGGTCGGCTGAAAGTCGCCCGCCATCGCGTCGCCTTTCGGCCCCTCCAGTGACACGCCCCCTTCGGCCGGAAATGGATAGCGAAACACGATCTCCTCGTCGGTCCACGAAATGACGGAGGTCTCGTCTTTAGGAGTCAGCGTCACCTCACCCTGGCTACCCACCGCCAGCGTGAAGCCGGCCAGCGCCGCGTTGCCCAGACCCGACCCCGTGATCGTAACTGTCGTGCCGTATGGCCCGGTGGTAGGGGCCATCGATTCTATCCGAGGCTCGGGATATTGAGCCACGTTGCCGCTGGTCCCTCCCGTGCCGCTCGTTGCCATGCCGCCGCCTTCCGAGATAGCGCCACCAGTCGGCTCATCTTCTTGCCCACCGTCACTCAGGGAGCCCGAGTGACCCATTCCGCCGCTGCTGTTGGCCGCGCCGGCGCGCGAGCTCGATGCTCCGCTTTCCTGATCGAGGTGCCACTCACTGTCGTCGTACTGGCAACCTCCGAGGCCCAGCGCTCCCCAGCAGGAAAGGCCTGCTCCCAGAAACCAAAGCGGCTTGCGACAAAGTAGTGAACGCGTGGACCTTCGCATGGGCGCACCTCTTGATTGGAGGATCATCCATGGGTTGCGACGCTACGTCCAGTGCGACTTAGTTGCGCAGCGCTGCATCCACTGCTTCGCAGCCACCGTGAACGAAACAAGCAGCACGCAATGAGACAGGCTGCCCCTGCGTGCGAGTCGGACCCGCACTTACCTGCAACTGCTCCAGACGAAAGCGTCGGTTTTGCGGGCTGTCTCGGCTATGCTTGCAGCGAGCGCATCGTCGCATCGCGCGCTCCAGAACTGGAATTCATGCGCTGTCGCTGGGTCCTACCATTCGTTGCCTTGCCAGAAGCCGCGTTCGCCCAAACCGCACTTCCGCCTGCGCCACCCGCTGCCAGCGCACAGGCTCCGGTTCGTGCTGCTCCTGCAGCGGCTCCAGCTCCCGCTACGCCAGCGGCGCCCACCGCGGCGCCGTCTCTAGTTCAACCGTCTCAGGCTGCTGCGCCGACGGCCAAGCTCGGGGCGCCAGCTGCTCGCACGGGCTTCCAGATGCACATCGTGGCCCTGACCGCCGCGGCTTTTCCTTTCGGTGCCGCAACCGGCCGGCGTGGCGACGCTTTGAGCGCTCGCTATGGCTGGCAATGGGTACCGCTCGAGCTCGGGCTTGGCGCAAAGATCTTCGCTGCGGTATACGTGGGCGCGTACTTGACCCTCGGCGTCGGCAGTGAGGGCAGCGACGTGACGACAGAAGGGCATTGCGAGTCGGGAAACGACATCGATGACGACGTGTCGTGCAGCTCCGTCACCGTTCACGCGGGGCTCGAAGCTCGCTACGGTTTCATGGCGGCAGAGTCGATGAACGTCTGGCTTGGCTATGGCTTCGGTGTCACGACCGCAAGTCAGCGCATTTCCGACGCTGGGCGTTACGACGAAACTTCCACCGCGCAAGGCGTTGACTTCGCACGCTTGTCGGGTGGGCTGGACTTTCGTCTACGGCGTGGCTTTGGGCTGGGACCCTTCGCGGTCGTCTCGGTTGGGCGATACAGCCACGAGCGCACGACCATCAATGAGATCGTCACGTTCTCCGGCGATATTCACGATCCGGCCATGCACGCATGGGTGTCGCTGGGGCTGCGAATGGTGATTTTTCCATGACTCAATCAAACCGGTATCGACTCTCGGCTCTGTTCAGCGCTCTCTTGCTACTTGCCTGCGACGGCCAGCAATACGTGAGCCCTGACACCGTGCAGCTCGTCATCACCAAAGAAAGCTCGACGTCCGAGCTCGTCAACCGCTGTAACTACGTGCCCGTCCTCCTAGGGAGCACCGTCAAGGCGCGTTACCTCGTCGAGGACGACCTCAGGGCAACGCTAACCGTCACCCGTGATGCGGTCACGGTGGGCTTCGACGGAGCCGCGGACACGTTCAAAGCGTCGACGACTGACTTGGCCGACGGCCCCCAAAGCGCCCCCGATCCTCCCGCTGGTTACAGCGTTGATCTCAGTTTCGGCTGTACTCCGGAGCCCTGAGATCGTCACACGCCGCGCTGCGTAGGCACAGACTGAGCTGAGCCGACGGGGGCGTCAGCGCTGCCATCGCTTCCAGGTACCGAGGGAAGCTCGTCCTTGGGACGACTCAATCATGGAAGCCACCGTGGCCATTTGCCGCAGTGCCTAGTGCCAGTCGCAGAAAAACTCGGCCGCCAATGTCAACTAGACCCGGCGCGGACGGTGGTGGTCGGACCGGATGCATCATGCCGTACTGAACGTTGACGCAAACAGTGCCGACATGAGACCGTCGCCCGCGCCTATGGTCGACCTGTCGCCGCGTCTCCCGGAATCGACGCTGACGGACGAGCTCGCGGCAGAGCGTGCGTTGCTCGATGGCTTAACTCGCATCGCCCCGTTGCTGACTTCCGAGCTCGACTCCGACCGTCTCATGCAGCGGCTCACGGAAGAGGCAACCCGCCTCATCGGCGCGGACTTCGGTGCCTTCTTCTACAACGTCGTCGACTCGGCGGGCGAGAGCTACATGCTCTACACGCTGGCAGGAGCCCCGCGAGACGCCTTCGACAAGTTCGGGATGCCTCGAAACACAGCCGTGTTCGCCCCGACCTTTGCTGGTGAAGGGACGGTATGCTCCGCAGACATCACCCAAGATCCGCGCTTTGGAAAGAACGCTCCACACCACGGAATGCCTCAAGGTCACCTCCCGGTGGTTAGCTACCTCGCCGTCCCCGTACGAGATGTATCTGGAGCTGTTCTCGGTGGTTTGTTCTTCGGCCACGCTGCCCGCGGCAGATTCGGTGACCGGCAGGCTCGAGCCGCCGAGGCTATTAGCGCCATGGCCGCCCCGGCGCTGGCGAATGCCAAGCTCTTCCGGAAGCTGGAGGACAGTCAAGCGGCGCTGCGGGACGCCAACGCTCGCTACGAGCTCGTCAACGATGCGACGCGTGAGGGCCTGTGGTTCTGGGATGTTGAAACCAACTCGGTGGACTGGAACGACGCTCTGCTCGCGTCGATCGGCCTGAGCCGGGAACAGTGGGGAGGCACCTTCGCCGAATGGTTCGAGCGGCTGCACCCGGACGACCAACCTCTGCTCAAGGAGGCCTTGCGCGCGCATCTCGAGGACCACGCGCCTTACAGCGTGGCCCTGTTTCGCTTGAAGCACGCTTCCGGGGAATTTCGCTGGTTTACGACCGTCGGACAGGCCGTTTGGGACGAATCCGGCAGGCCGAAGCGAATGGCGGGCTCGGTGCGCGACGTGACGGATCGCAAGCGAGCCGAGGATGCACGGCTGGCGAGCGAGCTACGCTTTGAGCAAATCCTGGATTCGGTTGGCGACCTCATTTTTTGCAAGGACGAGAACCTACGCGTCTCGTACGCCAACGCGGCGACTCGTCGCTACTACGGCATGACGTTCGAGGAGCTGCGCGGCATCACCGACGTACCCTTCAATCAGATCGATTTTACCAAGCAATACAACGCCGACGACCGCGACGTTTTCCTGACGGGCAGACCCATCGAGCGGTTGGAGGAGCCCAACCAAGCTCCGACCGGCGAGATGCGTTTCTTCCACACCATCAAAACTCCCATTTTTGATGCGACGGGAAAGGTCGTGGAGCTAGTTGGTGTTTCTCGCGACGTCACGGAGCGAAAGCGGGCTGCCGACGAGCAAAAGAGTCTCGTTGCTGCTTCTGCGATTCTGGCGCAGTCCATCGACTACGAGCAGACTCTCGCCAACGTCGCGCGCGCGATGGTTCCCATGGTCGCCGACTGGTGCGCCATCGACATTCTCGAAGACGGCAAGCTGCGTCGCGTCGCCGTCGTGCACAGCGACCCGAACAAAGTAGCCTTGGCTCTCGAGCTGGAGGAGCGCTACCCAACACGTGTTGACGCGCCCAGCGGTGTGCCGGCGGTCATACGCAGTGGGCGATCCGAGCTCGTCAGTCACATCCCGAAAGAGCTTCTCGCTCAGCTCGCGCAAGACGCGGAGCATCTGCGGTTGATCCAGGAGCTGGGGCTGAGCTCCTACGTTGTCGTCCCGATGCTGGCGCACAATCAGGTACTGGGCGCGATCTCACTGGTCGGCGAAGGCACACGAGCCCTCGGTGAACGTGACCTGGCCTTCGCCGAAAAGCTCGCGAAGCGTGCCGGTGCCGCCTTAGAAAACGCGCTACTTTACCGTGAGGTGCGCCAACTGAACGAGACGCTGGAGGCGCGTGTCGACGAGCGCACGACGTCCCTACTCGAAGCCAATCGAGAGCTGGAAGCGTTCTCCTACACCGTGTCGCACGATCTTCGTGCCCCGATCCGACACGTGAGCGGGTTCGTCGACATGCTTCGTTCGCATGCCGGCGCGTCCCTTGACGAAAAGGCGCGACACTACCTGGATACCATCAAACAAGCAGCAGTCCAGATGGGCTCACTGATTGACGGGCTGCTGGGTTTTTCCCGTCTCGGACGTGTCGAGCTCAGCAAGCGGACGGTACCACTAGGCAGCCTCATCGAGGCCGTAGTGGAAGAGCTGGGCCCCGACCTGGCGGACCGACAGATAGCCTGGAAATTCGGAGCCCTGCCAACAGTTTCTGCTGACCCCACGATGCTGCGGGTCGTCCTGTCGAACCTGCTCTCGAATGCCGTCAAGTACACGAAGCACAAGCCGCACGCTCAGATCGAGGTTGGGGCTGAGCCGCGCGGCCGAGAGTACGTGATCTGGATCAAGGACGACGGAGCAGGTTTCAACATGGCCTATGCGAACAAGCTGTTCGGCGTATTCCAGCGATTGCACTCGGACAAGGAATTTTCCGGCACCGGCATCGGCTTGGCCACCGCCAGGCGCATCGTCAATCGCCACGGGGGACGCATCTGGGCCGAGTCCGAGCTGGGACGAGGCGCCACCTTTTATTTTACTTTACCGCGATTGGAGACTGACGCATGAGTGAAGCCGGCAAAATTCTGCTCGTTGAAGACAGCGAGCAAGACGTGGAGCTCACGCTCAGCGCGCTCAGCCAACACCACCTCGCCAACGAAGTGATAGTTGCTCGAGACGGCGAAGCCGCGCTCGATTATCTCTATCGCCGCGGGGAGTTCGCCCAACGAGTTTCGGGAAATCCGGTGGTCATCTTATTAGACATCAAGTTGCCCAAGGTGGACGGGCTAGAAGTCTTGCAGCAACTACGTGGCGATGAAGAGCTGCGCCATACGCCCGTAGTCATGCTCACCTCCTCGCGCGAAGAGCGCGACATCGTGCGAAGCTACAATCTCGGCGTGAACGCATACGTGGTCAAGCCAGTCGAGTTCACCGCCTTCGTCGAGGCGATTCGGGAGCTCGGTCTGTTCTGGGCTGTCATCAACCAGCCACCGCCCATGCAAGCGCGGCCCGAGTGATCGACATTAAACGAAGGATCCGGGTCGTGCTGCTGGAGGACGACGAGCTCGACGCCGAGCTCGTGGTGGCAAAGCTCGCTGAGTCGGGACTCATCATCGAGGTCCGGCACGCCCGAAGCGAAAGCGAGTATCTGCGTGAGCTCGACGACGCGGCTACGGATCTCATCCTATCGGACTTTTCCTTGCCCGGTTATGACGGCCTTGCCGCGCTGGAAGCAGCTCGTGAAAAGCTGCCCGAAGTCCCTTTCATCTTCGTCTCGGGAGCGATCGGCGAGGAGCGCGCCATCGACACGTTGCAGCGCGGTGCCACCGACTACGTGCTCAAGAGTAGGCTCGAGCGCCTGATCCCGGCAACAGAGCGAGCGTTGCGCCTGGCGGAGGAGAGACGTCGGCGCCAAGCCGCAGAAAGCGAGCGAGACCGCCTGCTCGAGTCCGAACGTCGGGCGCGTGAGGCCGCCGAAGCCGCCAACCGCATGAAGGACGAATTCTTGGCGGTGGTGTCACACGAGCTACGGACACCACTCAACGCAGTCATGGGCTGGGCCAACCTGCTGACGCCAGAAGCGAACGCGGAGCTCGTAGGCCGAGGTCTGCAGGTCATCAAGCGCAACGCGCAAGCTCAAGCCCGGCTGATCGAAGATATTCTGGACATCTCCCGCATCGTCACTGGCAAGCTCCAGATTCGGACCGAGCAGTGCTCGTTGGCAAGCTTCATCCATCCCGCCCTGGAAAGCGTGCGGCCCGCCGCCGAAGCAAAGCACATCAAGCTAGTCGCTGATCTCGATGGAGATGTCGTTGTCAATGGTGACAGCGCTAGACTGCAACAAGTCATCTGGAACCTGCTTTCGAATGCCGTGAAGTTCACTCCACCTGGCGGCAGCATCCGTATCCGTACGGGTCGCGATGGCGACGACATCCTCATCGTCGTAGAAGACTCGGGTCAGGGCATAGAGGCCGACTTTTTGCCGCATGTATTCGAGCGGTTCAGGCAAGCGGATCCTTCCGCCACGAGGCGGGCTGGGGGGCTGGGTCTCGGGCTATCCATCGTTCGCTACCTCGTCGAGGCGCACGGCGGCAGTGTTACTGCGGAGAGCGCTGGCACCGGGCAAGGCGCACGATTCGTGGTCCGACTGCCACACCGCCTTCCTGAGCACCAGCCAGCTCTACCGGCGGTTCAGGAATCAGGAGGCGATCAAGACAATCCGGAATCGGTCGGGCCCGTATCCTTGTGCGGGGTGCACGTACTTTTGGTGGAGGACGACACGGACAGCCGCGAGCTGCTCGCTTTGATTCTGAGAAGAGGCGGCGCGGAGGTTGTGAGCGCCGGCTCGGCCGCAGACGCCCTCAAGCTGCTCGAAGTGCGCAAGCCGAGCGTGGTCATATCGGACATTGGGATGCCCAACATGGATGGCTATTCTTTCATCGCACGCGTCAGGAGCCTACCCGCCACGGCCGGCGGGGCGACGCCTGCCATCGCCCTCACGGCGTACACGCGGGAGCTGGATCGGCGGCAGGCCGCTGCAGCAGGTTTTCAAAGGCACCTGGCGAAACCGGTCGCGGCAGGGCTATTGCTGCGCACCGTATTCGAGCTGGCATCGGTTTCGAACGGCTCCGCGAGAGCGGTCAGGGAGTAGGCTTTGCGTTCATTCGCGGAAGTGGGCTGGCCTGAGCTGCAAGAGCTGCGCGCCCAAATAGGTGAGCTGCAAGCCAGCGCCACGCTCTTGGAGGCGGCACAAGGATTCGCGGCCCTCTTCACGACCCGCTTCGACACGGTCGTGCTCGCCAGGGTCTTCGTGGTGCTTCCGCTCTCGGCCTTACCCGAGCGTGAGCGGCTCTTTGCAGAACATGCAGCGGCCCCCGCCGCGGTGAGCGAGACGACACCCATCCTGTGTCTGTTCGGGACAGCCGGCCACAAGCCTGCGTGGAACGATCGCTCGTCATCCCTGAATCACCTGGCGATCCCTCTGTCGAGCTCCGATTTCGTTCGCGGGGCGCCGATGATCGCGCAGCTACTGGCCGATTTGCAAGTGAGCTTAAGGGTTTTGGATGATGGGCTCCCCGTCGTATCTCGTGAGCTGATGGGTGGTCGAAGTCTCACCTTCTTCGTGCCAGATGCTCTGACCGCGGTGAACGAAGACGGTCGCCTCATCATAGCTGCCGAGGATTTTGCTCGAGCGCATGGAGTGCGCAGCGTTTTCGGCATGGGCGGCGCATACATCGATGGCACTTTGGTCGTCGCGATCTTCTTTACTAGCGAGCAACTCACGCGCGCTACCGCAGATCTGTTCAGCACCTTGATCGCTGCCTTCAAGCTTGCGACCGCTCGTCACGTGCAGCTGGGGCGACTCTTCCGGTAGTCCTGCGACGAACTGCTACGAAGGCTGACGCGACGCGCGCGCCCATCGATGCACGGTTTCAATCAGTGTCGCTGCATCAATCGGTTTGGCGACGTGCTCATGAAATCCAGCCCCCGTGGCTCGCTCGGCGTCGGCCGGACTCGCGTATGCGGTCAGGGCGATGGCCGGGACTGCGGAGCCGCGGGCGCGAAGGTCGCGTATCAGCGCATGACCATCCATTTCTGGCATGCCAACGTCGCTGACGATCACATCGAAGGGACCGCGCTCCATGAGCGCGGCCCGGGCGCTCGAGACCGCCGTTACCTTGGCCCCCGCCGCCTCTAGAACGTGACTGACGAGGTCCAGGGAATCGTGCTCGTCATCGACGATGAGGATTCGCAAGCCATTCAACTCGATCTTGCTTGGAAGTTGGTCAGGCGGCGAGCTGGTAGATTCGTCATCGACCAGCCCGAGTGGAGGTTGCGAAAAGGGTGCTTGCGAGACGTCGATGGCTGGCACCGGAAGCGTGACCGTGAAGGTTGAGCCGCAGCCCGGTCCGTCGCTGTGCGCCTCCGTGCTTCCGCCGTGTGCCTCGACCAATTGCCGGACGATGGCCAGACCAAGGCCGAGGCCACCTGCCCCGCGTGTTGTCGACGTGTCTACCTGACGGAAACGCTCGAAGATTCGCGGCAAGTGATTCGGGTTGATACCTTCGCCCGTGTCATGGACGCGCATACGCACGCTGCCAGCAGAGCGATCCGCCGTCACCGTGATCCGACCGCCCCGCGGCGTGTGTCGCACAGCGTTGCTGAGTAGATTCCCTAGGACTTGCTGCAGCCGCGCGACATCGCCGACGAGCGATGGGAGATCGGGGTCCACATCGATGATCGAATCCGAACCCAGAACACCTTTCCTTGACACAAATGCGCCTCGCCCGATGCGATGCGTCTCATCGCCGGGACGGATCGTGCGGGCACGTCGCCCGGATCCATCGGCGTGAAGTCGACGAAGCTCGCCATCGTGCCGCTCGGTGCACCGGGGCAGAAGAATTTAGAACTTCTCTCGGCGAAACTGCGTGAGGTCAAGCGTCTGATCGCCCACACCGAAAGGCGGCCGCTCGCCACTTGCTGCACCCTTGTCCGGGGGACGTAGCTTGCCGCGGTCTTCGGCGTCGTCCCAAACGTACTCGTACTCGTAGACCCCGAGCTCATAGCTGGAAAAGCGCCGCGCAGGCACTGCATCAGACGACGAGCCGTGCTCGGCGTTGGGCCAATCCATCACCGTGTCTTCGTTCCAAGTCGGCGCCGCCGAAGTTTGACCGAGGGGAAGGTCTGTGTACGCGACGAGGAAAACGCGATACCGCCCAGGACCAGGAAGCGGGACCGTTCGCGCCTGCATCACCCATCTCAGACTGGCCGCATCACCGTACAGCGAGGACCATCGTTCGCGCGGCTCTTGGCCACCTGAGCCCCGGGTTTGCTCGACCCTCGTGGTGACAGCGAACCCGTGACTATTCGCCGTTCCTATCGGGTACCAGCGCTGTTCGACGTAACCACGGCTACGGAGAGCGAGCTCCAACTCTCGAGCCACCGAACGCAGTGACTCACCGGACCCCTGACGGGGTGGCTCCGCGATCCAGACGGTGGCTCCCCGCGGCGGAGGCCAGAACGAACAAGGCGACACGCCGCCGGTCGGCCCTCGGTCGAGCAACTGTAGCTGCTCCGCGCACCCGGTGCTCGACATCACGATGCCCGCAAGAAGCAGGAGCGAGCGAAGCGCAGTCACCTGCCAAGCGTAACCCGCTCATCGCTTCCACCCACTCATCGAAAACCCAACGAACATTGGATTTTTGGGGCTTGGCGCACCCTGGCAGAAGAATTTAGAACCTCGATCAGCGGGGCAACGTGACTAAAAACGGTTTCAATTCGAACGTTTACGAGAAACGCACCGGACGTTGCTATGGAGTTGCCCCGGGTAGGACCGGACCCAGTTGTCATGATGCCAGTTGCGCGTTCCTGAATTCACAGGTGAGAGCTTGCGCAGGCCTTTGTGGGGCCGCACGTGGTTGTAGTCGTCAAACCAAGCGTCGAGATTGCGCAGGTCGTCGGCGGCGGTCCAGAGGTCGGCGAGATAGACGTAGTCGCGCTTGTTCTTGCGTTGAATCAGCAGCGCGCAGCAGCCGCTGTAAAAGCAAAGCGCGATGGCGCCGAGCACCATGGAGCTGGTCAGGGCCCGAATGTGGGCAGGATTTTGCTGCACGAAAGCTATCCCCAACGAGACGAGCGCAACGGGTGGGGCCGCACCGAACAGACCGGCGAACGTCTTGGGCTTGAAGCAGCTCCCCAAGGCGGCGAAGAACGAGACGAGCCCGCCACCCAAGGCGAAGCGCAAGAGCAAGTTGCCAATCGTCAAGTGACACCTCCGGAAGCGGGCGACTTGCAGCACATCTTGTGCCATTGGTCCCTCGCTTGCATAGCGGGTAACTAATGGTTCAGCTCCTTGGATGGTGCAGCTCGCTTGTGCTGCCTGTAGCCCTCACCGCCAAGATCCACAAGCAGTGCCGCTCAACAGCGCGCTCGGCGTCGCCGCTGTCATCGGACTAGCCCTGATCATGATCTTCAACCGAACCCCTGCGAACGAACGACGCAAAATGCCAAACGCGCGACACATTGTCTCGGTTGGTTTTCACCACCCAGTCAATGGCGAAAAGGCTGCGATGGAAGGCAACGGCGCGTGAGCAAAGCGCGTCGAAAGTCGACGGAGCTCGACCTAGGGCAGCGCGACCATCTGGCGCGCAAGGCGGCCGAAGAGCCCGGACTCATTTCGTTCGCGGGAGGTCTACCGGATCCGGGGTTGTTCCCTACCCGAGAGCTGGGTCGCGCGCTCCAAACCGCGTTGAGCGACACCGACGCACTTCAGTATGGGTGGCCTGAGGGCACGGAGCAGCTCCGTGCGTACATCGCGGCTGGGTTAGCAGCTCGAGGGGCGACGGTCACCGCCGATCGCGTCATAGTGACCAGCGGTGCTCAGCAAGCCATTGCACTCGCATTAGGTGTCTTGCCTGCTCGGGGCATCATTGGGGTCGAGCGTGAAAGCTACCCAGGCGCCCTCGACCTCATCAAGGGAGCGCGCCACCGTGTGGGGGCGTTGGCGGACACCGCAGGCGCGTACTACGTGATGCCCAGCGTCTCGAATCCTCGCGGCCAACGCATGAACGCCGAACAGCGCCAGGCGTTGCTGGAGCGTGCAACGAGGCATCGCGCGCTGTTGATAGAGGACGATGCCTATGACGGCACCTGGTTCAATGGCGACTCGTCCGCTCCCCTGCTGGCCGAAGCGCCCGAACGCGTCTTCCATGTTGGCACGTTCTCCAAAACTCTTTGCCCAGGGCTGCGCATTGGTTGGCTCGTACCACCGCCGAAGCTAGCGCGGCGCGTTTTGCGGCAGAAACAGAACCAAGACCTGCAAGCAAACAGCCTTGCGCAAGCGCTGCTCGAGAGATACCTGCAGGGTGACCAGTTTGACCGCCACCAGCGGAGAGCCCGGTTTCGCTACCGACGCAAGGCAGCCGCGCTCATGCGCAGCGTCGCAAGAGAGCTCCCAGATCTACGCTTCAGCGCTCCGGGCGGCGGCTTTTCGCTCTGGCTGGAGGGCGATTTCAAGATTGATGAGAAGGCTCTCTTGGCCGCAAGCATCGACGCAGGTGTCGCCTTCGATCCCGGCTACCTCTTTCGTTCGCTGCCCTACGAATCTTTTGCTCTCAGACTCTGCTATTCGAACGTCGCGGAAGCCGACATTGACGAAGGAGTCCGTCGCCTTGCCGCAACGCTCGCAAACGCTCGTGGCGTGAACCGCGGCGGAAATGGACGCCGACGCTCCGTGGCGCGAACAGTCCAAGCCCGTCGGCAATGACCGCTCGGACAATTGGCATGCCATCTGCATTTGCGTCAGCGCATGGATGGCAAAGCCCTCGATCTGAAAGAAGTTTTCGGCAGGCTTACGGCGCGAGCCAGTGCGGCTGCGGGCAGTCTCTGGGCCTTCGTCGGGGCAGCGCTGCTCGTCATCGTTTGGGGCGCCACAGGTCCCTTCTTTCATTACTCCGAGGTGTGGCAACTGGTGATCAACACCGGCACGACCATCATCACGTTCTTGATGGTGTTCATCATCCAGCATGCACAAAACAAGGACACGCGAGCTGTACACCTGAAGCTCAATGAGCTGATCGCTGCGGTCGAGGGTGCGAGCAATCGTCTGATTGACGTCGAGGACTTGACCGATCGAGAGCTTGAGGTTCTCTACCGCCGCTTTCAATGCCTCGCGCGTACCGCAGGCGACCTGGAGCGCGGCGCCAAGGTCAGCGTCGAACAGGCGGAGCGAGAATCGGAGCCCGGCTCCAAACGCCCCGTCCCCATCAAGGCCGAAGCTCGAAACCGCAAAGAGCTGAAGTCCAACGTGACTTCCCAGTAGGGTACTCATTTTGCATTCATGACTGAGATGACATTTCGACCGCCTGCGCCGCCCCTTGTTGTAACTGCCCTGATTGCTTACGCGGTTGTCGCAGGCGTGGTTGGCTTAGCTCAGTCTGTGCGCCGGCGGGAAGAACGCGTCCAACGCTGGAACGCTGTATTCCGGGGCGATTCGGGCGCGCGGGCATAGCTGCAGCTGGCACAGCCCCTATCGTGAACGGGAAAATCGACGCGCTCACGAACGCCACCGTCGAGGCAACCCTGCGTGAGGGCCCAGGACTCGCTCGTTGTGCGACTTCTCAGCTGCTGGAACCTCGTCCGGGTTCACGGATTGGCGACACGTTTGGCCAGCGACTTTGCTTCGAGAATCGTGCGCAGTACCTTGAGCACACGACGGCGCGCCACCAGGTTTGCACCCACGGCCATCTGGATCGGAAGAAGCCCGGGTAGCCGGCCGTTAAGATGATCGATGAGCGACTGATCCTTGCCCGACTGAAGCGCGCCGGCGACGTGGCGAGCCATGCGACGAGCCTCGTTGGCCTCGATCGTGCGTTCGGAGATGATCTCCCGCAGATCATCAAAGAGCTCCCTTTCGTCTTCATTGAGGCTGCAGCCCGGGACAATTCGTACGGGGTTGCCGCAGACCTGGCAACCTGGCGACCCGGTCAGAAGACCCCGCTCGTTTTCCAATGCAACTTGGTCACAAATAGCGCAAAAAGTGGTCAAAAGCGCCATCTCTGACGAGATGTATGTCGCGAACCCAGATCGTCAAGGCCCTAAGACGGGACGCTCTGCTGGGAAGTCTTACTTAGTTGGGAGAGCCGCAAGCAAAACTCACTCGGTTAGCCGGCCCTCGTCCGCACTGGTGGCGCGGGTCCGGGCGTTCAGTTGAACCACCAGCAACTGAATACCGCGGCGCGGCGCGCTCACCAGTGCAGGGCGCGCGTTCGCCAGGGCGGGAACGCGTTTGAGCGTACCCTGCACTACCTGAAGCGGGTCTCTCCCACGCTCCAGTTCTTGTTGCAGCTCCTCCGCCAAGGCGGCGGCGGCATCCCCGCGCAACTCAGCGTTGGCGACTGCCTGTTCAACCTCCGCAAAAGCCAGCCAGTCCTCGTCCCGAAAAATGGGGCCAGGCACCACTCGCGCCGGCGCCTCGCAAAACGAACAAATGGGAGTGCCCTCGGTTGGTGGAGAGAGTGAGCTGCGAGCACATGCTTCGCAATGTACCGGTACGTACCTGGCCATCGGCCGCTGTTTGTGTCGTGCGCGAGTGCCACGCAAGCGACTAACGAGTGAAATCTACCCGGTGCTTTGTGGAGGCGGGACTTGCCTCGCGCGCGGGCTCGAAGTCGTGTGGTACCTTAGGGGGTGTCCGAGATTCGAACGGCGTACTCCGCAACCCCGCTGGATCGACTGCTAAGGGATGGTTCGACCACTATGTGGTCGTCAAAGACGGCGCGTTTACGACAACCTGACTGGGCCTGCGGGCCAGACTATTGCGGAATATCAAGCTCGCTGGGAGTACGCGGATGCCATCAACTGGGGATTCTGAGTTGTCGAAGCCCGATATTTTCAAACTGCTGGCCGAAATTCGCGCCAGGCCGGGCATGTTCTTGGGCTACGATGACGAGCACGTCCGTGAACGGCTGATCGTTCTCGAGTCGTTCTTGAGTGGATACGGATGCGCGCTGCACGAGTTGGGTTACGACGACCACAACGTGCATTTTCTGCGCGAGCTAGGCAATTTCATCCAACCCAAGCTCGGCTATGGAAACGAGATTGGCCCCGTGTTTGCGGCCCTCAAGCACAATCCCGAGCAGCCGCTCCAACAATTCTGGCAATTCGTCGATGAGTTCCGCGCAGCGCGGGGGCTCTGATCTCGAGTCGTGGCCATCTGAGTCCCCTCCAGCAGGCCGCCCCGAGGATGAGGGGGGCAACGCAGCGGGATACCATCACGTGAGCCGTCTCTACGATCACGCGGACTGCAAGATTGGCGACGTGCGGGGGCGAGATTTCAAGCTCTCGTTCGTATGCTCGTAGGGGTGTCGGGGCAGCAAGGCGGAAGAATCGCGCCCCGGCGCCCCGTCGGTGCGACCTGTGACTTACGGCTCCGGAGGATGGTGACCGGGAGCCATTCCGGAGCCTGGGGAGGCTGCGGCGTGAGGGCGGGTTCCACGGCGGGTTCCCTGGCGAATAAATAGAAGTCGCCTATTGCGGGTTGGAGGGACCACCCGTATCTAAGGGGGAGGCGTCAGGCCGTTCGCGGCCGGCTGAAGTTCTCATCCTGAAGTCCTTAAGGCCCTCTTCCTTTTCGGAGGACAAAATGAACGCGGACCAAGCAGCGCTGCTTCTGGCGCTCACGGTGATGCTCGTCGACCGCCTGCGTAGACCGTAGTCGACCGTTGCGCTCCGGGACCGGACCGAAGGACCGGTCCCGGAGCTGCCGTCTTGCGACGTCATCTCCTTGCGACGGTGCCGTCGGTGAGGGATTCGAACCCCGGAACGCTTGCGAGCCGACGGCTGCGGCGCAGCAGCGGAGTGCCACGGCGGGCACTACGAGCGACTAGAACGGGATGTCGTCGTCACCGCCCCCTGCCTTGGCCCCGCCGTAGTCGGCGTCGTCGTATCCTGCGCCGCTATTTGCTCTCTCGGTGGCCTTTGGCGGGTCAGGCAATTTTACTCGTTGGAGCCATTCCTGTTTCCATTCGTTGGGCGTGATGTTCATGAGCGCCCCGTCATCTTCGAAGATGTTGTGCGTGAGCTTCAAATAGACCTGTGACTTCTTGGGTCCGACCCACTCGGCGACGCTGTCTTGGTCATGGCTAAAAACGTCGTCGTTCACGGCGAAGCCGCGTTCCTTCAACCAAGAGTCAAGCTCTGCGCGGTTCGTGAAGAAAACGCGGTATACGGTGTTGGTGAGCTTGGCGAACTCGGCGAACGCAGGGTGATTCACCAACAAAATTGACTTGATCGCGTCCTCGGTCCCCTTCTTTCGCTCCTCGGTCAAGAATGTAACTACCTCCCTCAGCGTTCGTGCCGTCGCGTTCATCTCTTCCAAGAGCCGCATTTCGACTGCTCGTTTCTGGTCCTGGAGGAATTGGTGGAAGAGGCCTGCGAACTGCTCCCGAAGGTAGATGCTGATGTCCTGGGCAACTTCAAAGGTTGCCATCGCGTTGTTCTGCGGCAAGGCGTGCAGCTCTTCAAGGAACTCGAAGATCTTGACGTTATTGACGGAACTGTACTTGATACCTTTCACATCCTTATTCAGCTTGTAGGTCTGATATTCCGCGTTAACGGACTTCTCGACGAATATGAAGACTTGGACACCTCGTTCGAGGGCCCTCCGGAGTTCTATCTGAGAAATAGACGCGCCAGGGTTGGTCGCAGATCCGGTGCCGTAGCGGCCTCCGATGATCGAGACGAGCACGTCGCACAGGTCGACCTCGCGGTAGGCCGCGGACTCCAATTTCTCGCTCTTCGAGTAGGCGATCGCTCCGGTCTCATGCCTGATTGGCTCATAGCCAAGCTCTCTTATGGTTCGTTCCAGATCTTCCCGTACCTGCCTCAGGTCATAGAAGGTCGAGCTGATGAAAATGCGTGGGCGGGCCATCTCATCATGCAGGACAGTCCCCCAGCATGACGCCGCGCAATAGTACTTTGTTTATTGGGCCTTCTTCGCCAGGCGCTCGCCGGTCGCGGTGATCAGCGCCCTCGCCGGGAGGTAGGCGTCGACGAGCGCGCCGAGGTCCGCGGTGGCCTTCTCGGCGATGAGCCAGGCGCTCCTGTTGGCGAACGTGCCGGCCTTCCCCTTCGCCGCCTTCTCGAGCGCGAGGTTGAGCTGGAAGCCGATGCCGCGCAGCTTGAACAGCTGCCCGTCGTACGCCGGGCCCATCTTGGCGAACGCCGCATAGAGGGCGCGAGCTAGGGCGAGCAGGTCGCGCACCACCTCGGCGGGTATCGGGTCGTCGTGGCTCACCCTCCGATGGACGCTCCCGCCGGGCGACGGCGTCAAGGGCGCGGGCGGACGTTGGTCGTCCCACCCCCGTTGCCCCTCCGCGAGAGTGGCCGTCGATCTGGACGCGCACCCGCAACTTACTGAGCACTCCTTGACGCTCGCTTTCAGCATGTGCCAGATCCTTTCTCGTTCCGGCTCGCGGGGTCGGGGTTTGGGCGACGAGGGCATGATCACCTTCTAAATGGCGCGGTGTGCCCGCGCCGAGGAGAAGACAGCCGTGCTCTACGTCGCCATCGCCATCGCCGCCCTCGCCGTCGGAGTCGTCCTCGGGGCGCCGTTCACCGTCGGGCTGCTGCTCCGCTGGGAGCGCGGCCGCCGCGGGCTTCCTCCGGAGCCTTTGCTAGCAACTCGCCCGGGGCCCGACCGACCAGCACTTCATGGTCGCGCTCGTACGCCGCGGAAGAAGAGGTAGGTGGGTTGTCAGCTTCTACAGGCCGGAAGAGGGCCGCGCCGTCTTCTGCTGCCGGGTCGAGTGCACGACCGCGGAGGTCGAGACGTGCGTAACGCCGAAGACAACCGAGGGGTTCTGGCCGGACCCGGTTCCCGATGCCGACGAAACGATGGCCTAGAGGTTGTACTTGAGGAACCGCGCGAGCCTCAAGGCCATGGCCTGGACCGATACGTGATATTCCTTCGCCAGCGCCTCGGCCGATTCCTCTACGTCGAACGGCTGCCTCTCCACGCTCACCTTGAGCATCCATGAAGGCATCAGCAGGTTGGACGCGAACTGGTTCGCCTCGATCTCCATGGCGGATTCCGCGCGCGTTGAGAGTTCGTTCCGGAGGAAGAACTTCGTGTCGACGTGATACGCCTCGTTGTGCAGGATCAGGTGACCTAGCTCATGTGCGAGGGTGAAGCGCTTCCTCCCGGGGGTCGCACTCTTCTCCACGCCGATGATCGGCGGGCAACCGGGCTCGCGGATCAGCACGCCGGCCATGTCGCCCGCGAAGTGATCGAACCTCACGACGGCGCCGAAGAACTCCTCGGCGAACTTTTGGGGCTTGATATCGTCGGGCGTGCGCGCGCCGGCGCGAAGGAGCAAACGGTCGGCCTCTTGCTTGACCAGGGCGAACCTAGGGCGTGCCATCAGGGCGGTCCTTTACTATCCTTAAGCTTCTGGATCATTGCGCGCACGCCCTCAGGGAGCTTTTCGAGTTGCCCCTGCCCGTGCGCGCGGGCGCCGAGCGCCTCGCCAAGAATGTCAGCTACGTTGACATTTAGGTGAGAGCACATCTCGACGAGCTGTTCGACGGTGACGGCCTGCTTCCCGCCTTCGATGCTGGCGACAGCTGGCCGGGAGAGGCCTAGCTTTTCGGCTAGGCCCTGCTGGGACAGACCGCTGTGCAGGCGGGCAGATCTCAGCCGATCGCCCAGTATACGGCGGAAGTTCTCCCTATCCAATAGCTGTTCTTTAGCACAGGTTGTGCACATCCGTCCAGCGGTCGGGGTATGTCAACTAGGTGAGCATCTCGAGGAAGTCTTCTCTTTTGGTGACGGTTCTGACGGGGCCGGGACACTAATGCATTGATGCTCTTCCGCGGCGGTCGCGGGGGCGCAGCGCACATCTGTCTGGGAATTACAGAGACAATGCAATTCATCCACTTTGAAGTCACAGCGGGGCCAGCGAACACGATCGCTGTCTCCATCAACCGTCAGGCCAACGTGATGCTGCTCGATGGCCCCAACTTCCAACGTTATCGGCGGGGGCAAGCCTTCCGCTATCAGGGCGGGAACTACCGGCAATCCCCAGTCCTTCTCCGCGCGCCGAGCCAAGGCGACTACCACGTCGTCGTCGACACCGGCGGGTATCGAGGACGCCTCAGTGCAGAAGTGAAGGTCGCGTAAAGCGACGGAGGATCAACCATGTACACATACTTCGTCACCGTTACGTTCGACATTCACGACGCGAAGCCCGGCGACTACGCGAAGGCCCATCAGGCCCTCGAAGAAATCGGGCTCGAGAGGACCGTTCCCGCCAACGACGGCGGCAAGTTCCACCTCACGAACACCACTGCGGTCGGCAACGCGCGTGGCCACACTGAGACGCAGGCGACCAACGCGGTGAAGGATCAGGTCATCGCGCGCTTTCGGCTCAAAGGGATCGCGTACTTCCGGGTCGTCGTGACGTCCGGGAGCCGCGACTCGCTCGTCGGCCAGAACTTCCCCGTGCCCGCTCAGCAGCGCCGGTATGGGTAAGTCGATAGTCGTCTCCTAACAGCTACAATCCTCCCAAAGGCAGCGCGACGCACCGTAAGGTTCGGCGCGCTGTCGGCTTTTGTGGGGTCACCAGAGCCCGAGCTTGCGCCCCGCCACGGCGGCGACGACCAGCACGACTATCAGCAGGTGGGTGGGCGGGAGCTTGTCGACCGCGGAAGGCAGGCAGGTGTCGCTGGCGGCAACGACGCTGCCGTACGTCTTGTTCCTTCCGGCTTACTGGTGGACGCCGCAAGCGACGCGCGAAGCGTGCGCATCCTCCTGGGCGGGAGGCGACGCCGACGCGCTTGCCGCAGCTCGAGCTGTCACGTCGAAGAGTGCGGCCACGAACTTCGACTCGATCGCTGTTGCGTTCGAGACCCACAATTCCACCGACAAAACGACCCAGGACCAGGTCGTTGCTGAACTGAAGCTAACAGCGTTGTACGACGATAACGCGGCGACGGTGGCTAGGCTCATCGGTGACTATATGAATCTCCCCGATGAGAGAAAGAGCGCTCGAAAGCGCGCGATCGTCAAGTGGATGAGCGACCTTGAGTGGCGCCCGTCTCTCAAGCCGAGCTGTTGGACAAAGCGATTCGGACTATGGCTCGGAAAGCCATTGTCCTATGACGTGCGCACCCTGGTAATGAACTCTGACGACACGGAAGACCACATCCTCGAGGACGCGACCGCCAAGAGGGAAGTGAGCCCCATCCTTGCGTTCGGCGTCGCCTTCAGCCCGAACAAGTACTTCACTCTCTTGCTCGGTTTGACGGTCTCTCACGTCTCTCGTGACGCTAGTGCCACGGCGAAAGCTGTAGAGGACCGAGTGGTCTGGGCAAGCACCGTAGGCTTCGGCGGTAACCTCGACATCCTAACGAGCCTGGCTAAATAGTCCTCCGGATACGGGAAGGTTCTCCCTTGGGCTTAGGGGAGGGCATCGCTACCTCGGCATGCCCGGCAGCCTTGGAGGCCAAGGAGGGGCCTTCGCCTGCGCCGCCTTCCAGGCGTCCTCCTTGAGCGTGTTGAGCACGCCGTTCACGTGGTGGCGCATCACCGTCTGCAGGTGCAGGTCGAGCGTCCCGGCCAGCAGCTGCGGGAGCCACGCCTCAACGAGGTGGAGGAAGTGCCATTCGTGAGCGCTCGCCCGGCCGCCCTTGATGGCGCGGGTGGCGTCGACGGCGAGCCTGACCTTCTTCTTGAGGTCCGCGGTCGTGCCCGCCCAGTTATGGTCGCTCACCATCTCGAGCGTGGGCCCACATGTCGAGCCGACCCGCCAGGTGCGGTCGCCATCGAGCCGCTCCTTCACCACGGAGTCGGGGACGTTCGGGTCGATGGTGCAGACCCAGGTCTCCTTGTGCATTGTTTTGCACCGTCGGCACGGCCGCCACTTCCCGTACTCGACGTCCTCGACCGTCCACGGCCCGACCTTGACCATTGCCCTGATGGTGATGACGGGCTCGTCGACGCGCTTGTTCCCCATGATGAAAGACAGTCTAGCACCCGAGTCCGAGACGTCGAATCGGTGGACGTTGGACTCAATGTCTTGTGTAGCGATGCCGTCGTCATGACAAGCGCTTGGGGTTTCCTTGCGCTCGAGGGAGGGGGATGGCTATATCGGTATGTCCGTACCGGGAGAGCGCAAGCAGAGGCCCAGTAAAAGCCGCTCCCCACGCAGGTAACGTGCCCCTAGGTCGCGATGCCAGTCCCGATCAGGGCGACGATGGAACCGGCGACTACCAACACCATCGCCACGACCCTGTATGGCTTCCTGCGCTTGGCGTTTTCCGCTTGAGCCTGGACGACCCCCTTCTTGACCTTGAGATTGGCCGCCCTAGCGGGTGCTTCGGCAGCCGCCATGATCTCGTCGATCTCTGAGATCAACATTCCCTCGACCATGGCGCCAGCCGGCGTCTTCACCTTCCGGGCTTGCTCCGCATACCCCGTGTTGATTCGCTCAAGCTCGTCTATGTACCCGACGATATCCCCCACCTTCTCCGCGTCTTTTTCCGACAGCGATGCCTCGACGAGCTGGATAATTCCACCAACGAAGGCGGCGATTCCCCCGCCCAGTTGGAGTGCCGTCGCGAATGTCATCGACATTGCGCGACCCTATCTCGAGACCAGGAGCCAGACTCATGGAAGTTTTCGGCAACGATGGTCATTTGGTCAGCTTTCCGCCGCGCTTCGCCCGGCGGGCGTCGTCCTCGTCGAGGTACTTCCGCAGCCCCGGCGTTAGCTTGCAGAGGGCGGCCTCGACCGCCCGGGAGTGGCGCTCCTGAAGTAGGTGGTACTGCAGCGAGTTGTGGCTGTAGCGAGGAGCCTCGCGCGCAGATTGGGTCCGGAGGGTCACGCCGGCGCGCCACAGGTGACGGTACAGGCTCGGGCAGGCGACGCCGAAGCGCGCGGCGATCTCCCTGACCCGCCGTCCCTCGCGGTAGAGCCGGAGCACCTCGGCCACGTCCTCGTCTGTGAGCTTGCTCGCCACGCCGGGGGCGCGACGATTAGAGCCGCGGGCCGCGTCGCCTGACGCGCGGTCAGGCGTCCCCGTGATGGGCGAGACGGACGGGAGGCTCGGCTGTGGACGCGGACACACGGCGCGGACACAGCTGCGTGCAGCCGGAGTGAACGGCGAGTGTCCTCGTGGAACCCTTCCGTGGAACCCGCTTGCACAACGAAGCCGAGGGAGACTGCGGCGAGCGACGAGGCCAACGGCCCCGGCGGACGTGGGCCGGAGTCGAGGAGGGGGCGGCGACATGTCTGGCCCCTCAGGACCCCTCTGGGTGGACTTGCGCGGGCGGGGCCGGATCTGGGATCTCCGGGCCTACCTGTACCGCCCCGAGTCCGCGTCCCGCATGGTTCCCGGCGGGCAGAACTGTGGCCCGTCGTAGGTCCCGGGCGCGGACCCCTCGAAGTAGTGGCGGACGGCGACGACGGGCGAGGGCATGCTCGCGTGCAGCCTAGCGTTGTGAGGAGTGCAGTCCCAGAAGACTATGGTGTGCTCGACGAGGTCGGCCAGCGCGGGGTCGACGGGCGCCACGAACAGGAGCGCGTGCGATGCCGACATCAGCGCGTCCATCGCGCCCCTCACGGACGCGTAGCGCTGTCTTAGCGACCTCGTCTGGCCGACGTACAGGGCCGTCCTGTCGGGGTTCTGCAGCGTGTAGAGGCTGCTCTCGTCCCCGGCCTCGTCGAACGCTCTCTGGAAGGAGGGATACCGCCGCCACTGCAGTGCCACCGCGCGCCCCGCCCAGCCCTGGGCTTGGTGACGCCGGATTCTGGGGACGGGGTTGCCTCGCACCGAAGGCTTTACGCCGGCCTTCCTAGAGTCCTTCCCCGATTTGGCCGGCTACGGAGCGCCCTGCCGCCCTCGGGATCTCCGGGCCACCATCGGATTCGGCTCCTGCGAAGTCAGGTGCCACGCTGTGCAAACGGGGCACCTGTAGCTTCGCATCCCCTTCCCGCTCTTCTTGTCCCCGTCGACGCCCGCCTTGTTGATCCTCTTGGCGCGGCGCTCGGCGTCCTCCTCGCTGAAGTAGAGGCGCTTCCCTCCGCACATCCGCCGCTCGCCCGGGGTCAAGCGTCCCCCTGGACCTACTGTTGCTTAGGCCGCTGCGGGTCCGTCGGCCTCGGGCGCGTGTGCTCCGTCTGGACGTCCTTCGGGGGCTTAGGCTTCGGCGGTTCCGGCGCGTCGGGCATCAGCTTTCTTTCTTTTTCTTCTTCTTGTGCTTGGTGGCCACGGGCTTCGGTCGCTTGGGCTTCGGTGCGTCGGGCAGCTTGGGCATGATGGGCGCTTAGCTCCTCTTCGGCTTGGGCGGGGGTGGCGGCGGCGCGGGAGGTAGCACCCAGTCGTCGCTATCGAACCGCGGCTTTGGCGGCTGAGGCTGCGGCTTCGGGGGTGGCTCCGGCATCCTTCTTCTCAGTCGATGTCATCACAAACTCGGTTGCCACGCAAACGACCAGGGCCAGCAGGAAGAGCGCGAAGAGTATCTGCCCGTCCCGCACCTGCGTCGCCTTCCTGTTGAGCTGGCGGTGCTCTTGCAGGCTCACCTCCCAGAGGTGCGCCGTCATGTGCTGCCTGTACACCGCCGCCCCGAACTCGTACTTCTCCTTGAGGGTCGCGAGGTCGTCGGTTCCCGTCGGGGAGTCGGCGAACCTCAGGACGTCCTTGTCGAACACGTTATGGTCGTTCACCCGGGCGAAGCCTCCCTTCACGAGCAGGGCGAAGACGCCGAACCCCACGGCCCCGACGCCGAGGAGCCCCGTCACGGCCAGCATCACCCAGAGGTAGGGCGTGGCCACCACGTCGCCCTTTGCGATGAGCGTGACTATGGACATGCCGAGCGTGAGGGAGAGGCCTGCCGCTGAGACGAGCGATGTCGCCTTCGAGTCCAGCCGCGTGTGCCGAGCTGCCTCCGAGGCGATCTGCGCCTTAGCTATCTCGTAGACCTCCTTCGCCAGCTCCGGGTTCACAAGGCGCAGGCGCTCTCGGATTTCGTCTTCCGGGAGGTCGTCCAGCAGGTCCGTCTTCGGGCCGTCGGGCGTCGGCGCTTCAGGCTTCTGGTCGTTCTCCAACGTCGCCATCATACGCCCACTTCGGGTTCTCCGCTCTCTAGCTGCCTAGGCTCGTCGTCTTCTTGCTCCTCGGCGGTCGTCTCCCTCGCGGCGATCTTCCTGCGCTGCTCTTCGAGGAGCGCGAGCTGCGCGTCGAGCCACTCGTTGGCGCCCTCGACCTCGTGCAGGGTCTTCGCGAGCGTCGACAGCCCGAGCATCGCCCCACGGCGGGCCCCACGGGAGCGCTGGTTCCACGAGGCCGTAGGTCACCGAGGCCTCGGGTTCCCTGGGGTTCCACGGCGAGGTATGACAGCCTCTGTCATACCTGCTTCATCCTGAAGCATCCCGCGGCTTCGTCGTGGTGCGCCCCAGAGGATTCGAACCTCTGACCTACGGCTCCGGAGGCCGAATGCGCAGGGCACGTAGGCAATGTCGCCAAACAAACCGGGCGAGCGTGGATCTTCAGGCCCCACGCTAATCAACGCTGGTCGTGGTTGCGCGGTTTTGCGCCCGTTCGTGTTTCCCTCGGCCCTCGGGTCGCTCGGGTGCGGTGGTGAGGGTGATCGGTAGGGCGCACTCTCGAACGAGCTCGAAAACCCGCAGCGGCTCGTCATACGACGGCAAGACCGTGCCCGGCCGACGCCGCGCCAAGCGCAACAACTGCGAGTAGTCCCAGTAGTCGATGTCGTGTTCGAGCGAGAGCGGCTGCCAAAGCCGATACGCGCCATTGGCGTTTCGGTGCGGGGCCGTCGCGGCGAACATGCCGTAGCTTGCCGCGTACCCCGGATGGTCGAGCATCGCGTTGCAAAAGACCCAGTTCTTTCCGCAAGCGACGAGAGCGTCGTGCGGGGTGCCAGCAAAGCGCCGAAGAAGCTTGCCGGAGTGCGCCAGCACGGCGTTGCTCGACGCAACATCAGTGTGCCGCGGGTCGAGGACTACTGGCTCTGGTCGCGCGGCAGCGTGCTCGTAGATGAGGTCTTCGACCTTGGGGGTGGTAAGGGAGACCATCCACCCGTTGCGGTTGAGGGCTGCGGCGCAGGCGCTCGCGGTGCGGGCGGAGACGCTGAGGAAGATGCCGTCGAGCATGACGGGCCAGGCCATGACTTCGATGCCGTCTACCAAGGGGGTCCAGGTCCAGGTGGCGCGACCCGAGGACACTAGGGAGACGACCTCCAGCTGGTTCACGGCGCTACCTCGGCACCGGCCCGTTCTATGCGGCCGGTTGCGGCTGAGATTTTGGAGCCGGTGCCACGGAGGCGTAGCGCTCGGCTGAGCAGGTCGAACCAGAAGGTTGCGCCGAGGCTGACGGCGAGAGCGGTGATGAGCCAACCGAGGACGAGCAGCGCGCGAAACCAGATGGTTGGTTGCCAGCACGCGGTGCCGGACGCTGTGGCGCGGGCACAGGGGAGTGGAGCGCCTTCTTCCCAATACCAACCCAGCGGCAGCGCGGAGCCGTCGAGGCTGCGCATCTGGGCGATGAGCTCCTCCAAGGTGGCGCCGCCAGTGGTTGATGATTGCTGGGCTTGTGCGGTGGCGACGACCGCTTCGCGAAGCACGCTATCGTTCCAGAGCCGTCGGGTGAGGTGCAGAGTGTCGGCGTTGAACAGGATGGTGACGACGAGGGCGAGGCCGAGGGACCAGGCTTGGGCGCGCCGTTTGTAGGAGCCTTCGGCGCGGGCCATGCGGTCGTTGAACCAGGTTTCGAGCCGTTCGCTGACGAGGCGGCTGCGGTCGTTGACGCTTTGGGCGAGCTGCTCGGCGTCGCCAATCAACAAGGTAAGGACGCGCTTGAGCTCGGGATCAGTGACCTTTTCGATGGTGGGGCGAGCGTTGGCCAGCAAGCTGCCCGCGCCGATGGCGTCGGCGGCGCCGCGGGTGCCGCGCAGCACGTCCAGGAACGCGATGGCGAAGGTGCGGCTCGGAATGTAGGAGGGCAATCCGCGGGCGAACAGGTGCGGACGGCCGCGAACGAGCGCGGGCGCGCGATCGGACAGGAGCCGCATGAGCGGGTGCTCGTAAAGGGCTTGGACCAGAAGCTTCGATCGGCCGTCGTCGGCGTTTACGGTACCGCTGACGAGATCGCCGAGCGCCTGATAGAGGTGCTTGGCGCGCCACGCGAACAGACTGGCGAGGAGCTCCTGCGTGGTCGTGACGATGAGCGCTAGCGACAGATAGAGTAGAGAGACGCCGATGGCGACGTCCAGCAGCATGGACATGGTGATTTCCCCTTTGCACGTTGTTGAGCCATGCCTTCCAACTCGGCGCGATGCGCGCCCGAGTTGCTGCGAAAGACGAAATTGTTTTCGAGCGACGCCGCTCACTACAGCGGGAGGCTTCCTAGCCCTCGCAAGGCGCGTTCGAAGATTCGAGAGGGCTTCCTAGCCCCCTAACAGGTGCGATTAGAACCGCGCGGAGGCTTCCTACCCCTCTGTGAGGCGCAAGAAGACGATGGCGAAGGCTTCCTAGCCCTCTAAGTGCCCGTTTCTGGATGCGCGGCGACTTTAATTGTCCGCGCGCCGGTCCGACTTCGGCCACTTGGAGGGCTAGGAAGCCCTCGGTGATTTTCGATCGCGCGATCTGGAGGGCTAGGAAGCCAGTGGCAGGCGGAGCGAGCGCCTTCTGGAGGGCTAGGAAGGCTTGCCTCAGAAATTTCTGACGTTGGGAGGGCTAGGAAGCCTTCCGCGCGACGACTCGAGAACACGCGTCGCCAAAACTTTTTCAGCAACTCGATGTCGCCGCGTCCGATTCGTAGGCACCGGACGGAATTGCCCGACCGGCCAAACACTGGAAGGAATCATGGACAACGACATTCTCATAAAACTGAATAGTGAAACGATCGTCGGCGACGCGTACAAGCGTGTCGAAGCCGATTTGGCAGCACTGGATTCGGAAGAGCTGGTGCAAGTGAACCTGGACGTCACCGCTGCCGTCACGACCGTGTTGGGCGTGCTGCCCGAGGTGAGGGCGCTGCGCGAGCAAATCGCTCAGCACCTCCCAACCTTCGACTTGGCATCCTTCGACAAGCTCGAAGACTACACGTTGGCGCTGCACTCCGCGCAGACGGACTATTTGGCTGCTACCCAGCCGCCGGATGACTTGGTCGAGCTCTCGGCTGAAGCGACCAAGGTGCGGGATCGTCTGTACAAGGACGCGGTGGCCTTGGCCGGCCACGGGCTCGTCGACGGTGGACCGCTGGCTCAAATCAAGGGCGGCAACGGCTACAGGGCCATGGCCCAAGATCTCGAGCTCTTGAGCCGGCTCATGAACGCGAGTTGGGACAAGATCCAGGGCAAGTCGGCGACGACGGTCGAACACCTGCAGATCGCGTCACGCATGTCGACGCGCCTCATGCGCATCGTCGGCCTGCGTGAGCAGGGGCCGGCCGTCTTGGCAGCGGCCGCGGATCATCGGTTGCGCGCGTTTACCAAGATGCTCCTCGTGTATGAAGATGCACGGCGAGCGGTAGGCTACTTGCGCGCTCGGCAGGGCGATGCCGATAGCATCACCCCCAGCCTGTATCCCGGTCGTCCTCGCCGTCGCAGCACTGAAGAGCCGGCCACGGCAGCGACTGACACCAGCCTGGGAGTCCCCACGGTGTCTACACCTGCGGCACCTGCGGCACCTGCGGCGCCCGTCCCGACGCCGGCCGCGAACAACAACCCGCTTATCAGCAAGAACGGGCCCTTCGCCTCTTGAGGCGGAGTGAGCGAACGGAAAGGAGGAGGCGATGAAACCGGCACTGAATCTTGGGGCGTGGCGATATTTGGACGGCGCAGATGGTGGCCCCGACCTCATTCTGCCGGCGAAACATCTGGTAACGCACGGTGTGGTGGTGGGCATGACCGGCAGCGGCAAGACGGGGCTCGTGACCGTCATGATCGAAGAAGCCGCCAAAGCTGGTGTGCCCACCATCGTCATCGACGTGAAGGGGGACCTGCCAAACCTACTGTTGGCCTTCCCCGACTTCGATCCAACCCACCTCGAGCCGTGGCTCGAGGTGGATCGCGATGCGAGCGCGCCCGAGGCGGCGCTGGCTCGCGCTCAGCAATTGGCCGAGGAGCGCCGCTCGGCCTTGGCGGAGTGGCGCATTACCGAGGCGGAGCTGGGCGCGTACGCCCGCGGCACCCACGTGCGGGTGCTGACCCCCGGGGGCTCCGCTGGCGAGTCGCTGCACATGCTTTCCTCGCTGGAACGCCGCTCGGCCCGCTGGGATTCGGATCCGGAGGCGGCACGCGACGCGCTTTCCGCGGCCATTTCGCTGGTGCTGCGGTTGCTCGGGCGCGAGCCCGACCCCGGAAAGAGTCGCGAGCACGTGCTGCTCAGCGTGCTGGCCGAGCGCCGCCTGACCGCGGGAGAGACGGCCGACCTGCGCGTGCTGATGAAAGACGTGTTGGAACCTCCGATCGATGAGATCGGCGCGTTGTCGGTGAACGCGTTCATGAAGGTATCCGAGCGTCGTGCGCTCGCAGCGGCCATGAATAGCCTGCTCGCGTCGCCGACGTTCGCGAGTTGGCGGCAAGGCGCCACGCTCGACGTGGGCGAGTGGGTCACGCCCAAAGAAGGCAAAACCCCCATCGTCGTGATCAGCGTGGCTCACCTGGACGACGAGGAGCGCGCGCTGGTGCTTGGCGTGCTGTTGGAAGAAGTGCTGTCTTGGGTGCGCACGCTGTCAGGGACGCAACGACTGCGGGCGCTGCTGGTGTTCGACGAGGTGTACGGCTTCCTACCGCCGCACCCCGCCAACCCGCCGACCAAGCGGCCTGTCGTGGCGTTGATGAAGCAGGCGCGAGCGTTCGGGGTCGGGGTGATTGTCGCTACCCAAAACCCGATGGATCTCGACTACCGCGCGCTCTCCAACGCAGGCTTGTGGTGCCTCGGGCGCCTCCAGACCGACGCCGACCGCACGCGCGTGCTCGACGGCCTAGCCGCCGCCCGCGGCTCAGAATCCGCCGACTCCGAAGCGCTGAGCAACACCCTGCAGCGACTGGCACCGCGCTGGTTCGTGGTTCGCAATGCCCATGCGTCGTCTCCGCCTATTCTAGTCCAGCCCCGCCACGCGATGACGTTCATGCGCGGTCCCATGACGCGGGTCGAAATCAGGCGGGCGCGGGGTGTGAAAGAACCGGAACGCCCCGAGCAGGCGCCCGTCACGGCGCCTACGAATGGTGCGGTCAAGACCGTAGGTCCTTTCGCATCGCCCTCCGCGCAGGAGGGCAAGTAGCCATGCACGTCGTGACCAATCCGCGCGCGGCCTCCGCGAGCGTGCTGGCGAGGCTTCGCGCCGAGCTCGAAGCCATCCCCGCCGCCCAGGTCCTGGGCTTGAACGTGAATGTGCAGCACGCGGTAGCGACCATCACGATGAGCTTGCCGCGCGTCCGCCAGCTACAGCCGCGCATGCTTGTCGAGTTACCCCGGTTCGACACCACGTTGCTCGACAGGCTGCCCGACTACGCCCGCGCCCTGTTCGAGGCGCACCTCCAATGTCAGACCATCGAGCACGACCCCGAGCCGAGGAGGGCCCTGTTCCAACGAGCCAAACACTTGCGCGAAATGTTGCTCGCGGACGCCACCGCGCTCGCCGGACGCGGGATCATCGATGGCGGCGTCCTTCAGTACCGCATGCACGCCAATGGCTACTGCAACATTGCCCAAGACTTGTCGGTGCTGGCGTACGCGCTAAAAAGAGACTGGCCGGGGATCCAAGGAAGGTCTCTGACTACGCTGGCTGAGCTGGACGGCGCGCTCGAGCTCGCGGCTCGCCTGCGAGACACTTCAGCGCTCGCGAAGGCGGAAGCGAGCCACGCTGAGGCGTCCAACCTACGCGATCGAGCGTTCACGCTGACTCACGGCGCATACCGTGAGATCAGAAGAGCCGTCTGCTACTTGCGAGAACCGGAAGGCGATGCCGACGTGTTTGCGCCAAGCCTGACTGGGCGGGCACGCTGATTGGGGGGGAGTCATGATCATTGCGACATTCAACGTAGAAAACCTGTTCGAGCGCCCGCGGGCGATGAACTTTCCGACCTGGAGGATGGGGCAGGGGGCCATCGATGCGGCGGGGGAGCTCAACGCGCTCATCAACAAGCGCGTCTACCGCGACGCGGACAAGCGCCGGATGCTGCATCTGCTGAGGAAGCATCGCCTACTGACGGCCCGCCCAAACAACCCACTGCTCGAGCTGCGAAAGGTGCGTGGCCAGCTGTTCGAGTGCACCCCGAAGCCGCGCATTGTCGCGAACGGGCGCGAGAGCTGGGCGGGCTGGGTCGAGCTCAAGACCGAGCCGCTGGCGGACGACGCCATCACCAACACCGCGCGCGTGATCGCCGAGGTGAACCCCGACATCCTGGTGCTGGTCGAGGTGGAAAGCCGCCCCGCCGTGCAGCACTTTCACGACAAGGTCCTGCGCCCGCTGCTTCAGCAACCCTATCCGTACAACATGGTCATCGACGGTAACGACGAGCGCGGCATCGACGTCGGCATCCTCAGCCGCTACCCCATCCAACGCATGCGCTCCCACATCAACGACGCGAAGGGCGAGTCGCGCATCTTCAGCCGCGACTGCCCCGAGTACTACATCGAGCTACCCAGCGGTCGCGAGCTGCTGCTCCTACCCAACCACTTCGCCAGCAAAGGCAGCGACGCCACCGGCAAACGCCGCCGCCTCCAAGCTGCCGCCGTCCGCAGCATCTATGAGTCACTCTCCAAACGCTACCCGTACGCCGCGGTTGCGGGCGACTTCAACGACGACCCGGAGAGCGCCGCATTGGCCCCGCTCCTGCGCCACACCAACCTTCGCGATGCCATGGCTCTAAGGCAATATCGCGGTGCGTTCCCGGGCACCTACCAGCGCGCTACCGTTAGGGAAAAGATCGACTACCTGCTGCTGTCGCCCGCGTTGCGGAAACACGTGCAAGCTGTCGACGTCTGCCGCAAGGGGTTCTACGCCCCGCGAAAATGGGAATCGTTCGAGAATATTAACCAAGCGAACAAGGACCGCTTCCAGGCTTCGGATCATCACTGCTTGTGGGCGGCGCTTGACGTTTGAAGCTGAACGCGGATTTTTTGCTTGCCATGGTTTGCCTCCGCCTTACGGGCGGACGGTCGCCGCATCGATGCGGCGATGAATCATGCTTGCGAGCGACAGCAGGTCCTCCGCGTCGGCTTTGCCCATCGGCCAATGCAGACGGGCCTCGTGGGCGGTCGTATTACGGAACATGCCGTAAGTGCCCTTGAGCAGGTTCGCAAAGCCGCGCTGCTCACTCCTCTGGCTCTCGCTCACCAGCGCGTTGATGGCGAGTTTCGGTGCATCACCAGCGAAAGCCCGGTCCACGAGCTGTCCGCCGTCCTCGGTGAACCCTGTCTTGCTGCGGACCTTGTCGTAGATACTCTTCGCTGCCTCGAGTACGGCGTGAAAATAGTTGTCGGTGACGAGTTCAGCTCGACAGAATCGGAGCACGTCGGGATGCACACCGCGCGAAGCGAGATCGGTGCGCAGTTCTTGAGCCCGGCGTGTGGCTTCGCCAAGCGTCGCAGCGGGAGCCACGCGCGACAGCTTCCCGGATGCGTCGACGACATGGCCGCAGAAAGCTAACGCGCGGTTCAGGTTGGCGCGCATCGGCTCAAAACGGTGCGCCTCCTTGGCGTAGCGCTCAGGCTTCATCGCTCGACGTATGAACTCGAGGACGGCTCGCCGGTTCTGGCTATGGTTCTGGCGCTCGACGAAGGCGTTGAAAAGCCGCTTCCACTTGGTCATGCCCGGCGTCGGGTCGCTCATCCGGATGGAGGAGAGCAAGTAAGCAATCTCTGACCCGCTCAATCCCTCTGACGTGTCGGCAAGCGCCTGGGCAATAGCTTGCAGTTCGCTTTCAGTGAACACCCGTTCCATAGATCCCTCGCTACCCGTCACGTTTGCCGCCCATCTTGCCGGGCAGCCCAAACGGCTCTCGTAGGTCGCCACGGCCGGCCGCTCCGGCCGCTTGACCGCCCCGGAGGGCGGCCCTATAGTGAAAGCATGTTCAGGGGCCCTTCGCAAGCAGCCCTATTTGATGACGAGCGCGAAGAGCGGGTGCTCAGCGCAAGCGGTGCCGACATTCGATTTATCCCGTCGTTTCTAACAATAACAGACGCGGAACGGCTGTTCGACGCGCTCCACAGCCTGGACGGCTGGCATCAGGACCACATCAGGCTGTACGGAAAGAGGCACCCGCTTCCGCGGCTGCACCGCTGGTTCGCTGAGTCGCGGCAGCCGTATCACTGGTCGGGAATCGAAATGCAGCCGGAGCCGTTTCCGGAGGCCCTTCGCCCCGTGCTTGAGCGCATCAAGCGCGAGAGTAGGGTCGAGTTCAACACGGCTCTGGGCAACCTCTATCGGGGCGGCCAGGACAGCGTCAGCTGGCACGCCGATGATGAACCGGAACTTGGCGAAAACCCGGTGATCGCGAGCCTAAGCCTTGGAGCGACCAGACGTTTTCTTCTTCGAAGGAAAGACGACCACGCGCAGAGCTTGTCATTCGATCTCACGCACGGGTCTCTGCTGTGGATGTCGGGAGCGACCCAGGCGGTCTGGGAGCACAGCATTCCGAAAACGAAGCGTATTGTCGGGGCCAGGATCAACGTGACTTTTCGAGCGATGGTGTAGCGGTGTCTGGTATGTTTCACGTCGAGGATGAACGTTTTTCAGCTGATTAAGCGGGTTTTGGACGGGGAGTTCGGCCGCATTGGAGGCAGTAGCGACGCTGCCAAGTACGCACAGGTTGACAGGCGTCATACAGAGCTGGCCACAGCGTACGCGGACTTGACCGATCCGGGACGGGCGGCGCCGGACTACTCGGATGCCGTGACCCGGTTCGCGTACATATACAAGTATACGACGTGCCACGCGGACATCGTTTACAGCACCATCGACGCCTACCGCGAACTCTCCGATCTCTTCGACGGTGACGGGTGGCTAAAGGTGGCGTGTGTCGGTGGCGGCCCCGGGAGCGATTTTCTCGGCGTCCTGAAGTACGCCCTGAGAAAGGGCAAGACTAGATCACTCAAATGCTTCCTACTCGATCGCGAGAATGCGTGGGGTGACACGTGGAGCGACGTCGAGGAGCATTCTGAGGACCTCGAGTTCAGACTCTCAACTCACTTTCAGCCGCTCGACGTGACCGACTCCAGGACGTGGGCGGCTCAAGAGAAGTACAGGTCCGCGCAGGTCTTCACGTTCATCTACTTCCTGTCGGAAATTTTTCGTATCGAAGAAGCAGCTCGCCCATTTTTCAAAGAGCTCGTCGATAACGCGAACGTCGGCGCTTACTTTCTGTTCGTCGACAATGATACGCAGGCGTTCCGACGCCAGATCGAGCGGTTTTCTACGGAGTATGGGCTCCAGGTGGTCACGGCGGCATCGTACTCGCACGGCACCGACACCAGTGAAGAGAAGCGGGACCTCGAGCCCTACCTTAGCTCGCTCAAAGACAAACCGAAGCTTGGTGCGAAGATCTATCGGGCACTCATGGTGAAGCGCTAGAACGTCTCGAGCCTTTCGTCTCCCGTTGCGTGCCTTGCAGCGAACCTTCGGGCGTTACCACGGGAGAAAGCCGCCTAGCTCGGTCGCGTTCTGCCATGCCGACGACTGGTGCTCGATCTGTTCCGCCATCCTCGCCCGCTCGGGGTTTCGGCGTTAGCCATCACGGGGCTAGCTAGCGCCGCTTTTACTGAGGTGTTGGCCGAATCGAAAAAGTTACAGAGGGCTTGTCTGCCCAATGGATGATGAGCACGACCGAGCCCGCGATCGCGGCGGCGCCACTCACGGAGGCCGCCACGATTGCTTGCTTGCACTCAGAACTTGCGCCCTCGGGACATTTCACGGCGGCGAGGACGCCGAAAACGATGCCTGCGTCCAGTCCACCGAGAGCCGCGATGACCGGCCAAAGATTGCTGCCTTCAAACCCGCGATGAACGGTCGCAGTGAGCGGACGTGGAGTCGCGGCGCTCGGTTCAATGAGGTTAATATTGAGCCGCGCTGGCTCGTTTCGCAGCGACCACCCAGTTGTAGGGACCCATCGGCTGCACGGGAGTCGACATGTAAGGGCGACGTCGTTCCAGACGGCCCACCGCAACGCCGGGCTTTTCAGGTGATCGTGCGGCTCCATTTCGAAAGTTACGAGGTTCAGCTGGCGATAGCGGAGTGGCGGCAATACGATTTCACGGTCTATCTTCTTGTCGTCCCGGATGACTATGAGCTCGCTCCACGGATCGAATGGTTCATGCTTGGATCCAACTCGCTCGACGAGATGGTCACCCGCGTCTAGTCGAATCCCTGATGCCGCTTGGGCTGGATCGACGATTTGGCCGTCAACCTTGATTTCCACCGGATCGGTGTCGTTGTTCCGGAGTAGTCGCAGCTCGCTAACCTGGGCCTTCAGCTTCGCGATCTTTATCGGAACGCACGCTCCAAGCGATTTGCCAGCAGCATCCAGTGGGCAATGCGTCTTGGCAGCCGCTGGGTTGGCCTCGAGGAAGGTTTCAAGCTCTTCAAACGCCCACAAGGCCTTTGCCCGGCGACCAATTTGGCCGTAGCAGTAGGCGCGATTGTAGAGAATTCTCTCGTCGGGTCCCAGCGCAACAGCTTGCTCGAAGAGCTCGCAAGCTCGCCTCCAATCGTCTTTCTGAGACGCTGCAACGGCATCTAGAGCACAGCTCCTAGCATCCGCGCAGTCTGCTGCGCGCGCACGTTGCGCGAGCCCCAAGATAAGTAGCGCAAGCGCCAAGCCAAGTACCAGTCTCACTTTTTTGTCTCAAAATCGGTGAAGAGAGGGGATTCGGCTTGAGGTTTGGAATCCGAGGACGGGACAGTGGGGGGTGGCAGAGCGAGCGCCGTCGAGGCCCCGGCTGAGCCAGATGGCGGCGCGATCGGGGCTGGAAGGGCATCGGCTGGGTGCGCAGGAGCGAGCTTCGAATTGGCGACGGCTAGTCTTTTGTTGAAATCGGGTCTAGGTGACTCAAACTTCTTACCTGCCGTTGTCTGAGGAGAATTCGACGATGGTGGCGGTTCCGCTAAGGGAGCTGGGGCTACGGCCGTGGGTTTCTCGACTGCGAGCGCCGTAGCGAGCGAAGGGGTTGGCTCGACCAGCGCAGTTGGCCGCGACGAAAATTGTCGCCACAACACCAGGACCCCCAAAGCCGCGCAGGCCGCGAGCACGAGCGGAATCAATGCGATCGAGGGGGCCGAGGCCTTCCTGCCAACGTCGGAACTGATAGGCGCACGAGGTTCTTGCGGCAGCAACCAAGCGACGGTGTCGATCAATTTCAGTCGTCCCGAGAGATCAGCGCGCACAGTTATCGTCTGCTTCGGTTTGCTATGTTGACTCGCGAGACGGTCAAGCTCGCTTTGCAGCGCGGAGATGAAGTCAACCGAAGGTTGAGCGCTCAGAACATGCGTAAACGCTCTCGTGAAAAGACTAAAACCTTCGCTTCCGGGTACGTACCGACTGTACTCTCCACTCTGGCAGGCGAAGATGGTTGCGATCATCTTCCCGTTGGCTCTTTGCACTTTGCCCCTGGTCCAGCGAATTTGTGCAGCCTTTCTTCCCATCTGGAAGTCTTCTCTGCAGGCGTCCACTGCGAAAACTATGTGACTCGCATGGGAGTCTTCGAGCTCGTGTGTGAATTCCAGCGGCACCAGGTAGGACGCGAAGTTCTTCTCGTCCAGGAAGAAATCCGCCGGTAGCAAGTAGTCACGCCCCTTGTAATGAACACCATGCCCCGAGAAGAAGATGAGCAAGTGTTCCCCTTGCCTTGCATCGCGGATCGCCTTCGAGACCTGGGCCGTTACGTCGTTTCGACCGAGACCTTGGCGGAAATCGTTCGTGGCGGCGTCATCCACGCCGTGGACTTCGATCGCGAAACCGCATTGAATCAGAACCTCACGAAGCTCCCGAAAGTCATTCTGAAGAATGGGGAGTGGTGGAACCGCGTCGTCACGGTAGCGCGGCACCCCAAGGAGGATCGCGCGACGGTTCACTCGGAGAACTTCAAAGAGAGAGCGCCCTTGCCTTGTACGTTGGCCGTTCCGATCAATGCCACGCCACCCGCAGCGCTAACTTCAACCTGCACCGTCACTTCCTTCAAACGAAAGCGCCCAACGGTCTCGATCCCATTCACCGTCTCGGTGATCGTGGTCGCCAAGCGTCGCAGGTTTGCCTTCAACGCGTCGATTGGCACGCGGGCAAGAATGGCATCTGCTCCTACAAATCGACCGAGTGCCTTCCGGTCGTCAGCTTCTCCCGTATCCGCGACAATGATCTCTATCGTGTCCATGGCTGTGTCTCCGCAACGCGTCGCAAAATGGCCACCCGAAGCTACGCTGCCGGCGTTCGGGCAGGCAAGCTCCCGAATCGGCTTGGCTCGCGTACGGCATGAAGAAAGTCACAAGGCTGCCTTTTTTCGGCCGTGGGAACTCCAGGCGACGCAGGGCTCAGCTGGCGGCTGGCGAGCTCCGGACCGGGTCCGGAAAAGACCGTCTCGGATGCCAAGCTCCGGCCATCGCGCAGACGGGCCTCGCGTCTTTCCGTGGCCAACTGCGCTGCCCGCAGCACTGTAGCGGCGTCGTTCCAGTCCCCAAGCTCGCCTTGCGCGATCAGGTCAGGCTTGATGTATTCGCAACCCTGAAACCATTCGTGCGCGAGACCGCGGCCCGTGATGATGGTCTTGCCGGCGCGGTTCGGTCCCGCCACGACCATCAGTCGCGGTCGTGCCCCCGTCGTCATCGCGGCGACCGCGCGAAGTTGTCGTGCCAAGTCGGACGCTTCCTTCGGTTTCGCAGCAACCCAGGCGTCCGCCTTGACGCGATCGGCCGCGGCTACGTCACGGGCCTCTCGCATGACGAGCGCAAGGTCCTCATCGGTGGGCTCGGTATCCGGGTGCCATCAAGTCGCGGTGGGGCTCAGGCCTTCCGATCACCGCCGAATTTGGAGAGGCAAGCGACAGGAGACGGAGTAGTGCATCGGTAGAATCACCCCGCGGTTCGAACCTCCGACTCAACCATCTCGGTCGGCCCGTTTTGGCGCGCGCTCCTTGGGAAGCAGAGCCCTTGCGTCGCCGGATGCATTGGTGTAACCAGAGTCGGCAACGCTGCCTACGGCCCTTCGAAAACCGCGTTCAACGCCGTTATCACTAAGGCGCCGCCACTCGGGTCAGGCGCTCGATGACGACGCGCACGTCCGGCGGCGGACCGTATTCGGCGCAGTCCAACGACAGGGTGAAGCCGTTTTCGTTGTCGGGGCCGCCGCAGGGGCTGATGGTGCTCGTCGTCCAATCGCTGGCGTAGGTGAAGGAGCCATCGGGTTGGGCGAGCGGGGCGAGCGCTGCGGGGAACGAGCCGCTGCAGCCGGAGGCGTAGCCGATGCCGATTGGCGAAACCGAGCTGGTGGATGCCCAGACCCGATAACGGATTTGCACGCCGGTATCCCACGGAGACGCTAGCCGCACGGCGAACGTGGACTGCGGCGCTTCGTAGCAACGAGCGACCGGGCCATCGAGCACCAGACAACCGCCTTGCTCGCACGGGGCGCCGGGCTCGGCGGTGGCGTGGTAGCTGGCGTTGCCGTAGATGCCGGCGCTCGGCGCTTGGTCGAAATCCAGCTCGCTATCGAGAACCGCGGCGGGCGCAATGTCGAACGGTTCTTCGAGCGAGACCAACGGATTGCCGGCGCGATCGCGGAGCGTCGCGGTCAAGCGCGCGGCCACCGTGCGGCCTTCGACGGAGGCTGGATCGGGAAAGTGAGCTTGCGCGACGGGCCCCGCGAGCGCCCACTTCCAGGCCGCGGGCAACGTGGCGTTGGTGTCGACGTCGTACAACTCGACCGCTTGCTCGCCGTCGGCCGGTTCCCTGAAGACGATGTCGTATTCACCGTGCGGGAGGTCGACCGGCTCCGAGAACGTGAAGCCAAAGCGCGTGAAGCCGAAGCTCCCGAAGCCGTCAGGATCGACGCGAAGCTTGGGGGAGGTGTGGTCGGCTTCCAGCGTCGCCGCCACGACGCGGGTGGTGCTGGCGCCGCCTTCGCAGGTGTAAGGGATCTCGGCTGTCCCCGCGCCTAGAAAGCCGGCCTCATCCCAGCTCAGCTCGAGAGCTGGCGTGGCGGGCGCGTTGGCCCAGTCCAAGAGCGCAGCGAGCTTGACCGTGCTCGGGCTCACCTCGGGTTCTTCGGCGAAATTTTCCTGCCAGAAGAAGTCCCTGAACGGCAAGGCCTCGAGCTTGCCCGAGTCGGTGAGGTACACGGCCAGGTTGATGCGCGGCTCGTACCAGGCAACCGCACAACCAACGACGGCCGGAGGCGCCGCCAAGTACACGTCGTAGTTGCCGGCCAGCACAGTGACCGATGGCGTCTCTGCGGTCGCGCCACCGCCGCCCAGCTCTTGCCCGCCGTCGCCCGCGCCTCCGTCAACACCGGCCGCGCCGCCAGTGACGCCCGCCGCCCCGGGCGCTCCGCCGTCGCCCGCGAAAGCTTCGATGCCACCTTCACCGGCCTGACTCGGAGCGCGCCCGCCGCTGGCGGTTCCTGCCGTGCCACTCGACGAGCGACCTCCGGCCCCGGCTCCGCCAGAATGCATGCCCGCCCCTCCCGAATTCGAGCCACCGTGGGAAGGCGAAACCTCGTCCTTGTCAGCGCGGCCACCGCACGCCGCAAACAGGCCGCCCAACGCCAGCAAACCTACCCATCGGTGTCGAGCTAAGGCGTTCAACGCGGCCCTCCGTTCGCGGTTCGACGGTCCCCCATGCCTTGCCATTCAAACCTCAGCGCATGGCGTCCTTCACCAAGCGAGTCAGCTCCGTCTCGTCGGCGAAGCCGGTGGCCACGGCCCGCACCGTGCCATCTTTGGCGATCAGCACCAGAGTTGGTAGGCCCTGCACGTGGTAGAGCGAAGACGCGACCTCTTGGTCGTCGAACACGCTGGTGTAGCCAAGGGATTCGCGCGCCAAGAAATGCGTGATGCTGTCGCGGTCGTCACTGGTGCCGACGCCCAGCACCCGTAGCTTGTCGGGCCCAAACGCCTTGGCCACGCGCGCCAACACCGGGCTTTGAGCGCGACACGGGGCGCACCAGCTCGCCCAAAAGTCGAGCACCACTGCCTGCCCTTGGAGATCCGAGAGGCGCTGCGTCTGGCCGCGCTCACCAGGCGATGCGTACGGCAGCATGAAGTCGGGCGCCGGTTGCCCCACCAGTGGGGACGCTTCCGCCTTTTTTGCGCCCATGTACGGCAGCACGAACAACCCCATGAACAAGCTGAAAGCCAGCACCAAACCTGCCACCAGGTAGCCGGTATTGGTATCGCTCAGGGAGGTCTTGGAAGATTTGGGGCTCATGCTACCGGCCTGATTGAGTGCTCGGCTCGCAGCGGCAGCTCGCGCGCGGCCGCTGTGCCCTGCGCTGGAAGCGTCAAGCGCAAGCGCGCTCCCCCAAGGCTACTGCTGACGTCGGCGGTGATCATTCCGCCGTGCTCGATGGCAATTTTTTTCACGATGGCTAGGCCGAGGCCGGTTCCGGTGTGCTTGGTGGTGACGTAAGGGTCGAAGATCACGTCGCGCATCTCGGCTGGAATGCCGGGGCCGTTGTCTTCTACCTCGACCACGAAAAAATCGCCCTCGCGCCGCAAGCTGACTTTGATTTTCGGCGACTCGTGCTTGGCATCGGAGAGGGCGTCGGCGGCGTTTTGGATCAGGTTGAGCAGCACGCGCCGGAACATCTGCCGGTCGACCGCCACCTCGGCCGGCAGCGCGGGCAGTACCCACTCGAAGGTGGGGCGCACGCCGCCCAGGCGGATCACCGACAGCTCCTCGCCGCCTTGACCTTCGAGGGCTTCGCCGCGCTCGATCTGCCGGCGCTGTTCTGTCAAGAACTCCGACAAATCGGCCTTTTCCAGGTGTGCTTCGGGCAAGCGCGCAAAATCGGAGAATTCGGACACCAGCCGACGCAGCGTGCCCACCTCGTCCTCGACAATTTCGAGCGTCGTATCCAGAAGATCGCGAAACTGCTCGTCGTGGCCCGAGTAGCGACGGTGGATTTCTTGGACCCCGAGCTGGATGGGCGTGAGCGGATTTTTGATTTCGTGGGCCAAGCGCCGGGCCATTTCTTGCCAAGCGCTGATGCGCTGCAAATATTCGATCCGCGCGCGGCTATTCTCGACCTCGCCCAACATGCGGTTGAAGGCGCGCGCCAGCGCCGTCAGCTCGTCATTGCCGGCCTCGCTGACGCGGACGCTCAAGTTGCCGGCGCCCACCTGCTGCGTTGCCGTGGCCAGCTCCCCCAACCGCACCGCCAAGCCGCGTGCGAGCAAAGTGCCCACGGTAATGGCCAGCGCAATCGTGATGCCCAAAAGCGCGGTGAACGCCCACACGAAGCCTTGAATGTCTTCTTTGCTGCGCCGCTCGATGACCTTGTAGTTGTCGATGAATTGGCCCATCTCCGACAGCTCGTCGAAGCGGGCTTTGTCGGCGGCAAATACCAGCATCAACTGCGGCGCGTCGTCGGGCTCGGTCGCTTCCGCCAGCGGGCGCGTCACCTCCAGCTGGTTTTCGTGCTCGGGGTCGAGCGGGCGGTCGCGAGCGGCGCGCGCCAGCTGTTTGCCGTCGGCCGAGGTCACGCTCAGCGAGACCAAGCTCGGGTGCTGACTCAGCTGCTTGGTAAGCTCGGCGGTCATGGCATCGGGATCGCCCGCCGCCACTGCGCGCCGCACGCTGGGGGTGAGCGCAATCGCCGCGCCCTCTTCACGCATCCGCCCCTTCAAGGTGCGGGCCAGCTCTTGGTACAAGCCCAGCGAGCGATCCAGGTGCGTGCCGATCTCCGGCACGAAATAACGCGCGCCGGTCTCCCGCACGTATTTGGCCCCCCACCAGATGGCGACCAAAACCGGGATCAGCGCCGTGATCACGATCGCCAGCGCGAGCCGCGCTTGAATGCGGCCCGGCTTCTTCACTCTTGCACCCGAAACCAGCGAGTGAGCACGCGCCACGGGTCGAAGCCCAGATATCGGCGCACGTCGTTCTCGACTAAGCCGTACGCTCGCCCTAGCCGCGGACCCAGCGAAGACGGCGCGCGCAGCCCCTCGAACAGGCCGATGTGCCCGAGCAGGCCTTTGGCCAATGCCAACGCGGCGCGCCCCGCATCGACGCCGAGCGGCACCGCCAGGCCGGGCGTGACCGGTGTCAGCACCACGTCGCGCACGGCCACCGCCGTTGCCCACGCGCCCGGCACTGGCTCGGCCGCCAAACGCCGAAACGTCGACAGCTCGGCGTAGCACCCGACCGAAAGCGGCCCGAGCCGTGCCTCGACGGCCGCGCCCAGGTAGCGGTAGTCGCGCGAGAAGTCGCCGGACAAAAGCCCCATGTCACGGCGCACGCGGTCCGGCCCCATCACCACGTCGAACGCCGGCCCGCGCCGACGCAAACACAGCGCCGTGTACAGCTCACCGGCGTCGAACGCGCCGAGCACCACGGTCTTGCCTTCGCCGCAAACCAGGTCGAGCGCGCTGGCGAACGCGCGCTCGGTTGGTATCGGCCACTCGGCGAACGGCGACGGCCAGAGCTCGACCTCACCTTCTTGCTCCAGCTCGCGCATGGCCCCCACGAAGGCTTCGATCTGCACGTGAAACGACTGGCCGCGCTGCAACCGGCGCGCGAAGCGATCGCCGAATTGCTCGAGCGCGCTGGTCGAGAGCACGACCGCGAACGCCCCGTCGTGCTCGGCCGCGAGCGCGGCCGCGGTGGCGTGGCCGGCTTCGGGCAACGGCCGGCGACCGCGCAGTGTGGAAGTCACCTTGACTATCCGCTGCCCGTCGCGCACCGCCAGGATGCCCCCGCCCGTGCCGGCGCTGGTGGTGGCCGCCGGCTTGGGGGTGCGGAACAGGTCCGGCAAGCGCAGCCAATCGTCGGCGGAGAAGTCCAGAACCTGAGCGTCGGGGGTGAACATGAGGAAGGAGGCAGCGCCGCGGGACGCCGGAGTATAGTGGAGCCATGCTTCCCGACCACGCCGCCGATCCCGGAACCCGGGACCTCCTGGCTTTCATCGAGGCCGCGCCGACGCCCTACCATGCGGTCGCCGAGGTCGCGGCTCGGCTCCGAAATGCCGGATTCCGCCACCTTTCGGAGCGCGAGACCTGGCAGCTCGGGCCGGGGGAGCGCGGTTTCGTGGTGCGGGGCGGCGGGTCGATCGCGGCCTTCATCATGGGTCAAAAGTCTCCCGCCGAGGCCGGCTTCGCGGTCGTCGGGGCCCACACTGATTCTCCGAACCTGCGGCTGAAACCGAACGCCCAGCTCACCGCGCATGGTTACGAGCAACTGATGGTCGAGGTCTACGGCGGCGTGCTGTTGTCGACCTGGCTCGACCGCGATCTCGGCCTCGCGGGGCGGCTGGTGCTGGAGGACGGCTCGACGCGCCTCGTGCGGTTGCCGGGCACGCTGTGCCGCGTCCCGAGTCTGGCGATCCACTTGAACCGCGACGTGAACTCGAACGGGCTCACGCTCAACGCGCAGACGCAGCTGCTACCGCTGGCCGCGCTCGAGATCGACGGCGGTGGGCTCGAGCTGCGCGAACGCTTGGCGGCGGCAGCCGGCGGAGGCGTCACTGCCCAAGCCATCATCGGCAGTGATTTGTGCTTGTTCGATACGCAAGCGCCAGCGTTGGGTGGCGCCCGGGGCGAGCTGATTTTCTCGGCGCGGCTCGACAACCTGGTGTCGTGTCACGCCGGGCTCTCGGCGCTGCTGGCGTCGCAGGCCGCTAGCGACGCAACGCGCGTGGTCGTGCTCTACGATCACGAAGAGGTGGGCAGCGAAAGCGCCATCGGCGCCGGCTCGCAGTTCTTGGAGGCGCTGCTAGCTCGCCTGCTCGCCTGCTACCCGCCCCAAAGCGACGGGTTCGCGCGCGCCATCGCCGGCTCGTTGCTCGTCTCTGCCGACATGGCCCACGCCGTGCACCCCAATTACCCCGACAAACACGACAAGCAGCATCGCCCGGTGCTGGGCAAAGGCCCAGTGCTCAAAGTGAACGTAAGCCAGCGCTACGCCACCGACGGCCCCACCGCCGCTCGCTTCCGCGCCGCGTGCGCGCGCTCCGGCGTCGAGCCCCAGCACTTCGTCTCGCGCAACGACATCAGCTGCGGCAGCACCATCGGCCCGATCGCCGCCGCCGGCCTCGGCCTGCGCGCCGTCGACGTCGGCGGCCCCATGCTCAGCATGCACAGCTGCCGCGAAATGGCCGCCAGCGCCGACGTGCCGGTCATGATCCGCGTCTTGACGGCGCTGTTCGACGACTTCACGCCGATGGATCCGGCGACGTAACGGCTCCGCTTCCTAACGAGCGCGCGCCCAAACGGGCCGACCGGGATGGTTGGGACTGCCTGCCGCCGGGCACCGGGTCTGGCGGCCTATTCCTCTGCACGACGTGAATCAACGAGCAGTCATCGGAATATCACTACGCCATGGATAGGGAGGGACGATTTGTCCTTCGTGGCAGCGCTTCGGCAGCAGACGTCGGCACTCGGGGTGCTTGCTCTTACGGAGAGGAGCCACGGCACACAAACGTGTGATGGCGCCCCGCTCGTCGGCAACGAAGTCCATGCCCTCACCGACCACGCATTCGCCGAAATACTCGTGGAATTCTCCTCCGGGCCCCGACCACAACCGCTGGAGACGAACGCTGCCGTCGACGACGGCCACCGCCCACAGACTGTTCTCGAGATACGACTGATTGAAATCCTCGTCGCCCGACTCCGTGCTCAACGTGATCCGAACCACGCGGGCCCCGCCAACTTGAGCGCTCACCACGCTCGCAAGCTCTTCGATGTCGATCGCCGTGCGCGTCTGTCGACCAGCCCGCACCGTCAAACCCTCGATGTCGGGAATCACCTCGCTTAGCCCGGATACCGTCGCTTCCTGCTCGTCGTGCCTTACCCTGAGCTCGAATGCGCCCAACTCCGAGAGCGCGGCGCCGGGGGATTCCGCCAGTGCCTGGACCGTGGAGCCGTCAGAAAGGCGCACCAAGCTCCACTGCTCGAGTTGACGACCCAGCACGATCTGACTGGCAGCAGGACGGCGTGCCGCGGACAGCGCTGTCCCGCGTGCGCTCGCTGCCGTTGCCGTCAGCGGCGGCTTCTGCACGATCGCGTGCGGGGACTCCACCGCTGGGGCCCCAGCGCCACACCCCCACGCCAGCAAGGAAATCACCAACCAGCGAGCACAACCGATGGCCATAGACGCCGAGACTAGCGTACCAGAGCGCGTGCCCGGTCCGGCGTTAGCGCTGCTCGACGGGTCCGTGCTGGTACTCGATGGGGCGGGGCTTCCGATCTGGCCCTGTCCCGTACTGGGCTCGGATTTCCAGCTTGGCGTCGATGAGAGACGAGGCCGTGACCTTCACCTGCTGTGGTTGTCGCCGATTCGCCCCGTCCACGTAGATGGTCGCTACCCAAGTGTTTTGTTGCATCGTGCCCTCCTTGTCGCGCGTTCGAACAGACTCAACAGCAACGCCGACCCGGCGAGCGCAGCAAAAGAGCCAAGCTCGCGTAGCCGAACCCAGAAGCTAATCTCATTTGCACGAGAAACTCAATCCGCGCTCGTATCCGGCCCGAGCCCTGCCAACTCGTCGCTTCGGAAATCCAAAGACGTTGAAACTCGTCATTCGCCCGTACGTGGCCAGGACGCGCATTTATCACGCAGCTGATCGAGAGGTTCGCCTGCAAAAGCGCGCGCCTAGAGATCCCCCCACGCGTGTCGACCATGAGACGCATCGCGTCGGGCAAGGCGCATCTCTGTCACGGAACGGGGTGCTCTAGCTCGGATTCGATCGTCACGACTCGACTGGCTCAGGTCTTGCGTTGTACGTGCAGTGATGCTGCCCGAGGCCTGGCCCAAGTGGTTCGATGCAGCGCTGTGGGGCTGTGTGGCAGGGAGCGCGCTGGTGCTCGGGGCGGTCGTCGCGTGGTTCGTGGACGTACCCACCCGGGTCATCGCCGGGATTATGGCTTTCGGCAGCGGTGTGCTGATCAGCGCGCTTTCGTTCGAGCTGATGGACGAGGCTTATCGTGGCGGTGGCTTTCCGGCTTCCGCACTCGGCTTTCTGGCGGGAGCTGCCGCCTACACACTCGCCAACCGGCTCTTGACCGTTTGGGGCGCCAAGCATCGAAAGCGAAGCGGTGCCCAACAGCCGCGCGAGAGCCATCAGAACGGCAGCGGGCTGGCGATCGCCGTGGGCGCCCTGCTCGATGGCATTCCCGAGTCGATGGTGATCGGACTCTCGTTGATGAAGGGCGGAGCGGTCAGCATGGTCGCGGTCATCGCGATCTTTCTCAGTAACGTCCCCGAGGGCTTGAGCAGCGCTGCCGGCATGAAGCGGTCCGGTCGCAGCGCGGCCTACGTCTTTGGCGTTTGGAGCGCGATCGCTCTTGCAAGCGGTCTGGCGTCATGGGCAGGCTTTGCGCTGTTCCACGGCGTCGCGCCATCAATCGTGAGCGCCACGACGGCGGTGGCAGCAGGGGCCATCTTGTCCATGTTGGTCGACACCATGATCCCCGAGGCCTTCGCGGAGGCCCACGACTACGCAGGGCTGATTACGGTGGCCGGTTTTTTGGCGAGCTTCGCGCTGAGCAAGCTCGCCTGAAGCGACTCAACGAGCTAGTCCGGCATCTTGCCTCATGGTGGCAGAACGCCACAGTCAGCTTTGGCGAAGATGAGACGACTTCGGTTCAATGCTGGGGCAGCCGCTTCGGGTGAGCAGGAGTGCGCAAGTTCCAGATTTTGTACAAAATCATCACCCCCGTGAGTGAGCCGCGCCCCGTCGCCGCCGCAAAAAGGAGTAGCGTCAACGGGCGATCTTCCCCGTGGTAGTCGCTGCCAGCTCGGCACACCGTTTGCTGACGAAGAGGAAAGGTAGCGCATGGCGGCTTGGCAGACGAATCCCCAAACGCAGGACGCTGCACCAGCGGATGCGAATCAGAGCCGCGCAGAGGGCGCTCAGGAAGTAGACCTCGCTCGTCTCGAGGTCGAGCGCCGCGGGGCCGTGGAGACGATTTCCATGATGGCCGCCAACCTCCGCGCCTTCCTCTTGTCCCGAAAAAAAGCGGTGGAGGCTCGCGGTCCTGCCCGGGATGCGGCCTGCGGGAAGACCTGAGATATCGCGGCTTTGTGGGAGGGAGACGGGTTTAGGGCCGCGATGTCCGGCTCTGCGTCAAGGGCCACGGCCGGAACACGCCCGCCCTTGTCCGCGGGCAAAGCACGAATTCGACGGATGAGCTCGTAGCCGGACGCTTCGGGCATGCCGATATCACTGCGTTGATTGCGCGCTTTGGCTCGGATGCAGACATTTCGCCTCGACCGGCATGACTCGCGGCGTGGGCGGAGGGTCCAGCGGATTGGCTGGCTCGTCGCGATCGTGATGGCGCAATCGGCGGTTAGGAAGCGTCCTCACCGGTCGAGCCACGAACCAGCTGGGCATGGGGCGAGCTTGGCTCGTGACTACTCGCTGCGGGGCGCCAGCAGCGGCGGCAAGTCGTCTACCGTGAGCCCGTCGTAGTAGCAGGCGGTTTGATTTTCTTCGGTCACGTCTGTTTCCGAGCAGTAGGTTGCGCCGCCGCGAGACTGGCAATTCCAGAAAGGGCAGCGGCACTCGCCGTTCACTAGCGGACGCCCGTCCGTGCAGATTTCGCACAGGCGTTCGGCTTCGTTGCAACGCGGAATCCCCGGCACGTACTCCCGGCACGGGGAACTGCCCGCGCGGCAAACCCCGTGCCCGTCGCACACATCACCCTCGGTACAGAACAAGCCATCGTCACAGGGCACGCCACTGGCGGTGGGCGCCAGCATGCACTCACCTTTCACACAGGCCGCTTCACTACAGGCAGCAGGTGAAGTGGCGCAATCCGCATCGACGACGCATTCGGGATCGGGCTCGGGACCGCTTGGCCAGCCGGAGCTTCCAGGCCCGCAGGCGCTCGACGTGGCTATCACCACCGGCAGCAGAGCCCAGGCGCGAGCCGAAAGGTTGTGCATGATTGAACAGACGATAGCTCCGCCCAGCACCCAGCCGTCAGCCGCAAATTGCGACTCTCAGCGCGAGGCGCTCGGAGAATCCGTAGCGACCCGCGCCGACGCCTTCGCGAGCCGAGCCGAAGCTGACGCAGGCTGCGCAATGGTGCCGTTGTGAGAGCAGCGCCAACACGCTTGTGGCGCCGTTGCACCCCACCTGCACCGTAGCGCCCCAGCGTGCCGCTACGAACACAGCAGTTTACTCCAACGGCCGCGGCACGCGCCTTGCGTACTCGGCGGGTGGGCTTCGCAGCGTGCTCAGGATACGAACCATGATCAGCGTTGAAAGCGACTTCGATGCGTTTCGTGACGATTTCGTCCTCTATCTGGCGGCTAGGCTCGGCGTCTCCAAAGACGCTGCGATGAGCTGCCTGGGTGATTGGCTGCTTGCCTTCAAAGCTGACGTCCACCCGCCGGCGTTGGGCGAGGCGGTGGAAGGGTGACGGCGCTCGCGCCCGATGCTCTCCGCTTGTTGGACGCCTATTGGCGCGCGGCGAATTACCTCTCGGTCGGGCAAATCTACCTTCGCGACAATCCGCTCCTCAGGCGCCCGCTCGTCTTGGCGGATGTAAAGCGCATGTTGCTGGGGCATTGGGGTACCACTCCCGGGCAAAACTTCATCTACGCGCACTTGAATCGAGTCATCAGACAGCACGATCTCGAGATGATCTACGTCTCCGGCCCCGGGCATGGCGGTCCGGCAGTGGTCAGCAACACCTACTTGGAGGGAACGTACACCGAGGTTTATCCGGACATCAGTCAGGATGAATCCGGACTGCGCAAACTCTTCACCCAGTTCTCCTTCCCGGGCGGCATTCCCAGTCATGCCTCACCGGAGTGCCCGGGATCCATTCATGAGGGCGGTGAGCTCGGCTATTCGTTGAGCCACGCGTTCGGCGCGGTGTTCGACAATCCGCGGCTGATCGTCGCGTGCGTGGTCGGTGATGGGGAGGCAGAGACCGGGCCGCTAGCTACGGCTTGGCACGGGAACAAGTTCCTCGACCCGGTAGGCGATGGCGCCGTGTTGCCGATCTTGCACCTCAACGGCTATAAGATATCGAACCCGACGCTGCTCGCCCGTATCTCGCGCGAAGAGCTCGCGCAGCTGCTTCAGGGCTACGGCTGGACGCCATACTTCGTCGAAGGCCACGAACCAAGCCTGATGCACGAGGCCATGGCGACGACACTCGACACCGTCGTCGCGCAGATCCAAAGCATTCAGAGGGCTGCGCGCGACACCGGCAGCCTCGAGCGCCCGCGCTGGCCGATGATCGTGCTGGCTTCCCCCAAGGGCTGGACAGGGCCAAAGCAAGTCGACGGCAAGCCGAACGAGGGCACATTTCGTTCACATCAAGTCCCAATATCCGATCCCAGAGCGCATCCCGAGCACTTGAAGCTGCTGGAAGATTGGCTGCGTAGCTACCGACCGGACGAGCTGTTCGATGCACAGGGAAGATTGAAGCCAGAGCTCGCTGCGTTGGCGCCACAGGGCCAAAAACGAATGGGCGCAAGTCCCCACGCCAACGGTGGGCTCCTGCTGCGTGACTTGAAGATGCCCGACTACCGAGAGTATGCAGTCGAGGTGGCAACTCCCGGCGTGGCCGGCGTCGGCGACACGCACGTCTTCGGGAAATTCCTGCGCGACGTGGTGAAGCAAAACGAGCATGAGCACAACTTCCGGGTATTTGGCCCCGACGAAACGCTCTCGAACGGGCTCGAGGCGCTGTTCGAGGTGACCGCGCGGCAGTGGATTCCTCCGGCCCGGGCCAATGACGAGTTTCTGGCGCCGAGCGGCCGCGTGCTGGAAATGCTGAGCGAACACCAATGCCAAGGCTGGCTCGAGGGCTACCTCCTCACCGGACGCCACGGGGTGTTCAATTGCTACGAAGCGTTCATTCACATCGTCGATTCGATGTTCAACCAACATGCGAAGTGGTTGAAAGTCACCGCTCATTTGCCTTGGCGTAAGAAGATTGCGTCCCTGAACTATCTACTGACCTCACACGTCTGGCGCCAAGACCACAACGGCTTCACCCACCAAGACCCTGGCTTCATCGACCACGTCGTGAACAAGAAGGCCGAGATCGTGCGCGTCTACCTGCCGCCAGACGCCAACTGTCTGTTGTCGGTCATGGACCACTGCCTGCGCAGTCGTCACTACGTGAACGTCGTCATCGCCGGCAAGCATCCGGCGCCCCAATGGCTGACGATGGCAGCAGCCACCGCCCATTGCGCCGCAGGCATCGGCATCTGGCATTGGGCCAGCAACGATAGCGACGGCGAGCCAGACGTCGTGATGGCTTGCTGCGGCGACGTGCCGACGCTGGAGACGCTGGCCGCCGTCTCTGTACTTCGTGAGCACTTGCCCGAGCTCAAGGTTCGACTCGTCAACGTGGTGGATCTCATGAAGCTGCAGTCGGAGCTCGAGCACCCACACGGGCTATCGGATGCTGAGTTTGACAAACTCTTCACGACTGACAAGCCGGTGATCTTCGCCTTTCACGCCTACCCCTGGTTGATTCATCGGCTGACCTATCGCCGCACCAATCACCACAATATTCACGTCCGCGGTTACAAGGAAGAGGGGACGATCACGACCCCCTTCGACATGGCCGTGCTGAACGAGCTCGATCGCTTCCACCTAGTGATGGATACCATCGACCGTGTTCCGCAGACCGGCGAAGCTGGAGCGCGCCTCAAACGTCACCTCGAGGCGAAGCTTCGAGAGCACAGACTGTTCATCGGCCAGAACGGCCAGGACCTGCCCGAAATTCTGAACTGGAAATGGACGCCGTGAGCTGGGGTCGGCATCGGAAAAGAGCGCGGCCTGCAGCGTTTGCGTCAGGCCAACCCTGTCGAGCTCACAGCGACGGAAGTCAGCTTGGCGCTGTTGCTAGCTGCTGGAGAATCTTATCCCACGTGCTTTCGTGGATGGCTTTCTTCGGTAGCACGCGACCCATCGGCGCCGCGGAACTACCCGCTCTCTGCACACCATCGTGGAGATGCTCGAGATCGAGATATTCATCGCCATCGGCGAGGCGGTCCGCCGTCTCTGCGGTTGAAACACTTGCCACTTCCTGATCGGAGAGCAGCTTCAAGACGCGGTCACGGGTGAGATACTCGCTGCGTGTGTTTTGCATTCTTGGTCACCAGACTGCACGAAACGTGCCTGGTTGGCCTACCGGAGGAACCGATTACACGAGCACCTACCGATCGTCCCCAGCGCCCAACGACCGTTCAGAGCGCCCACGCCCCGCTGAGACACAACCGCGCCTCAGCGTAACTGCCGAAGCTCGCGGCCCTCTAGCCGCGCGTTTTGGGGCTTCGGGCGGCGCATCTCGTGCAGAGGCGAGCGTCACATGGTGAAACCGCAAGGTGCGGCGCCGAGCGCTGCCGCCGAAAGCCCGCATTCAGACTGGCATGCCCAGTCCGCCGAGGCGGTGCTGTCACGGACCGGAGCTTCGCTGAGAGGCTTGTCTGGCCTGGAGAGCGCGGACCGCCTTGCGACCAACGGTCCGAACGAGCTGCAGCAGGGCAAAAGCGAGGGCTCGCTGCACATGCTCTTGAATCAGTTCAAGAATGTCGTGATCTGGATTCTGATCGCCGCCGGCGTCGTCTCTGGAATGTTGGGTGAGCTCGTCGACACCATCGCCATTCTCGCCATCGTCGTCCTGAACGCGGGCATCGGCTTCTACCAAGAGCTCAAAGCGGAAAAGTCCATCGACGCGCTCAAGAAGCTTACCGCTCCGCAGGCAAAGGTGCGGCGCGACGGGCACTTGCAGCTCGTCCCTGCCGCGAACGTCGTCGTTGGGGATATCCTGGTGCTTGAAGCCGGTGACGTGGTGGCCGCCGACGCGAGAGTCCTAGCCGTAGCATCGCTCACATGCATCGAGGCCGCGCTGACGGGCGAGTCAGAACCCGTAGCCAAAAATAGCGGGGCGTTACCGGTCGGTGACGTGCCGCTGGGCGACCGCGAGAACATGGTCTTTCAAGCGACGAGTATCGCGGCAGGCACGGGTCAAGCCGTGGTCGTGGCTACCGGCATGCAGACCGAGCTGGGCCACATTGCGAGCTTGATCGAGGAGGTGTCCGCCGAAAGCAGCACCCCTCTGCAACGAAAGCTCGACGCGGTGGGGCGTATCCTCGTTTGGGCGGCGCTGGGTATCGTGGCGCTCCTGTTCGGCCTGGGTTGGCTTCGGGGGACCAACCCCCTCGAGTTGACGATGACCGCGCTTAGCCTGGCCGTCGCTGCTGTGCCTGAAGGCCTGCCCGCGGTGGTCACCATCGCGCTTTCTTTGGGAGTATTGCGCATGGCTCGTCGCCGCGCGCTCGTGCGCAGGCTGGCCGCAGTCGAGACGCTTGGCTCGACGAGCGTGATCTGTACCGATAAGACGGGCACCCTCACCGTCGGTGAGATGACCGTGAGGGCCCTCCACGTAGCGGGCCGAACCTACGAAGTAACGGGCGAAGGCTACGGCAGGAGGGCCAAGTCCGCTTCGAGGGCGAACGGGTGAACCCGCCGGACGCCGATTCCCTGCATGAGCTTGCAACGATCCTGCTCGGTTGCAACAACGCGCAGCTCGTGGAGGTGGATGGCCGCTTCCAAACGATCGGCGATCCCACGGAGGGCGCTTTGCTCGCCGCAGGCGTCAAAGCAGGCGGCGACAGGCAGCATATCGAGCAGCAATGGCCGATGGTTCGGGAGTTTCCGTTCGACTCGGACCGCAAACGCAGCGCAGCCGTTCGCCGAATGCCTGACGGAAAGTTGCGCGCACTGGTCAATGGAGCTCCTGGGCTGCTCTTGGAGCGATGCTCCCGCCTCTACAGCGGAAGCGGTGTTCGCCCCCTTACCGAGCAAGACCGCCAACGGCAGCTGGCGCAAGGATCGGCCATGGCGAAACAGGCCTTGCGTGTATTGGGATCGGCGTATCGAGACCTGGCAGGTCCCCTTCAGCCCGATGCGACCGCGGACACGATTGAGCGCGACCTAGTGTTCGTCGGCTTGACGGGCATGTACGATCCGCCGCGCAGTGAGGCCGAAGCGGCAGTCGCGAGGTGTCGTGCGGCCGGCATTCGAGTAGTGATGATCACGGGCGATCACCCCGATACCGCGGCAGCCATCGCGCGGGAGCTTGGCATTTCCAATGATTCTCCGGCCATGGGCGGGGCGGCGCTGGACGAGCTCACGGCAGAAGAGCTGCAGCGCCGCGTCGTCGAAGTCGATGTCTATGCCCGTGTTACGGCCGCGCACAAGCTGCGAATCATTCGGGCACTCAAGGCGAACCAAGCCGTGGTGGCGATGACGGGCGATGGTGTGAACGATGCGCCGGCCATTAAAGGGGCTGACATCGGTATCGCGATGGGCATCTCCGGCACGGAAGTGACCAAGCAAGCCGCAGACATGATAATCACCGACGATAACTTCGCCACGATCGTGGCGGCGGTGGAAGAAGGGCGCGGCATCTACGACAACATTCAAAAGACCCTTCAGTACCTGTTGGCAGGCAGCGCCGGTGAGCTCCTTCTCATGACGGTTTGCGTCGTGGTGGGGCTGCCGACGCCGCTTCTGCCAATTCACCTGCTGTGGATCAACCTGGTGACCGATGGGCTTCCTGCGCTCTGCCTCGCTACCGACCCCATCGATGCGGACGTCATGCGGCGTTTGCCACGCCTTCGTTCGGAGCGTCTGATGAACGGCACCTTCTTACGCACGATGCTCATAACGGGCTTTCTGACGGCTGGTGTGAGCTTCGCGGCGTACGGTTATGGGTTGAGAACGGGAACGGTGGCCAGCGCGCGTGGGGCGGCGTTCGCCGTTCTCGTCTTTGCCGAGCTTCTGAGAGCTTTCGGCGCCCGCAGCGATTCGAAGAACGTTTGGAGCGTGCCGCTATTCGCCAACACCAAGCTGCTTTTCGTGGTCGCTTGCTCGATCGGTCTCCAAGTGTTGAGCCAACACAACGCGGTCCTGGGGGCGTTCCTCAGGACGCCGTCCATGTCGTTCGTTGATTGCGCAGTGCTCCTGGCCTTGGGCGCCATACCAATGGCGGCGCTCGAGCTAATGAAGCTGTTGTTGCGCCGACGGGGGTCAGACACCGCCGCGGCGCGGCTCGTGCTTTCAGAGCGCCCATGAAAAAACGACACGCGAGCGGCCGGCGACGCCACGCGCGTTCGAAGCTACGCCGGCTCAAGTCGCTCTGGCATGGGTTCTGTCGCGCGACATCCCGCTCGCTGCGATTCCAGGCACCCGAAGCATCGAACGCCTCGACGAAAACTGGGCATCACGAGACATCAAGTTGGGGGCAGACCAGTTGGAACGCCTGGAATCTCTCGTCAAGCAGGGCGTGATGGGCGCACGGTACTAACATGGCTCGCTCACCTCACGAGCGGAATGCGCGCGATCCAGTCTCTCGGAACACCGCCCTGTCGCCCGCTACCCGTTACCACGATCTTGTCGCCCTGGATGAGTACGTCCAGAGCCTGGTCGAGCGCGGCATCGCCAAAGTCGACCCCCCGCGCGGTCAGGTAGGCCGCAATATCGAGCGCCCCGTTCGAGTCCCAGAGCGCGGCATGCCCGAATTCTTGGTTCGCTAGCGCGCCGACGATCACGACGCCCCTCGGATCGATGGCGATCGGCACACTGTGGGTGCCCGGCGGAGCCGACAGCGCAACGAAGCTTGCGCCGATGTCCCAGCGAAAGCCATCACAGTAGTCGGAGGTGCAGAATGGGACAAACGCCGTGCTGCCTGAAGCATCCATACCGGCAGCACCGATCGATGAGTCCTGCGGGGCCGCGGGCGCCAGCGTCAACGTGCCGTCGCTCGACCAGCGTGCCAAGCGCGGATTGCCGCTGCAGGTAGCCATACCCAGGATCGACGATCCTAGGTCTTCGTTGCCGTAACGCGGATAGAAGGAGCAAGACTTGGCCGCGTCTTCGAGCGCCACCATGCCCCCCGCCTCGGTCCAACGGAACCCTCTTAGTTGTTCTAGTTGTTCGACGGCCCCCGCCCAGCAGCTACCGAAAATCGTCTTGCCGTCGCGCGCGATGAACGGCCCGTCGATCTCACAATTGGGCAGACCTGGCAGGGCTCCGAGGGACTCCCACCCGACGCCTGCCGTCCAACGAAACGACTGCACGAGAGTGGCCGGAGGCTGGAAGGGCTCGGCCACGACGGCGCTGCCGTCCGCGCTGATGCCCTTCAGTGACATCGGCCCCGGCCAGCCGGGCTCGGCGCCCAAGTCGCGCCAGCCAGATGCCTCTGTCCAGAGCCAAAGTTCCTGCGGCTTGTTCCGGAAATCGCCTTCTAGTGCGACGGTCTTGCCATCTTCGCTGCTCTCGAATCTGCTGACCTCTGGGGCCGTGGGGAGCTGCAGCTTGGTCGCGCCGCCAGCGCGGGTCCAGCGATAGACGTCTTGGTCGCAGCCAACTTCAGTGCAGTTCGACGCGGCGGTGCCGATGACAGTGCTGCCATTTAGCGCGGCGAATTCCGCTGAGTAGGTGAAAACTCCTGGTAGCAGCTGGTCCAGCAGCGTCGTCCCGCTCGCTTCGGTCCAAACGAAAGGTTCCATAGAGTCCCAATCGCAGGAAAGCGCGCTCGGATCTGTCCTAAAGCAGTGTTCGACGCTGCCGATAAGGACGCCGTCGAAGCACCAGTGATACACGTGCGAGTAAGCCGTCACCGTGACGCCCGGCGCCTCGGCGCCCGGCGGAATGAGCACCGGAGCCGGGACCGCGAACCACTCGAAGAGCCCTGGCTCTGGACCGCCAGCGTCGGACCCTGCAATTGAAGAGTCTCCGCCCTGGTCGGCAGTGTCGGCCCCCTGCTGTCCCGCCATGGACGCGGGTAGTGGCACCGCGCCGGACCCGCCCGCGCCCCCACCCACCGCGCCGCCCGTGACAACTCCGCGCCCCGCAACGTTCGAGCTCCCGCCGCTGCCCGCTTGCGTTCCCGGCTCACCCGCTTCGGCGCCGGGCGGGCCGTTTGCCTTGGGGGTCTCGAGATCTACCCACGTGCTGCACGCGCTGATGAGTGCGCCGCCCGCCGCCCACAATCCGAGACCTCGCCCTATTCTTGTCATGGTGGGTTAGTTTCCTCATCGGGCGAAAATGAGCCGTGCGCTCGCTGATTTTCTTGCGACGGTGACAGTAATTCACGGGCCCTCTGCTGCACCTTCGGTGACTGCGCCGTGTTCGCGAGCTCGAGCAGCAGCGCCTTCGCTTCTGGGCTGCGCCCCTGTGCCAACAGCACCTGCGCCTGCACCAAGCGCGCGGAGTCGCGAGAGGCCTTACCCTCACGCGTCAGCTCCGCGAGCGCCGCGTTGGCGGCGTCGAAATTCTTGTCACGGAGGCCGCGCGCTGCCTGCTGCCACAGCTCTGGATCGGACGCCGCAACGACCGCCCGCGAGCTCGTCGGTCGAGGCGACGCCGCCACTTCAGGTTCGCCCGGGCTAAGTGTGGGGGGCGGTGCCGGGGGCGTCGCGGCGCCGCGGGGGGGCGCCGGTGCGACAAGTGCGGGCGCAACGGAGCGCGCGGGCGCGGCAGGCGGTGCCTGAGTGAGCCAGTCAGCCGCTCGGGTCGCCGCGAACAAACTGCTCGTGCCAACGACGACGCCCAGGACTACCCAGCGTGCCACGAGCAGCGGCGCAGACCCGGAGCTACCCGTACCAACGCTCCTGCGCGAGACCAGGCAGCGCTGATACGCGGCGCGGACGCGCGCCGGCTCAGGTACGTCATCTCGCCACGCCTCGACCCACACGCGCGACAGCGCGTCGGCTTCAGAGCGATCCGAGCTCATGGCGCCCCCCAAAATCAAAGCTCCGATCCGCCTCGAGCAGCTTTCTCAGCTTCTTTCGGGCTTCACGCAAGCGCGACCGCGCCGTCAGCTCGTTGCAGTCGACGATGCCGGCGACCTCGGCGATGCTCAGCTCTTCGAGATCATGCAGCACCACCACGGCACGTTGCCGTTCGCTCAGGCACGATAGAGCGGCCTGAAGCACGCGGGCTCGTTCCCGGCGTTCCAGCTGTAGGCTCGGTAGCGTCGAGCTTGCCGCGGGCGCGACAGATTCGCCTTCTTGCTCGAAGCTGAACCGCGCTCGCCAGCGTCGATACCAGCGACGGTGATTCAGCAGGACGCGATAGCAAATGGCGTAGATCCAGGTTCGCAAGCTACTGCGTGCTCCAAAGGTGGGTAATCGCCGAAACATCTGCTCTGCCGCGACTTGAACCAGATCGTCCAAGTCCGATGCTCCGCGGCCGGCCAGCGCGCGCATGCACTGGTAAACGACATCGAACAGCTCCGCGTCATGGGGGGGGACGGGCCGTTCGCTTCGAGAGTCATTTGACGGAGGGTCTTGGTCGGTCACCGGGAGCGAGGCCTTGCGGCCGGGGGATCGGTGCCGGCTTCGCACCTGCCGGATACGACGGAAAGTTGCATCTGAAAGGTTGCCCCCGAGCGGGCCTGACAGGTAGCACCCTCACGCGGCCCAGTTGAGCAGACCAATCGCATTGCCAACCCGGCTGGCGTGCAGGGGACGGCCGTGAGGACATAGAATCCCCTTTTTTCCCACCAAATGCGGCATCCCAGTCTGGCACGGCCCGCTTGCGCTTTGCGGGCCTTGAGTCTCGCGGGCGGGCTGTCTTTGGCCTCAGCCGCGGCCGCTAGCGACACGCTCGTCCAAGTCGATTGTCGGGCGCTCGGGCGCGAGCGCATCGCGGAGCTCGAGTCTCGGACACGGGCCGCCTTGCTGCTCACCGACGTGGGCACGGGAGTCCGCATTACGTGCGGCGACGACGACGACGCGCTCATCGAGGCCCACGCGGGGCGGAACAGCGTGAGCCTGCGCGCCCGCACGGCTCCGGCAACGCTGGTCGACGACGTGCTCGCCGGGGTTGACCAAGCGTTGCGCGAGCTGCGGCCGCCACGGCCCCTTCGTGGCGCAGCTCCACCCGCGCCCGCGTCGTCGCCTGTTAGCAGGGAGGTGGCGGCGCCCGCGAACCTTCCACCAGTTAGTCGTCGCAGCGAGGCCCTCGTCGAGCCTGCGATTGGCTTACACCCTCGGAGCGAACGCCCTCTGGTGGCCGTGGCGGTGGCGGCAGGTTTGGAAGCGTGGACCGATCGTCCAGCAGGCGGGCTCGCCGTTTCGGCCCTGCGCGGACGCGCTCCCTTCTGGCTAGGGCTGAGTGGCGCCGTGTTTCGCCCCCTACATCAAGACCCCCGCTTCGGCATCACCGAGCTGTCCCTCAGCGCCACGCTCACGCTCGCCCCCGCTTTCGCGCGTGGAATCGGCTTGACCCTCGAGGCCGGTCCGAGCTGGCTTTGGACAGTCCCGGAACCAGCGTTGGTCGAGCGCAGTCACAGACCCAGCGCCGCGTTCACCGGCAGCGCTGGGCTGAGCTGGCCAATCTGGCGTGGCCGAACCGGCGTGATGCCGACCCTCGGTGTGCGCTGGTTCGCGCCCGAGCGCGGCGTTCGACTCGACGACATCGAGCGTTTCTCCCTGCACGGTCTAGCGCCGCGAATCGCGCTCGCATGGGTGCAACGCATCGATTGACCGTCGCTGGTCGGTCCAGCCCACGGGTGGCGTGCGCGTCGTCATCGAGCGCCTGACGCGATTGGCGTCGCCTTAGCTGAGGGGTGCCCGCCCCGCGACGCCGCCAGCCGCACGAGCCCGAACACGACCAGTGCAGCGACGCAAAGCCAACCCACCCAGTCCCCCCAGCGGGCGGCGAGCGGCAGGCCCGGACGAGAGGTGACGTCGGCGAGGAGCACGGCCTCGCTGCCTTCGGGCGTGACGACGCTCGCGAGCATCCTGCCGTAGCCGTCGACGATGGCGGAGTCGTGTCCGTACTCGGACTTCACGACGGCGGATCCCGTCTCGAGCGCGCGGAAGACCGCGAGCACGTAGTGTTGGGCCGAGATCTTGGGCCAGTCCGCCGACGGTACGAACAGGATTTTCGCGCCGTTGCGGGCGAGCTTGCGCGGCGTGTCGGTAAAGTCGATGTCGGCGCAGATCACGGCGCCGACGACACCGAACGGCGTCGCGTACGTCGGGTACGTCCCGCGCGTGATGCTCGTCCCGCCGAGGAAGCCGACCGGGTGGTCCTTGCCGTACACGCCGAGGAATACCCCATCGGGGGCGATGGTGACAACCTCGTTGCGGCGAGCGGCAGGCGTGCCGAGCGAGTAGCCGACGAAGAGATAGACGCCGACCTCCTTCGCGAGCGCCGTGAGTGGCTCGCGGTAGACGGTTCGAGGATCGGCATGCAGCGCCGACTCGGGCCAGACGATGAAGCGCGCCCCCTGGGCGGCGGCGCGTCGCGTTTGATCGGTGAGCGCCGCGAGGATGGCGCGATCGCGCTCGTCTCGTGAGTGGGCGTTCGCCAGCCAGCGATAGCCGGGTTGCAGCGCTGCGACCCGCACCGAGGGCGCGCCGTCCCCGCGCGGAAGCATGGCGACGCTCAGCGCTGCCCACAGCACCCACGCGCCCGCGACACCCGCGCACCAACGCACGGCGAGCCGCATCGGGACGACCCCGCCTGCTCCCGCTTCGGGGGCACGGCCGTCGCGAGCTCGCCGTCGATCGAGCCAGGCGAAGAGCAACAAGGCGAGCGCGTAGCTCACGAGCACGACGAGAAGGTCGAGCCCGAACGTGCCGAAGATGGCGACCGGTTGCAGGAGCCAGGTCTGCCGATAGAGCGCGTAGCCGAGGAAGGCCCAGGTCCCGAGCGCGGGGATGAACGAGCGCACGAGCTCGACGGCGACCCAACCGATAGCCCCCTTCAGCGGCCAATACTTATGGCTCGCGCGTTCGTGACCCGCAGAGCCGGCGAGGTTAAAGAGCGTTACGATCAGGCCCACCAGCAGCGGAAGCTGTTTCATGTACCAGGCCGCCGTCTCGGGGAAGACGCCACCGAAGCAGCCCGCGATGAAGCCTCCGACGGCGACGCCGGGCGCGAGCGCCGACAAACGCCCGGGCAAAACGCGGTGCTGCGCGACGAGCATCGGCACGAAGCCGATGAACACGAGGTACCAGGCGTGGTGCGGCGCGAACGCGAGCGTGAGCATCCCCGCGCTGAGTGCCGACAGCGCGCAGCCAAAGGCGACGCGTAGCATCAGGGTGGGGGAGACCGAACCGGTGCGAACAGGCGTGCTCATGGCTCAACCCGTGTGCTTTCGTCCCCAGACGAGGAGCGCCTGGAGGGCCGGACCGAGCTCGCGCCCCTTC
>Ga0068855_100000268_pt1 | contig 64693 bp, 73 predicted proteins | sample KBSCornC52_FD_66592 | JGI IMG/M metagenome (GOLD analysis project Ga0068855, IMG submission 66592) | Corn rhizosphere microbial communities from Kellogg Biological Station, Michigan, USA - KBS Corn C5-2 | ecosystem: Host-associated > Plants > Roots > Rhizosphere > Soil ... | reverse complement strand
TCCACATGAATTTCCATCAACGGGCAATGCCGCCACCGATTTCAGGCCAAGTAATCACGGCCGCACAACCGGCAGAATGGTAGGTCACGAGCCTGGTACCGAAAATGCAGTATAGTAATATAAAACAATAACAAAGGTCGCCCTGCCGGGTGACCTTTGTTATTTCTTGACGATTTTAACCTGATAAAATAATGAAAAACGAAATTATAAACCCCCAAACCGGGAAGAACAGCGAAGATATTGATGCCACTGAACTCAACAAAACCGACAAAAACGGCGCTTATGTTGATAAAGACGGAAAGTCGAAAAACTATAAAAACGGAAAAGCCAGCGTTAATGGCCCAAATTGGGACAAACTAAGTGAAAATGCCGACGGCGATACCAGTCAGAATGCAGGGGTGTTTAAGTAGGTGGGGTTGGAGATTTGAAATTAGTTAATTAGAGATTAGGCCTGAAATAATCCTTTAGCTAAACAGTTGCCTATAGCTACTAACCTCTAATTAACTAATTCGCCATCATCTTCAAAAATGAAGATAATTTCTCTTTCATTTCCCTGCGGTCGACAATAAAATCAAGGAAACCATGTTCCTGCACAAATTCGGCAGTCTGAAAGCCTTTGGGCAGATCCTTTTTAATGGTTTCTTTAATAACCCTTGGACCTGCAAAACCTATTAATGAACCGGGCTCGGCAATATTAATATCGCCCAGCATAGCGTAAGATGCTGTTACACCGCCGGTTGTAGGGTCCGTTAGTAAAGATATATACGGAATTTTCGCTTGAGATAATAAAGCCAGCTTAGCCGAAGTTTTAGCCATTTGCATTAATGAAAATGCAGCTTCCATCATCCTGGCACCGCCGGATTTGGAAATCATCAGGAAAGGAACTTTGTGCGCGATAGAATAATCAATAGATCTGGCAATTTTCTCACCTACAACCGATCCCATCGAACCACCAATAAAATTGAAGTCCATACAAGCGATAACCAGTTCCTGGCCGCCCATTTTTCCATGTCCCGAGCGGATAGCGTCTTTTAACCCTGTTTTTTTGATGGTTTCTTTCAGCCTGTCGGTATATTTTTTAGTGTCTTCAAAGTGTAGAGGGTCGCCCGATACGAGGTTTGCATCCAGTTCGGTAAACTCGTTATTGTCAAAAAGAATGGAGAAATATTCTTTCGAACCAATACGCATGTGGTAGCCACAATAGTGGCAAACATACTGGTTTTCAACCTGTTCAGAATAGTGAAGAGGTTTCTTACATTCAGGGCATTTGTTCCAGATCCCGTCAGGGGTTTCCTTCTTTTCTTCCGTGGTTGTAATTATCCCTTTTGATTCCCGTTTAAACCAAGCCATATCTATGTCTAACTCTTTCAATTCAGTACAAAGAAACGAAATATTTTATAAAATAGTTGATTAGAGAAGAGAGATTAGAGATTAGTTATTTTATGACTGCGGATCAGTAGAGTAAGATGCAGTGCCGGGCCGATGTTGTTTTATCAATAATGAAAAATCGGCAGTGATTTTAAAGCTGATTTTATTGAAAATTCAATTATCGGCGTTTTAATCATAAAACTTCCAAAAATGATATTATTATTTTCCTAATCAGGAATTTAGCTAAATTCGCATTCTTTAAACAAAATTCATGGATTTAAAAAATTACAAAGGCGTTCTGCATGGCGATCAGGTGCAGGAGCTATTTGAAGCGGCAAAAAAGCACCAGTTTGCGTTGCCGGCTGTTAACGTTATTGGTACCAATACCATAAACGCCGTAATGGAAACTGCTAAAGCAGTAAACTCACCGGTTATTATTCAATTATCAAATGGCGGTGCGCAATTTTATGCAGGTAAATCGCTTGATAATTCAAAATTACAGGCTTGCATTTTAGGTGCTGTTTCTGCAGCTAAACATGTTCATTTACTGGCCGAGCATTACGGGATAGCGGTAATATTACATACCGACCATGCCGCCATGAAATTTTTACCCTGGATTGATGGCCTGCTTGATCATGGCGAAAAACATTTTGCCGAAACAGGCGCGCCTTTATTTTCATCGCACATGCTTGATCTTTCGGAAGAGCCTTTGCACGAAAATATCGAAATATCGGCTAGATACCTGGCCCGTATGGCTAAAATGGGCATGACCCTTGAAATTGAATTAGGTGTAACCGGCGGCGAAGAAGACGGCGTTGACAACTCCGATGTAGACAGCTCACGTTTGTACACCCAGCCGGAGGACGTTGCTTATTCATACGAAGAACTTTCAAAAGTAAGCCCGCGTTTTACCGTTGCCGCTGCTTTTGGCAACGTGCATGGTGTATACAAACCTGGCAATGTTAAATTACAGCCGGTGATCCTGCATAACTCACAGGAATATGTGAAGAAACAATTTAACCTTTCGGCAGAAAAGCCTATCAACTTTGTATTCCACGGTGGTTCCGGCTCAAGCCAGGAAGAAATCAGGGAAGCAATATCTTATGGGGCTATAAAAATGAATATCGATACCGATATGCAATGGGCGTACTGGGAAGGTATTAAAAACTATTACAAAGCAAAAGAAGGTTATTTGCAAACCCAGATAGGTAACCCTGAAGGTGAAGATTCGCCAAACAAAAAATATTACGATCCGCGTGTTTGGTTACGTAAAGGCGAAGAAAACTTTGTAAAACGCTTAACCGAAGCATTTGGCGATTTGAATTGCCTTGATGTAAATAGTAAGTTATAGTTAATTGGAGGTTAAAGGCTAAAGGTAAAAGCTGAAAGGTTGAAATCCCTTGAACTTTGAACCTGCATCTTTTATCTCAGATATCATAATGTGTTAAAGGGCGAAAGGTAAAAGAGAGAAATCTTTTTAAACCTTTCGCCTTTAACCTTTCACCTTAAAAGTATGTCATCAATCCAGGTAAAAAAAACAAAAGATCCCGCCGAGTTGGAAAAGGTTTTCGCCATTCGCAGGGAGGTGTTTGTGGGTGAGCAAAATTGCCCGCCCGAGCTGGAGTATGAATTTGAAGACCAATCCACCCATTTTTTTGCAACCGTTAATGGTGAACCTGCCGGGGCCTCCCGCTGGCGTAAAACCGATAAAGGATACAAACTGGAACGTTTTGCCGTGCTGGGTAAATTCCGTGGCCATGGCGTAGGGCAGGAGCTGGTAAAAGCTGTTTTAAATGACCTGCCCGCTGATGCGGTATATGTTTATTTGCATGCCCAAACGCCTGCTGTTTCGTTATACGAGCGGTTTGGTTTTGTAAAAGTGGGCGATGAATTTGAAGAGGCGGGGATCAGGCATTATAAAATGATAAAAAATGAGTAAGTTTGAGAAGCTAAAATGGAAATTGCTGTCTGGAAATGCCGATAATAATTTCAGTTTCGAAGATTGACGAAGCATTCTTTTGCACCTTGATTTTATTGAACGGACTACAGGCGGCAGTCACAGGATATTTTATAAAGATGGAATTGAAGAAATTATAAATATTCAGCCGAAAGGCAGTAAAGCAAAGCCGTATCAGGTAAAACAAGTTAGATCGATTATTTTGAAATTTAGACTAATTACTAATGAAAAATAAATATGAAATAATTTTGTACTGGAGCAATGAAGATGAAGCAGTTATAGCAGAGGTTCCTGAATTGGCGGGTTGTATGGCTGATGGCGCAGATTACAAAGAAGCTTTATTTAATGTTGAAACCGTTATTGAACAATGGATACAAACCGCTAAGGACTTAGGTCGGCCAATTCCCTCGCCAAAGGGGAAATTAATGTTTGCTTGATGTTTTTTGACTCTCTGCCGAACGGCAATGTAATGATTTGAAGTATCCACTCCGTTTTTTAATTTTTTTTGTTGAGGGAATAATCTTTTCAACCAAATATCCTAACTGCCATTTCCAACGCTTCCTGTAATTTATCGTAATTAAGCCCTAAGGGCTCGTTTTGCAATTTGAGGTAAGCAATTACGTTTTCGGTTGCAATATTGCCTGTAAGCTCATCTTTGGCCATAGGGCAGCCTCCGTAGCCTTTCAGGGCTGTGTCGAACAAACGGCAGCCGCTTTTATAGGCAGCTTCAACCTTGGGTTGCCAGGTGTCGGGGGTGGAGTGGAGGTGCATCCCAAATGCTATATTTTTTATCGCACCCAAATCGGCCATTACCTGGGTTATTAATTCGGGCCTTGCAACGCCAATGGTATCGGCTATATAGATATTGTCGATCCCCAGATCAATCAACTTGTTTGCCCAATCTGTAAGTATACCGGTATTCCAGTCGTCGCCATAGGGGTTGCCGAAACCCATGGAAAGGTATATCCGCAGTTTTTTATTCTTTTGTCCGCATAAGCCATAAATATTGCCGACCGTTTCAAATGCTTTATCCATACCCGAATTGGTGTTTCGCTGCTGAAAGGTTTCTGATATCGAAAACGGGTATCCCAAATAAGTTATCTCCGGGTGATGCGCAGCTTCTTCGGCGCCACGGTAATTAGCCACAATGGCCAGGAGCTTCGATCTTGATCCTGCCAGATCAAGTTTCTCCAATACCTGCGCTGTGTCCCGCATTTGGGGTATAGCTTTGGCCGAGACGAAGCTTCCGAAGTCGATGGTGTCAAAACCAACTTGTAGTAACAAGTTAATGTAGGCAGCTTTTAATTCGGTCGGAATAAATTGATGGATACCCTGCATGGCGTCCCGGGGACATTCTGTTATTTGAATTGCTTGGGCCATGGATGACTTTATTGGGTTTTTAAAACTTCGGGTTATACATGGTTGAGTTTTGCTCGATACCATCCTGCAGTTCCTCGGTAAGCGTTCCCAGGTACCGTTCAAACGAATCAATAATACTTTTGTAGGCGCGTTGCATCCGCCGCGAATCGCTGTTGTTTGCTTTCAAATAAATATCAAACATGGTTTCCCGCTTGTTGCCGTTGGCCGTCGGAAAAAAGAATACCATATTGCTGATCGTATAACGATATTTCCCGTTTTTCAGATCAAGGGTTATTGCAAATTGTATGGTGTATGGGTTCACCACATCGTTATCGTCGCCAATATAAGCGGCATTTATATTTAAATCTTGTGTGGTGGTAAATATCAGTTTCCCTTCTTCCATATACCCGTAATTTTGCTGGAAGTTTTTGGATGCCATAAACTGAACAACTCTAACATACATCAGCCCCTCAGGTATGCTATCAGCTTTAACCGTTTTCTGGTAGTAGGCGTGGGTGCCCTCAATTTTTAATTTTATGGTGTCAGGTGCAGTATGGTGTACAGATTTGCCGGTGTCGATAACCTCACCGAAGGCAGCAACGGACAGGACAGCAAAAGCAAAACTTAATAAAAACAGTTTCATCGGCGAATTAAATTATTCAGCGAATATAACGCTTAAACAAAGTATTATTATCGCCGGGGCAATATTCGTCAGTCAGTTTTTGGTAAATGTTCTGTTTCAGGGGAGACGGCTTCGCTAACGTATCGCCTGATGATAAGCCGGGCGCCGCCGTTATAGGTTAAGTAGCTGCCCACCCAGTTAATAAAAACCACTATTTTATTACGGAAACCCAAAAGCGATATCAAATGGACGAACATCCATATTATCCAGGCAAAAAATCCCTGGAATTTTAACTTGCCCAAGTCGGCAACCGCTTTGTTGCGGCCAATGGTCGCAAGTGATCCCTTGTCGAAGTATTTAAACGGAACCGTTGGTTGATTGTTGATGATTTGCATAATGGTTTCAGCGGTATGGTTGCCCATCTGGATGGCCACTTGTGCAACACCCGGATGGCCTTTTGGTGTCTCGTCGGTAATCATTGCTGCAACATCGCCAATGGCGAAAATATTGGGGAACCCAATCACCCGGCAAACACTGTCAACCCTGATACGGTTGCCCCTTTCAATGATCTTTTTATCAATCCCATCCGGAACAACGCCCATTACGCCAGCCGACCAGATAACATTTTTTGTGGGGATGGTTTTACCATCTTCAAATTTTATCTCATTGCCGTCATAGCTTTCCACCTTTACGTTGTTAAGCACCTTTACCCCAATGCCGGTTAAAAATTTGTGCGAACCTTTGGATGCTTCTTCGGACATCGAACCTAATATCCGGGGCATAAAATCAACAAGGTAAACGTTCATGTGCTCTTTTTCAAGCTCGGGATAATCGCAGGTAAGGATATGGTTACGCAGTTCGGCCAGTGCGCCCGCAAGTTCAACACCGGTGGGGCCGGCGCCTACCAATACGAAATTGAGATACGGTTCCCTTTCCTCGCGCGTAGATTTAAGTACCGCCTCTTCAATATTTTGCAGGATGAGCGAACGCAGGTTAAGCGCTTCGGGTATGGATTTCATCGGCATAGCAAAATGCTCAATATCCTTATTGCCGAAAAAATTTGTGGTTGACCCGGTAGCAATCACCAGGTAATCATAGGCTATTTCGCCGACGGTGGTGTCGATTGTGTTTTTTTCCGGATTTATTTTGGTGACCTCGGCGTTGCGGAAACGAAAGTTTTTTTGACCGGCAAAGTTTTTTCGCAGCGAAAAGGCAATCGAATCGGCTTCAAGGCTTCCTGTGGCAACCTGGTACAAAAGCGGCTGAAAAGTATGATAATTGTGCTTATCAACCATTAAAACCTCAACAGGCTTATCCTCGAGCTTTTTTGCAACCTGCAGGCCGCCAAAGCCGCCGCCAATAATCACTACTTTCGGAAATTTTGATTTATCGCTCATACTCATTTTTTTTCTTTATTAATCTGTCGCCGCTTCGAAAATGGTCGGTGAGGACACCGACCATGGAGGGGGTTAAAGTTCCTGCCACGGGTTATTTATAAAAGCAAAAAAGGCCCCAAATGTTCTTTGGGGCCTTTTAATAATATTTGATTTTTTATTATCTCAGATCTTTTTTCCCAAAGTCGATGATTACCGGTGTTGCCACGCAGATTGACGAGTAGGTACCAAAACATACCCCAACAAGTAATGCGAATGAGAAACCACGGATAACATCGCCACCGAAGATGAATAACACCAGCAATATCAGTAATACCGTTAAAGCGGTAATAATGGTACGGCTTAAGGTATTGTTAATCGCATCATTAATAACTTCTTTCGGATCATCTGTTTTTGCATGGTGCAGGCTAAGGAACTCGCGGATACGGTCAAATACAACAACCGTATCGTTAATGGAGTAACCAATTACCGTTAATATGGCCGCTATAAATGACTGGTCGATATCGAGCGAGAACGGCATTACATCCTTAAATATCGTGAAGAAAGAAAGTACCATTGCCGCATCGTGCGCGGTAGCTACCATTGCACCCAAACTAAACTGCCATTTGCGGAAACGGATAAAGATGTAGGCTGAAATAACGATGATGGCAAAAATTACCGTCAGGAATGCCGATTTCTTTAATCCATTGGCGATAGTAGCCGCAACCTTTTGCGAACTTACAATATCATTTGCCGTGATGGTGGTTTGCGGTGTCGAGCTTAAAGCTTTAATAACGCCTTCACGTACTTTTGTATCTGCATTTTTAGCAGTATCATCAATAAGGTATTTGGTTGTTACACTTATCTTGTCGCTGCCAAAGGTTTTCACTTCGTTACTGCCTTTGCCCAGCTTATCTTCTACTATTGTACGAACCTGCTCTGTGGTTACAGCGGGGTCCTTAAATTTAATTACGTAGGTATGTCCACCCACAAAATCAACCCCATAGTTAAAGCCACGGGTAACCATTGATATTACACCGATAAGGATAAAGGCGCCTGAAAAGATATAAAACTTGTAACGGTTTTTTACGAAAGCGTAGTTGGCATTTTTAAAGGTGTGTGAGCTCCATGGGTTTGAGAATTTGATATCCCAGCCTTTGTCGATCATCCACTCAAATATTATTCTCGAGATCAGTAACGAACAGAACAACGAGGTAGCGATACCAATCATCAGCGTGATGGCAAAACCTTGTATAGGTCCGGTACCAAATACATAAAGTATTAAACCGGTAAGGAACGTACTGATGTTTGAATCGAGGATGGATGATAAAGCATGTTTAAAACCATCGGCAATAGCAATGCGCAGCGATTTACCCAGCGCAAGCTCTTCACGAACGCGTTCATAAATCAGTACGTTGGCATCAACCGATATACCAAACGTGAGTACGATACCTGCAACGCCCGGCATAGTTAAAACTGCATGAAGGCTTGCCAGGACGCCCATCAGGAAGAAAATGTTGATTAGTACTGCAACAACTGCAACTGTACCAGCACGGTTGTAATACGCTATCATGAACACCATTACCACCAGCAAACCAACAAGGTTTGATATTAAGCCGTCATGGATAGCTTGCTGGCCCAACGACGGGCCAACAACCGCTTCGGCAACTATGTGCGCCGGGGCTGGTAAACGACCTGCTCTTAATACGTTGGCCAAATCCGTTGCTTCTTCAGCCGTAAAGCTGCCTGAAATTGATGAAACACCACCTGTGATTGGATTATCAACGGTTGGCGCCGAATAAACTTTATCATCCAGTACTATGGCAATTGACTGCCTGTTATTAGGATCGGCTGAAGCTTCAGTAGTAATAGTGGCCCATTTTTCAGCGCCGTCTGAATTCATCACCATAACAACTTCATGCTTGCCCCGTTGGTCAACATCTGCATGGGCATCGTCAACTACGTCGCCAACTAAAGCTGCGCTATTGTCGGCGCCGCTCAATTTCATGGCGTACAACTCAAATATCTTAGTTTTGTCCATTGGCTTAACCGACCAAAGGAATCTCATGCTGCGTGGAATACGTGCCGCCACTTCGGGGCTGCGCAGGTATTGATTTACTTTTGCGGTATCCTTAACCTCAGCACGACCTACAATAGGTCCGTTTGCTAATTCAGCCTGACCACCGGCCTGGCCCTGGAAAACCATTGGTTTTAAAACACTGAAAAGCGGATAGGTATCGTTTACACCGGTTTTGCCGGCTAACTTCGAAGTGTCTTTTGAAGCACTTTTTTGAACCTTGCTCAACAAGCCTAAGCCGTTTTTTGATTTTGACGTATCAGCCGTTGCTGCTACTTTATTGGCTGCTTTTGAGGTGTCGCCTTTAGCAGCTTTATTTTTTGCAGCTATGATGGTGTTAAAACTTTCCAGTAAGGAGTACACCTGCCTGTTGTCGTAAGTTTTATAAAACTCCAGTTTGGCAGTACCCGAAAGCAGTTTGCGAACACGTTCAGGTTCTTTGACGCCGGGTAGCTCAATCAAAATACGATCGGATCCACTTTGCAACTGGATGTTGGCATTTGCAACACCAAACGCGTCGATACGGGTATTCAGGATAGTGTATGACTGTTTTACAGCTGCGGTAGCCTGTTCTTTCAACCAGCTTTCAACTTCTGCGTTAGTCGCATTAAATTTCAGGCGGTCCTGGTTGTCTTTTGTTGAAAAGATAGTGGCTAATTTCCCTTCGGGGTTTAGCTTTTCGTATTCGTTAACAAATAACGTAATGTAGCTGCTCTCGCTGTTAACAGCATCCTTTGTAGCTGCCGCGATAGCCTGGTTGAATACCACATCGGTGTTATCGTTCGATAACTTTTTAACCAATTCGGCAAGCGATATCTGCATCGTTACGCTCATACCGCCCTCGAGGTCCAAACCCAGGGCAATTGCATTTTGGTTTACATGCGCATAATCGTGTTTAAGTATCGGGTACACCGGCTGAGTCGCGATGGAATCCAGGTATACCGTTTCTTTCGCTGTATCTCCTTTGGCGAATGCCTTTGCGTTATCTTTAACTTTATGGGCTACCCATGTGAATGAAAGCTGGTATAAGCAGACAGCTGCCAACACGAAAGCGAAAAATTTAACAACCCCTTTAAATTGCATTTTGAGTTAAAATATGTAATTAATTAGTTTATAAGCTTTTTAAATAAGACGGCAAATCTAATAAAAATTCGTAAGCATGAAATTTTTAATTAAAACAAAATGGTTTGGTGGGCGGTGAGTGGTGAATAGTGAATTGGGGTTGGTTGTAACTTATTGAAGGCCAGCAAGTAGTGGTAAACTTACTAAGTTTTTAAAACTTCGTAAGTTTTGTTTGGTGATATTACTTCTCGTAAGTAATGAAAGAATATGGTAGTGAATTCTTCTCGTCGGGCTCGTAATCTTCGCGCGAAACCTCATGCCATACACTTTTATCAATTTCTGGGAAAAAGCTGTCGCCTTCAAACTGTTGATGGACAATGGTAAGATAAATGCGATCGGTTAAATGCATGGCCTGCCGGTAAATTTCGGCGCCGCCAACAATAAATACTTCATCTTCGCCTTTGCATAATGCCAATGCGGCTTCAATGGAGTTTACCACCTCGCAGCCTTCAACGGTGATATTTTGCCGGGTAATAATGATGTTCCGGCGCCGGGGCAGCGGCTTTCCAACCGAATCATAGGTTTTACGCCCCATAATAACGGTATGCCCGGTGGTGATATTTTTAAAATGCTTTAAATCGTTTGGCAGGTACCAAAGCAATTTATTGTCTTTGCCGATAACATGATTTTCGGATATGGCTACGACGGAGGAAACTATCATTTCTTATTCTTTGTTGGTTACCAATCTTTCTTCAATCCAGCCGACAATTCCTTCAAATCTTAAATTTCCAGTGCTCGCAGATATGGTCATCTCGTACTTATCATCCTCTTCGGCTGATACATCGTGATCGTAGTCCTGTAAAATTAGTCTTAATAGTAAAAAAGCCGTGCGTTTATTGCCATCCATAAATGGATGGTTTATTACAATGCTTTCAAAAATAGCGGCAGCTTTTGCGGCAGGAGTAGGATATAGTTCTTGCTGGTCAAACGTCATATACGGTCTGGCCAATGCTGAAAGCAACAGATTTATATCTCTTACTCCGTTAGCACCGCCATGTTTTTCAATCAACTCGTTGTGAAAATCTAAAACTTCGTGTAGATCGATCATTTAGCAAGTCGTTCAAAAAGCTTGTCGTCCTCAATCAGAATTTTTTTAAAATTCCTGTAGCGTTTTAACTGTTCAGGTGTTTTATGCTGAAGTTGTTTTATATAGTCGAGCACATCCTGCAGCTTATCGTCACCGAACACATCCAATTCTTTTTGTATCTCCGTTTTTAATTGTATCGATGTCATACACAAATTTACTAAAAAAGTAATTACACAGCAACCACAGCCTTTATATGAGGCCACGGATCATAATTCTCCAGGGTGAAATCTTCAAACTTAAATGCAAAAATGTCCTTTACCTCCGGGTTGATCTTCATCGTCGGCAATGGCCTTGGCTCGCGGCTTAGCTGAAGTGTTGCCTGTTCCAGGTGGTTGTTGTAAATATGCGCATCGCCAAAGGTGTGCACAAAGTCGCCATAATCCAGGTCGCATACCTGTGCCATCATCATGGTGAGCAAGGCGTATGATGCGATGTTAAACGGCACTCCCAAAAATATGTCGGCACTCCTTTGGTACAACTGGCACGATAGCTTTCCCCGTTTCTCACCCTTCACCGGATTTGCCGGCTCCACGTAAAACTGGAACAAACTATGACAAGGGGGGAGGGCCATCTGGTTTACATCAGCCACGTTCCATGCCGAAACCATCATGCGGCGCGAATCCGGGTTGTTTTTGATCTGGTTTACCACCTGGGTTATCTGGTCGATGTGCCCCCCATCCGGTTTTGGCCACGACCGCCACTGGTAGCCATACACAGGGCCCAGGTTACCATCGGCATCCGCCCACTCATCCCATATACGTACGCCATTGTCTTTTAAATATTTTATATTGGTATCCCCGCTTAAAAACCAGATCAGCTCATGGATGATCGACTTCAGGTGAAGTTTTTTGGTAGTCACCATCGGGAACCCTTCCTGCAGGTTAAAACGCATCTGGTAGCCAAATACACTTAAAGTGCCTGTGCCGGTACGATCGTGTTTTTGAGCGCCGGTCTCCATCACATGGCTCATCAGGTCGAGATACTGTTTCATGGTTGATTGTTGTAAAAGTTATAATAAGTTGTAATGGTTGTAATAAGTTGTAATGGTTGTAATCAGTTGGAAAGAATTAACCATTGTAACCCTTACAACGTTTTTAATCCTTACAACACTTACAACCCTTTTAACCTTTACAACCTAAGAAAATACAAATAAAAATAAACTAATGTTGGTATCCTACCGATGTGCAAAAATAGGGTGGTTGTTAATCATTCCGAATCACCGCGAAGATGATAACTTTGCTTCAAAAAAAGATAATGAAATGAAAAGGAGGGTTGTTGTTTTCAACTTAATCCAACCTAATCAACTCAATCTAACTCAATCGACCAACTGAATGATCATCTTCCCCAGTGCAAAAATAAATATAGGCTTGAATGTTACCGAGCGCCGGTCCGACGGGTACCATAACCTGGAAACCATTTTTTACCCGGTAAAAATAAATGATGCGCTGGAGATCATTGAAAGTGATAAACTCAGCTTTGAATCGTCGGGTTTGGATATCCCGGGCAGGGTGGAGGATAACCTCTGCATTAAGGGGTATCACTTGCTTAAAAAGGATTTCGACCTGCCGCCTGTAAAAATACACCTGCACAAACACATCCCTATAGGGGCCGGCCTGGGCGGCGGCTCGGCTGATGCTGCTTTTTTTATCCGCCTGCTCAACCAAAAGTTTACGCTTGGGTTAAACGACGACCAGATGATAAGCTATGCCCGGCAGATTGGCGCCGACTGTGCCTTCTTCATACGGAACAAACCCGTATTCGCTTTTGAGAAGGGCGACGAATTTGAACCCATCACGCTCGACCTGTCCAAATACAAAATTGTAGTGGTGATGCCGCCTGTCCATGTATCCACAGGCGAGGCCTACGGCGGCGTAAAACCTGCACCGATTGAAACCTCGTTAATGGAACTGATCGGTCTGCCGGTTACCGAATGGCGGAAGCATATCAAAAATGATTTTGAAGTATCCGTTTTTAAAAATCACCCGGTGATAAGAGGGGTGAAGGCTGCCCTTTACGAAGCCGGCGCACTATACGCCAGCATGAGCGGGAGCGGAGCCTCGGTTTTTGGGATATTTGAGCAAACGCCGGATTTGAGCGAATTGGAAGAAACCAACGAAGTGTTTTATTAAGATTTACGAATTACGATTTTAGATTTACGATTTATAATAAGCAATCGTAATTCGTAAATCTAAAATCGTAAATCCTTCACACTCCCGCATCCTCGCTAACGCCGCGGCTTACGCCTTCAACCCAATCGGTTTCGCCCCAGCCTTTGGCTACGGCTGTTAATAAGCGGTTGTGGAGCGTTGTGGCAACCGGCATGGGTGTTTCACTTGCCTGCGATAGTTTAAATGCAAGGCGCGCGTCCTTATAGCCTAGTTTCGATTTAAAACCTACCGGCTGGTATTGCTTGCCGGCGATTAGCCTGCCGTAGTTTTGGAAGATGGGCGTATTGAAAATAGTGGCCCCAAAAAACTCAGCGACCCTGGTGCGATCGAGCCCGTTCTTCTCCGCAAGGGTATAGGCTTCCGCCATGATCTCCATCGACGACATGATCATAAAGTTCCCCGCTATCTTCACCACGTTCGCGCCACCGGCATCTTCGCCAAAATCATAAATCCCCTGGCCTAAAATTTCCAGGATTGGTTTTGCGATGTCTTTTGAATGCTGATCGCCCGAAACGCAGATCCACAACTTCTTTGCGGCCGCTGCTTCCGGTCGTCCAAAAACAGGCGCTGCCAGGTAGCTGCTGCCGGCTGCTTTATGCCTCGCCGAAAGCAGTTGCGCCGTGTCGGGTGATATGGTGCTCATCGAAATATGAAGTGCATCTTTGGGCAGGGTTTTAAGCACGCCGTCTTCGCCCAAAATCGTCTCCTTTAAAACTTCATCTTCGGCCAGCATGGTGACAATAATAGAGACCCCATCGGCGGCCTCGGCGGGTGTTTTGCATTTGGTGAATGACCCACTCCCCAGCTCATCTGCTTTTGAAATGGTGCGGTTGTAAACCTGCAAATGGTAACCGGCATCCAGCAGGTTTTTTGCCATCGGGATACCCATATTCCCAAGGCCTATAAATCCGATTTTATTATCCATAGTGTTAGTTGATGTAGTCCTTGTCTTCGTCGCTTAGTGTATTGGGATTAGGCTTGCCTGAATCTGTTGCACTAACCCCATCGCCCAGCCGTATCGCTTTTTTAGGCCGTGCTACCAGAAGTCCCAGGATGAATGAAATGATTGCGACGATTAAAAGCATTAACAGTTTTGACATGGGAAATGTTGCCCACAAAAAAAAGAAATCGACGGTCTGGTTATTTTGTACGATAGCTGTTGTTAGCAGGACAGTGATCAGGATAATGACGATAGTTTTGATTCGCATGATATTTCAGTTTTGGATTCGATACAATATCCGCTTTTTAAATGACGAATAAAAATTGCCTTGCTGCCGATGAAAATTTCAAATAGAAAAATAAGGTAATATTTCGCACGTTTTTCACCAGAGTGAATTTTAGGCTTGGGTTCATCATCGCAAATGTTTTTGCTTTTCGGATATGGGTGGTGTCCGTCCGCGTTACCTCCCTTTGTTAAATAAAACAGCCGGACAAGAAAATTGCCTCCATTATCATTTTCATCACTTACGAGCATTTGAATTCCAATTTGATTTTCCCCTTGTTAGGGTCGATAAAATGCTTCATCAGGAAGTAAAATTTCTCTGCTATTTTTTCATTTTGTATACACATCCGTAATTCCGGCCAAATTTAAAACAACCTGTAAAACGACTTTGAATACACTTAGTCGACTCTAATCGAAAAAATCCAGTAATTGAATTAAAACGTTATTTAATTAGATTCAAATACTTGGATAATAATTATCTATGTTGTTAAAATAGATGATTATTATCTTTTTGCCAAAAATGTTAGTATTTGCAATTTTGATAAGTTTTTTATTGTTAAATTTAAACTTTTAATAATCGCTATAAGTATTTGATTAATAAGTTATATATCTATTTAACTTCAATTTTAATAAATGTTGATTTGCTTGAAATCAGGTTAATTTATACTGATAAAAATCAACTTTTTTGTAATTTTTATAAAGCGACATCAATACACTTACTTTAAAACTGAAATTTTGCGTTTAAGGGACGATTGTTTGCGGAGATGTGATTTGGTGCCTCCGTGAATCAGCGTTGCCTGGAGGGCTTAAAAAGGGGCAAAATTGGCATGTGTTCTTATCCCCTACCGGAGGCATATTTGCGGTTACAACAGATTTTAGAGAGATTTTTCGCCCGGATATCAGCATGGCGATCGCCCGAGGGATAGGTGACCGGGGATATTAAACAGCGTTTTGCCTGCGGCTTTTGCGGCGTGCAATCTGCTTTTGGGTGACCGGATATAGTAGGATGGTCGACAAAATAATGAGCGCACCGGCCCAGAAACCGGGACTCATTTGGTTAAGATCGCCAAAGAAAATGAAGGCGATAAGGATGCCATACACCGGCTCAAGGTTGGTGATCAAGGCTACCCTGAAGGCCGAAAGTTCGCGCATAACGTATACGCCGGCCACGTAGGCAAGCGATGTACAGATGGTGCCAAGCAGTATTAAATAGCCAATATCAGCCAGGTTTGGAATAGCCGTTGGCGTGTAGCCACTGGTTATAAACAGGTAAATAGTGATCCATAAAAACGCTCCCGACAGCTCGTAAAAAGCAATCACCGGTGCCTTCTGATTTTTCACCAGCTTTGAATTTGCGATGGAAAACAAGCTCGCGCAAACCGCGCTGCACAGCCCTGCGATGATACCCTTAGTGTATTTAGTTTCGAATTTGAAAATTAAAATAATGCCCGTAATGATGAGTATACCTGCGAGAATTTCGAGCCGGGAGATTTGCGTTTTGTTGATCAGCGGTTCGAAAATTGCGGTGAATAAAGTGATCGACGACAGGCAAACCAGGCTCACGGCAACGGTTGATAATTTGATGGATGCGAAGAATAATATCCAGTGTGCGCCCACCAAAGCGCCGGTAAAAATGTACTTTAAAAACGACTCACGGCTGACCTTAAAATTGGTTTTGCTGATGACAAAATACAGGCATAACGATACCGATGCGATGAGCACCCGGTACCAAACGAGGTTAACCGCCGGGATAGAAATGAGCTTGCCGAGGGTGCCGGTAAAGCCCCAAACGATGACCGTTAAATGGAGTAATAACAGGTTTTTATTTACCCCTGCCGGGGCGTTATTTTGGTGCATTATTTAGGTGCTTTTTTCAGTAAATATAAGCCAACTAAACCAAATAATCCATTGGTAATACACACAGCAATTATGGGCGGGGTATTGCCTTTTACGGCAAAAACAAACGAAAACCTATCTACAATAATGTAGGTAAAACACAGGAAAATGCCTATCCCCAGGGGCAGTCCAATCCCTCCGCGCACCTTGCGCGATGATATGGAAACCGCTATTAAGGTGAGCACATAGGCCGACAGCGGATACACAAAACGGAGGTAATAATCGTACAGCATTTCGTGTAAAGCACCTGTTCCGCGTATTTTTTCCTTGGTAATATTGATGTTTAAATCGTGCGTCGACATGGCTGTGTACTGGTTATCGTACACAATAAAATCGGTAGGGCGCATGTCTAAAACCGTGTCGATAACCTTACCGTTGCCGTCAATCCACTTTTCTTTAAGGCCGTTTACTAATTTAATAGAGTAGTTTTTGATACTCCAAATGCGCTTTACCGAATCGTAAGAAACGGTAGCCGAAGTCAGTTTTTCCTTTAGCTGGTCGCCATCAAATTTCTCCATTACAAAGTTATAACCGGTGTGTACTGTGTTGTCAAATGATTGCACATACACAAACGTATGCTTATCCAGTTGTATATGAACTTCGCTTTTGGTGGGGTCATCCGCGTTAAACGAATGCGAGTTTTCGAAATCGATTTTAAGCTTATTGGTATAGGGGATCAGGAACAGGTTAGCGAATAACGATACGGTAAATATCAGCGTAGCGCAAATAAAATATGGCCTTAAAAAACGGTTAAAACTGGCCCTGCCGCTCAGTATGGGCACAATTTCGGTTTGGTTGGCCATTTTGGCTGTAAAGTAAATTACCGCGAGGAAGTTGATAAGCGGTGACAGCAAATTGAGGTAAAAAGGTATAAAACCGGCATAGTATTTAAACACAATATCGTGCAGCGACGAATGGTATTTCAGGAAGTTATCCAGGTGTTCGGATATATCGAATACCACCATCACCACCAAAAAAATGCCCAGCGTAAATACAAACGTGCCCAGGTATTTTTTGATGATATACCGGTCAATTACCTTTAAATGTTTGTTTATAAAAGCCCTCATTTATAATCGTTGCCCAAGGCGGTTTACCATTATATTTTTCCAGTTATAAAACTCGCCGGCAATGATTTTATTTCGTGCCTCGGTTACCAGCCATAAATAAAAATGCAGGTTGTGCAATGTAGCAATTTGTGCGCCCAACATCTCGCCCGAGTGAATTAAATGGCGCAGGTACGATTTGGAATAGGCCTTGTCGGCATACAGGTCGCTATCTTCTTCAATCGCCGAAAAGTCGTTCTTCCATTTCTCGTTTTTAATGTTGATGATGCCGTTTTTGGTAAAAAGCATGCCGTTACGCGCATTGCGGGTAGGCATTACACAATCAAACATATCAATCCCTAAAGCTATATTTTCCAATATGTTAACCGGCGTGCCTACACCCATTAAATAACGCGGTTTTTGCTCCGGTAATATATTGCACACAATTTCTGTCATGGCGTACATCTCTTCGGCCGGTTCACCAACAGATAATCCGCCGATAGCGTTACCCTCGCGCTCGTAGGATGCAATTACCTCGGCCGAGCGTACACGCAGATCCTTATAAACCGACCCCTGCACAATGGGGAACAGCGTTTGGCTGTAGCCATATTTGGGTTCGGTTGTGTCGAAACGATCGCAGCAGCGCTTTAGCCAGCGGTGCGTCATCTCAATCGACCGTTTTGCATAGTTATACTCGCAGGGATAAGGCGTACATTCGTCAAAGGCCATAATAATATCGGCGCCGATAATACGCTGTACATCCATCACATTTTCGGGCGTAAACAGGTGTTTTGAACCATCAATATGCGAGCGGAAGGTAACGCCTTCTTCCTTTATTTTACGCACTTCGGTTAACGAATATACCTGGTAGCCGCCGCTATCGGTTAAAATAGGGCCATCCCAGCCATTAAATTTATGCAATCCGCCGGCACGTTCAAGCGTATCAAGCCCTGGCCTTAAGTATAAATGGTAGGTATTGCCCAGGATGATCTGCGCTTTAATATCGTTGCGGAGTTCGTGCTGATGGACCGCTTTTACGGTGCCTGCCGTACCAACGGGCATAAATATAGGCGTTTGTATGGTGCCGTGATCGGTAGTGATCTCGCCCGCCCGGGCCTTTGATAGCGGATCCTGTGCTGTTAAGTTAAATTTCATTTATTAAGGATGCAAAGGTAGTCCGAAAGTCCGAAAAGTCAGTAAAGTCCGTAAGAATGTTTTTGAAGTGCGGGTGTGTTTGATGTGCAAATGTGCGGATGGTTTGTCAGGTTGTCCGTTGTGTGTCCTCTCCGGGAAGCGGATGGACTGAGGCAATGCTGCGTTAGGGACAGGAACGGATACCGGCACTTCGTGGGCCTCAGTGCAGGCCGCGCGTAAGGCCTGCGGCCGTATGAGTGTATGGCCCGACCCGGCTCCTATCAGCCGGGAAACGCCCTTCTGAGTCTTAAGTCTGGATTTTTAAGTCCTAGTCACTTAATTAGCGAATGCAAAATGTCTTGCGCAATTCTCTTTTATCTATCAACCCCAAAAAACATGATTACCATCACTATTACCTTTACTGTCGCCATTAACACACTTCAACGACTGCTCATTTCGTTACTCGTTGGTGATAACACCAACAAGGGCGAAAAGCAGATCAAAGCTCCCCCTATATTAGGAGTGGGTTACTTTGATGTTTTTTCATTTTAATAAATACAGAGAATCTTCGTAAAAAACGCTAATTTTGTTGCCAAATCAAAAACCTCCTCTTTTGTTAATCTAGTCTTTTTTTAAGTTGTTGATTAACAATTATTTATTCCGAATTTTTTTGAAATTGTGTTAAGTTGTGTTAACCCTGTTTTGGATAGAATTTTATGCGCCTAAGAGCAAATGCGCAGATTTTAGAGGTGCAGATGTGGTGAGGTGACGCTGCTGTTGTGTTTTTTCACCTACTGCTTTTATGCCGGAGTGTTGGACGACTAAAGACTTGCCACTCCAGATGCAATAATTTATTACCGGCATTATAGGTTATATGAATATTATCTGTTTATATTTGATGCTATAGTATTTCTTAAACCTGGCACAAATTAAATTTTACCTTTCCGTTTCGTTTTGACCCCCTCATATTACCCGCCGGGAAAGATTTTTTATTGCATAATACCCGCGTAGCCGAAAACGGGATCACAGAGTAGGCGCCTAAATTTATAAAATTATGCCAAGTGCAAATCCTTTAACCATGTATGTACCCATCCTGCAAACTCCGGATGTACAAGCAAAAGCAAAATTCGCAGCCGAACATTTTAACAATGCCATAACCAAAGAAGCGTTGGATAAAATGGCTATTGTTCATTACGCACGTGTAGCCCTGGTGCCCAATTTTAATGCCGAAGGTACCGGTATAGCCGGCGTGCTGGTAATAACCGAATTTGACGGCAATATGGACCAATACCTGAGGGCCTTTTACGACAAATCGACCACGATAAGGGCGGTATTTATTGCCCTGATTGATATGTGGGCGTTTAAACCCGAAGGTTTCCCGACCGACCCCAATAAAATTACTTATGATATTTTCTCGAACTTTATTAACAACAGTAACCGCAGTCAGCCGGCCGAAATGTACTACGCTTACCCGCAAACGGTAAAGCAAATAGTGGCTAAGTTTGCCAAATAAGCATGTGATATTTTGCAGCCAGCCTGCAGATTAACCTTAACCATTAAACCTTAATTTAAAATGACTGCTACAACCAATCCGCCGGTGGCCGGGCCCGAGCTTGACGACATACAGGGCCTCATTGTTCGTGGGTACACACATCCATGTTCGGTGCACATGCTGTTTAAATTTAATACCGGCCCAACGGGCACGCCGCCGGTGGCGGGCGCCATCAGCGGTTTTTTTAAGGACCTGATGCCTTACCTGCAAAACGCCGCCGACTGGGGCGCCCTGAAGCCCGAAATGATGCTCAACATTGGTTTGACGGCCGGGGGTATCGCTATTGTAAGGCCCGATCTTAACGTTCCGAACTCGGCATTTTCCACATCATTCAAGTGCGGGCCATGGGATGTTAATCATGCCCAGTTATCGTTGTTTGATAGTGGTGAGGGAGCGCCGTCGGAATGGTGGAATAAAAAGTTTACCAATGAGGATGTGCATTGCGTGGTACACGCCTACGCCATGAACCCCGGTGCGCAGGATAGCATTGTAGCTATAATAACGGCCGCTGCAGCACGCAGCAAAGGGATGGTAACTGAACTGAAGCCCCTCAATTCGGCAACGGGCAGGCTGGAGCAGTATCCTTTGATCCCGTCGGATTATATACATTTCAGGTACCGTGATTCGATTGATGAACCCGCTTTGAAACCCGATCCGGCCGGAACCGACCAGCAGGACCTCAATAATTTCCTGATTGGTTACAGCACGGCCCCCAATCCTATACCCGGTCCGCTTAGCGGACCCGAAGCTGTATTTGCGCGGAATGGCTGCTATAACGCTTTCAGGATATTGTATCAGGATACACAGCTTTTTTATGATTTTTTGGCGGAGCAGGCTAAATTGATTGCTCCCCAAATTAACAAGCCCCCGGGGTTTGCTGCTGAATGGCTGGCTGCCAAAATGTGTGGCAGGTGGCGCAATGGTTCGCCGCTAACGCTATCGCCGGATGAGCCACAGCAGGAAACTGCACATAGTACGGTTTTTGGCTATAAGGCTGATGACGATATGAAAGGCTTAAAGTGCCCTTTTTCGGCCCATACCAGGGTGGCAAACCCGCGCGATGAAGGTGTTGATGTGCCGGGCGCAACGGGCGATCCGAAGCTCGACGTGCCACATATCATCAGGCGTGGAATGGCTTACGGTGCGCCGCTATCGGTTGACCCAAAGGCTGATCGTGGCCTCATCGGCTTGTTTTTATGCGGCGACCTGAGTGTCCAGTTCGAGACGCTTTATGCATGGATGAACCAAAATAATTTTAGTGATGTGTTTGACCCTGCCGAAGATACGCCGCAGGATCCGCTGGTTGCCAATCGCTTTAAGCCGGTGCGCCAGGATACTATCGACCATACCTTTACCATCCCGATGGAGAACGGTAAAAACATTGTTGTGAAGGATGCTAACGGCGTACTGCCGCAGTTTGTTGTTACGCGGGGTACGGCATATTTCCTGCTGCCGTCTGTTTCGTCATTAAAAGGAATAGCGGAAGGCGGGGTGTAGATATTAAAGAAGCCTCCGGTATTGCCGGAGGCTTTTGCTTTTTATGGGCTTGTGAGGTGTTTATTGTTTTTCTTTATCAAATCCAAAAAATCATCAATGCTGATAACGTTGACATTTGGGAAATCAATGGTTTTCAGAATATTAAAGTGTTGATCATTGCTAACCAGAAAATCCGCTGACCCGACTATAGCGGCATCCACATATTTGTTATCGTCAGGGTCTTTATCGATTAGTTTCCATTCAAAATACACCTCCACTTTGTCGAGATTATCCAGGCTAAGCAGCATTTCGGCAATGTTATTAGCAACAACGGCATTTGCTTTTCGTTCAATAACCTCTGTGTATTCTGATAGGATGTCATTGCTGAGCACCAACTGAAATTTACCAGCAATCAATGCATCAACAATTGGCCTGTAGATTGATTTTGAAGGAATGGAAACCAGCAGAATGTTCGTATCCAATACGACTTTTATGAATTATTTTTTTCTTAAACGATCATTAGCCAAGTTCTTCATCGTATCGTTATTCCAGTTGTTTTCTTCCCATAAATTATCCATTTCGGCAGTGGCGGTTTCAGCAAAGTATTTGGCAAGCATGTTTTTAATTTCAACTAATTGCTTTTCCGGCAAGTTGTATTGAAATAGCTTTAACAGTTCTATTTGTACATTGGTGAGTTTTCCGGTAGCTTCCATTGCTGGTAAATTTATAGTTATCCTGTTTTTTTAACAAATATACCATATTGAATACAAGTTCCAAAGTGGTTTATGGGTGCGGGGTTACCTTATCTCTTGTATATCAGCCACGGTATTTTACGGCTTATACTCTTCGCTGCCAACAGTGCTTTTTTCTTTAGCACTGTCTACCATTTCAATGGTTATAGGTTCAGTTTCCGGTCTCCGAAATATCTTCATATCAATTGCGCCGACGAGACCTACGCCTACGGATGCTAACAGGATAAACATGAAAAAGCATACAAGCCTGATCACTTTTTTAAAACGTTTCATAAAATGATTAAATAATTAAAAGATGCTGCGATTTGCAGTTTGGACTAATCATGGGTACACCGGGCTTTACAGCCTCGTGTTAATCAGTTTATGATTGCTTTTGACCCGAATGGTTGAAAATGAAGGTAATAGCAGGGCTTTGGATGCGCTGCCTGGCCTTGTCATATTGCACGGCGAGGGTATTAAATAGGATGCTTATTGAATGCTGGACATTCAGCAAGGAAAGGCGGTGATCTGCAGATGGTAAGGCAGGAACTGTGTTAGGTACGCTAACCGCAAACTGAACCGACTTTGCAGGCGTGCGATGCCTGTTTGAATAAAGTAATTCGCTGTTGGTTTTTTGAGGATTTGGGTTGGCAGCAGCGGTAGGCGCTGAAAAAGCAAATAACGATATAACAAGCGCGATGCCGAACAACCATTTGGCAAGCTGTGCTTTGCGATATCGTATTAGCTGCGCATTCATTTGATAAGTAAAGGTAAGTTATTTTTTGGGGGTTATTTCGATGACTTTTAGATCGGTCTTGTCCGGCTGTCCGCCATGAGTTCGGGACAACTACCGGACGGACAAGCTTTTCAACCTTACAACTTTCCAACATTACAACTTTTCAACCTTCCAACCTTCCCACATTCCAACAATTTTTAACAACTTTGCAACCTTATAAATACCAGGGGTTTGGAAACGTATATACAAGAGGCTTTATTTATTTTATTTCAGTTTTGTTTTATAGTTCAGCTATATTTCCTGGTAAATAACCAAAGCACTTTAAAGGATTATGTGCCTTTTGAAGAGCTGCCGCCTGCCAATGTCCCAATTTCGGTGATCATTAGCGCGCGTAACGAGGCGCAAAACCTGAGGGAGTTTCTTCCATCTATCCTCACCCAAAACTACCCGGATTACGAAGTGATTGTGGTAAACGATTGCTCTTTTGATGGCTCCGACCATATTTTGGATGACTTGAAATTGATTTATCCATTGTTAAAGGTAGTCACCATTACCGAGCATGATCGCTTTAAAACCGGCAAAAAGTTTGCCTTAACTTTAGGGATAAAGGCTGCCAAAAACGAGCATTTATTATTTACCGATGCTGATTGTGAACCTGCCTCAGCCGATTGGATCACCCGCATGGCAGCCAACTTCACCGGCTCCACGCAGTTGGTGCTGGGGTACTCGCCTTATATAAAGGAGAAAAATTTTATCAATCCTTTTATCCGGTTTGAGACGATAAAGACCGCCATTAACTACCTGTCGTCGGCCATTAACGGCGATCCGTATATGGGCATCGGCCGCAACCTGGCTTATACTAAAACGCTCTTTTTTAATGCAAAGGGTTTTGCATCGCACATGCATATTTTATCCGGGGACGATGATCTGTTTGTTAATCAAAACGCAACGGCCACCAATACCGCGATAGAAATACATCCTGATTCGTTTACGTTTTCGCCTGCGAAGGAGTCATTGTCGGCCTGGTTTAAGCAAAAAAAACGTCATTTTGGGGTGGGGAAGGAGTACAAAAGCCGGCACAAACGCCTGTTGAGTTTGGATGCGATGAGCGGTTTTTTGTTCTATATTTTATTAACATTATGCTTAGTTTTCAACTTTGAACCATGGTTAGCGCTGGGTTTGTTTATGTTTAGATTGATTTTTCAAGTGGTAATCTATAACAAAGTATTCAGGCGATTAAATGGTAACGATTTGGTTTGGTATTTACCGTTTTTGGATATGATTTATTACCTTTACTTAAACACTTTTGGCCTTATTGGCACTTTTATTAAAACTACTAAATGGAAATAAACTCGAACTTTACCGAAAATGCTAAAAACGATTTCCACCTTGTCGTTAAGGCCCGGCAGGGTGATCAAAAAGCTTATGCCGACCTGATGCACAGGTATAAGGATTCAATTTATTTCATGGTGCTAAAAATGGTTAACAACAAGGAGGACGCGATGGACCTTACCGTTGAAACCTTTGCCAAAGCGTTTGAAAAGCTTGAAAAATACCAGCCCGAGTTTGCCTTTAGTACCTGGTTATTCAGGGTTGCCACCAATAATTGTATCGATTTTATCCGGAAAAAAAAGCTCAACACAATGTCGATCCACGGCATGATGGATGAGGACGGCGAAGAAAAACAGTTGCAAATTAAGGCCGACGTATTAAACCCGGAGGAATCATCCATAAAAAAGCAGCAAACCCAGGAGCTGAAACTCCTGATTGAAAGCTTGCCATCGCGCTACCGTAACCTGATCACCCTGCGTTATTTCGACGAACTATCGTACGAGGAAATAGCTCAGCAACTGGATTTGCCTTTGGGCACGGTTAAGGCCCAGTTATTCAGGGCCAGGTACCTGCTTGGTAATATCATTAACAAGTTTAACAGGGATGACATCTGATCTGTTACTAAAATATTTCCCATCCATAACTGCGCAGCAGCTCGAACAATTTAACCGTTTACCAGAATTATACACGTTTTGGAACAACCAGATCAACGTAATATCCCGCAAGGATATCGATCAGTTGTATGAACGGCATGTGCTGCATTCATTAGGAATTGCCAAAGTTATGTCGTTTTTACCCGGCGAAAAGGTGCTGGATGTGGGTACGGGCGGCGGTTTCCCCGGTATTCCACTGGCTATATTATTCCCCGATACGCAATTTTACCTGGTTGATTCCATCGGCAAAAAGATAAAGGTGGTGCAGGAAGTGGCGAAAGCGTTAAATCTGAAAAACGTAAAAGCCTCGCACGCCCGTGCAGAAGAGGTTAATGAAAAGTTTGATTTTGTGGTATCGAGAGCGGTTACACGCCTGAAGGAGTTTTATCCCTGGGTAAAGGGCAAGTTTAGCAGGCAATCAAAGAATATTTTACCTAACGGGATACTGTATTTAAAAGGGGGGGACCTTGAACAGGAAATTGCCGAATCGGGTTTAAGCGTTCAGCAATTTTACCTGAAAAACTATTTCCAGGAGGAGTTTTTTGAAACCAAGCAGGTGATATATGTTAAAGGGTGATTACACCGATTTGTTTTGATGATTACACCGATTGTGTTTGATGGATTTCACCGATTGGTTTGGGTGATTTCACTGATTGGTTTTAACTATAAATAGGTTACTACTACTACTTCACCAATATATAACGGGTCGCCGTTTAAGGTTTCGCTGGCCGGTATTGGCATGTTCATTCCGTCTATGGCAAAGGTTATCGCCATTTTATAGGTGCCTGGCTTTGCATCAATTTGGTCGCTAAAATTATTCAATACCCTTGTGGCTTCTTCGTCGCAGCCGTTGCCGATTCCCTTAATCATGGTAATATTGGTTATTTTATGATCGGTATTTAAATCAAATTGTGCAATAACGCTGCCCATTACTTTGTTATTCCTTGCTGCGGCTGGGTACCGAACATATTTAGCAATGTATTTATCCAGCGCCGAAAATGAACCACGTAAAGGCAGGTATGGCCTCATAGGCGGTGGCGGTGGCGGGATCGCTTTTGCATCCGCAGGTACGGCAGGTTTTGCTGGTTTTACATCTTTTATTGGTGTGGGTGCTACCGGGCCGTCGGGTTTAATAACAGGCGGCGGAAGCTTAGTCATCTTCGCTGGCTTTGCCGGTTTTACGTCAGTTACAGGTGTTGGCGTTGCCGGGCCACCCGGTACCACAACGGGTATTTGAAGCTTGGCCATCTTCGAGGGCTTTACCGCTTTCGCCGGCATAGGTTGCACCGGTTGGGCAGGGGTTCCGCCGGGTGGCATTGGCGGCGGAGGCGGCAGTTTGGCGTATATTTCCATGGTGGGGAACTGGTAGCCGTATTTATCTTTAAGCAATTTTAACTCTGCCGCTGTTGCCGAATTTTTGTAATAAGACTTTTGCGAACCGTTTTTCTCCACAATAATAACGCGGTAGTTAGTTTTGCCATTAACAAGGTAGCCCGATTCTGCATAATGATAGCCTTTGCCGGTAATTTGGGCAGGATGTTTTGGCGTTGCGAATACAACACGCGGGGCAGAAACATCTGCCTTTAGCCTGGCATCGGTAGCAGGTGGTTGGGGAGGTGGTGGTGGCGGCATTTTGTTAAGGGTATCAGCCTGTTGTGGAAACAGGTCAATTAATCCGTAAGTTTTGCTGAATGCCAGGGTTGAACTGCACAACAGCCCGGCGCAAAGCGGTACGGTTACCAGATATTTCAGCCTTGCTAAACTACCCGATCGTTTTTGGTTAAGCATAATAATTCTCTTTTTTAAAAGGTTATAATTGAAAAATGAATGCGTTAGGGTAGGGCCGCCAATACCATAGGCGTTGTTAACCAAAAATGTGGAGTAGGTTAAACGGTCGTTATTGTAGGCTGCTGTTTGCTCATCGGCGATATATTCGTGTACCGTTTTAAGGCTGTTTTGCAGTAGGTAAACCAGCGGATTAAACCAATTGATGATCTTGATTAACTCCAGTATTACGATGTCAACCGAGTGCTTTTGGCGGATGTGTACCAGCTCGTGCCGGATGATGGTTTCGGTATCGGATGCTTTTGTGCCGATGAACAGGCAGTTGAAAAACGAAAACGCGGTGTTTGATTCATTGATATGGATGAGTTTATATTTCGCATCTATTAAAACCGATTGCGCATGGGTAAGTTTATATAACCGGTACAGTTTAATAAACAAAAATGCCATCAGTGTTAAAACACCCAGCAGGTAAGCGCCAAGCAGTCCGTTTTGCAAAGTAAACCACGGCGTTGACGGTGTTATGACGGTTATTGGTCGGGCATAGTGAATGGTAGTATCCGACATTATTATGGTTAATGGCTGCACAATTTTTTTCGCCGGTTTTAAAATGCCGAGTTGGATAATCGGCAGTATAAACGCCACCACGCAGCTAAACAGTAAATAAATGCGGTTAAGCAGGTAATGCGTTTCTTTGTTTAAAAACAAACAATAAGCGAGGTAAAATACGCCCAGGTATAAATTGGCCTCGGCCAGGTAATACAACCAGTTCATGATTTTTTGTTTTTAATATCGTCCAACAATTGAGTTAATTCGTCGAGTTCCTTTAATCCCAGGTTTTTTTCGTCGGCAATAAATGATACCAGGCTTTGGTATGAGTTGCTGAAGTAGTTCTTCATCATTTTATCAAACGTGAATTTTTTGTAGTCAGTTTCCTGCACCAAAGGGAAATAAACGTGCGAGTTTCCATAAGCCTTGTGGTCGATAAAGCCTTTACTTTCCAGCACCCGCACTACGGTTGATACCGTGTTGTAAGCTGGCTTGGGTTCGGGCATTTCTTCCAGGATATCCTTCACAATCCCCTCTTTTAATTGCCACAGTATTTGCATTACCTGCTCTTCGGCTTTTGTTAATTCTTTGATTTGCATAGCAAACTATTTTTATAGTTGAGTAAAGGTAAAACTATTTTTATAGTTTGCAAACTATTTTTATAGTTTTTTTCAGAGAGTGGTTTGCGGGGGGTACAACCCACGGAGGAGGAATGATCATAAACAATGGAGAAGAAGAGAGATAAATTAGCAGGGGTAAGGGAATTAAAAACGGCCACCGTCCATTGGTAAGAGCGGAATTTTCAAACCGAATTTGAATTCAGTATTAAATTTTTATATTTTCACAGCTATACATTTTCACATCCGCATATCTGCACATTCGCACATCTGCACATTAATACACCATGTCACAACTTCACCAGGTAGCATTAACTTTTTTAAAAAATATAGGTCCAACGTTGGCCAAATCCGTTGTTAGTTATTTTGGCGATGCCGAAAGCGTGTTTAAGGCGCCGAAAGGTAAACTGCTTCGCGTGCCTGGCATAGGGGAGAAGACAATAAGCCAGCTTAACTTTGGCGAGGCATTGACGAGGGCGGAAGGGGAACTAAAATTTATTGAGAAAAACGCCGTAGAGGTAATTTTTTATACCGATGCCCGCTATCCCAAACGACTTAAACAATGTAATGATTCGCCTGTGTTGCTGTACGCAAAAGGGAATGCCGATTTTAATGCCACTCACGTAGTAAGTATTGTTGGAACACGCAATGCAACCGAGTACGGCAAACTGCTGTGCAGACAATTGGTAGAGGAATTGCAGCAATACAACGTATTAGTAATAAGCGGCCTGGCTTTGGGGATTGACGTTGCTGCGCACAAGGAATGTGTTAAGCTGGATATGCCTACTGCGGGTGTCCTGGCGCACGGCCTCGACAGGTTATACCCTGGCCAAAACCGGGCAATTGCCGATAAAATGATTTCGAACGGCGCCCTGGTAACCGAATATCCGTCGGGCACGGTACCTGACCGTGAGAACTTTCCACAGCGGAACAGAATTGTAGCAGGCATGGCTGATGCCACAGTGGTTATAGAGGCGGGCTTAAAAGGCGGTGCGCTGATAACAGCCGAGATAGCCAATTCCTATAATCGTGATGTTTTTGCATTCCCCGGCAGGGTGGGTGATGATTATTCGGAGGGATGTAACTTCCTGATCCGTCATAATAAGGCCGCGCTGCTTACCTGTACCGCCGATTTGGCCTTTAGCATGGGTTGGGAGAAACCGGATCATCATCAACCGGTGACCGAGCAACTGATGCTGCCCATTGATTTTTCGAAAGACGAACAAGCTATTTTTGATGTACTGCGCAAAAGTAAGGCGCCAGTTGGTATTGATGATCTTACCCTAAAAACCAATTTACCTACCAGCCAGTTGGCCATGAACTTGCTGAATATGGAGTTGCAGGGATACATCAGGACGTTGCCGGGAAAGACATATGTTTTGGCTTAGTCATTAGGTCATTGAGTCATTAGGTCATTGATCGTTTGGTGGCGACAAGTGTATATTAAACCTTAAGATAATTTAATAAAATGAGTAACAGAATAGAAGATCTCGAAATTTATACTCTTTCCGAAGAGTTTGGCGATAAAATTTGGTTTTTGGTAATCCAGTGGGATTTTTTTGCGAAGGATACCATTGGAAAGCAAATAGTTCGATCGGCTGATTCAATCGGAGCTAATATAGCTGAGGGTTTCGGTAGATATCACTTTAAAGAAAATAAGAACTTCTGCTACTTTAGCAGAGGTTCGATAATTGAAACAAAGGGATGGTTAAGAAAAGCTAAAACGAGGAGTTTGATCGCTGCAGATGAATATGATTTGCTGTTACAACAGTTGGAAACGATTCATTTAAAATTAAACATCTATCTCAAGCGAATCGGCAAGAATGCAAAAAACAACGGAAGCTAAAATAGCCACCTTAAAAATGACCCAATGACCTATTGACTCAATGACTTTTTTAGTTACTCCTTCGGCGAACTATAATAAGTTAATTTACCTGAATCTCCTGTAATTGACGCCCATTCGTCTGTTTCAAATTCAATTAAGGCAACGGTGCTGGTATGCACTTCGCGTGTTTCGCCGGTCAGGTATTGCAGGATGTAGCTTACACCGGGATTATGGCCAACAACAGCAATAAAATCATAGGCTTCGGGGAGTTTGTTGATTACTTTTAACAGCGTGTGCTGGCTTGCTTCATATATTGATTTTTCTGTCCTGGGTTCAGGTAGTTTCAAGGTGTCGGCAAAAATTTCGGCTGTCGTTTTGGTACGCAGGGCGGGACTGGTAACAATAAGTTGCGGTATTATCGATTGCTCTTTAATACGATCGGCCATAAACCTTGCATCCTGTATCCCCGGGTATTTTAGCGGGCGATCAAAATCCTTCCCTGCAATATCCTTTTCTGCTTTAGCATGCCGAATCAATAACAACTTTTTCATAAGCCAAAATAAAGAAAATAAGGGCAATAATGATAGCTTTTATTTAAAAATTTAGCGATCACGTTAATTAACTAACGTCCTTTTGGGGTAATTAGTTTTATTTATTTGCGAAGTGAATGATTGGCTCCTCCGGCATATCATTCATGCATTTAAAATGCCCGAGCGGACATTTTTCCAGACCGAACTTTGAGCACGGCCGGCAAGGCAGATCAATGCCTGTAACCATAACATCCTTAACTTTATAGGGCTGAACACCCAGCAATTCGGGTACAGTACCTCCCCAGATGGACGCTATCGGCACTTCAAAAGCCTCGGCAATATGGGTTAAACCAGTATCGAAACCCAAAACAACAGTTGCTTTTGATACCAGGAATACCGATTCATCCAGCGAGGTTGTGCCGCAGGCGTTGTACGCGTTTGGGGTTTGAGCGGCTATAAATTCGCCGTTAGCTTTCACATCATTACCGCCCAGTAAAACTACGGGGTGTTTAATTTCCCGGCAAATGCGCGCAATTTTTTCGTTGGGCATGCGCTTGGTGAAATGCGTGGCGCCAATTACAAAAGCGACGTAGTTGGTTTGATGGGAGGGGGGCAAAAGACTCTTTAAATCATGATCGGATTTGATGTAATAATCAATGGGCTGATCATCGTTTTTTACACCTAAAAAGGCGACGGTTTTCAAATATCGATCCACCAGGTGAATCGCTGGTACCAGTTTTAGCTTAAACTTTAAGCTAAGCCATTTACGCAGCCGCTGTTTTTTATAGGTAGATGATTTAACCCCAGTTCTCAGCTTAATGAGCGAGGTGCGCAAATTGTTATGCAGGTCGATGATATAATCATATCGTTCTGCCTGGATTTCAGCTATCGTTTCAGCCAGTGTAGGTTTCAATAGCAGTAGCTTATCTACGTAGGGGTTATTGTCGTAAATATATTTAAACGCGGGCTTGGTCAAAAAATGCACTTCGGCCCCGGGCAATTGTTTTTTCAGGCATCGTACCACGGGCGTGGTGTAAATAATATCGCCCATCGAACTGAAGCGGATCACCAGTATTTTCATGTCCTGCTCCTGATCTTGTTGATGATAGATGTTGAGGAATAGCCGTCGACAAAGGTGATCGTTTTTACCTCGCCTCCGCTTGCCATCACTTCTTTGGCGCCCACAATGTTTTCAATAGCATAATCAGCCCCTTTTACCAGGATATCGGGCATTAAGGTGGTGATGAGGTTAAAAGGAGTGTCTTCCTCAAAAATAGTTATGGCATCTACAAAAAACAATGCGGCCAACAAGGCGGCGCGGTTATTTTGGTCGTTCACAGGGCGGTCATCGCCTTTAATCCGTTTTACCGAACTATCCGCATTTAAGCCAATGATCAGTTTATCACCCAATTCCGACGCTTTGGCCATATAAGTTAAGTGACCGATATGCAGCAAATCAAACACGCCGTTTGTAAAAACAACTTTTTGCCCTTCAGCCTGCCAGGCTTTAACCTGCCTGTTCAGCGATTGAAGATCGAGGATCTTTCCAAGAAGTGTTTTTTCTATATCGTGCTTCATGTTGATTTCGGAATTCGGAATGTCGATTTCGGAATTTTTAATTTATTTAAACATGTCCCAGCGACATGTCAGCAAGTATTTCATCAACCGTGGTTGTAGCACTGCCAATGTGTCTGATCACTATAGCTGCGGCGTGATTTGCCAGTTCGCAAGCTTCTTCAACCGGCAGGCCGAGCGCTATAAAATAGGCAATAACCGCAATTACGGTATCGCCGGCTCCGGTTACATCAAAAACCTCGGTGGCTTTTACCGGCAAAAGCAGGCTGTTTTGCTTCGTAACAATGGCCATACCTTCCTCAGATAGGGTGACGATCAGGTAGTTGGCATCCGTTTGCAGGAAAATAGTTTTTGCCGCATTTTCGAGCTCGGCAAGGTTTCCAATTTTTTCAGTTTTTGCGGCTTCGGCCAGTTCTTTCCGGTTGGGTTTTATAATAAATGCGCCTTTATATTTCTCGTAGTTGAGGCCTTTGGGATCAATTACCACCTTTTTTTGGTGCGCTTCTGCAATTTTTATCAAGCGCTGGGTAATGCCGGAGGCAAATAATCCTTTGTTATAATCGGATAACAGCACAATATCAGCCTTTTCGATATTCGACTCCAGTTCGGCTATGAGCTTGTCTTCCAGTTCTGATGAAATTGCGCCGGTATCTTCCCTGTCGACCCTAACCAATTGGTGACTGCCAACGAGCACGCGTGTTTTCACGGTGGTCGAACGCGTTTTATCCTTTATGATGGCGTTGGTTTTAACACCTTCGCCGGCCAGCATCCCGATAAGTTGCTCGCCTGAGGCATCATCGCCTACCAGGCCGGCAACCATAACTTTGGCGCCCAGGGCCACCAGGTTTTGTACTACGTTGCCTGCACCGCCAAGGGTTGTCGATTCATTTTTTACATTGACAATAGGCACCGGCGCTTCAGGAGACAAACGACTTGCCGATCCATAAATATAATGGTCGATCATCAGGTCGCCGATAACCAGGATGGACGGTGTTTTATTAGTGGATTGTATATGTTGTACTTTTTCTTTCAGGTTCATTAGTTCACTGGTTCAATAGTTCATTGGTAGGTCATGTGGTAACCTTGCCGCGTTGTTCAGGTAATTATCCTCTTTTTGTTGCGAAAAAAGCATCAATTTCCTTTATAGTGAGCGCGTTCAAACATTTTTCCTTAAATAACCCGCCTTTTCGTGCTGCTAATATACCATAATGCATATCTAAAAAACCTTCTTTACGGTGGGCGTCTGGATTTATGGATAGCCAAACACCTTTATCCAACGCATACTGGTGCCAGCGCCAGTCGAGGTCGAGGCGCAGGGGATTGGCATTTATTTCGATAACCACATTGTTTTGCGCGCAGGCGTCAATTACCTTTTTATAGTTGATGGGGTAGCCGCCACGACTCAAAAGCAGCCTGCCGGTAGGGTGCCCCAGCATGGTAGTATGCGGATTTTCAATCGCCTTAATTAATCTTGATGTAGCCTTTTCTTCATCCATTTTTAAGATAGAATGGACCGAGGCCACAATAAAATCAAAGCGTTTCAATACCTCGTCCGGGTAATCAAGACCACCGTCGTACAATATATCCGATTCAATACCTTTAAATATCCTGAACCCGTTGAGTTTTTTATTCAGATGGTCAATTTCTTCCTGCTGGTTTATTACCTGTTCAATTGTAAGGCCTTTGGCGTAAAAAGCACTTTTACTGTGATCGCACATGCCCAGGTATTCAAGCTTTAGCTCGTCGCGACAATACAGGGCCATTTCTTCCACGGTATTTATACCATCGCTCCAGGTGCTGTGATTATGTAGGGATCCCTTTAAATCATGATAGTTGATCAGTTGTGGCAAGGTATTCGTTTCGGCGCGTGATATGAAAGTGGTACCCTCGCGCAGTTCAGGCTGAATATATTCCATCCCGGCCTTTTTGTAGATCAATATTTCGCTTTCGGGCTGATCTATCGCGTCAGCAACTTTAGCCAAAACAGCTTTCACATGCGCTTCATCACCGGTTTGTTCAAACAGTTCCTTAAAGAAGTAACGCTTTTCAACGCAGGAAATATCAACTTTTAGTCCGTTTGGCAATGCTGCCTGCAGATGGTTTCCTTCGGCCTTTATTGCAGGTAAAACATCCGACTGCAATAAGGAGTTAAACGCCATTTCGCGGTCGCGGCTTCCTAAAACAATTTCCAATTTATCGATAATCTCGCAGCAGCGCCTGTATTCTCCGGCAAATTCTATGAGCCCGTCCGGAAAAATTCCTTTTAGCTGGCCCATCAATGCATCTGCTTCAGGCTTTACTTTGGCATATAAAAATTTACCGTTGCTGGCCATGGCAAACTCAATGGCGTTGCGGATATCTTCCTGTGTTTTTAAGCCAAAGCCTTTAGCTTCAACCAGGCGGTTTTCATTACAGGCATAATACAGCTCGCCCAGGTTTTCGATACCCAGATCTTTCCAGATAATGCCCACTTTTTTTGGCCCGATGCCCTTTATACCCATCATTTCAACCACGCCGGCAGGGGTTTTTTCGAGCAATTCCTCCATTTCGGCCATGGTGCCGGTTTCCAGCAGTTCGGTAATTTTGGAAGCAGTGCTTTTGCCTATGCCGTCAACTTTTTCAAGTTCGACAGTGGTTTTGCTTTTGGCAGCGAAGGGAAGCTTATCTACTTTAAAGGAAGCATTTGCCATTGATTTCACTTTAAAGGGATTAACCTCATGCAGTTCCATCAGTTGCGAGAGTAAACGAAGCTTGCGCGCTATGGTTTTATTTTCCATAATTGATTAAGGGTGTAAAAATACAAAAGGAAGATGTAAAGCAGATGTTTTGCGGGATGTTATTTTGCTTAAAAAACGTTTCGATATTTGAAATTAAATTTTAAATTCTAAAATACTATATTTGTTTAATGGTAATTATATCAAAGGCAACTATTCGCGAATTTACTTTAAAGCATAGTGATTCCGAAGTGCCCTTGGAAAATTGGTATGACGTGACTTCGCAATCAAATTGGCGAAGTTTCAATGAAATGAAAAGCACTTTTAATAGCGTTGATGCTGTTGGGAATGACAGATACGTATTTAACATTAAAGGTAATGATTATAGACTAATCGCATTAATAATATTTAGAACACGCACTTTGTTTATCCTTTTCATAGGCACACACAAGGAATATGATAAAGTTGATGCTTCAACTGTTGTTTTTAAAAAATAGAAGATGGAAACTGAATTTTTGATAGATACGGATAAAAAATATCATGAAACCATGATAGAAATTTATGAATTGATGAACAAGGGCGAAATGAATTTGACAGCGGATGAGGCTAAGCTTCTTGAGATGATGGCCGTTGCCGCCGAGAAATACGAGGATGAAGTATTACAGTTAAAGCCCATCAAACAGCCGAAATCTCTGCCCGAAGTGATAGAACTATTTATGTTTGAAAATAAGCTTTCACAGGCTAAACTGGCCGACAGACTTGGTATAGGAAAGCCCAAACTGTCTCAAATATTGACCGGAAAGCGAAAACCCGATGTTTTATTCCTGAAGGCGTTGTATAGAAACCTAAATCTTGATCCAAAGATCATTTTGGAAAATGTCTGATCAACAAAAAAGCCGTCCACCTTACGGCAAACGGCTTTTACAATCAAAATATGTATTTAAAAACTAGTTAATCGAAATGTCGTAAGGCATGCGGGCCTGTGGGGTACGCATCATTTTGGTTACGCCTTTTACCTGCTGGTAAAATCTAAAATTATCGCCCAATTCCGATTTGATGGCCCGCTCTTTCATTTGCGCGCTCATCCCAAGGCCAAAATCTTTTAAAAAGCTTTTCTGCTCGGGGTAAGGCACCAGTTTATAGGTTTTAATTTTCGCCATCCTTGCTGCAATTTTTACGGCGTCATTTATATTGCCCAGGCGGTCGACCAAACCCAGGCCAATGGCTTGTTCACCGGTCCACACGCGGCCCTGGCCAATACTATTAATATAGGCCTGTGTTTTGTGGCGGCCTGCGGCTACTGCTTTTGTAAAATCATCGTAGCCATGATCAACTTCGTTCTGCAAAATCGCTCTTTCCTCGGGAGTCAGCGGGCGGCTCACATTACCCAAATCAGCGTACTTGCCGGTTTTTACACCATCGAAAGTGATACCAAGTTTGTCATTGAAAAACTTTTGCATATTGGGCAGTATGGCAAAAATACCAATGGAGCCTGTTATGGTATTCGGTTCGGCCACTATAGAATCGGCAGCGCAGGAGATATAATACCCGCCTGAGGCCGCCAGGTCGCCCATGGATACAATTATAGGTTTTACTTTTTTGGTAAGCATTACTTCGCGCCAAATTACATCCGATGCCAGCGAACTGCCACCAGGCGAATTAACACGCAACACCACGGCTTTAATATTATCATTCAAGCGGGCTTCCCGCAATGCTTTCGATATTCTTTCGGAGCCTATGCTGTTATCGTCACCTTCTCCACCTGCAATTTCGCCTGAGGCGTATACTATCGCAATTTTGTTTTTTGATTCTTTTTTCTGGCTGTCGTCTTTTTTACTGTCGTCCTTTTGCGGTGTCGCTTTGGTGTATTCGCCCAGTGCAACAGTTTTCAGGTCACTTTTTTCACCAATACCTACACGTTGTTTAAGCTCCGTAAGTATCTCATCCTTATATTTCATCCCGTCAACCAGTTTATATTTCACAGCGTCTTCGGGGAATCTTATTTTTAACTCATTAGCATAATTAAACAAGGTATCCTTATTTATACCGCGGCTTTGGCTGATGCCTGTTAAAAAATGAGTGTATAATGAGCCCATGTATGAGGTAACCTGTAGGCGGTTGGCATCGCTCATTTTGGTTAAAAAGTAGGGTTCAACAGCGCTTTTATAGGTGCCAACTTTTATAATTTGTGCCTCGATGCCCAATTTGTCCATCGCTCCCTTTAAAAAGGTTATCTGTGAGCTAAACCCATGAAATAAAAATATGCCTTTCGGGTTAATGTAAACCTTATCGGCTACCGAAGCCAGGTAGTAAAAGCCCTGTGTGTATATTTCGGCGTAGGCTATCACAAATTTCCCTGATTTTTTAAAGTCTATGAGCGCGTTGCGGATTTCTTCGGAAGTCGCCTGGCCGGGAGTAACATCACATTCGTTTAAAAATATGCCTTTTATATTTTCGTCGGTTTTTGCCTTTTTAATGTTGGCCAGTATATCGTTGAGGCCAATGGTTTTATCTTCGCCAATGCCTAAAAAGTTTAAGCCGGCCAACGGATTATCAGGCGTGCGCTCGGCTACCGGGTAGTTTAAAGAGATTTCGAGGACGGAATTTGGCTCAACCTCAACTGTTTTATCGCCTGATGATGCTATGATAGCAATTAACACAATTACGATAACAATGGTGGATATGATTATTGCCACCATGCTGGCCAGCACAAATTTGAAGAATTGTTTCATTAAGTGTTATAAATCTATTAACTATGCAAACTTAGTAATTCAATACAGTATTATCTTAAGAGCGTCGCCTATAATATTTGTTACAACATGCAAAGCGTTTTTTTACTATTAGGCAGTAACCTGGGTAACCGGTTAGTATTTTTAACTGAGGCGATTGATTATATTGAATCGGATATTGCGCCCGTAGTAAAAACTTCGTCGGTTTACGAAACCCAATCATGGGGTAAAACTGATGCGCCTGACTACCTTAACCAGGTGGTATTTTTGGAATCGGACTTGCCCGCATCAACCATCCTTCAAAAAATATTACATGTTGAAAATGTTTTAGGGAGGCACCGCGAAGAAAAGTGGGGTTCGCGTACCATCGATATAGATATTTTATTTTATGGGCACGAGATTATTAACGAAGCCAACTTGCATATACCTCATCCCGAACTGCAAAATCGCCGCTTTACGCTGGAACCACTGGCCGAAATTGCCCCGGAATTTATTCATCCAATATTTAAAAAAAATATTTTACAGCTTAAAGCCGAACTTATTGACGACTTGAACGTAAAAATATATAATTTTGACGCGTTATAAACCCTGTTATGTCTGAACAATCATTACCCAAGGACCTGGACCTTTCGATGTTATACGATATTGCCGACGGAAGCAATGAGTTCCTTATTGAATCTATCGACATGTTCCTGCAGCATACACCCGAAATGTTGCAGTCCATCAGCGCAGGTATTGCGGCCAATGATTGGACCACCGTTGCATCATTTGCACATAAGTTAAAGCCGAACCTTGGCTTTTTTGGCATGCCTATTTCGCAGGCAACCATACAGGAAGTTGAGTTGATGGCCAAAGCCGGCGCCAGCGATCCGGACTTGCTGAAATCAAAATTCGCCGAGGTTGAGGCTATCGTAACCGAAAACATTGGCTCCCTGGTTAAAATCAAAGCTGATTTAGAGGCTGCCCTTTAATTAGTCCGGACGTCAGTAATCCCGATAGCAATCGGGACCGAAAATCCGAAAGAAGCTGCAACCGAAGTTTTGAGAAAAATAACTTAAGTTATATAGAAGTTCCTTTAGCGTTCCGTCAGCGGAAAAAAATAACCTCTAGTCAACTAACCTTTAATCTCTCTAAACAGCATGTACGCTGAAAGTGTAGCTTTCCATAATCAGGTTGGCTAAAAGACTTTTGCAGGCCTGATCTACTTTGCTGTGTGCTGTTTCGGCGCTATCGGCTTCAATTTCAAGCGAAATATGTTTACCGATACGTACATTCTGAATCTCGGCTAAGCCAAGGTTTTTCATGCTTCCGGTTACTGCTTTACCTTGCGGGTCAAGGATTTCTTTTTTGGGCATTACGTCTATTTCGGCCTGGAATTTTTTCATTATTTGTGTTTTATATGAGCTTATCGCGGGCTACGATTGGTATTCACCTTTTTAGGAGTGCCCCCGATACTTACGTTTGCAAATTTGAACTGGATAACCGACAGGATAATATAAATTAATATGACCAACGGAACCGCCGCAAATTTAAGAAATAGTATCAAAATAGCCGAAAATAGCAGTAATAAATAGCGGAAAATATTCTCATTGAAATCGCTGTTTTTAAATTTAAGCGACATCATCGGCATCTCCATCACCAGCAGGGTGCACATAACAATTACAATACAGGGCAATACATAAGGATTAACCAGGTAAGGCGTATAAAAACGGTTATGATGGCTGAGGATAATAGGGAAGGAGGCGATTAAAATGGCGTTGGCCGGCGTGGGCAATCCTATAAAATTTTCGGCCTGGCGCGTGTCCACATTAAATTTGGCCAGCCTTAATGCCGAAAAAACGGGTATCATAAAAGCGATGAAATTGAGCCATTCGCTTACTTTTTCAATCTGGTGCGCCTGTAAAAACAGCTGGTACATAATAACTGCGGGCAATACGCCGAAGCTCACCATATCGGCAAGCGAGTCAAGATCCTTGCCTATGCCCGAAAATGCTTTGAGCACCCGTGAGGCAAGTCCGTCAAAAAAATCAAATATGGCCGATAGAAAGATAGCGTAGGATGCGGCTACCAACTCCCCCTTAAAAGCCAGTACGATACCTATACACCCGCTGAAAAGGTTTGCGCAGGTGATGGCGTTGGGCAAGTGATTTTTGACACGAATTTTCATTCCGGCCTCAAGGTACCAAGATTATCTGTAGAAATTATGTAGTTGCTTATTAAAATTGATAATAATAATACAACTACATAATTACTAAATTATTACGAATTCATCGAAATAAGGAATTCTTCGTTGGTCTTTGTGCCCCTGATCTGACCTTGCAAAAACTCCATCGATTCCTGTGAATTCATATCGGCAAGGTGATTACGCAATATCCAGATACGTTGCAGGGTGTCGCGGTCGAGCAGCAGATCGTCCCTGCGGGTGCTTGAAGCAGTAATATCAATTGCAGGGAATATGCGTTTGTTGGATAATTTACGATCCAGCTGAAGCTCCATGTTACCGGTACCTTTAAATTCTTCGAAGATAACTTCGTCCATTTTCGAGCCGGTTTCGGTAAGTGCAGTTGCGATAATGGTCAATGAACCGCCATCCTCGATGTTACGGGCGGCGCCAAAAAAGCGTTTTGGTTTGTGCAATGCGTTGGCATCAACACCACCGGATAATATTTTACCTGAGGCAGGAGCCACGGTATTGTATGCACGTGCAAGGCGTGTAATGGAGTCGAGCAGGATAACCACATCGTGACCGCATTCAACCATACGTTTTGCTTTTTCCAGTACGATGTTGGCAATTTTTACGTGACGCTCGGCCGGTTCGTCAAAAGTTGATGATACCACCTCGGCGCGTACGCTGCGGGCCATATCGGTTACTTCCTCGGGGCGTTCGTCAATCAGCAGGATGATCAGGTAAACTTCGGGGTGGTTTTTGGCGATGGCGTTGGCCACATCCTTAAGCAACATGGTTTTACCCGTTTTTGGCTGTGCAACGATCAATCCGCGCTGACCTTTACCAATTGGCGAAAACAGGTCCATAATACGGGTTGAGTAATTACCCGGATCGGTAAACAAGCTCAGTTTTTCGGATGGGAAAAGCGGGGTTAAGTGATCAAAAGGAACACGGTCGCGCACTTCGGCCGGGATACGGCCATTAATGGCTTCGACCCTAACCAGCGGGAAATATTTTTCGCCTTCTTTTGGCGGCCTGATGCTTCCGCGCACAGTATCGCCGGTTTTAAGGCCGAAAAGTTTTATCTGCGATTGCGAAACATAAATATCATCGGGCGAAGTAAGGTAGTTATAGTCGGATGAGCGCAGGAAACCGTAACCATCGGGCATAATTTCCAATACGCCTTCGTTTACAATAACATTATCAAAATCAAGATTGATTGGTGGTTCCTGGTTTTTTTGCTGATTGTTTTGGTTGCTTACCTTGCGGTCGAACTTTGGCGAGCGGCCTTCGGTTACTTCATCGCTTTTTGAAGCGTTATCGCCTGCCTGTATTATAGCGCCATCCTCATCGGTAATAATAGCCGGTTCGGTTTCATCGGTCGAAACTTCGTCATCAGGCTCATCAAATAAATTGGTATCATCAAGCGGAACCTCAACGCGTGGTTCTTTACTGTTTTTTATAACGCGCGCTCTTTTGCTTTTCTTTTCAGTTTTTTCAACAGGTTCGGCGCCTTTGGGAGTATATATAGTATTAACGGTTGTTTGTTGAGCGCGTGCAGCTTCAATCAGTTGTTCCTGCTCAACAATGCGCTCAATAAGTTGTGCCTTTCTTAGTTCTTCGGCCTCAGCAATACCTAACATCCGGGCAATATCGCGCAACTCTGAAACGAGTTTGTCGTTCAATTCGTTTTTATCAAACATATTATGAATTATAATTCAAGGAGATTTTTAATTAGAAATTTTTTCTGTGATTTTATTTAATTTTCACTGGTACTAAAGACACTATAAAGTATTGTATAGCTATTTGGTTAAAAGCAATGCTTTTGTTTAATTCAGCAAATCCCATTTATATTTTATACAAGGAGATGTTTTTTATGAAAGAAATTTGTTTTGCAACTTGTTTATGCAACATCTAAACCCATGTAAATACAAAATAAAATAACCTGGAGTTTTAAATTGTTTCTTTAGTGCAAGAAAAATTCAACGGAAAACATTGCAATTTTAGTCAAATTATTTCCATAATTCAAATTATTTAAAAAAAATCTATTTACCGGTAACACTTCGTTTAATTTTTAGTTTTTTTGTGGACTCAAATATTATTCTCCATACATGATTTCGCGCCAGCAGCTCATCGATCAAATTAAACGAAAAAAATCTTTTTTATGTGTAGGCCTCGATACTGATATTGAAAAAATACCTTCGTTTTTAAAAGAATATCCCGATCCGATTTTCGAATTCAATAAGCGAATTATTGATGCCACACACGATTTATGTGTATCGTACAAGCCTAATGCCGCTTTTTACGAGGCCCATGGCGTAGCAGGCCTGCAAAGCTTAGTGGCAACCTGGAAATACCTTCCGCAGGATTGTTTAAATATAATCGACGCTAAACGCGGCGATATTGGCAACACTTCGGATATGTACGCGCGCGCCTTCCTGGATGAAACTGCTGCAGGAATGAGTTTTGATGCCATTACCGTATCGCCGTATATGGGGAACGATACCGTTTCATCATACCTGGCATACCCCAATAAGTGGATTATCCTGCTGGCGCTCACCTCGTCTGCCGGGAGCAAGGACTTCCAATATTTGAAAACCGAAGACGGCTTTTTATACGAAGTTGTGATAAAAAAAGCGAATACCTGGGCCGGGGCCGACCGCATGATGTATGTAGTTGGCGCCACCAAGAGTACCGAGTTTACCAATATCCGCAAAATTGCTCCTGATAGTTTTCTACTGGTGCCAGGCGTTGGCGCACAGGGCGGCAGCCTTGCCGATGTTTGCCAATACGGTATCACCAGGGACTGTGGTTTGCTTGTAAATGCCTCACGATCCATCATCTATGCCTCTAACGGCGCTGATTTTGCTGATGCGGCCCGTGCAGAAGCACTGAAGATGCAACAGCAGATGCAGGCAGAGCTGGAAAAGGCAGGGGTGATTTAATCACTGTTTTTAACAGGTTTTTTAATTGCGATTTAATATTTAAATTGTGCCTTGTACAATTTAAATGAACAATCATGACCAAATCTTTACTCCTGGCGCCGGCTTTGTTGCTCACCTGCTTTACTTATGCGCAACAGCCCCGGAAACCGATACAACCAAGTGATATCATCCGCATTCCCACTTTAAGCAGCCCGCAGGTTTCGCCTGATGGTAAATGGGTGGCGTATAGTGTTTCGGAGGTTGATACGGCTAAAGATGGCCGCGTATCGCACCTGTGGATGCAAAGCTGGGACGGAGCAACATCTGTTCAGCTTACTTACGGATCCGAAGCGGCGTCAACACCTAAATGGAGCCCGGATGGTAAATATATTTCGTTTATGTCATCGCGCGAGTCGAAAAAAGGGGGCCAGGTTTGGCTGATGGACCGCAGGGGCGGCGAAGGGCATAAACTAACCGATATTAAAGGGGATATTGACGATTATGAATGGTCGCCCGATGCAAGCAAGTTACTGTTGGCGATTGGCGATCCCGAAAATGGCGGTAAAGATGAACCAAAGACGCCTGTCCCATTAAAAATAGACCGTTATCATTTTAAAGAAGACGTGGCCGGTTATTTACAGCACCTGCACCTGCATTTATACATTTTTGATATCGCCACAAAAAAATTGGATACGCTTACTAAAGGCGATTTCGACGAACAATCGGCAGAGTGGTCGCCGGATGGGAAACAGGTTGTTTTTGTAAGCAACCATTCGGCCGATCCGGACAGGAACGAGAATGATGATATTTTTGTGATGGATGCGAAGCCGGGAGCGGAATTGCACCAGCTTACTACCTGGAAAGGCCACGACGAAGACCCGCATTGGAGCCCCGATGGTAAACATATTGCTTATCTGCGATCGACGAGCGATGCAGATTTTATGATGTATGATCAGAATATTTTGTGCCTGATGGATGCTGACGGCAACAACAAAAAAACACTTACCCAACAGCTCGACCGGCCGGTAACGTCATTTGCCTGGAGCAAGGATAGCAAAACCATTGGTTTTTTGGTTGCCGATGACCGTGAACGTTATGTGGCCGGTTATGATTTGACAAACGAAAAAATATCGACGTTACTCAAAGGCGAATTTTCGGTTACGGGGATTGCGGCAAATGTTAATGGCGACTGGCTGCTGCAAATGAACAATCCTTATACGCCTACGGAATTATACACTTTTGGAAACGGGGCTCCCCGCAGGTTAACCTTTCATCATCAGCAATGGTTAAGTTCGGTTGCCCTGGCACATGTACAAGGCTTTCAGTCGAAAAGCAGCGACGGAACCTTGGTTTCGGGATTGGTTTATACGCCTGATAGCATAAACCGGAAAAAACTCCCGATGATATTGTATATCCATGGCGGCCCTGTATCCCAGGATGAATACAGTTTTGATATTACGCGGCAAATACTGTCGGCAGCAGGTTATACGGTTATAGGTGTTAATTACCGGGGCAGCAATGGTCGCGGCATTGCCTATTGTAAAGCCATCTATGCCGATTGGGGTAATAAAGAAGTGAAAGATTTACTGGGAGCGGTTGACGAAATGGTGAAACAAGGCCTGGCCGATCCTGATCACCTGGGAATCTGTGGCTGGAGTTATGGGGGTATACTTACCAACTATACTATAGCCTCGGATACACGTTTTAAAGCTGCATCATCCGGCGCCGGCAGCAGCCTGCAGAGCAGTATGTATGGCTCGGACCAATATGCTTTGCAGTATGATAATGAGATTGGTCCGCCCTGGAAAAGCCAGGATAAATGGATAAAATTATCATACCCGTTTTATCATGCCGACAGGATAAAAACGCCGGTGCTGTTTATGTCGGGCCTGAAAGATTTTAACGTACCTACCGCAGGCAGCGAGCAAATGTATGAGGCGCTAAAATCGGAAAATGTACCGACTGAAATGATCCTTTACCCAGGGCAATTTCACGGTTTTACCAAGCCAAGCTACCAGGTTGACAGGATGCAGCGGTATATTGTTTGGTTTGATAAGTATTTGAAGTAGGTGCTAAGAATATTCTGAAGGCGAATGACGTGATTTGAGTTTCAGCGATTAACGCAATAATTTTGTAAATTTGTTAATATGATACGTACCATTCTCAAAACCAGTAAAAATAGCCTGACCATTCAACTTCCCGATGATTTGGTTGGGAAGACTGTAGAGGTTATCGCTTTCGAGATAGATAAGACGGATCCTGTGCCCGTTGAAAATCAAAGTGTAGATAAAAAGAAACTGATTGAAGCGATAGAGAAGGGTTTAAGTAACTACAGAAAAGATATTTCCGGTTTTAAATTTAATCGTGAAGAGGCTAACGATTATGAATGATACGTTTGCCATCGATACCAATATTCTGATTTACTTACACGATACCGATGATTTTTCGGTAAAAAGACAAATTGCTTTTGGCTTGATTGCTGATGGCCCGGTGATATCATCCCAGGTAATAAGTGAATATCTAAATGTTTGTTTTAAGCGATTGAAAATGAGTAAAGTTGATGCATTAGATGCCCTGATGAGCTGGCTTCCCTTTTGCAATATTGGCCCTTATAATAAAGATATTTACGCCAAAGCACAGTTTTTGATCAAAAAATATCAGTTTCAACTTTTTGATTCTATAGTTGTCGCATCTGCTTTGGAAGCGGGCTGTTCTACATTCTTTTCAGAAGATATGCATCACAATTTGCTCGTTGAAAAACAACTAAAGATTACAAACCCATTTGTATAGTCGATTAGCGATTACCCTGCAAAAACAACCTTACGTTCAGGGAATTTGGTGGCGTATCCGGCAACCATTCCTTTTATATAGTCGTTACCGGGATAAGGGGTGAGGTGATTTTTTAGCTGTTGCAGGTTGTCGACATTAAAATAATGGGAAATATAGCCCATGCCGTAAAATTTGCCTTTTTCGATGAGGAGGCAACTGTGTTCATCGTCTGTGCGTCCAGCATCGCGGATGGCGAAGGTAGGGAGGGCCTCATTTAGTTGGCTGATGGCTGCGTTTATTTTTTTGTTGTATTCATCAGGCGTTTCCAGGCCTTCACAGGCGCAGTTTGTGCCGCCTATGCCAGTACAGGTTTGATTATTATTTTGAATGAAGCACAACTTTGGGCAAAGTCCGAAAGTGTCAATCAACTGCAGGAGCAGGCTGCGGCCTTCATATAAAGTATTGCAGCTGTAAATGGCGCCCGTCATTTTGCGGTGTTTATCCACCACCAGGCGCATATAGCCGCGCTGATCTTCAAACGCATACAGGCTGTAAGCCTGCTCAAAACGTTTTAACGAGCGGTTATATTTGGGCCACAGGCGCTTAATTTCGACGGCTTCGAGCACAAAGGCTATTAATTCGGTGCCGCACAGCTGAAAAGTGATATGGTAAATATTCCTCAAAAACTCCTGCCGCTGCGGTCCGGGATTATTGCCGGTAAAATGACTGCTTACCCGCTTTTTCAGGTTTTTTGCTTTACCTACGTATATTACTTTGCCTTTTTGATCGTGGAAATAATAAACGCCTGGCGCAGGTGGCAGGGCATCCACATCTTGCCGGGGTAGATTGGCGGGTAAAACCTGGTCTTTTGAGTTTTGTTTTAGCGCCTGCGGTATGTGATTTTGTTTATCGCTTTGTAGTAGTAACGAAAATAGTTTGGCGGTCGCTTCGGCATCGCCGGCTGCACGGTGCCTGCTTTCATTATCAATACCTAAATGGCGGCACAATTTGCCCAAGCTGTAAGAAGGGAGGCCGGGCAGTATTTTACGGCCGAGCCTTACGGTGCATAGTTTATTGCAATTTAATTCGTATCCGGCTGCAGCCAAATGGTAGCGCACAAAAGAATGATCGAAATTTACATTGTGGGCTACAAATATCTTGTTGTTGAGCAGGTGATAAATATCGTGCGCCACATCCTCAAAAGGCGGGGCATTTTGCACCATGTCGTTAGTAATGCCGGTTAAGGCGCTGATATAAACCGGGATATCCCGTCGTGGGTTTACCAGCGTGGTATACCGCTCAATTACCTTTTTACCATTGTGTATGCAAATAGCTATCTCGGTTATGCCATTAGCGCTGGCATGCCCTCCCGTAGTCTCGATATCAACAATTGCATACATGGATGTAAATGTAGTAAAATTTTGCTAATATTATTAGTCCGAAAGTCGGAAAAGTCCGAAAGTCCGAAAGATTTTTTTTCGGCGACCCATTATAAGAAAGCCCCGCAGGTTTTATCCAGCGGGGCTTTCTTTTTTACTTTCGGACTTTCGGACTTTTCCGGACTTTCGGACTCCAAAAATTACTTCTTCTTCGTATTATTCGATGCAGGCAACTGCTGCTTCTGGCGCATCATTTCTTCCATCTTTGCCTGGAAGCCGCCGGTTTTCTTTTTTACCTCGGGTTTCTTTTTGTTTTCCTGGATCTGGGCATGTATTTTTTTGTCGTCAACCATTAAACGGATAATGTATTGCTGACTAAAGGTCATCATGTTGGCCAGGAAATAATAGTAGTTCAAACCTGCAGGGTAGCTGTTCAGTGCTCCAAGGAAAATTACCGGTGTGATATACCCGATATATTTCATTTGCCCTGTCGCACCTGATACCTGGTTGTTAAAGTAGGTGTATATCAGCGTTGATATCGTCATCAGCACGCACATTAAACTTAAGTGGTTGCCGATGAAAGGAATTGTCGGGAATTTGATCAGGATATCATAAGTGGATAAATCATGCATCCACAAAAAGCTTTGACCACGCAGCTCAAATAAGCTCGGGAAAAAGCGGAAGAAGGCAAACACAATAGGCATTTGTATCAGCAATGGCAAACATCCGCCAAGCGGGTTTACACCTGCCTTTTTATACAGTTTTAAGTATTCCTGTTGTAAAAGCGTTGCATTGTCTTCGCCTACTTTGGCTTTAATTTCATCCATCTCTGGCTTCAGTACACGCATTTTGGCCATCGACAGGTAAGACTTATAGGTAAGCGGCGATAAAACCAACTTCAGGATAAGCGTTAAAGCAAAAATTATCAAGCCATAATTAGCTGTAAACTTGCTGAAGAAATTAAATACGGGTAATACCGCAACGCGGTTAATAAGCGCAAATGGCGCCCAGCCCATATAAATTTGCTTCTGCAGGTCATATCCCTGGTTCTTTAAAATATCATATTTATTGGGGCCAAAGTAAAACAGCATGGGGAAAGTACCGTCGGTGTTTTTTGGAAGCGACATGCTGACGCTCATTTGTTTACTGTGCAGGCTATCGAGTACGTCAGTACTAACGGCCATGCTCGGTTTTTCAAAACCTTTATCGGAAATTAAAACGCCCGAGAAAAAGTGCGCCTGGAACGATACCCATTGCATCTTTTTGTCAGTAATATCGGTTTTATCATCCTTGCGGGTGCTTAGTTCATCCAGGTCATGATCGGTATTGAGGTAATAAACGCTTGTGTAAATTCGTTCCTGCTCCAGGTCCATTTCCTGCTTGCGCATGCTGGCCGCCCAGTTAATATTGATGGAATTGCTGTTACCAATTACCTGGTCCAAACCAACCGGTTTTACGGTCAACCTGAGTTTAAAACCGGTACCGGTTAAGGAGTAGATATAATCGATATACTGCGTGGTGCTGTAGCTTAACCGCATTGTAACCGAACCAGAATCCTTTGCTGCAACTTTTAAGTCGCCGGCGGCTGGGGTAAAGTAAAGCTTATCGGTATTAATGCTGCTGGCGCCTGCCACCAAATTAAGGCCGAAATGGTTATGATCGCCATCAAATAAAATAAGCGGCTTTTTGTTGTAGGTTTTGTAGTTTTTCAACTCAACCGAAGCTACTTTACCGCCCAGGGTGGAAAGTTTTACAACAATATCATTGTTTTCAAGCGTTACAAATTTTTCTGTTCCAACGGTGGCAACGCCGAAGGGTGTTTTTAACAGTGCTGGGTCAACTGTCTGAGTAGCGGCCTTTTTTGCGGTATCGGCAGGTTTTGCAGCTATTGCGGCAGCTGATTTGGGTAGCAGGCCTTTCTTAACCGAATCGGCGTGCATCCGTATCCCTTCTTTTTTCAGGTCGGTGTCATTAGGTTTCATGAAATAAATGGAAAGGCCCATTATAATCATGATCAGGAATAACCCTGTAAACGTATTTTTATCCATTGCTATATTGCGTACTATAATTATTGCTTGCGGGCGTAAGCCATTGAAGCGGCGACAAAGTTAATAAAAAGTGGATGCGGATTAGCAACAGTTGATTTTAATTCGGGATGAAATTGCGATCCTACAAAAAACGGGTGGCTTTTCAATTCAACTAACTCCACCAGGTTGTTTTCGGGGTTAAAGCCGGATGGGGTTAAACCGCCGTTTTCAAATTGCTTTAAGTATTCGTTGTTAAACTCATAGCGGTGGCGGTGGCGTTCGGATATATGCGATTTGCCATAAAACTTTTCGGCTTTGCTTCCCTTTTTCAGGTCGCATGCATAAGCGCCCAGGCGCATGGTGCCGCCTTTTATCACAATTTTTTTCTGATCTTCCATCATACCTATAACCGGGTACGGGGTTTCGGGGTTCATCTCCGTACTGCTGGCATCTTTCAACCCTAAAACATTGCGGGCAAATTCAACCACGGCGCATTGCATGCCCAGGCAAATACCAAAGAAAGGAATATTGTTTTCGCGCACATAACGGATGGCTTCAATTTTACCTTCGAAGCCGCGCTCGCCGAAGCCCGGCGCTACCAAAACGCCATGCAAGCCTTTCAGCCTTTCTACAGCGTTTTCGGTTGTCAGCGTTTCCGATGGGATGTATTCAACCTTAACTTTGCACTCATTTTTGGCGCCGGCATGTATAAATGATTCGCTGATTGATTTGTAAGCGTCGGGTAGCTCAACATATTTACCAACCAGGCCTATGCGTACCTCCGAAGTTGGGTTTTTCAGGCGGCCCAAAAAGTCTTTCCAGCTTTCCAGGTTTGGTTCGTTTTTATGCGGAAGTTTTAGTTTTGTTAATACCGTGCGGTCCAGTTGCTCTTTCAGCATCAGCAGGGGCACATCGTATATGGTAGAAGCGTCGATCGACTCGATAACCGCATTCACATTTACATTACAAAACAAGGCTATCTTTTTGCGGATATCCATGGTAAGGTGGTGCTCGGTACGGCAAACCAAAATATCAGGCTGGATACCGTATTCCAATAGCATTTTTACCGAGTGCTGGGTAGGCTTGGTTTTTAATTCGCCGGCAGCCGCCAAAAAGGGGATCAGTGTTAAGTGGATCACCAGCGAGTTGCTTGATCCGATTTCCCACCTGAACTGCCTTACGGCCTCAATATAGGGTAAGGACTCGATGTCGCCCACGGTGCCGCCTAATTCGGTTATTACAATATCGTACTGACCGCTTTCGCCTAGCAGACGGATATTTCTTTTAATTTCGTCGGTAATGTGCGGTACTACCTGTACGGTTTTGCCTAAAAAATCGCCCTGGCGTTCGCGGTTGATCACATTTTGGTAAATGCGGCCGGTGGTAATGTTGTTTGATTGCGAGGTAGGGGTATTTAAAAAACGTTCGTAGTGGCCCAAATCCAAATCGGTTTCGGCGCCGTCTTCGGTTACATAACATTCGCCGTGTTCGTAGGGGTTTAACGTTCCTGGGTCGATGTTAATATAGGGGTCGAATTTTTGGATAGTAACGCTGTAGCCGCGCGATTGAAGAAGTTTTGCAAGTGAGGCTGATATAATGCCTTTCCCTAACGACGAGGTAACGCCGCCCGTAACAAAAATGTATTTAGTCATGATTTTTTTGCTTTTGAACCGGCATTTAGGCCGAAACAAATTGTTTGTGTACGGGATACAAAAGTAAGAAAAATTTTGGGCTTAGACAGAAGAAGTTTTAAATGTGGAAAGGTTTTTAAATTTGAGGATTGGATGATTTGAAAATTAGCCTATTCATTGGATTTACCCTTATTTGAATAGTGACTATCATAAATTTTAATGAAATTTAAAATTGAGGTAAAATCATATGAGTTATTTCTCGCTTTTTCAACCAGGTCCGGATCATCCGAAATTAAGTTGGTGAAAGCTTTTTTTTCATCCTTATCGGGCGAACTAAAGGCGTGTTTTATTTGCACCAGATCGCCGGAATCTTTGTCGACATATAGTGATGCATTATAATCTTTAGTGGAATAATCTAAACTGTATGCATATAAATTAATTCTACCTTTTACCAATAATTTAACATACTCCCGCCTGTTGTTCTTCGGCAAAGTCCGTAACAAATGGGTTGAAGCATCTTTGGCTATAAAATATTCGGAAACAGAAGTATCAATTTTAGTAAACCGGGAGTTTGCATTAACCCTGTATCGGCCTAAAGTATTAATTGTGCTTTGTTCTATTTCACAAAAGATAGTGTCTTTTTTGTTCCTTATAATATAATCGCGCGGAATATCCGTTCCAAAGGGCCGGCCGGTATTGTATAAATGAATGAGATTTCTGATTTGGTTGGGACTAAATTTATCCTCCGCTATGAATTTGTTGTAAACATCCTCATTATCTTTAAGCATTTCGCCTAAAACATTCATTCGGTTCTTTTTTGATTCAAGGTTTACTATTCCAAATTCAGAATAACTTAATTTGGTTACCGAGTCATTTCCTTTGGCTACATAAAGATTAGCGGTTGCGCTACTTGTCAACCAGCCATTAGGACCCGGGATCTTATACCCCATATCGTAAACTATTTTCCGGTACAAGTTTATTTTTCCGTTTTCAAGTACTGGCAAAAAATCACGCTCACCAGTTTTGGAAAAAATCACTGCGCGGCTTAACGTATAGTCCGCTGCATTATACGTTTCTTTGTAATCACTTAAATCGAGTCTTTTCGGTTTGTCCCAGCCAATGGCCTGGAATTTTTTACCAACAAACTTGCCCTTTAGTGTATCATTATTATTATTGATCACATAGTCCCAATTTTGGGCTTTTACACTTAAAGTTAAAAGCAATAAAGTGCTGACAAGCGTTGTTTTTGTGAATGATATTTTCATGACCGAATTAAGCTCTTACCAGTTAAATATAATTTTTTCTGACCTGAATGGTATTATTTGTTTGCCGGGCCACCTGCTTTAAAATTATTATACATATGAATATAACGCCGCAGCGTTTTTAGATCGCAGCCCTGTTCATCCTCGAATTGTTTGGCCAGGGCGGTGTCATCGTCTTTTCTAGAGATCTATGCTCGTATAAATGTGGCGTCAATTATTTCCCGTGCTGGATTTGTCTGTGTTATAGGTTTTTACGTAACGCCTTATCGTTCGAAGATCAAATTTTTGTTCATTCTTGAATTTTTCAGCCAAAGCAGGATCGTCTGAAAAAAGTTCGTAAAGATATTCTCTGCGGTTTTTCCTACTGCCGGAGATAAGGTAATTCGATTTTATCGATTTCAACAATCCGTCGTTTTTGTTTATAAAATAGTAAACTAGGGTGTAGCCACCGGTCCATACGCCGTTCATATAAATTGGTGGTTTTTCTTCGGCCTGCTCATATAGTTTGATTATCCCATTTTCCAGACGTGCAAGGTACTGCATATCCATGTCTGTTGCAGCTGTATCCGTGGCCATAGATACCGCTATGTAGACAGTAGAATCGTAAGACGAATGGTACTCTTTAACTGCATCTAAGGTTGGTTTTTTAAATTTTCCGGTTGTATTGGCAGGCCTGTATTTCAACACGCCAAAAGTTGGTTTTCTAAATTCACATTTAACCGTGTCTCCGGTTTGGTAAACAACATACCCTGAATAAATATTGGTTAGAACGTTTGTGGAGTCAGGGGTTTGGCAAAATGCGCTTTTGCGAGGTATAAACAGGGCAAACAAAGAAATAAGCAAAAAGGGGAATTTTCTCATTGTGGGTTTTGATAGGGGCAATATAGCTTATTGCTTCAATCTCTCCAAATCACCACGGTATCGACAGGTATGCACGGTTAACTCTTTTCTTATAAATGATCGTTCATTGAGGCGGTAGCCTTCAATGTTTAATTTGGGGAAGGATTAAAATCATTTGAACTAATTTCTTATTTTAGTTATATCGACTTCTGCAATGGCTTGCCGGTATTATATAAATGTATAATATTTCTTAAGGCCTCGTCGCTAAAATCATTGTCGAGCATAAATTTGTCATAAACCGCTTTATTATCGCGAATTAAGTTTGCTACTTTTTCTTTTCGGTGCCTCTTCAAGTCATCTACGGTAATTGTGCCCTTGGACACAAACCAGTTTGTTTTAAAAGAGTGAAAACCGATTCCCCCGTTAATGCCAGGCATTGATGAATCTACCTGTTCCTCATATAGCGCAATCTTTCCCTTTTCAATCACCGGTAAAAAAACTGGGGTATTGTTTGGTTTTATAACCGCTCTGTAAGTAGTATTAGTTTCGGAAATGTAATACTCCCTGATATGTTCTATAAATATTTTTTGAGGCTTCTTCATATCGGGGCTTTTAAATCTGCCGTCGCCCAGCACCCGCCCCGTTATTAAACACTTCAATGTATCGCCCTGGTAATTCATTACATAATCCTGAGTTTGTGCTTTTAACCGGGCGTTTAAAAGCAAGAAAAAAAGGCATGGGAGCGCTTTTACAAATAATTTCATCTTGTTTAGGTTAATTTTTTAACGATTCGCCGGTATTATACAAATGTACTATTTCCCTGATTTGCGCGAAACTGAATTTGTCCTCGGCTATGTATTTATCATACACCTCTTTTTTATCCATCAGCATTTCGCCTAGGGCGTCCTTGCGGGCTTTTTTGCCGGTACTTAAAAACATGCCTGATGTTTTTAATTCCACTACACTATCGGAATTTTTGCCTACGTACCATACAGTGGTGGTGGTTGTAGTTGTACCATTATAGTTGGTATAAACATATTGGTAAAGGCTAATCGGCCCGTCTTCGACGACCACCATAAAAACAGGGTCGCTGCTATCCAGCACAACCGAGCGGTATAAAGCTTTTCTTTTGGCAGAATAAAATGTTTTAATTTCTTCGGGATTTATTTTAACCGCATCGGCCATATCGGCGCTTTTGTATCTGAAATTGCCAAGTAGCGGCCTTGTGATCTTGCAGGGGATTGAATCTCCTTTCGCCGTAATTACATAATCTTGCGCCTTCAACGAAACAGCCGGCAGTATACAAGTAACAAAAATTAAGGCCGCGAGATAAAGTGTTTTCATATAAAATTTTAATCCTTTCGTCTTTGAAAATAAACAAGCCGCTTGTAATGTCAAATTATCAATCTCTCCAAATCCTCAGGTGTATCCACTGCATACGTTTCCAGTTCCGTTTCCGCAACTTTTATACGGTAACCATTTTCTATCCAGCGCAGCTGCTCCAGGCTTTCGGCTTTTTCGAGGGAGGACACCGGCAGTTTAGTTATCTGCTGTAAAATATCGGCCCGGTAGCCATAGATGCCGATATGCTTAAAATAGGTGAAGTAATTTAGCCAGTTTTCGGTTTCCTGGCCGCGGATATGCGGCAGTGGCGACCGAGAAAAATACACCGCTTCGGATAGCTTATTGATGACCACCTTGGGTGAGTTGGTGTTAAATAATTCCTGTTGGGTTAGTACCTTTTTTACAAGGGTAGCAATCTGCGTATCGGCATCATTGAAACATGAGGCCAGCTTGCTGATCTGTTCGGGGTCGATAAAAGGTTCATCTCCCTGTATGTTGATGATCACGCTGTATTGCGGATGCTGCATAGCCACTTCGGCGCAGCGGTCGGTACCGCTTTGGTGATCGGCGGAAGTCATCACGGCTGCGCCGCCAAAGCCTAATACATGGTCGTAAATGCGGGTATCATCCGTGGCAACAAATACTTCGGTAAGCTGGTTGCATTTTTTCGCCTGTTCGTAAACCCTTTGGATCATGCTTTTGCCGGCAATATCAACCAATGGCTTCCCCGGGAAACGGGTTGATGCATAGCGTGCCGGGATGATACCAAGAATTTTCATTGATATTTTATAATGATGGTGCGGAATGTCTGCAGGGCCAGTTGCTGTTCCTGCAAGGGCAGGTTACGGCCCGTCATATTAAAATTAAGGTGCGATTTGCGGCTTTGCATATAAACGCCCGTAGTCCCTTCCCCGGCTACTTTTGGCCACAAGGTTTTGATGATAAAATTATCAGTCGTGTCAACCCTAAAGTTGTGACTTTTTACCTCCTCCGGAATTTCGATGGGGACAGTAATCGTGCTGTCGTGGTAAGTCAGCTTCGCAATATAATCAGCCGTCGGGAATTTTATTTTTTCGGTGGAGTCGGGCAGGTGGATTGTTGTTTTGGTTTCGTAGCTGGGGTCAGCTTCTACGTGCACCAATGTCGAATCGGTTGTGCCCAACTTTTTCATTTGCGCCGCTTTTTCGTTTTCAACATTAAAATCGGCCGTGTAGGTTACGCCGGTTTTATGAAAATAGCCGGATTCCTGCCATTCATTACTTTGCAGGTATTCCTGCTCTGTCGCTATTAAATGGTTGGCATAACCATTTTCGCTATAATTAAACGATAAACTTGATTTTGGCCCCACAATCAGGCCGACAAACGAATCGACGCCCTGCACCGCTTTATAATTCCAGTTAACCGGGATGGATAGTTTAAACGAACCCAGGTCGAGTTCCTTCCAGTTACCGGCCATAGCTAAGTAACCCAGTATCAGTGGCAGAAAAAAAACAGCATGCCGTATTTTACTCATCTAAGTAAATTTAAAACAACCCGTTTATCTCGCGTTCAATCATTTGTACAATAGTGCCCAGGTCTTCGGTATTGTTGGCAAAATCAAGATTGTCCTTATCCAGCACCAGCAATTTGCCCAATTTATAGCCGTTGATCCACTTGTTGTATTTATCGTTAAGTTTTGACAAATAATCAAGCCTGATACCCGACTCATACTCGCGGCCGCGGCGTTGTATATTATTTACCAGGGTAGGCACCGATGCTTTAAGGTAAATGAGCAGATCGGGCGGTTTTATAAACTCAATAACATTGGTGAAGATGGATTCGTAGTTCTGGTAGTCACGGGTGGTCATGAGGCCCATATCGTGCAGGTTTTCCGCAAAAATATAAGCGTCCTCATAAATTGTCCTGTCCTGAATAATGCTGTGACCGCTTTTTTGTATGTCGATGATCTGGCGGTACCGGGCATTTAAAAAGTATATCTGCAGGTTAAAGCTCCAGCGTTTCATATCGCTGTAAAAATCTTCCAGGTACGGGTTATTGTCAACGGCTTCATAAATAGGGTCCCAGCCATAATTTTTGGCCAGTAATTCGGTAAGGGTGGTTTTCCCGGCGCCTATGTTTCCTACAATCGCTATGTGCATCTTAATTAATTAGTTCATGGTTTGCAGTTAATAGTTCATAGCCGAAAGTTCATGGATCATCGCTGATGATTCATAGCCGGGATACACGTTTGATCAGTTAAAACTAAAACTCCGCCTAATATACATTATGAACTATGAACTATCAACTATTTGAAACTGAAAAATTAAAAGCTGCGGAAGCCAATAATTTCCCGCACTTCCTTAATTGTCCGCTGAGCGCTTTCCCTTGCCTTGATGGCGCCATGGCGCGCAACCTGCCGCAGGTAACTCGAATCGGTTGAAATATCTTTAATCTTATCGCGGATGGGTGCTGTGGCAATAATAATATCTTCGGCAAGCTGCTTTTTTAAATCGCCGTAACGGATCTGGCAGGTGTTATATAAATTATCGAAATGTTCGTAGGTATCTGCCGATGACACCACCTTTATCAGGTCGAAAAGGTTTTGAATTTCTTGTGGTTTTTCCTGGTTTTCTACTGTCGGGCCTCCGTCGGTAACGGCGCGCATTACTTTTTTGCGGATGATCTCGGGTGTATCTGAAAGGTAAACGGCATTGCCTTCACCTTCTGATTTGCCCATTTTTCCTTTGCCATCCAATCCGGGTACTTTTACCAGGTTCTCGCTAAAGTTGAAGGCATAAGGCTCGGGAAAGTAATCATGATTGTACAGCCTGTTGAAACGATTGGCAAAGGTACGGGCCATTTCCAGGTGTTGTTCCTGGTCCTTGCCAACAGGTACTTTGGTGGCTTTGTGGATGATGATATCCGCCGCCATCAGTACCGGATAGGTTAACAAGCCGGCGTTTACATTATCGGGGTTGGCGCGCACTTTATCCTTAAATGATGTTGCCCGTTCCAATTCGCCCAAATACGCGTTCATGTTCAGATACAGGTATAGTTCGGCCACTTCAGGCACATCTGATTGTATATAAATGGTGGCTCGTTCCGGGTCGATACCGGCGGCAAGATATTCAATAAGCACCTGTTTTATATTGCCATGCAAATCGGCAGGGGTGGGGTGCGTAGTTAACGAGTGAAGGTCGGCGATAAAAAAATAGCAGTTATACTCCTTTTGCATTTTTACAAAATTCTGTATCGCCCCAAAGTAATTTCCTAAATGTAAGTTCCCGGTTGAACGGATACCACTAACGACAGTTTCCATGGGGCGAAAGTAAGGAATTTTTATATTTTTGGGGTAGATGAAAATGCTAATAAAGAAAGTTCACGTTTACCTGTACGTGATCAGTGTGGCCCTGATGTATTTTATATTTTGGCCTTTTTTTTACTATTGTTCACGAAAACCCGCCCGATACCGTGCCATGAACGGCGCCCGACGCATCTGGGGTTTTATCAGTTCGGCGCTGGTTGGTTTTTTCTATCGTTTTGAATATGAGGAACCCATCGACTGGAGCAAAACCTATATTGTATGCCCCAATCATACCTCTAATCTTGATATTTCGGCCATGTGCGTGCTGGTAAACAGCAACTGCAGTTTTATAGGTAAAGAAGCATTAAAGGATGGCCTGGTAACCTCGCTGTTTTTTCGCTCGGTTGATATTCCGGTTAACCGCGACAGCAAAATGTCATCATACCGAGCCTTTAAAATGGCGGCTGAGCGGCTTCAGAACGGTGTTACCATGATTATTTTCCCCGAAGGAAAAATAGGCGACAATTATCCGCCAACAATGCACGATTTTAAGAATGGCCCGTTTAAACTCGCTATCGATTTAAAAATACCTATTATACCGGTTTCATCCTCAAACACCTGGAAAATGCTTTGGGACGATGGCACAAAATACGGCACCCGCCCAGGCATTTGCGATTACTACGTACACAAACCCATTGAAACCGCTCATCTGACCGATGGGGATGCCGACGCCCTGCGCGATGAGGTTTACGCCATTATTGGCCGGAAATTGGGCGAAGGAAATACGGCACCGGAATTGGTTTAAAGTTAGAGAAAAAAAATATTGCATCTCTACGGTGAATTGCCAAAATCTAACTTAATCCTAATCCAACAAGAATAACTTTTTGCTATTTTTGGTGACCATGAAAATCATCGTAAAAAGAATACATACCTATTTTTACCGGTATAGTGTAGCCTTTTTTTTTCTGTTGGTTTGGCCAATACTATATTTCCTGTCGCGTAAAAAACAACGATTTAAGTATATTAATGGTATGCGCAGGTTTATCATCACCTGCAGTACACTTGTATCCGGAATTTTTTTCAGGGTGAAGTACGAAGAGCCAATCGACTGGAGTCGTACTTACATCATTTGCGGCAATCATACTTCAAACCTCGATGTCTCAGCCATCAATATCGCCGCAAAAAACAACCATTGTTTTATCGGGAAAGAAGAGCTACTGGATAATTTGGTGCTGGGTTTCTTTTTTCGCACTATCGATATTACCGTTAACCGCGACAGTAAAATATCATCCTTCAGGGCCTTTAAAACCGCAGCTGACCGCTTAAAAGAAGGGGTGAGCGTGGTGATCTTTCCTGAGGCTACTATTCCGTTGATGTATCCGCCGGAATTGGGCGCTTTTAAAAACGGCGCGTTCCGGCTGGCTATTGAGCTAAAAGTCCCGATTTTACCTGTAACATCGCTTGATACCTGGAAGGTTTTGTGGAATACTGGCAGCAAATATGGCAGCAGACCGGGGATTTGTGATATATTTGTGCACAAACCCATCAAAACAGCGCATTTAACCCTGGATGATGCCGATACGCTGCGCGATGAGGTACATGAAATGATCAGAAAACAAATAGGCATAGCATGACCATTGACGAAGAAACCGTTGAAAAAATAGCCCACCTGGCCCGCCTTGAACTTACCGGCACCGAAAAGCAGGATATGATTAAGGATATGAACAAGATCCTGGAGTTTATGGATAAGCTTAACGAAATAAACACCACCGGCGTTGAACCACTTATTTACATGACCGGTGAGGTAAATGCTGTGCGCGAGGATGTAGTGAAGCAAACCATTACACACGAAGAAGCCCTCCTGAATGCCCCTAAGCATGATGATGATTATTTTTTGGTGGCGAAAGTTATAGGGTAGTCCGAAAGTCGGAAAGTCCGAAAGACCGAAAGACAAGTGTTGTAGAGACGCAATGCATTACGTCTCCCGTTGCCAGGTATACGCCATAAACGTGTTGCATACGGGTCCTGCAAATTAAACCGGTCCTTTTCCCCGGTTAAAATCACAATCGACTGTAACATTTCTCCGTCGCTGCCGTCAAACCAACAAAAAATATGGAGCCACTAATTACCTTAAAAGATATCGGACGTAAATATGTTATCGGGAGTGAAATTATTCACGCCCTGAAATCGGTTTCTTTAACCATAAAAAAAGGTGAATTTGTGGCTTTAATGGGGCCTTCGGGTTCGGGGAAATCAACCCTGATGAATATACTCGGCTGCCTTGATACGCCGTCTAAAGGGCAATACACCCTCAATGGCATCAATGTAAGCCACATGACGGATAATGAACTGGCAGAAGTAAGGAACAAAGAGATTGGCTTCGTTTTCCAGACATTTAACCTGTTGCCCCGAAATACTGCGCTGGATAATGTTGCCCTGCCGCTTATATACGCCGGTGTAAACAAAGAACAGCGCCAGGCCCGAGCCAAACAAAACCTGGAAAATGTTGGATTAGGCAACCGTATCGATCATAAGCCGAATGAACTGTCGGGCGGTCAGCGCCAGCGTGTGGCCGTGGCCCGTGCCTTAATCAATAACCCATCCATCATATTGGCCGATGAGCCAACAGGTAACCTGGATACCAAAACTTCCATTGAAATAATGGGGTTGATTGAGGATATCCACGCCAAAGGCAATACCATTATATTGGTTACCCACGAGGAAGACATTGCTTTACATGCCCACCGCATAGTACGTATGCGCGATGGTTTGATTGAGAAGGATTATCCTAATGAAAACATCACCAAGGTTGACAGGAATCGGGTTGTGGCGGAGTGAAATAGATCCAGAGCCGGGAAAATCCATCATCCCGAACGATAGTGAGGGGACTTCTAACTCGGCACACAACCGCAGTGCATACCGCATCGGATAACGTAAAAGCTTGGTGTATAAGGTTTCTCCCTACGGTCGAAATGACATGAGGAGGTAAAGAAAAAAATCTGTCATCTCGAACGCAGTGAGAGAACTTCTACACCGGAACACAACCGCCAATGGATACCGCATAACATGCGCAAAAACTTGGCGGATAAGTTTTCTCCCTACGGTCGAAATGACATTTTTTTGAAATTCACTACTGACCACTCACCACTCACTCATTTTTAGTTCCTCATTGTCAACCCACCACCATTGCCAGTTGCCGCCGCTTGCTTTAGCCGGGTTAAAATGGGCCACATCAAAACTACCCTTAGTGGCGTTGGGCGTTTCGGAAGCTTGCAGTTCATAAACGTAAATCGCCTGTCGGTTACAATTCCAGTTAAGTGGTTTGTTGGGGACACAGGTCTCCGGCGATTTTTTTGGATCAGTAATTAAAAAATAGGCTTTGCTTTTACCCAGTACGATGGCTTTGCCGGTTTCGTCAATGCAAACGGCAGTTTTTTCGTCGGCGGCGATGCCTTTCGGGAATATATGGCTATCGGTTATTATCCTGCTTAAAAATGCTACATGACGGCCCTGCCTGCCACGGGTAACGTAGTGCTGATCGGTAATCACGTCGTGCAAAAATGGCGCCTGCAGCAAATCGTTATTGTATACCTTCAACAGGGTGTCAAATGGATTTTTTAACGCCACGCCCGACGTTATGCTTTCGTTTTCGCCACTGTAATAAAAGCCGCCCATAATGGCGCAGCCCGCGCTGGTGCCGCCAACGGGCGCATGTTTTATATTGAGCAGGTAATTGATAGCGTCGAGGGTTTTGGTGCCTCGCCAGTATTTCATGTAGTTTGATTGATCGCCACCGGCAATAAAAAGCATTTCGGCGTGCCTGATGATATAGGCTACGGTATCATTATTAGCAAGGGCGCGCGAATCAATTTTTAGCGTCTCCACCGAATTTACCTTGCCCAGGCTGTCGATATAGGGATTGTAAGCATCGGTGCCCGATGCTCGTAAAATAACCACGTCACCGCCACCGCTCCGGCTGATCATCCATTTAAAGGCCTCGTCCACGTCGGTGCCGCCGCCCATCAGTACCAGGCCGATTTGTGTTGATGTTTTCACATCGGCCGTATCGCCAACTATGCCGATTGATCCCGGCCTTCCCGGCACCACCCGCGAAACGCGCGGCTGGCTTTGGCCGTAGGCAACAAAGCAGTTGATGAATAAAAGGGCTGACAGCGCTAATTTCATATCGTTTAATCTACAAACCAACTCACCATTCACCAACTCACCCATTCACCTATTCACTAATTCACTAACTCAAACCTATCAAATCAGCACATCGAAGCCACCCTTGCAACAAACTCTGCCAGGTAAACTGCTCTTTCAGGAAATATGGGCTTGTGATTGCCGATGACAAGGGTGTGTTCCGAAACCTCGATGATAAAATCATCTTCACGGATGTCCATCACGGCATTCCTGAAGCTCCTGTTCATGGCCGACATTGCTTTCATCCGGTCGTTAACCAAAACATAAAAGGTATCGCTAAAAGGCTTGTCATCGTCAAAATCCAATTCGATGGGATGGACCAGTTCCAATAGTTTGTCCGCCAGCGTTTCGCGCCGTATTAAAACGCGACCGAAGTTGCAGCGCAGGAAGGCAACGGCCCAGGTTTGATAATCGTAATGGTCATGTATGCGGGATTGGACGCCATGCGATTTGGTAGGCGATTCTACAAAAAGCACATAGGTGTCGTTATTATTATCCTGCTTTATCGCAAATGATCCTATGATGCGGATATTCTCGTGGCCTTTAAAAACTTCAAACTGTTCGAGGTGAAAGTCAATCGTCCCGGTAGGCTGTATGTCGAATTTGTTTCGTAATGCCAGCCAGGTATCGTTAAAACGGTCTATTTCATCGCTGCTGAGCCCGCAGGTATCAAAGGGGTAGTTATCCATTCGTAAAATTACTTTTGTTAAAAATAATTAATCCGCGTAAATAAACTAAGAATACAGCAATTAATCAATATAAACGGGCGTAATTCAAATTAGTGCGCCTTTATTGTTTGGCTAAAGCCCTTAGCGCATTTTTTATATTCCGTCACTTAAAAGTGACGGCAATGAACTGATTTGTTTTGAATATTTCATTGCCGTTTTTAGGTGTTCATTGCCGTCGGTTTCAACCGACGGGCCTTTATATGAGCAGAAATGGGCTTTAGCCAAAACTGGATGCACAAATTGCAATGCTAAAATAGCAAAATCCGAAATCCAATTCCGTTCCGATAGCTATCGGCATCCGAAATCAATACGCTTTCATTTTCCCGCAGGAACAGGCGCAATTTGGGTCGCTAACGGCGAGTGCTTTTAAAAAATGCTGGTAAAAACCAATGCGGTCGTTCATGCTTACCATGTTATCGCCTTTATTGCACTCAACTTCGCCGTTTACAATATTGATGGTCATGCCGAAGCCGGGTATGCGGCCTGCCGCTTTGTCGGCAGCATTAGGCTGCCATTTCCCTATCATCACATCATGCGCCGACGGCTTAAAAGTTTGGGGGGTCATCCAAAAATAGATGGCGGTTTTAAAGGCCACCACGGCATCAGTTTCAACAAGCGCTGGGTTGTCCAGTAAAATATGTTTATCGCCAAAAATACAATCGGAGGCATAGCCGTAGTTGCCATTATAGCTTAGCTGTATAGGCCCGCGTCCATAATATTTTTTACCGGCGACGGGAGGGTAGGCATCATTCTCGGCAGTGTAGCTTAGTGCGGTATTGTTTTCGTGGATAAACATCAGACCATCGTTGTATTGACCATCCTGGCCGTGGCGGGTCTCGTGGGCTATTTGTGCAAAAAAGGCAGCGAGCTCTTTTTTATTGGTCTGCGGGTCTTTTTCGGCGCAAAAGTTACTGTAATCAATAGTATAAACGCTGTCGGGTTTCTTTTTGGCCCATTCTTCGTTCCAATCCTCATCCTGCCTGATGATCGCCCATTTGCCTGTACTTTTATCGGTGCGTGTAAACTGGTAAACCGATACCGCGCGTTTGGCAACTCTTATTTGTATCAGACTCATTTCCTTAGCTGCTTTTATAAAGGCAGCATAGCTGTAAAATTGATTACGCATAGGGAAGAGGTCGTTAAACTGTTTTTCGGAGAGTAATGTGGCTACGGATGCTTTGGGTGCAGTAGTCTCCGCTGCTTTGCTGTTTCCGTTGCTGGTACAGCTTAAACTGAGTAACAAAGTGCAACTGAGCGCGAGACCTATGCTGAAAAATGATATGCTGGATTTCATAAACTTCGGATTAAATAATAACAACGCCTAAACCGGCAGAGTGTTTATTGCATCAAGGCAAAACGCGAAATTGAACAAACGATAGCCCAAATCAAAACAAACTATGATTTTTTGGATTAAACTATGATTTTTAGGATTAGAAAGATTGAATGGATTTTTTTAATATTGATGGCGGGTAAGATCGCGAAATCCAATATTAACAATGAAAATATATACTAAAACAGGCGACAAAGGCCAAACCTCGTTAATAGGGGGCACGCGGGTTGCCAAATACCATATCCGTATTGAAAGCTATGGAACGGTTGATGAGCTCAATTCATATATAGGCCTAATTGCCGACCAGGATATTACCGCGCACGACAAAGCCATATTAAAGGAAATACAGGACCGGTTGTTTACCATAGGTTCGTCGCTGGCCTCGGACCCTGAAAAACCAAGGATGGTTATTCCCGACCTTCACCTGGCAGATATCGAGCTGCTTGAAAAGGAAATGGACAGCATGAATGAGCATTTACCCGAATTGCGTCATTTTATTTTGCCGGGGGGCAGTAATGCAATTTCTTATTGCCATATTGCACGCTGTGTATGCCGCCGGGCCGAGCGTATAACTGTTCAATTGGGGGAGGAGAGTACGGTTGATGAAAAAGTGAACATTTATTTAAACAGATTGAGCGATTACCTGTTCACCCTGGCAAGGAAGATAGCAAACGACAACAACATACCGGAAAATAAATGGATACCCCGTAGTTCATAGGGCATAGTTCATAGTTCATGGCAGCTACAGAAGGGGAGTTTTTAATTTTCGGTGCTGATAGCAAATAGCGGTAAATAGTCCGGCTATGAACCATTAACCATGATCTATGAACCTGTAAAAACAAATTGAAAAAAAATATTGATAATCAAATTAAAAATATTATACTTTTGCGAAAAAGTAAATTTAGCAAATAACAATAATTAAAAGCATATGTATTGGACACTTGAACTGGCTTCACACCTTGAAGATGCGCCCTGGCCCGCAACAAAAGACGAATTGATTGATTATGCTATCCGTTCCGGAGCGCCTGTTGAGGTTATAGAAAACTTACAGGCTTTGGAAGATGACGGTGAACCATACGAGAATATTGAAGAAATATGGCCTGATTACCCTACAAAAGACGACTTCTTTTTTAACGAGGACGAATACTAATTGTTGCCGTTAAAATAAAAAACCCTGCATTAGCGGGGTTTTTTGCTTTATAATGCTTTTTGGAATGGTTTTGGTTATCAGTAAAATACATTTATCAAACTAAAACTTAAAAACATGAGAAGCATTCTTTATTTAATCGCCGTTATCCTGGTAATAGGATGGATTTTTGGGGCATTTGTTTATCCCGTAGGCGGTGGGCTCATCCACATCCTTTTGGTAATCGCCATAATTGCGTTGCTGTTGGGCGTTATCAGGAGGGCATAAATTATTAGTTCATAGTTGATGGTTCATAGATCATAGCCGGAAAGGGCTGAAAGCTGAAAGACCAAAGCTGAAAGCTTTTTGGAATAGATGAGATTTGACAATTTTAAAAATTGCGAATCTAAACCGATTCGTTAGTGTTTTCCGCAGCTACTATGAACCATGA
>Ga0068855_100000266_pt1 | contig 65127 bp, 71 predicted proteins | sample KBSCornC52_FD_66592 | JGI IMG/M metagenome (GOLD analysis project Ga0068855, IMG submission 66592) | Corn rhizosphere microbial communities from Kellogg Biological Station, Michigan, USA - KBS Corn C5-2 | ecosystem: Host-associated > Plants > Roots > Rhizosphere > Soil ... | reverse complement strand
TCTACGTGCGCACGACGGACGTGACCGGCTCGGTCATGCTGCCCGAAGGCATCAAGATGGTGATGCCGGGCGACAACATCACGGTCGAGGTGGAGCTCATCACCACCGTCGCCCTGGAAGAACAGATGCGTTTCGCCATTCGCGAAGGCGGCAAGACCGTCGGCGCCGGTGTCGTCACGAAGATCATCGAGTGAGTACCTAATGGCTGACGCAACCAAAATCCGTATTCGTCTCAAGGCTTTCGATCATCAGTTGCTCGACAAGTCGACGACCGACATCGTGGAAACCGCTCGCCGCACCGGCGCGCGCGTCGCGGGTCCCATCCCGCTCCCGACGTCGATTCGCAAGTACACGGTGCTTCGCGGACCGCACGTCGACAAGAAGTCGCGCGAGCAGTTCGAGGTGCGCACGCACAAGCGCCTGATCGACATTCTCGAGCCCACCCCCCAAACCCTCGACGCCCTGATGAAGCTGGACCTTTCGGCCGGCGTCGACGTCGAGATCAAGAGCTGAGGCGACCATGGCAAAAGTGGACGTTTACAACCTGAAGCGCGAAAAAGTCGGCAGCGTGGATCTCGCTGACGAGGTCTTCGCAGCCGACGTCAAAGAGCAGCTGTTTCACGAGGTCGTCGTGGCCCAGCTGGCTTCGCGTCGCGCCGGTACGCACGCCGCCAAAGAGCGGTCGGCGGTCGCCGGCTCGAGCAAGAAGATCTACAAGCAGAAGGGCACCGGCCGCGCTCGTCACGGCTCGATCCGCGCGCCCATCTTCGTCGGCGGTGGCCGTGCCCACCCGCCCAAGCCCCAAGACTGGAGCTACCGCCCGCCCCGTCGCGTGCGCGTGGCCGCGCTGAAGAGCGCGCTCAGCCTGATCTTGAAGGAAGGCCGCCTCACCATCGTCGACAGCATCGATCTGGGTGAAGTGAAGACGAAGAAGCTGGCCGGCGTGCTCGTCACGCTCCAAGCCGGTAAGAAGACGCTGGTCGTGGACGACGGTGGCAACCAAAACCTCCGCCTGTCCATCCGCAACCTGGAGAACAAGCTGTTCCTGCCCCCCGAGGGCGTGAACGTGTACGACCTGTTGCGGCACGACCACCTCGTGCTCTCCAAGGGCGCCATCAAGGCGCTCGAAGCCCGCTGCCTCGACAAGGCCGAGAGCACGGAGGCGAAGCAGTAACATGAAGCCCACCGACATCATCAAGCGCCCCGTCGCGCTGACCGAGAAGGCCACCCGCCTCAAAGAGGCGAACAAGGTGATCTTCGAGGTCGCGCTCAGCGCCAACAAGCTCGAAATCAAATCGGCCGTCGAGACCCTGTTCAACGTCAAGGTCGCCGACGTGAACACCATCGTCATGCGCGGCAAGATCAAGCGCATGGGTCGCGGCCTGGCCAAGCGTCCCAACTACAAGAAGGCCGTCGTCACCCTCCGCGAGGGCAACGACATTCAGTTCTTCGACGAGTCGAAGGAATAAGTCATGGGTATCCGAGCCTACAAACCGACTTCACCCGCGCGCCGCTTCTACACGGTCAGCGATTTCAAAGAGATCACGACCGACGTTCCGGAGCGCAAGCTGCTGGAGAGCAAGTCGTCGACCGGTGGCCGTAACCACTACGGGCGCATCACGTCGCGCTTCCGCGGCGGTGGTCACAAGCAGAAGTACCGCATCATCGACTTCAAGCGCGACCGCATCGGCGTGCCCGCCAAGGTGGCCGAGATCGAGTACGATCCCAACCGCACGGCGCGCATCGCGCTGCTCCACTACGCCGACGGCGTGAAGACCTACATTCTGGCGCCCGACGGCCTGAAGCAGGGCGACACCGTGGTCTCCAGCCGCGGCGCCGACATCAAGCCGGGCAACAGCCTGCCGCTCGGGGTCATCCCCGCCGGCACGATGGTGCACAACGTCGAGCTCCGGAAGGGCAAGGGCGGTCAGCTCGTGCGTTCGGCCGGCGTTGCGGCCCAGCTGATGGCTCGCGACGGCGACTACGCCACGGTCAAGCTGCCCTCCGGCGAGGTTCGCAAGATCCACGTGGAGTGCCGCGCCACCATCGGCCAGGTGTCGAACCTGGAGCACCAGAACATCAGCCTCGGTAAGGCCGGTCGCAGCCGTTGGCTCGGTCGTCGCCCCCACAACCGCGGCGTCACCATGAACCCCGTCGATCACCCGATGGGTGGTGGTGAGGGCCGCACCAGCGGTGGCCGTCACCCGTGCTCACCGTGGGGCCAGCTCGCAAAGGGCCTCAAGACGCGCAACAACAAGCGCACCGACGGCATGATCGTCAAGCATCGCAAGGCGAAGGGCGGCTGATATGGCACGCAGCATTAAAAAGGGTCCGTTCATCGACGGCCACCTGGCAAAAAAGATCGAAGTCACCGTGGCGCAAGCCAAGAAGAACGTGATCAAGACCTGGTCGCGTCGTTCCACCATCATCCCGGAAGCGGTCGGGCTCACGTTTGCGGTCCACAACGGCCGTAAATTCGTGCCCGTGTTCGTCACCGAGAACATGGTCGGTCACAAGCTGGGCGAGTTCGCTCCCACCCGCACTTTCCACGGCCACGCCGGGGACAAGAAGGGCGGAGCGGGCGCGAAGCCCGGCGGCGCCTCGCAGGCTCCCAAGCCCGCAGCGGCACCCGCCGGCAAGCGCTAGTCGTTACGGCTGTGTAACCAAGCCGGGCGGATCCGAGAGGAGCCGACCCGGCTTCGTTGCGTTTGTGGGGGTGAGGGTGAGCCCGGGTGCGGGTTAAGGTTAAAGTTAAGGTTTGGGGGGTGAGATCGGGATCGGGATTGGGATTGGGGTTTGGAATGGGCTGCAGAGCTGCGGCTCGCGTGCACCAGTTCCGTGGCGGTACCCGGTGCAGTCGTCGCGCTCGTACGTCGATGATGGCTGCTGCTGGCCTTCTGATTGTGCTCGCGTGCTCGGGCGGGTCGAGGGGCTTCGCCCGTGCTGCGCACGGCGCTCCCGTTGGTCGCGCCCTCGACCCGCCCTGCGCGCGCGAGCGGATGGGCTGGTGCCACCGCTGCTTTTGGCGGTGGCGTACCAGGAGTCGTGGTCATGCTTCGTATCTATCCGGTCGTGCTGGAGCTCGTTCGTCGCGTCGGCAAAACTATTCCTGACCTGCGCCTGCGGAGCGCCGAGCTGGCTGATCAATGCGAAAGAGCGCTGATTAGCGTTCCGCTGAACGTGGCGGAGGGCTCGCATTCACGCGGAAGGAACCAACAGGCGCGCTACCACACGGCGGCTGGCTCCGCGCGCGAAGTGCTGGCGTGCTTGGAAACGGCAGAGGCGCTCGGAATCGTGGCCGCGCCCGACGCGGACTTGCGGGCGCTGTTCAATCGCGTCATCGGCACTTTGGTGAAGCTGGCCAATCCACGGGCCTAAACGCTTTCGGCGGCGGGCGCGCGTCGCTACGTCGCGCGCCCGCACACCCACTCGGGGTTTCGGGACTACTCTTAGCGCTAGATTTCTGGTTGGCGTGGCGGTTCGAGTTCCGGCTAGGCTGGGGCGCATGAAATTCGTGGCGAGGTTGGGTGTGTTGCTGGGGTTGTCGCTGGTGGCGGCTTGTGGGGCTTCGATGGGGCCGAAGGTGAGGGTGGCGACCGCGACGGCGGCGCAGCTTCAGGCGGTCGAGAACGAGGACAACGTCTGGTACGAGTTCGAGCCGGGCGACTTGATCCCGATTCAGCTCGGGTTTCTCGGGGTCGTGGAGGGTGGCAGCAAGTCGGCGGGGTTTCGCGCGAAGCAGCACTTTTACTTCGTGATGTTCAAGAACGCGCCGATGCAGGTGAGCTTCGACGGAAAGACGTTCGCCGGGCAGCACGGGAGCCAATCGCTGATTGGAGTTATCCCGCGTGAGGACGGAAAAGGCGGGCAGCTTGCCTGGTTCATCTACATGGGTGAGTCCGGCGATCCCAGGGCCGAGCTGGCCAAGGTCATCGAGGAGTCGAAGCAAGCCGAGGCGCCGGCGTCGGACCCGACACCGGCGCCGGAGCCCGCGCCTTGAGCTGAGCGCGGTGGCTCTAGGCTCTGTTTCGGTTCCCCACTCCCAGCAAGCGCCGTCGTCGACGAGGGTTCATTCGCACGCGCCGGCGCTCAGAATCCCCGTACCCGCGGCGTTGGCGAAGCAAGAGTTGTCGTAGGTCTTTCGATCGCAGCCGCAAACGGGGGCGTAGAGCTCGATGCAACCTTGGGGCCGAGGCTTGCAGACCGACTCCGCGTCGGCGCCACCACAGTATTGGCCTGCTTCGTACGCGCAGTACTCGGTTGCGGAGCAGGTTTCGCCCGCGCGCGCACCGCACGCGACCCCGGTCGGTTGCGGATCTTTGCCGACCGCGCAGCACAGACCGCCTTCGTCCCAACCGGACGAGGCAAAATCGATGATTCCGAGGGCGACCCCGCTCTCGCAATCTTGCTCGGGGGTGAGAGGCCCGCCGGAGCTCGGGACAGGCACGCCGCCTGCGGCTTCGCAGGACGTGGGCGAGAACCGCGTCGGCGCCGACCCGCCCGACCCCGCTTGCCCCCCGGCGTCGCTGCCCCCAGTCTCCGTGCCTGCGTGGCCCGCGGTGCTGCTGCCGGCGGTGGCGGCTCCCGCATCGCCGGTGCTGCCGCCGGTTTGGTCCGGCCCATCAACGACGCTCGGCCCACAAGCGACGACGAGGCCGCAACCGATACCCAGCGCGGACGCGGCAACCCACAGGCCCAATTTCGGAGTGCTTTGTCGCGGTCGGTCCATACCTCATCCTATCGCAAGCTACGTGCCCTCTCGCTACGCCTGAACATTCAATCTTTTCAGGTACATATAGGGGCATTCTTTACCGCGACTGTGCCACGGGCCACCAATCGCGGCATTTCGATCAGCCGTGCGGCGCTGCGCACTCCGTGAAGGAACCCAAACCGCAAACCATGACCCTGCCGCCTCAAAAACCGGTCGTGAAGGCTCCGTCGGTCTACCAGTCGGGCCAGCTTCGCTACGAGGTGCGCGGCCTGCGCGTGACGCCGCTGTCGGACCTCTACCACTTCTTGATGAAGTCGGCGTGGTGGAAGCTGCTGGGGGCGTTCGGGCTGATCTATGTCGGCGTCAACGCGCTGTTCGCGCTCGCGTACCTCCTGGGCGGGCCGGGCACGGTGCTCAACGCCAGGCCTGGCTCGTTCGCGGACGACTTTTGGTTCAGCGTGCAAACGTTTGCCACCATCGGCTACGGCAACCTCTCGCCCGGCACCACGTACGCCAACCTGCTCGTCACCGTCGAGTCGTTTGGCGGCATGCTGGCGGTGGCGCTCGGCACCGGCATCTTGTTCGCCAAGTTTTCGCGGCCAATGGCGCGCATTGCCTTCAGCCGCAACGCCCTGATCGGCGTGCGCAACGGCCAGCCTTGCCTGACCTGTCGCATCGCCAACCAGCGCGGCAACGCTCTGCTCGACGCCAGCGTGCAGGTGCACGTGTTGATGGACGAAATCTCCAGCGAAGGACACCGCATGCGTCGCGTGCACGCGCTCGACCTGGAGCGCACCAGCATGCCCATGTTCATCTTGGCCTGGACGCTGATTCACCACCTGGACGATAAAAGCCCCCTTTACGGCCTCACCGTCGAAAACACCGCGGAACGCGTGGTCGGGCTGATTGTCAGTTTTTCGGGGGTAGACGACACGATGGTCCAGACCGTGCACGCTCGGAAGATGTACAGCGCTGAAGACCTGCGCTTCGGCGCGCGCTTCGTCGACATGATCGACAACTCAGAGCCCGGCAAGCTGATCATCGATCACGCTCAGCTGGACGAGCTGGTTGGCGAAGACGCTCCCGGGCGCCCCGACTGAAGCGCGGGAAAGACCACTATTGGGGGGATGTCCGAGGGTCTCACCGGCGCAGCGGTGGTCGCCTTTGCGGTCGTGACCGGGTTGGTGGTAGTCCGATCGGATCTTGGCAAAGTCGAAGTTGCGGATCGGAATCGTCGGCACCGGGGGCATGGCCAACCAACACGCCGAACAGTTCGGAAAGCAGAAGGGGGTGACCTTGGCGTCGTGCTTCGACACCGTGCCGGGGAGGGCGGCCGAGTTCGCCCAGCGGCACGGCGTCGCGCGGGTGGCGGCAAACCTTGCCGACCTGCTGGACCAGGTGGACGCCGTCACCATCGTCACGCCGGATCGCTTTCACCACGAGGGGTCGCTGGAGGTGTTGCGCGCCGGCAAGCACCTGCTGTGCGAAAAGCCGCTCACCGTCACCCTGGCCGAAGCCAAGGCCGTCGCCAAGCTGGCCAAGCGCGCCAGCCAAGCCGGGCAAATCGGTATGGTGAACTTCAGCTATCGCCGCTCGGCCGCGCTGCAAAAGGCCATTCAGCTCGCGGGCTCGGGCGCGCTCGGCGATCTGCGTCACGCTCACGGTTTCTACTTGCAGAGTTGGATCGCGACGCCCATTTGGGGCCATTGGACCAACGAAGGCTGGCTCTGGCGCATGAGCACCAAGGCGGGCTCCGGCGGAGTGCTCGGCGACGTGGGCTGCCACTTGCTCGACTTGATGACGAGCGTCACCGGGGAAGTCGCCGAAGTGCGCTGCGCGCTCGGCAATTTCCCCAAGATCGGCCAAGACAAGAAGGCGTACACGAAGTGGAAGGGCCAGCCGCTCGACGCCAACGACACTGCCATCATCGAGCTACGCTTCGCTCGAGGCGGCTTGGGCGTGCTGCACACCTCGCGCTGGGCCACCGGCCACGCCAATCACCTGCGACTCGAAGTGCACGGCACCGAGGGCGCGCTCATGTTCGATCTCGATCGCTCGTACGACGCGCTCGACACTTGCTTGGGCAAAGACGCGGCCGCCGCGAAATGGAAGACCGAGCAATTGAAGCCGGCGCCCAGCATCTACGAGCGCTTCGTGCGCGCGATCAAAACCGCAGAGCCCGACCAACCCGATCTGCTGCGTGGCGCACAAATCCAAGCCTATCTCGATGCTTGCGAGCGCAGCGCCGTTAGCGGGCGCTGGGAAAAAGTTTTGAAGTGGCTGTGACAACAGCGTTTTCCTGACGCGGTCGGCAAGTGACGTGTTAGTCGTTTTCGCCCAGGAGGTGCCGAGTGGACTGGAAAAAGCTTTCAGGGAATAAGAAGTTTCGCGTTGCCGCGGCTGGCGCGGGCGGATTGGTCACGTTGGGCGCAGCGGCGGCGGCCGTCGCGGCTTCGTTGACGCCCGCCAACGGCATCCTCAACGCTTGCTACGACAATCGCGACGGCGCTCTGCGCCTGCTCGCCAATGGCAGTGACACTTGCCACAAGGGTGAGAGCGCAGTGTCGTGGAACCAGCAAGGTCCTATCGGGCCCGTTGGTCCTGCGGGCGTGGCTGGTCCCACCGGCGCCAACGGCAAAGACGGCCGTGACGGTCTGCCCGGCGCGCAAGGCCCGCTGGGCGCAACTGGTCCTCAAGGTGTGCAGGGGCCGCAAGGGGTCCAGGGGCCGCAAGGTCCGGCGGGCCCAGCCGGCTCCGGCGGCGGCACCGTCAGCACCGGCTCGGTTTGCAACGGCGCCAACGGCGTCGCCTACGCCGCCGGCCAAGAGCGCACGACCGACATGTTCATGGAGATCACCGGCATTCAGGGCGAGGCCACCGACAAGGCTCACAAGGGTCAGATCGAGGTCTCTTCGTTTTCCTGGGGCGGCGTCGTCAATAGCGGCTCTGCTACCGGCGGCGGCGCCAACGTCGGACGGTCGACGGCGTGTCCCGTCAACGTGGTCAAGCTGTCGACGGACAAGGCGACGCCGTCCATCCTCAAGGCCGCCGCGTCCGGCGAGCACATCGAGGACGTCACCCTCAGCCTGGTCAAGTCGGGCGCGGAAGGCGCCTTCACGTTCGCCACCTACAAGTTCAGCGACGTCTTGATCACCAACGGCGGCGACTCGCTCAACTTCGTGTTCGGCAAGGTGGAAGTCACGTACACGCCGCAGAAGGCCGACGGCAGCGGCGACGTATCGGTCGTCTTCGGCTGGGATTTCGCCAGCAACAAGGGCTTGTAGAACGGCCGCGGAAGCCCGCACCAGTTACGACGAGGTTGTCTATCCGGGCAACCCTCACCCCGACGCGCGGCCTTCGCGAATGGCGGCGATCGCCGCGCTGCTCGGGTTTCCCGCGGCCTCGCCGCGCACGTGCCGGGTGCTCGAGCTAGGGGCAGGGGACGGCGCCCACCTGATTCCGCTAGCGCTCGAGCAACCCGCCGCGTCGTTCGTCGGCGTCGACCTGGCCGGCAGCGCCGTCGCGCGCGGGCAAGCGCTGGTGCGGGAGCTGGGGTTGAAAAACATCCGCCTCGAACAGGGAGATCTCTCGACCTTCGACGCGGCCCAACCCTTCGACTACGTGATCGCGCACGGCGTGTATTCGTGGGTGCCGCCGGAGGTGCAGACTCTGCTGTTGGCTGGCTGCCGGCGCTTGCTCGCGCCGCATGGCCTCGCGTACATCAGCTACGCCACTTATCCCGGCTGCCACCAGCGCGAAATGGTGCGAAACATGATGCTGTTTCACACCGCGCGCCTGGCTGGCGGCAGCAACGTGGTGAGCGAAGGTCACGCCTTTGCCCAGCTGGTGCGCGAGCATCAAACCGCGGGTGAAGCTTACGGCAGCGCCATCCAACAAGAGCTCACGCGCATGCAGCAGCACGGCGTGGGCTACGCCTTCCACGACGATTTTGCCGAGCACAACTCGCCCGTGTACTTCGGGGAAATGGCCGAGCGCGTGCGCGAGCAGGGGCTCGAGTTCTTTGCCGAAAGCTTGTTCTCGTTCTTCGACGACGCGCGCTTGTCGGCGGACGTGCTCGCCATCGTCGAAAAGCTGAGCGAAGGTGACTTGATCACGCGCGAGCAGTATTTGGACTTCTTGCGCGGGCGCGCCTTTCGGCAAAGCCTGTTCTGTCACGGGGGTACGCGCCCTACGGCGCCCTGGCAGCTGGAGGCGCTGACGAGCCTGAGCGCTGCCTCCTCGCTGGTTTCGACGACCCCGGAGCTTGCCCCACGCGTCGTCGCGCCGGAGACGTTCGTCTCGCCCGCGGGCGTGCAGCTCACGGCCGAGAGCCGCGTCGTGCGCCACGCTTTGCGTGAGCTGGCCCAGCTTTGGCCACGCTCGCTGCCCGTCGCCGAGCTGCTGACCCACGCCCTGGCTGCGCACGGAAGCGCCGAGCCCACGAGCGGGTCCGAGCGGCAGCTGCTGTTGCGCACGCTGCTGCGCGCGGCGGCAGTCAAGCTCGTGGAGCTCGACGTGGCGCCGCCTACCGTTGCGGAACGCTTGAGCGAACGCCCGCTCGGGAGTCCGTTGGCCCGGCTGGAGGCTCGCCAAGGTCTCACCGTCACCGATCTGTGGCATCGTCGCCTGAAGCTCGATGACGAAGCCGGCCGTTTCTTGCTCACCCTGTTGGACGGCAGCCGCACGCGAGCGGAGCTACTCGAGCTGATGGCCGGTTTTTTCGCGCAGCAGTCAAGCCCGACGCCGCCCGAACGCTCGCAAGTCGACGCCGAGCTCTCGAAGGTGTTGCTCGGCATGCAGCGGCGCGCGCTCTTGCTTCGCTGACGTTCAGGCGGTTTGACCCAAGCGCCGCGGCAACACGCGCGCAAGCGAGCTGGCCAGCGCCCGATACTCGAGCGGCTTGTACAACAGCTCGCGAATGCCGCGCTCTTCCAGCATGCTCGGCGTCAACGTCACCGAGTAGCCCGAAGCCAAAATCACCGGCAAGCCCGGGCGCAGCCGCAGCACGTCGGCCGCCAGCTCCAGGCCCGTGCGCTGCGGCATCGTGAGGTCGGTCAGCATCACGTCGAAAGTGCCCGGCTCCGCCTGGAACGCCTGCCAGGCCGCCTCGGAGTCTTGGAAGACGTGCGGTTGATAACCCAGACGGGTGAGAAGATGCTTGGCGGCGGTGCACAACGCGCTCTCGTCGTCCACGAACAGCACGTGCTCGCCGTGGCCGAGCGGCACGTCGGCCAGTGCGTCGTCGACCAGAGCTTGCGCGGAGGTGAGCGCCGGCAAGTAGATGGCGAAAGTGGTTCCCTTGCCGACTTGGCTCTGCACGGTAATGGTCCCGTCGTGCTCTTTGATGATGCCGTGCGCGACCGACAACCCAAGCCCGCTGCCGGCCCCCTTGGTCGTAAAAAACGGCTCGAAGATACGCGACAACAGCTGCGGATCCATGCCCTCACCGCTATCGGTGATCGACAGGCGCAGGTAGTTACCAGGCCGCACTTCGACATGCGGGCTCGCCGCGTCGGGCGCCAGTCGGTAGCGAGAAAGCTCGAGCCGGAGCTCTCCGCGCCCGTGCATGGCGTGGCTGGCGTTGGTGCACAGGTTCAACATGACTTGGTGAATCTGCACCGGGTCGGCCATCACCTCGGGCAGGTTGGGCGCCACGTCTTCGCGAATTTCTATCGTGGCCGGCAGCGTCGAGCGTAGCAACGTCACCGCTTCCCGAAAGACGGGTGAGAGCGAGCACGCTTTGCGTTCTTGGCGCTGCCGTCGACCGAACGACAGAATTTGTTGGACCAGGTTGGTGGCGCGCGAGCTGGAGCGCAAGATCTCTCCCAGCTGCTTCTGCAGCTCGGGGTGGTCCGGATTATCGAGCTGGGCGATCTGCGTGTAAGCGACGATGGCCCCCAAAATGTTGTTGAAGTCGTGGGCGATGCCGCCGGCCAGGGTGCCCAGCGCCTCCAGTTTTTGCGCTTGGCGCAGCTGGGCCTGCAGCGCTTCGTTGCGCTCTTCACTCTGCAGGCGCGCCGAGATGTCGACCAGCGTCCCCGCCAGCCGGAAGGGCTTGCCCGCGGCGTCGCTGTCCAGGCGGCCCTTGCTTTCCATCCAGTGGAGGGAGCCGTCCGGGGCCACGATACGATGGCGGCTGGTGTAGCTGCCGCTGCCTTGCTTGAGCACGGTTTGGATGGCGTGCTCCACGTCGACGCGGTCTTCCGGATACACCAAGCCCATGTAGGCCGCGAACGTGCGTTCGAAGCTGCCGGGCGGGCGGCACAAGATGGCGTCGATGTTCGGCGAGAAGAAGGTCGCGTCAGAGACGATGTCCCACTCCCAGGTGCCCAGGTTGGCGGCGTCCAGCGCGGTAGCGAGGCGCTCCGCGGCCACGCGCGAGCGCTCTTCCTCGTCCAGCGCGGCTTGCTTGGCGTGCTGCGAAGCCTGTTGGACGCTGGTCTCGGCGCGCTCGGCGCGGCCGCGCTCGCCCAGACCCGCTAGCAGCAAAGCGACGCCGCCCAGCGCAGCGCCGGCGTAGCCCCCGGGGCTTGCGGGCCAAATCACGAGCGTCATCAGTCCGCACCCCAACACCAGCGCGGCCAGCCACAGAGCGTGTTTTCGCCGGCCCTCGCTCATCGACCGAGAATTGTCACCGAATCCGAGTGGGCCCACAAGGGGACGAAATGCCTCGGTTTCTTGCTGAACGAAGCTAGCTCGGGCGACGACGAGCGCGCGTTCGTGGGCTCGCGCTCGTCGGCTGGGCGAAGGCTACTTCACCACCGGCTCGAAGCACTTGATGTTCGTCTGGATGCGGAAGTTCGATTCGGTGGTTTGGCGCTCGGCGTGGAAGATGTCCATCGGGTAGCTGCTGCCGGCGGTGATGCCGAGGGTAGCTGCCTGCAGGTCGAAGTCGATGGTGCCTTCCAAGGCTTGGTGTTGACCACCCACATCCAGGGCAAGCTTGCCGTTGACGAAGATCCACAGATCGTCGTCGCCACGGAAGGTGAACTTCTGTCCGGTGGCGTACTTGAACTTCACGTGAATTTCGGTCGTGAAGTGATAGTTGTGCGTCTGCCCCGCGGTGTTGCCGAAGCCCACGCCGTCGATGGGGAAGAAGGCGTTCGTGTCGTAGATCGAGTCCCCGCTGACGGGGTCCAAGGTGAGCGGCAGCTCGCCCTTGATCTCTTGGTTGACGTTGGGGACGCTCGTGTACCACTGGTCGAACGTCGCGGCGCTCTTGATGGAGTAGCTGGCGGGAGTGATGTCCCACGTCTTGCAGGTGCCGATGCCGCACACGCCCGTCGGGGTAGGGTTGGCGGCGGTCCAGCAACCCGTGCCGGAGACGACGCGCTGTTGCCGACCGACCAAGCCGGGCAGGGTGATGCCGTCTTTCACGTCGGCCATGCCCGTGAACGCGTGCGGCTTGCCGTCCGCGCCCAGCGTCGGCTCGACCAGGCCGCAGCCGATGTCGTTCCAGCCTTTGAACACGCTGCCATCCGAGTTCTTGACGCCGCGCGCCGACGCTTCGAAGTCGTCGTGGCCCCCCGGTTGACCGAAGGCGTTGAAGTCACGGAACAGAACGGGCAGAACCTGGCCGCAGCTGTTGCCGGTCGTCTCGCCCCCGGTGGCGTTGCCGGCCAGATTCAGGCTGGTACTGCCACCGATGTTGAGGTCCGTGGTACCGCCCGTGCTGCTGGTGGAGCCGTTGCTGGTGCTGCCGGTGTTGTTCGTTTCCGAGGAGCCGCCGCCGCCCGATGCCGAACAGCCCGCGAGGGCGAGCGGCACTACCGTCAGAGTCAAGGCGAACGCGCAGAGGAAGCGATGGGACAACACGGGGTCTCCTAGTTTAAGAGCCGACGACGCAGCGACCTGGAAAGCATTCTGACATCAACCTGGAAGCGGTTCCAGTGCCATCGCGCTTTTGACGCGTGGCGGCGCGCCTTGTTCTTTGTTGAACCTTTTTGAGCGCTTCGCGCAACTAGAGCCAATCCTAAATCCTACGCCGTTCGCGCCTCTTCGGCGGGCTCGGTCCGGGTCTTAGGAAAGGCTCTAGCGCGAGCGCAGCACGTCGACCACGAAGGCGACCAGATCGACCAAGTCGTCGAGCATTCCTGGTGCCGGGGCCGGGGCCAGCGCGCTCACGCCGCCGAAGCTGGTCGGCACTGCCGCGCTGTTGCGGAGCACCGCTTGAGCCTTGGCCAAGCCGCCTTGGCGCACGAACGAAAGCACGCGCGGCAGCTCGCCCGCGTCGAAAAAGGTGCCGTGCCGGCTGCACACGTCGACGATGATGCCGCTGGCACCTCCAAAATTTTTTCGGTTCATCAGTTGCTGGCAACTGGGGCACGGCCGATAGCGCACCGGGTCGCGGAGCGGGTTGGCGCGGGGGGCCGTGGCGAGCGTCGGTACCGCGCTGCCCATGGCTTCTCGTTGTTCCAGCAAGGCTCGCAGCAGCTCGTGCGCCACCATCTGACCGCCGCAGCGCTCACAAGCCTGCAGACTACCGGTGGCGGCCCGAAACGCTTGCAATGGCACTTTGCAGTCGGGGCAGGTCTGCTCGCTTTGCTCTGACGCAGGCGACAGCCCGAGCTCGTGGCCGCAGCCGCGGCAATGCAGGTCTTCCGGAAAATTCAGCTCGAAACACTGGCCGCAGCGCAAGGTGGCCAGCAGCGTGGAGCAGTGCACGCACGTCCGGTCGCGCTCCTTGGCAAACGCGCCACACACCGGGCATTGGTAGACGCGAGCCTCGGGCATGCTGTCGATACGATACTTTGGCATTGGCAGTGCTGGCCAGCGGTCCTACGAACGTGCGATGCCAAGGCTCATGCTCGCCCCCTCGTTCGCGTGTGTTGCCCTCGGGGCGGTTTTGGCGTGTGGCTGCTCCCGCGGCCAGGTGGGGGAAGGCCAGGCCGCCCCGGGCGTCTCGGCGGCCCCCGCACCCGCCGCGCCCCTGGCGGCCGGTGTGCTCGCGCCCAACGTCACGTTCAAGCTTCACACCGGGGAGACGCTCGAGCTTGCCAGCCTCCGTGGCAAACCGGTGGTCGTGTACTTTTACCCGAAGGACGACACACCCGGCTGCACCGTCGAAGCCCAGGAGATTCGTGACCTGTATGGCGCGCTCAAGCAAAGCGGCGCCGTGGTGATCGGCGTGTCGACGGACGCGCTCGATTCGCACCGCGCCTTTGCCGAGAAGCACCAGCTGCCATTTCTGCTTGCTTCCGACGAGGCGGGTGAGCTTGCCAAAGCGTTTGGAGTGCCGCTCAAAAACGGTCGCGTCACGCGCGTCAGTTTCGTGATCGGCGCCGACGGTCACATCAAGCGTTCGTTCCCTGCGGTCACGCCCAAGGGGCACGCGGCCGAGCTGTTGGCTGCCATCTCGAGCTGAGTTGGCCAGGGTTTTCGATGGGATAGGCCACGGCTGACGCTCGGTAGGGCAGTGCTCCGCAACTGCCAATCGCCGCTGCGGTGCTTTTCGAGTCTGTCAAAGCGTGCTGTCATTGGGGCATGAGGTTTTGGCGCGCTGCTGGGCCCGTCTCCGTTGGCGCGTTTTTGTCGCTCGCGGTAGCGTCCGCGTGCGGCTCGAGCTCGCACTCCAACGTGAGCGGTAACGGCACCGGTGCGGACGGCTCCGGCCACGCCGGTAGCTCCGGAATGACTGGTCCCATCCTGGGCATGGGTGGCGACGGCATTCCCACCACCAGCGGCGGGTCGACGGCCGTCGGCGGCGACTGCGCCGGCACCCTGGTCGAAGCTCAGCGCATCCCGCTCGACATGTACGTGATGCTCGACGTCTCGGGGTCGATGACCGAAGCGACGACCGGCAACGCCAACGTCACCAAGTGGCAAGCCGTCAGCTCGGCGCTTACCGACTTCGTCAGCGACCCGGCCTCGGACGGCATGGGTATGGGCCTGCAGGTCTTTCCCATCGCGCATCCCGATGCGCCCGGCGCCTGCAAGTCGGACAACGAATGCGGCCAGTTCGGGCCGTGCTTCCTCAAGACTTGCTGGAATTACCCAGATATTGCCCTGTGCAACAGCGACGCCGACTGCGGGCCGTACGCGCCGTGTCAGGCGTTCGCCTTCTGCGCCAGCAACGATCAATACATCTGCGACGCGCGTGACGTCGGCAAGAGCTGCGGCACGGACCCGGATACCAAGCAGCCCTTGGGCGCTTGCACCAGCTCGTGTGTGGCGACGGCCGACTGCCGCCCCGCCACGTACGCGGCGCCGGCCGCCGCCATCGCTCAGCTTCCCGGAGCCAAAGCGGGGTTGATCGCGGCCATCAGCGCCGCCATGCCCGAAGGGCTCACGCCTTCGGGGCCTGCGCTTCAGGGGGCCATCGATCAGTCGGGAGCCTGGGCCAAAGCGCATCCTGAGCACCAAGTGGTGGCGGTGCTGGCGACGGACGGGTTGCCGACCTTGTGCGAGCCGGTCGACATCGCCGGCGTGGCGGCGGTCGCGGCCAAGGGCCGTACGCTGGATCCGGCCGTATCCACGTTCGTGATCGGCGTTTTTGGCCCGGATGACACCGACGCACCGGCCAACCTCGATCAAATCGCCAAGGCCGGCGGTACGAACAAGGCGTTCATCGTCGACACCCAAGGCGACGTGCAGAAGCAATTCCGCGACGCGCTCAACACCATCCGCGCCAGCGGCTTGTCGTGCGAGCTGGCGGTGCCGAAAGCACCAGACGGACAAAAGCTCGACTACGGTCGCGTCAACGTCAGCTTCGACGACGGAAGCGGCCCGACCGATTTGCTCGGCTGGCCCGACGCTTCCGGCTGCGGTGCCGCTGGGGGTTGGTACTACGACGTTACGCCGCCGGCACAAACGCCGACGCGCATCATCGCTTGTCCTACCACCTGCACGTCCTTCCAGAAGACCGACATGGGCTCAGTGCAGATCAAGCTCGGCTGCGAGACGCGCAAGGTCGTCAAGTAGGACGTGATTGGCGAGCCGGGTCAGGGCGGCACTTTGGTGAACGTGAACAAGTCCGCGTTCACCCAGTCGGCGGCGGAGGCGTCGATGTCCAACCCGATCTCGCACTTGCCACCGACGACCTCGACGTCCGTCAACGACACTTCGAAGAACGTGATGGCGCCGGGCAAGGTTGCGGGGGCTGGGTCCGTGCCGCCGCAGTTCTTGGCGTACAGCTCGCCGCGCTTCAGGCCGGCCTTGTTGGAGACCTGAGCCGTGAGCTTGTAGGTGCCGTCTTCCAGGCCCTCGATGACCTGGTAGATGCGCGCCGTGTAGGGGTTCGCCATATCCCAGGTGCTGAGCACCCAGTTGCCGTCGACGGCCCTGACGTTGGCGGCGTCCTTGCCGCCCCATTGCGCGAACACGGCGGGGGTCGCCGGATCGACGGTCCAACCCACCAGGCCGTCTTCGAAGCTGGGGTTGATGAGCTCACCCTTGGGTTTGACGGATGGCTCACCACCGGCGCCACCGGAGTCGACTCCGCCTTCTCCGCCGGCACCAGCGCTGCCTGGGGTGCCTGGGGTGCCGGCCATGCTCGAGTTGCTTCCGCCCGGGGAAACCGCGCCGCCTGCTCCTGCCTCGGTGTTGGCAGCGGCGCCGCTGCCGCCGCTGCCGCCGTTACCCGCGGTGTTGGTCGTGCTCTTGCCGGCGGCGCTAGAGTCGCCGCCCTTGCTGCCACCGAACACTTCGTCTTCCGACGGTACGGTGAATGAGCAGGCGGAGACGACGCCAAGGCCGAGAGCACCGAGCTTGAGGATGAGGCGACGCGAATTCATGGACTTCTCCTAGGCTAGCACCGCCGCTTACTGGAGCGAAAATACCGCGTTGTCGATGTTGGCCCAGCCATCGGCGGGGGCGTCGGTGTAGATGCCGACGGTGCACGACCCGCTCGACACCTCGATGTTGCTGAGCGTGATCTTGGTGTAGCCGCTGCTGCCGGCGGCGTCGGTCGCCTGCGTCACCTCGGTGCTCGGCTCGCCGGCCTTGCACCCTCGCGCGAACAGATGCTGATCGTTCAAATTGGCGGCACGCTCGATCTCCATGCTGAACGAATAGGTACCGTTGGGAAGCGGGTTGAGGGTTTGGAGGGTGGCGACCTTGTAGGCCGTAGCGCGCCAGTGGTTCAGACCTGGCTCCTGGTCGTGGATCCACTTGAAGTTCGACGCGTCCGCGTCACCTTCTTCACTCCAACCCGTTCCGTAGGCGCTGAAGTTCGGGTCGTCGAGGACGTCCGGCACGATTGCCGGCGCGCCACCAGCGCCCGCCGCGCCCGCTTGAGCGTCGCCCCCGGCTCCGCCGTTGACTTCGCCGCCCTGGCCGCCCAGACCGCCGGCACCAGCGCCGGAATCGCCAGCCATACCCGCCTCGCCGGCCATCGTCGACGAGCCTGCGCTGCCGCCGTTGCTGGTGCCGCCATTGGTGGTGCCGCCATTGCTGGTGCCGCCATTGCTGGTGCCACCGGTGTCGGTGCCGCCGGTGCTCTTTCCGGCGCTGCCGTTGCCGCCGGTGCTCTTTCCGGCGCTGCCGTTGCCACCGTTCGAGCTGCCTGCGTTGCTCTTGCCGGCGCTCGTTCCGGCCGAGCCCGCGTCGCCGCGCGGCCCGTTCGAGTCGTCATCGTCGGAGCACGCCACGACGACGAAGCCGAGGGCTCCGAGTAGCAAAGCGAGCCGATGATACGCCGTGGAGTTGATGGTGTTGGTCATGTGCGATGTCTCCCTGCGAAGTGAAGTGTCAACGAGGCTGAAACTGAACCTAGAAATTGGCGCTAGTGCAGCAACGGCGGGACGCCCAAGCGATGCTCGGACGTGGCCCACCACGCCGCCGAGAGCGTGGCGAGCAGGCCGAGCCCCACGAGCCAGAGCATCCGCGACTTGCGAGAGTGCGACGGCACCGACGACGCGTGGGGCCGCACACTGGAACGCGGCGCGGGGGTGACGCGGGGCCGCTCGCTGGACGGCGGCACCGAGGGCTTTCGAGCGGTGGGCGCGTTGGAAACCGGAGGATCCGACGTTCGGGCGAGCCCGGCTGCGGGCCGATCGACGCGGGTGGGCTCGTCTTGCCACGACGACTTGCCGTCGACCGTGGGCGGCTTTGGTAGCTCGGGGACGGGCGGCGCGTCCGCCGCCGCTTGCGGGCGCACCGTGTCCGGGTTTGCTTTTTCCGGCAAGACCGGGCGAAACACGCGCGTCACGTCGTCCGACTCTTGCCTCGCCGCGCCCAGCTCGAGCAGGCCCAGCTTGTTTCGGCGTTGGGCCAGGTTCGCTCCAACGCGGCGCTGAATTTCCTCGCTCACGTCGCGCTCGTTGGCCTGCAGCTCTTTGGGGAGCTGGTCCAGCGCCTGCACCAGCTCTTCGATGCTGGCGAAGGGCGCGCTCTGGTCGACGCCCAGGGCGCGCCCGAGCGTTTCCGCCAGCAGCTCGGGAACGTAGGCGCCGAGCTTGGTGGCGATGCTGGGAGAAAGCGGCTCCCCGCTGGCCAACTGAAACAGGTGAATGGCGGCCGCGAGCAAGTCCTTGGCGGCCGCCTTGCTGGGGTCCGCGTCCGCCGCCTTGCCGAGCAATGGCGCCACGAGCACGTCGGTCAAGAGCACGTCACCGAACTCGGCGATCCACACCGTGTCGGCGAATAGGCAACGGACGTAGCTGAGCGCCGCAGTGTCGCGGAGCAAGCGCTGCGCGACCGCGGCTGCGCGCAAGGCGTCTTTGACGATGCGCACGGCGACGCCGGGTCGCAGCGGAAAGTGCGATTTGCGGACGTTGGCCTCGAGCTCCAGCAAGGAAAGGCCGGGCACGTACTCGCTCGCCAGGTAGTGAGCCGTCGCGCCGTGCACCACCCCGAGCGATTTCAACAGCTGCGGATGCGCCAGGCTGCGCGCCAAATCTACGGCGGCGAGCACGGGTGGGTCGACGCTGGCAATCTCGCGCAGCATCACCAAGCGGCCGGTGTCGATGCCGCGCAACATCCGGCCGAGGTGGACGGTGCCGTGCGGCCCGTGCAAGAGCTCGAACAAGACCTCACAGCCCGCCATGCTCGGGGGCGCCAGGCTCTCGGCGGTCATGCCGCACCGACCAGGTCGGGGGCTCTCACCGTTGCCACGACTACCGTGATGTTGTCTTTGCCACCGGCGTCGTTCGCCTGCTCGATCAAGCCGTACACGGCCGCTTCGCCGTCCTCTTCCAGCAACAGCTCGCGGATCCGCTCGTGCGCCACCATTTTGGTGAGGCCATCGGAGCAGAGCAGGTAGATGTCGCCCAGCATGGGCTTGTCCACGATGACGTCGACGGCGACGTCGTCCTCGATGCCGATGGCTTTGAACAGGTCGTTCTCGTTCGGACCCACGAGGCCGATTTCTTTCAGGGCGTGGTCCGTCGTGAGCTGGCGAAGCTCGCCTCCGCGCAGGCGATAACAACGACTGTCGCCCACGTGGCCGACGTAGATGCGCTGCTTGTTGGGCAGGTAGCGCAAGGCCACGAGCGTGGTACCCATGTCGCGTAGCTCGGGTTGGGCGCGCGCGGCCGTGAAGACGGCTTCGTTCGCCCGCTGCATCGCCGACACCACTTCCAGCGCGCGGCGTGGCCCCTTGCCGGCGGCCGGGGCCAGCGCGCCGTCCTTCAGAAAGGACTCGCGCAGCGCGTCGATGGCCAGCGCGCTCGCGACTTGTCCGCCGCTGTAGCCGCCCATGCCGTCGGCAACCGCAAGCAACCCCCGCTCCGGCAACAGCAGGAGCGCGTCTTCGTTCTGTCGGCGGCGCAAGCCGCGATCGGTGTCGCCGTGGACGGAGATGTCGAACAGCGGGATGGGGCCCGTTGGCTCGTCCGGCTCGGCTCCGCCCTGGTAGATGACCCGCGTGGACGGGGGCTCCTCGGTCGCCACGTCCGGGTCGGCGACGTTCGAAGCCTCTTCGGCTTCGGCCAGCGCTTCGGCGAGCAGCGACGAAATCTCCGGTTGCGGTGGCGCCAGCAGCGCGGTGATGTCCGACTTGGACGCCACGAGGGTGGTGTCCTCGTCATCGAAATAGGCGCGCGGCACATCCGAAATCTGCGGCACGGAGGCGCGGGTCGCCGGGGCCAGCGCTAGTTTGTTGCGACGCGATGGCTTGCGTCCGAAGACGGCAAATCCCAGGGCCAGCGCCAACAACACGACGCCCGTCAGTATCAACGGATCGCTCGTCATCGCGCTGCTCGTCGGTCTGGCGTCATGGCGCTCCCGCGGCTCAGAGACACTCCGGCTTGTAGGTCTTCACGCCTTCGGTATCGAGGACGTAGGGCGGGGTGCAGTCCGGTTTTGGCGCCGCCGGCGTGGTGGCGGGACTAGCGGCGGGGATGAACGACACCGCGTGCCTGCCCTTCGCTGCGGGTTTGCTCGGGCGCCCGCTTGGAGTCGAAGCGGCAATGGGTGGCTCGGCCGAAGCCGCGGCCACCGCTTCCAACCGCACCGACAGGTTGGCGTCCGTCTCGAGGCTGACGTCTTGGGCAAAGGAGCTATGCCCCGGCGCCGTCACTTCGACGTGCAACTTGCGCTCGCTGACGGGGAAACGTTGGCTCCAGGGGTTACCGCTAACGGGCTGGCCGTCCACGATCACGTTGGCTTCGACTGGCCACGAGGCGACGGACAGCGTTACGAGCTTCGGCGCCTGAGCCTTGGGTTCGGACGCGGCCGGTGGCGCGGTGAACGCATCGAAGCGACCTTTGAGCCCGACCCCGAGGGCGATGGCGCCGGCCAGGCCCAGCACGGCGACCCAGGGCCCGCGCTTTCGGCTGCGAGCTTCGCTTTCGAGCTCTTGCAAGCTGCTGCTGCGGCCCGACGGGGTCATCGACAGCGCACGGACACCGGTGTTCTGCTGCAGCACGGCCGTGAGCGCCACCGGTGCCTTCCGGGCCTCGCTCTCGACCAAACGCCGGCGCTCGCTGCGCATATCCGCAAACTCGGTCTTCATGAACGTCGCCAGCTCGCGCTGTTGCACGACGCCCCCGAGCTCCGCGAGGTTGTTCTCCATATCGACCTGGAGATCCAGTGCGGTGGGGTAGCGGTCTTCTCGCTTGCCCGCGACCGCGCGCATGATGATCTGCTCCCAGGTGCTGGAGATCCACGGACACGCCTCACGAATGGAGGGGATGTTGCCGGACACCAACGCGGTGACGGTCTCGTGCTGCGAGTAGCCCTGCCACATACGTCGGCGCGCAAAGCACTCCCAGAGCATGACGCCCGCCGCGAAGACGTCGGCGCGGCGATCGATGTCCTGATCGCCCGACAGCTGCTCGGCCGGCATGTAGGACAGCTTGCCCTTGATGACACCGGCTTTGGTCGTGTCTTCCGGCGCTACGCCTTGCACCTTGGCGATGCCGAAATCGAGCACCTTCACCGCGCCTTCGTGCATCACCATGATGTTCTGCGGCGACACGTCGCGATGCACCGGTGCTTCTGCCTCGCCCTCGTCGGTCTGGAGCTCGTGGAAGTAGTGCAGCCCCGCCAGCGCTTGGATGATGATGTGCACGTGCAGGCGAATGGGCAGCCGCCCGTCGCAACGGGTCAGCAGCTGCGAGAGCGTGATGCCCTCCACGTACTCCATGACCATCATCGGGGCGGTCGCGTCGTCGTGCACCTCGAACACCTGCACGATGTTCGGGTGATTCAAGCGCGCGCACAGCACCGCTTCCCGATGAAACGAGCTGCGCATTTCGGGCGAAGCCACCAGCGCTGGGTCCAACACCTTGAGCACGACCAGCTTGCGCAGGCCGTTGGCGACCCGCTCGGCCAAGTACACGCGCGCCATGCCGCCGCGACCGAGCTCGAAAAGCGGTCGATAGCCCTCGGCCGAAAATGGCAATTCTGGGCTTGCCGCCGCGGGTTCGAAAGAAGACCCCATTTGCACGTTCAGCGGAAGTCACCTGAGAGGGCGAAACCGGCTCCGCGAGGGCCAGCCGCGAGTCCTGCGTTCCAATGCAACCAACCGCGCGCCGCGCTCGGCTGGGCGTTCTCGCTCGAGCCATGCGACGCGAACAAGTAGATGGCCAGCGCGCTCGACACCACCGCCGCGCCGAGACCGATGTCTGCGATCAAGTAGGACGTCTTGAGCTTGTCGCGCGTGTTTTCCAGCGAGCGAGGACAAGCGGGGGCGCACTCGTCGAGATCGGCTTTCTGCCGGCTGCCCAAGAACGCGAACGTACCGAATACGCCTGCGCCGGCGACGGCCACGCCCGTCGCGACCCAAGCGCCGACCGGCGGGGAAGCAGGGGGCGGCGCGGGCGGCGGCGTAACCGGCGCTGGTTGCGGCGCGGCCGCGGCGGGCGCTTCTTTCGGCGCCTTCGGCTCGATCTTGACCTGAATGAGGCGGTTCTTTTCGCCCTCGCGGATCAAGACGTCACTGCTGAGGACGTCGCCCCACGGCAGCAGGAAGCGCAAGCGGTGCTTGCCGGGGTCGAGCGCCAACGCGCGCCCGTCCAGCCCGTCGGCGATCAGCTCGTCGGTCGAGAACACCTTCACCGCGCTGACGTCGCCCCCCTTCTCGTCGAGCACGGACAGGATGACCGAGGGCGTCGCCGCGCGCGTCTTCTCCAAGAGCTCGGTACACTCGGCGCGCAGCTGCTCGGGACAAGCCGAGTCGGAGCCGCACGCGGTGAAGAGCTCGCTGGCGAGCTTGAGGCGCCCCGCCTTTGCTTCGCGTTGACCGGACGCGTGCGACGTCACGCACGCTTGCGTGTCCGCGCTGGCAGGTCGACACGTGAGCCAGCTTGCGCACGCGGCCGCGATCGCCAGCACGCGACTTGCTCGCCCGCCGAACCTTAAGGACTCGTTCGGCCGAGCGTATGCAGCACGTTCTCGAAGTGAAGGAGAGCGCATGGAGTTAATCCGGAAGAGTGGAGGACGTCGTCTACGCCGTCAAGAACTGCCCTTCCCCCTTCGAGCGACCAACTACAGATACAAATGAGTAGTTCCAAGCACCAATCATTTCTGCTCGGCCGTCTTCGGACGTACGTAAGTTGATGTGCGAGACAATGGGCTTGGCCACTGCGCGCTCTACCGACATCATCACCCTCGAGGGAGAAGGCGCGTGGTTGCGCGCTTGCGTTTCTGGTCTGCAAGCGAGATGCTGAGTAAGTACACGTTGCAAACGCGTGTCGGCCAGTCGGGCTGGGTTGCTCCAATTAATCTGGATGATGTCTTGAGCCTGACGCTGGAGACTTACATATGAAGCGGCGCAACCGTTTCGCGGCGCTGGCGCTTGGTGCGATCGGTGTGGCAACAAGCCTCGCTGCCTGCTCCGACGGCGACGGTGGTTCGCACCACGTTGCGTGGGCTGGTGGCAATTCGATCGGTGGTGAAGCGGCCGCCGGAGAGAGCGGCGGCCCGGCCCAGAGCGGGAACGGAGGTGTGCCCGCGAGCGAAGGCGGCGTCGGCGCAGGAGGCGCGGGCGCGGGCGCGGGAGCGGGAGCGGGAGCGGGCGGCATGCCGGAAGGCGACCCCGCGGGCGCTGCCGGTAGCGTGAGCGGGCTTGCTGGCAGCGGCGGAGAAGCGGGCGCGTTTGGCGGCCCCTTCGCGCTCGGCGCCGACATCTCGAGCACGCAGGAGTCGGACCTGACGTATCGCGACGTCGACGGCACGGAAATGCCGCTGCTCGACGTGCTCAAGAACCACGGTTTCAACTACGCGCGGCTCAAGACCTTCGTCGATCCGAGCGCGCCGTACGGCTACGCCTCTTCGGCCAACGGTTGCCCTGGGTTGCCCGAGCCATACGGCGATCGCGACCACGTGGTCGCGTTCGGCAAGCAGATCAAACAGGCCGGCATGGGCTTTTTGCTCGACTTTCACTACAGCGACGTCTGGGCGGATCCGGGTAACCAGATCATTCCTCAGGCCTGGCGCGGCGCCGCCTCCGTCGCGCAGCTTGCAGCCCTGATGAAGGCGTACACCACCGACGTCATTCAGACCGCCATCGACGCCGGCGCCCGACCGGACATGGTGCAAATCGGCAACGAGATCACCGGCGGAATTTTGAAGCACGTCCCGGGCCCCGACACGGATTGTTACGGGAACGACCCCGACGACGCGCCGTTCGGGGGCAGCGCCGCCAAGTGGGATGACTTTGCCACTCTGCTCAAGGCCGGCATCGCCGGCGTGCGCGAGGTCGATCCGACGATCGAGATCATGCTGCACATCGAGAACACCAACGACCTCAACGGCGTTCGTTGGTGGGTGGACAGCGCGCTCGGGCGCGGCGTGAGCTTCGACGTGCTGGGGTTGTCTTGTTACGTGGCCTACCAGGGCCAGCCCACGGTGTGGCAGGCAACGTTGGGGGATTTGGCGACGCGCTATCCGTCGCTGAAGTTCGCGATTGCGGAGTACAACCCCGAGCGCACCCGCGCCAATCGCATGGTGCGCGCGCTGCCCGACGGGCGCGGCGTTGGCACGTTCTTTTGGGAGCCCACGCGCGGCGGCAGCTGGGGCAGCCCGCTTTTCGATATCGAGGGCACCACCGCGACGGCCAACGCCAGTGATTTTGCCGAGTTCGACGCGCTGCGCTCGCAGCTCGGAATTTAAGTCGGCTTCGTCAACGCGGAGCGGCATCGATTCGCCCCGACGTGAGAGCCCACGTGAGAGCCGATGTGAGAAATGTGGGACAGCCTGCGAGCGCGACCGAGATCGTGCCATCACTCCGTTGGGTGATGGAAAAGCGCGCGCGTCCGCCGTACAGTCGCGGGTTCGGCTCGCTCACCTTTTCCAGTCGGAGGACCAACCTGCATGCTTCAATCCACCCTGGTTCGTAGTGGCCTCGTGCTCGGCGTCGCGGCGTCTCTGCTCGCTTGCAGCGGCAGCAGCGACGACGTCGTAGCGGATGAGAGCAACCTGAGCTCGACCAGCGAAGCGCTGACGATGAGCATGCTGGGCGCCGACGTCTCCACCGTCCAGCGCGCGCTCGACCTCGGGGCTGCTTACTACGACGCCAGCAACGTGAAGAGAGACCCGGTCGACATCTTGAAGGGCGCGGGCGTCAACTACGTGCGTCTGCGCATCTGGAACAACCCCGCCAGCGGCTACAACAACAAGGCCAAGGTGCTGGCTTACGCCAAGATCGTCAAGGCCAAGGGCCTGAAGCTGCTCATCGATTTCCATTACTCGGACACCTGGGCCGACCCGAACAAGCAGAACAAGCCGGCCGCTTGGAATGGCCACACCCTGAGCCAGCTGCAAACGGACGTTTACAACTACACCTACGACGTGTGTAACAGCCTGAAGGCCCAGGGCACCACGCCGGACGCGGTGCAGATCGGCAACGAGATCAACACCGGACTCTTGTGGAACGAGGGCAAGGTCACGAACAACAGCTTTGCGAACCTCGCGTCGCTGCTCAAGTCTGGCTACAACGCCGCCAAGGCCGTGAACGCCGGCACGCAGGTGTTCATTCACACCGCGGACGCGAACAGCATGACCAACGCGCGCTGGTTCTACGACGGCATCAAGAATCAAGGCGTGAGCTGGGACGTGACGGCGTTCTCCTACTACTGCTTCTGGCACGGTTCGCTGTCGAACATGAGCTCGGTCGTGGCCGACGCGAAGTCGCGCTACGGCAAGCCCGTGGTCATCGTCGAGACGGCTTACCCGTTCACCGCGTCCAACGCCGACGGCACCGGCAATTCGGTGTCCGGCAACGAGCCGTGCGCGGGCTATCCGGCGACTTGGGCCGGCCAAGCCGCGGAGTTCAAAGCCGTTCAGGACGCCGCACGTTCGGGCGGTGCCTCCGGCGTTTTTTACTGGGAGCCCACCTGGTACGCCGTCTCCGGCAACGGCTGGGACCCGGCGAACATCAACGGCAGTGGCGACGGCTGGGACAGCCTGGCCGTCTTCGACTGGACCGGGCACATCAACCCCAACGTGAAGTGGACGCCCTGAGCTGAGGCCGCCGGGCGCGCTGGCCGTGAGCCACGCGCGCCCGCAGGTGCCCGGCGGCGCGCTAGCCGCCGGGCAGAGTGCCTCCCGGGCTCACGGCTTGAATTCACTCATCGCCGGTAGGGCCTTGGAATCGAAGTCGAATAGAGCCTGATTCTCCCAGGTGTCGCCGCTGGTCGGGTCGGTGGGATCCCAGCCGTTGCCGGGCACCGCCGTCCAGGTGGCGTCCCAATAGAAGGCGCCGAGCCCGCGGCCGTTTGGTACGGCGCGCACGATCGACAGCACGTCCCTGAAGTTGCGCGCCTGACCCGCAGGCGTCGCCGGGTAGCCGGAGACCAGCTGGCTCTCGAGGCCAATGGCGTTGCTCTGCGAGTCCACGAAGCCCAGCGTGAACGGGTAAGCCGTCTCCGCCACCAGCACGTCCTTGCCGTAGCGCGCGGACACGTCGTTCAAGTTGTATTGCAGGTCGCCCAACGAGCCGTGCCAGTAGCCGTAGTACGAGAGGCCGATCACGTCGAACGGAACTCCACGCGACGTGATGTTGTCGAACCACCAGCGATACAAGCCGTTGTCACCGCCGTTGGCGAGGTGGATGACGACTTTGGTCTTGGGGGAGCAAGCCTTGACCGCCTTGTATCCAGCGGTGAGGAAGCGCGCGAGGTTGTCCCAGTTCGGCGGATCCCAGGTGTGCCCGTCGGGCCAAAGCATGCCCGAGTTCAGCTCGTTGCCGACTTGCATCAAGTCCGGCCCCTTGCCGTGGACGGTCATGGCGCGACACGCCTCGAGGGTGTGATCGTACACGGCCATTTCCAGCTCGGGTACGGTGTAGCTGGCCCACGCCGCCGGCTTGGTTTGGTGACCAGGGTCGGCCCAGGTGTCGGAGTAGTGCAAATCACCGAACACGGACAGGCCGGCGTCGCGCGCGCGACGCGCCATCTCGTGCGCTTCGTGCAGATCGTGATAGCCGTCGGCGGGGTCGACCCAGACGCGCAGCCTCACGTGGGAAGCGCCGTGTCGCTCGAGAATCTCCAGCGCGGAGTCGTCCTTCGAGCAGCGGCGGCCGTTGCGCTCGTCGTCGTAGTATCGGCCGCCGAAATCCTCCGATTTGGCCAAGCTGGACACGTCGGCGCCCAGCACCTGCAGCTCGACCTTGCCGGGTACCAGCTGAATGTCGTCGAAGTTGGTCCATTCACCGCCGGGCGCGTCGGTGTGCAGCGTAATGGTGCACGATCGATCGCTGGCATTGACCGAAACTGCCACCTCGAGCCATTGGTCCGCCCACGCCACCGGCAGATAAACCCGCTCGCTGCGACGGCCGCACGCCAGCTCCAGGTAGCTGTTGTTGGGACCGGGGCTGCGCTTGACGAAGCCGCGCAGGGTGTACCAACCCGGTCGCAACTTGGTCAGCGTTTGCTGGGTGTCGACCGAGAAAGCATCCGAGCTCCAGTGCGAGAGCTTGAACCCACCGTTGTGCCCGCCCCATTCACTGAAATCCGCGTTGACGGAGCCCTTGCTCACCCAGCCGCTCGGCGCTGCGACCCCCGTTCCGTCTTGCTCGAACGACGGATTGACGAGGGCGGGAGGAGCGGGCGCGGCCTGCGCCTGCGCCTGGCCCAGTAGGACCGCCGTGCACGCCAGAACCGATGAGCCAAGTGCTTTCGCTTTCGACATACCCTGCTCCTTTGTTTGCCCCCGACGCTCGACCGTGATCGCCGCGCGCTCACACTGCCGAGAAAGAATCACCGTAACACGACATCTGACGCTCGCTCAAGGCCAGTCATCACTCCGTAGAGTGATTGTCGGCGCGCTTGGAGCCTGGAGTGTTACTTGCGCTCACGTGCGGGGAGGAGCTGCTACACGCGTTCTTTACAGTCCGAGTTGAGGACGTAGCTTATCGAACTCGGCGAAATCGGCCGAGATGGCCGAGGCGGTGTTGCCGTTGAATTCGAACAGCGCGGCGCCCCAGTCTCCCGCGCGCGTTGGCTCCCAAAAGAACGTGCCCAAGCCGCGCTGATCGGGCAGCTGCTTCACGATCAGGTTGGCCTGCGTGCGTTCGGGGTTGTACTCGGCGATCGCGAACTTCAACGTCGGATAGCGCACGACCAAGTCGTCGAGCGTGGCTTTCCAAACCGTCGGCTGCCCCTGGAACGCGACGTAGCAAGACAAGCCGAGCACGTCGAAGCTCACTCCGCGCGACTGCGCGTTGTCCACCCACCAACGCACTCCCGCCAAGTCGTCGGTGTTCTCGATGTGGAGCATGACCTTGATGGTCGGGTCCACGTCGCGCACGGCCTGAATGCCCGCCTTCAACAGGGTGGCTAGGTCGTCCCACTTGCTCGTGCTGCCGCCGAAGGGCGCCGGGTCGGGGTTGTTCCCCCAACAGTCGGTGCTCGCGCCGGGGATGTCCTTCAGGAGCCCGGCCGTGATTTCGTTACCGATCTGAATCATGTCGGGGCGCGCCCCCGCCGCGATGGCCTTGCTCACGATGTCGGTCGTGTACGCTTTCATGAGCGCCGCCAGATCGTTGATGGTGGGGGCGCTGCGCCAAATTTGCGGAATGATCTGATTGCCGGGGTCCGCCCACGTGTCGCTGTAGTGAAGGTCCAGCAAGAAGCCCATGCCGGCTTGTTTTGCCTTCTTGCCAGCCGCAATCACGTGATCGCGATCGCCGAACGCTTCGGCCAACCCTTGGCAACCGTTGGCCGAGGACGAATACCCGTAGGGAGCGTTCGGATCGACGAAAGTCTTCAGCCGGATGTAGTTGAACCCGTGGTTCTTCAGCACGTCCAACAGCGGCTTGGTGGTGCCGTCGACGTCCCGATAGGTGAGAGAGCTCTCGGTGGCGCTCGAGATGTCGGCGCCGAGCATGAACGCCGCCGTCGACGAGCCGCCCGAGGGCTGCCCCGACGTGCCGGCGCTGCCTGCCTGCGCGCTCACACCGCCGCTGCCCGCGCTACCCGCCGTCGTCGAGGCTCCCCCGCTGCCCGTCGTGCCTGCGGCGCCGCCGCTCGGCATCGCGCCATCGCCCGCTTTGCTCGCGGAGCCTGCCGACGATGCGCCCCCGCTCGCCGACGCTCCTCCGGTCGCGGTGCTGCCCGCGGTACCGACCGGCGCCATCGACTGCGTTTTTCCACCGCTACCGCAGCCCACCAAGCTTGCCGCCACCAGCAGCTGCGACACCACCAGCAGCCGACGCTCGTTGATACGCATGCCCCGCGAGTCTAGCGCAGCCGCTGGCGTGCAAACGGAATCCGGTGTGCCAGGTGAGGCAAGGGTGAGAAGCAAGCGACCTAACGAACCGGACGATCGCCGCGAATGAGGGGCTATCTGCGCTGGTGGGCGAAAGCTCGGCTGGCTACTCCCAGCGGCAACCCGACTCGAGCGCGCACGTGAACTCGGTGAGATTCGAGCAAAGAGGAGCAACGCCCGTGCAGTCGGAGTGCCAGCTGCAGCCGGGCTGGTCGGTGCAGCTGAACGAACCCGAAAAGGACGAGCACGACCACGCCGAGCCGATGCAGCTCTGGCTGGACGAAGCCCAGAGACAGCCTTGGATGGCGGTGCAGGTGTAGACGCCGATTTGCCCGTAACAGGACTCCGAAAAGCCCGAGCAGCCTTCGTCGAGCGTGCAGCCGTTGCCCAGCTCGCAAGTCACGCTGTCGCGTAGCGAGCAGGGGGTGGTCACGCCGACGCAGTGCTTTTCGACGACCCCGCTGCCGCCGAGGTTGCCGTTGCCGCCGGGCGTGGCCCCGGCGTGCCCGCTGCCACCGGCGCCGCTGGGCTTGCCGCCGGTGCCGCTGCTGGTGCTGCCACCGCCGCCAGGCGCCGCCAACGTCTCGAACGGACACGAAAAATCGAAGGTGACGCTGGCCGAGCCCGACCCGCTGCCGCTGTCGCCGCCTTGGGCGGTGGCGTCGAGCGACGACGAGGTGGCGCCCAGCCGCCGGCAAGCGGCTATGCCGACGATGCCGTTGCGATCGAAGTTGGTGAACCCGACGCTACACAAACTGATCGGGTCTTCGCTGCCGTCGAGCTGGTACTCGTAGTAGCTGGCGCCCTTGCCTTCGCCGAGCCGGACCCGGACTGCGTTTTCGTCGGCGTCGTCGGGCGTGATCTCGAACGTTCCCGGACCCAGGCTCGGCACCGCCAGCTGCGCCGCGAGCTGCAGCGTTGACGAGCTACCTTGGGCGGCTTCGATGCTGACGACATAGCCGTCCGAGCTCGACGACACCTCGCAGCGCACCAGGTCGGCATCGGACTGGCCGGGGTGGGCCAAACCTCGATATTCACGCTCGAAATACGCGACCTTGCCGCTCTCGCCGACCACCAGCACGCGCCCGACGCCCTGCTCTAGGACCGCGACGCTGGCGGCTCCGCCGCCGGCGCTGGGTCGTGAGGTTTCGGGACTCCCGCTGTCGTCGCCGTTGTTGCAGCCCCCGAGCCACGACAACAGCAGAAACCCGACACACCCCGCGCAACGCCCGAACCTGGCCATGAGCGGCCAGCGTTATCAGCTCGTGCGCTTTCGGACAAGGCTATTACGCCTTCAGGGCTCGTCAGGACTCACCCGTGTGGTGTACAAGCTCTCACCAGTTTGGTCATTGGCTTGGGGTTACGAATGCGACGAATTTTAGCGGTGGTGGTCGGGCTTACGCTGGCGGTGCTGGCGGCGTGCAGCAGCAACGGTCCTTCGCCCAGCAACGGCACGTCCGTTTGCCGGGCGGACGAAGATTGCCAAAGCGGCGTGTGCGACCCGTTTCGGGGTTGTGTCGACTGTCGGGCTTCGTCGCAGTGCGACGAAGGGCAAGAGTGCCTGGGCGGCACCTGCCGCGTCATCCAACCCTGCACCAGCGACCAAGCGTGCGCGGACGGCCAGCACTGCGACCTGGGCGCGCAGGTCTGCGTTGATTGCCTGAAACAATCTGACTGCGCGGTTGGCTCGACCTGCGTGAGCGGCGCCTGTCAGCCTGCCAGTAGCTGTAGCGACGCCAAAGGCTGCCGGGCCGGCACCGTCTGCGACCTCGCCCACGGCACCTGCGTGGAGTGCTTGGGGCAGGGCGACTGCGCCGCCGGCGAATCCTGTGTCGACCAAAGCTGTCGGCAGACGTGCACCAACGACGCTGGCTGCGGCGCCGGTCTGCGCTGCGATCCAGCGCTCAACCTGTGCCTGGAGTGCGTGACCTCCAGCGATTGCGCCGAAAGCCGGCACTGTGTTGCGGGTCGTTGTGCGCTCGACGTTTGCGTGGCCGGCGCCGGGACGTGCGAGCCCGCCGGGCAGGCCATTCAGGTGTGCAACGCCAGCGGTGAGCGCGTCGTGCCGTTGTATTGCGGCAAAGGGGCGGCCTGCGAGGGCGAGCCGGGCCATGCCGCGTGTAGCGACTGGATCTGCACGCCGGGCATGAGCCGCTGCAACGCCGCCGGCGCGCTCGAAACCTGCGCCAAAGACGGCTTGTCCGTCACCACCGAAGATTGCGCCGCCGCCGATCAAGCTTGCGTCGGCACGCAGTGCGTCGACATCGTCTGCGAGCCAGGGACGGCCCGCTGCGATGACAAGACCAATATTCTTTATTCCTGCTCGGCCAACGGCACGAGCGAGAGCCTGACCGCGTGCTCGTTCGGCCAGTTCTGCGACGCCGACGCCAAGTCCTGCAAATTGCAGGTTTGCGTGCCCAAGGCTCCTGCCTGCGTCGACAACGTCCCCAGCGTCTGCAACGACCTTGGCTCCGGCTACGACCCGGGCAAGGCGTGCAAAGCCAACGAGGTCTGCGATTCGGGCGGCTGCCTGCCGCTGGTGTGCGATCCGTCCGACCAGTATTGCGGTGACGACGGCAACGCCTATTACTGCAACGGCAACGGCACGGCCACGACCCGAATCGCCCTGTGCGAGCACCCCGACGAGGGCGCGGCCGGTCAGGGCGGCTACGACTACTTCCAGCACTGCGAGAAGCACGGCAGTAGCGCGGGCTGCTACAGCGACCCTTGCGCCAAGGGTCAAACCTACTGCGACCTGAACCAGCTCAAGACCTGCAACGCGCAGGGCACGGGCCCCGTCGGCGCTGGACAAGACTGCGGAGCCAACGCGGTGTGCCAAGGCTACGCCCCGGCAAGCTGCGTTCCCAAAATTTGCGAGCCGTTCACGCGCTTCTGCGACGCCTCCGGCAACTCCGTGTACTGCAACTCGGACGGCACCGCGGCTACCGTTTATCAGTACTGCGGTGACGGTCTGTATTGCGACGCCCTCGACGGCTATTGCAAGTACGAGGCGTGCACGCCCGGCGCGCCCGGTTGCAACGGCACCGTCGCCACCACCTGCAACGCCGACGGCTCGGCCTGGCAAGCCGGCGGTACCGACTGCTCCCTCACCAGCAAGATCTGCGACGCCGGCAGCTGCAAGGCCAAGATCTGCGAGCCCAACCAGTACTTCTGCAACTCCGGCAACCCCAACGTCTGTAACGCGCTCGGCACCGCCGGCACCGTCACCGACACTTGCGCCGCCGACGCTTATTGCAGCCCCGGCTACTGGTACTGCCTGGCCGACGTGTGTACCGCCGGTCAACCCGTCTGCGCGGACATCACGCACGTGGCGACCTGCAAGGCGGACGGCTCCGGGCCCAACGGCGCCGGCACCGCGTGCGCGGCCAACAAGGTGTGCGACGCCGGCCAGTGCAAAGCCCAGGTCTGCACCCCCTACAGTACCTTCTGCCAGGGTGGGCACGTGCAGGCCTGCGACGGCCTTGGCCTGAGCTTCAGCCAGCTCAGCTACTGCTTCGCCGACCAGTTTTGCCGGGCCGACAGCGCTACGGAGGCGAGCTGCCAGCCCAAGGTCTGCACCACTGGCAGCAAGGGCTGCGACGGCGAGAGCTACGGCACCTGCGACGCCCTCGGCTCCGGCTACATCGATTCGGCCATCAGCTGCGCCGCCTCGAACAAGCTCTGCTCACTCAGCGGCTGCGCCGCCTCGGCCGTCGACACGCTGGGCGATCAGTCGACCTACGGCTACGCCTACGGCGGCTACCTGCACGGCGACATCTTGTACGCGCGCACCACGCGCAAGCTGACCCAAATCGAGTTCAACTCGTTTTCGGACCTGACCGGCGTGTCTCTACATTGGGCGGTGTACGCGAGCGCGGTCGAGGGCGGCCCCTACGCGCCCGTCTTTGACACCATCACCACGGGCACCGCCGCCGGCTTCCAGAGCAGCGGCCCCATCTCCACGGCGCTAACGGCTGGGAAATACTACATTGTCGGCTTCCAGGCCGGCTCGGCCCTCTACATGTACCGCAACGATGCCCTGACCGCTCCGCTGAGCTTCGCGGACCCCCGCGGCATCATGCTGGAGTACGCGAACCCCGGCGTACTGCCCCTCACGTTCAGCGAGGTAACGCTGCCCGGCACCTGGAATATGCGCCTCACGACCGTCCTTCCATGACCGTGGCACTGTTCTCCTGACCAGCCCATGGAAAGAATCGTGCCGAAAGCGACGCCAAACCCTTGCCTAGCGAGGGGGCCTTTGCTACGAAGCGCGTCCCCTTAGCTGGCCCACCTCGATGGTGGGCTTCGCCAGCCCCCTCGGGGCGGCGCGCGGCGGGTCGGTCCTCACGGAACGACCTTAGAGTCGCGGCCCCCGGTGGAGGTTGTCGGAGCGCCGATGATCGACGCTCCGGGGGTCGACAAGTCTCACGGAGAAACTGTCGCCATGATTAGCAACGCCAAAGCCAATTATCAGAGGATCAGTCCGCGCAAAGCGCGCATGATCGTTGACCTGATCCGGGGACGGGACGCAAGCGAGGCTCTGCAAATCCTCGACTTCACCTACAAGGCCGGTGCGCCTTTCGTGAAGAAGCTGCTGGCGAGCGCGCTCGCCAACGCGCAGCAGAAGAATCCCAGCATCGACGTCGACACGCTCTACGTGAGCCGTGCGTCGGCCGACAAGGGACCGAACTCGCACCTCCGCCGCTGGCGGCCGCGCGCTCAAGGTCGCGCGACCCAAATCCAGAAGGGCGTGACGCACATCAACATCGAGCTGGACCAGCGCTAGGCGCGCTGACAGCTGCAGCCAAGAAGTAACCCATGGGACAAAAAACACATCCTTATGGCTTCCGTCTAGGTGTCATCAAGACCTGGACCAGCAAGTGGTACGAGGACAAGCAGTACCAAACCTGGCTGCACCAAGACATCCGCATCAAGCGGGCCGTCAAGGAGTACCTCTACAACGCCAACGTCGCCTCCGTAGAGGTCGAGCGCGCCGCCAACAAAGCCAAGATCATCGTGTACACGGCTCGTCCGGGTATGGTGATCGGCAAGGGCGGCAAGGGCATCGAGATCCTCAAGGTGGGCAACCTGGCCACCGCCGCCAAGGGTGAGACCAAGTTCGCCGGCGTGCAGTCGTTCACCGACAACGAGGTGTTCATCGACGTCCAAGAGGTGCGCAAGGCGGAGACCAACGCGCAGCTCGTGGCCGAGAACATCGCGACCCAGCTCGAGCGTCGCATCGCCTTCCGCCGCGCCATGAAAAAGGCGCTGCAGACGGCGATGAAGTTCGGCGCCAAGGGCATGCGCGTTCGCTGCGCCGGTCGCTTGGGCGGCTCCGAAATCGCTCGCGTCGAGACGTACCGCGAAGGCCGCGTCCCGCTGCACACGTTGCGCGCCGACGTCGACTTCGGCCAGGCCGAAGCCCGTACGACCTACGGCACCATCGGTATCAAGGTCTGGATTTTCAAAGGTGAAGTCTTGCAGCGCAAGGCCCGCCGGATCCCCGAGTGATGCGTCATGCTTCAACCTAAGCGCACCAAGTTTCGTAAGCAGCAGAAGGGCAAGAACCGCGGCGTAGCCTGGAAGGGCTCCGACGTGTCGTTCGGCGACTTCGCGCTGCAAGCGGTCGATCACTGCCTGGTCACCTCGCGTCAAATCGAGGCTGGTCGTATGGCCATTCAGCGTCACGTGAAGCGCGCCGGCAAGCTCTGGATCCGCGTGTTCCCGGACAAGCCCATCACCAAGAAGCCGCTCGAAGTCCGCATGGGCTCCGGCAAAGGCGGCGTCGAAGGCTGGGTCGCGGTGGTCAAGCCCGGCAAGGTTCTGTTCGAGATCGCCGGCGTTCCGGAAGCGGATGCGCGCCAGGCGTTCAAGCTCGCGGCCAGCAAGTTGCCGCTCGACACCAAGTTCCTGGTTCGGAGTGCACTGTGATGAAAGCCAAGGACCTGCGTGAGCGGTCGACCGAGGATCTCGCCGAGCTGAAGGCGACGATGTCCAAGGATCTGTTCTCTCACAAGATGAAGAACTTCACGGGTCAGCTCGACGACACGAGCTTGATCAACAAGACCCGCAAGGACATCGCGCGCATCGAGCTCCTGCTCAGCGAGCGTGCCGCCAAAGGAGCCAAGTCGTGAGCGAGACGGAAGCCAACAAGGGTTCGCCCGTCTATCGCCGCAAGCTCATCGGTCGCGTCTCCAGCGACAAGATGAACAAGACGGTGGTGGTCGAGGTCGTGCGCTTCAAGCGCGACACCATGTACAAGAAGTACGTGCGCGTGAAGAAGAAGTACAAGGCTCACGACGAGACCAACCAGTACAAGACTGGCGATCGCGTCGAAATTCAGGAGCACCGTCCGTTGTCCGCTGAGAAGCGCTTCATCGTGACTCGTCTGATCAACCGCCCTGCCTCGGAGCTCGGCCTCAAATGATCCAGACCCTATCCTTCCTCGACGTGGCCGATAACTCGGGCGCCAAGCGCGTCCAGTGCATCAAGGTGCTCGGCGGCTCGCGCCGTCGCTACGCGCACCTCGGTGACATCATCGTCGTCGCCATCAAAGAGGCCCTGCCGGGCAGCAAGGTGAAGAAGGGCGATACGGCCAAGGCCGTCGTCGTTCGCACCGCCCGTGAGTGCCGCCGCGCCGACGGCAGCTACATCAAGTTCGACGACAACAGCGCCGTCTTGATCAACGCCCAGTCGGAGCCGGTCGGCACGCGCATCTTTGGACCGGTCGCTCGCGAGCTCCGCTCCAAGAAGTTCATGAAGATCATCTCGCTGGCGCCGGAGGTGCTGTGATGAACCGCCTCGTAGTCGGCACGGAAGTCATCGTCGTCCGCGGCAACGACAAGGGCAAGCGCGGCAAGGTCGCGAAATTGCTCTTGGACAAGGGTCGCGTCGTCGTCGAAGGCGTCAACACCGTGAAGCGTCACCTCAAGGCCACCCCGCAACGCGGCGGCGGCATCTTGCAGGTCGAAGCCCCTCTGCCCATCTCGCACGTCATGCCGGTCGATCCCGAATCCGGCAAGCCGACCCGCGTTCGCGCCAAGGTCGAAGGCGACAAGAAGCAGCGCATCGCCAAGAGCGGCGCGGTGCTGGCCGTCGCGAAGGAGAGCTGAGCCATGTCCGAAACCGACGTCAATCCGCGGCTCCGCGAGAAGTACACGAAGGAAGTTGTCCCGGCGCTGATGAAGCGCTTTGGCTACACCAACGTGATGCAGGTCCCGCGCCTGAAGAGCATCGTCCTCAACATGGGTCTCGGCGAAGCCGTCGGGAACCCCAAGCTGGTCGACGCTGCCGTCGGCGAGCTGACGCAGATCACCGGTCAGAAGCCGGTCGTCACGAAAGCCAAGAAGTCGATCGCGACTTTCAAGCTGCGTGAAGGGATGCCGATCGGCGCCAAGGTCACGCTGCGCCGCGAGCGCATGTGGGAGTTCATGGACCGCCTGGTCACCCTGAGCTTGCCGCGTGTTCGCGACTTCCGCGGAACCAGCCCCAAGGCATTCGACGGCGCGGGCAACTACACGCTCGGCCTCAAAGAACAAATCGTTTTCCCCGAGATCGACTTCGACAAGGTCGAGAAGATCAAGGGCATGAACATCACCTTCGTCACAACCGCCGACACCGACGAGGAAGCCAAAGAGCTCCTCGCCAACCTCGGCATGCCGTTCAGGAGCTAACGATGGCACGCGCTTCCCAGTGGGCCAAAGTCAACCGTCCCGCGAAGTTTTCGACTCGCATCGTGAATCGCTGCAAGGTTTGCGGCCGTTCACGCGCGGTCTACCGCGACTTCGGGCTGTGCCGTATGTGCTTCCGCCTCCTCTCCCTCAAGGGCGAGATTCCGGGCGTTACCAAGTCGAGCTGGTGATCTCATGATGACCGATCCGATTGCCGATCTGCTGGGGCGTATTCGTAACGCCGCCATGGCACGCCACGAGCTGACCCGGCTTCCCGCCAGCAAGCTCAAGAAGAGCGTGGCCGAGCTCCTGAAGGCCGAAGGCTACGTTGCCGACGTCCGTCAAGAGGAGTGGGGCCCGAAGAAGCATCAAACGCTGACCATCGTGCTCAAGTACTCGACCACGGGTAGCAACGAGCGCACGAGCGCCTTCCAAGGCATTCGTCGCGTGTCGCGCCCCGGCCGTCGCGTGTACGTGGGTCACGACCAGATTCCGCGCGTGCTGTCCGGTCTCGGGATCTCGATCCTGAGCACGTCGCACGGGCTGATGACCGACAAAGAAGCGCGTCGCCAGAAGGTGGGCGGCGAGCTCCTGTGTGAGGTTTGGTGATGGCTAACGCAGCAGCAGCTACCGCTACCCCCGAAGTTCGTCTGTCGCGCGTCGGCAAGCGCGCGGTCGTCATCCCCAAGGGTGTGACCGTGAACGTGTCCGACGTGAAGCTCGACGTGCAGGGCCCCAAGGGCAAGATGTCCGTGCCGATCCCCGGCCAAGTGGTCGCGAAGAAGGATGGCGACGCCATCAGCTTCACGAGCTCGGCTCCGGGTCGTGACGGCGCCCGCCTTCAAGGCCTGGCCCGCGCGCTGTTCGCCAGCGCCGTCAAGGGCTCGGCCGAAGGCTACGAAAAAGTGCTCGAGCTCGTCGGCACCGGCTATCGCGCCGAGGTCAAGGGCAAGGTCATCACGCTGGCGCTCGGCTTCTCCCACCCCACCAACGTGGAAGTGCCGGCGTCCGTCACGGCCGTGGTTCCGGCCGACTCCAAGGGCACGCAGCTCGTGCTCACCTCCGCTGACAAGGCGCTGCTCGGGCAGCTCGCCGCCAGCATCCGCGATCTTCGTCCGCCAGAACCGTACGGCGGCAAAGGCATCCGCTACCGCGGCGAGAACATCCGTCGCAAGGCCGGCAAGGCCGCCAAGGGCAAGGGTAAGTAACCATGGCCAAGCTCACGGGTCGGGAGCGCCGCAAGCTCCGCATTCGCAGCAAGATCAGTGGCACGAACGAGCGTCCGCGCTTGAGCGTGTTTCGCACCGGTCGTCACATCTACGCGCAGGTCGTCGTCGACGAAGACGGCAAGACCCTGGCCGCAGCTTCGACGCTCTCGGGCGATCTGAAGAACACGCTGGGCGAAGACAACAAGACCGATTCGGCGAAGAAGGTCGGCGCGTTGATCGCGAAGATCTGCCTCGAAAAGAAGATCGAACAGGTCGTTTTCGATCGCAACGGCTACCTGTACCACGGCCGCATCAAGGCTCTGGCCGACGCGGCGCGCGAAGCCGGTCTCAAGTTCTGAGGACACCATGGCCATCGAAAATATCGACGAAGAAAAGCTCAAAGAGCGCGTCATCCACATCAACCGCGTGGCGAAGGTCGTGAAGGGCGGTCGCCGCTTCAGCTTCAGCGCGCTGGTGGTGGTGGGCGACGAGTCCGGCCATGTCGGTGTCGGTCTCGGCAAAGCGAACGAAGTGCCCGAGGCGATTCGCAAGGGCAACGACCAAGCTCGCAAGAACATGTTCAAGGTGCCGATGATCGGCTCCACGGTTCCGCACGACGTGATCGGTCACTTCGGTGCCGGCCGCGTGCTGCTCCGCCCGGCTTCGCCCGGTACGGGCGTCATCGCCGGCGGCGCCGTGCGCGCCGTCGTCGAGTCGGCCGGCATTCACGACATCTTGAGCAAGTGCCTCGGCACCACCAACAAGCACAACGTCGTCAACGCCACCATCGCCGCCTTGCAGATGCTGCGCGCGCCCGAGAAGGTCGCCGCCGCTCGCGAGAAGCAGACTGACGAAATCACGGTCGACTACCAGGTCGCGGCCGTCGCCAGCCACGCTGGTGAGGCCTCGTCCATCGTCTCGTCTGGCAAGGTTGCCAGCACCGGCGGAGCTTCCTGATGGCAAAGCTGCTCGTTACCCAGACTGTCAGCGTGATCGCGCGTCCTCACACGACCCGCGCCGTCATGAAGGGCCTCGGCCTGCGCGGCCCGGGCTCGAGCGTGACCGTGGACAACACTCCGTCGTTCCGCGGCATGATCAAGAAAGTGCTCCACCTCGTTAAGGTGGAGGAGAAGAAGTCATGAGCACGATTCTCGCGCACCTCACCCCGTCGCCCGGTTCGGTCAAGGTCGCCAAGCGTCTCGGCCGCGGTGTCGGCTCGGGTCTCGGCAAGACCTGCGGCAAGGGCACCAAGGGCCAGAAGAAGCGCCACGGCGGCAACTTCGGCAAGCTGCACTTCCAAGGCGGCCAGACGCCGATTCAGCGTCGTTTGCCCAAGCGCGGCTTCAACGTGCCGTTCCCGGTCTTCACGGTTGCTTTGAATCTCGCGGATCTCGAGCGTTTCGACGCCGGCACCGTGGTCAACGAAACCGCGCTCCGCGCGGCTCGTTTGGTCCAGGGCCGCGGCGCCCGCATCAAGATCCTCGGCGACGGCGAGCTCACGAAGAAGCTCACCGTCGAGGCCCACGCCTTCAGCGCGTCGGCCAGCGAGAAGATCGAAAAGGCCGGCGGCAAGGCCGTCGTCATCGACAACACGGTAGCGCCGAAGACTCCGTCCGCGAGCTAAGCTGAGCCTATGGCTGCTCTCGCTGGCTTCTCGAACATTGGCAAGGTGCCGGAGCTTCGGCGACGGATCATCTTCACGCTGATCGTCGTCGCCATCTATCGCGTGGGCGTGTTCGTCACGACCCCCGGGGTCGATCGCGTGGTGATGCACCAGGTCGTCAAAGGCCAGGGCGGCATCCTCGGCCTGCTCAACTTGTTCTCGGGCGGCGCGCTCGCCAACCTGTCCATCTTCGCGCTCGGCATCATGCCGTACGTGTCAGCCAGCATCATCATGCAGCTGATGGGCCTGGTGAGTAAGCAGGTCGAAGAGCTCAAGAAAGAGGGCGAGGCCGGCCGTCGCAAGCTCGAGCAGTGGACGCGCTACGGCGCCGTCGCGCTCTCCTGCTTCCAGTCGTTCGGCGTCGCCATGATGCTGGAAGGCATGAACAACTCGGACATCGGCGGCGGTCGCAATGGCGACGTCGTGACGGCGCCGGGTTGGGGCTTCCGGCTGTTGACGATCATCACGCTCACCACCGGCGCATCGCTCTTGATGTGGCTGGGTGAGCAGGCGACGGACCGTGGCATCGGCAACGGCACGTCGATGATCATCTTCGCCAGCATCGTCAGCGGCATTCCGGGCGGCATCGCCAACTACTGGCAAAGCACCGGCGGCGACATCCAGCCCCTGACCATCGCCATCTTGCTGGGCGTGCTCCTGCTCAGCATCGCAGTGGTCGTGTTCTTCGAGCGCGCGCAGCGGCAAATTCCCATCCAGTACTCACGACGCCAAGTCGGCAGACGTGTGTACGGCGGGCAGACCGCGCACCTGCCGTTGAAGGTGAACATGGCGAGCATGATCCCGCCGATCTTCGCCTCCAGCTTGCTGATGTTTCCGGCCACCTTGGCCAACATGAACATCCCCGGCATGCAGGTGTTCAGCTCGCTGCTCAACCGCGGCGACTGGCTGTTCCACGTCCTGTTCGCGACCCTCATCATCTTCTTCGCCTTCTTCTACACGGCGGTGACGTTCCAACCGGTGGACGTGGCCGACAACCTGAAGAAGCAGCAGGCGAACATCCCGGGTATTCGTCCCGGTCGCCAAACCGCCGAGTACATCGATCGCGTGCTCACGCGGCTCACCACCGGCGGCGCCATCTACATCGCGGTCATCTGCACCGTGCCGTCGCTGGTGGCGCAGTCCTTCCGCATCCCGTTCCAGTTCGGTGGCACGAGCTTGATCATCGTCGTGGGCGTCGCGCTCGAGACGGTGAATCAGATCGAAGCCCACCTCATCACGCGCAGCTACGAAGGGCTCACCGGCCCCCGCATGACTCGCCTCTCTGGTCGGAGGCCGGCGTGAGGTTGATTCTTCTCGGAGCTCCCGCGAGCGGTAAAGGCACGCAAGCTGCGGTCCTGACCGAGAAGTTCGGCGTGCCGAAGATCTCGACCGGCGACATGCTGCGCGCGGCGCTCAAAGCCGGCACCCCGCTCGGCAAGGAAGCCGAAAAGTTCATGAGCGCGGGCGGCTTGGTGCCGGACTCGGTCGTCATCGGCCTGGTCGAAGAACGCCTGAAGGAGCCCGACGCCAAAGCCGGTTTCATTCTGGACGGATTCCCCCGCACCGTCGCTCAAGCCGAAGCGCTGGACGCGCTGCTCAAACGTTTAGGTAGTGGTTTAGATTTCATCGTCCAAATCGACGTTCCCCGGGATCTTTTGATGGAGCGCGCCACGCTCCGCCGGACGGACAAACGGACTGGACAAATCTATCACCTCAAGTACAGTCCGCCGCCCCCGGACGCCGAGCTCGAACACCGGGCCGACGACCAGGAAGCGACCGTCACGAAGCGCCTCGATGCCTACGACGCGCAGACGGCGGCTCTGCTTCCGCACTACGAAAAACTCGGCGTTCTACGCCGCGTCGATGGGGTTGGATCTCCCAAAGAGGTCACGACCCGAATGCTTTCCCAGATTGCCGGCTGAGCCGGAGAGAGACACGGAGGATCGTAACGAAGGAACAGACTGAAGCCGGCATCATCGTAGAGGTTCTACCGAGCGCAATGTTCGGAGTTCGCCTCGACGATGGTCGAAGGGTTCGCGCGGGAGTCGCTCCCGCTCTCCGCCACGCAGTCGTCAGGCTGATCAGCGGGACCCGAGTCAGCGTCAAACTTTCCGAGCTCGATCCAAACCGCGGTCAAATCACCGAAACGATTTGAGGCACGTCATGAAGGTCCGACCCAGCGTCAAGAAAATCTGTGAGAAGTGCAAGATCGTGAAGCGCCGCGGTGTGCTGCGCATCATCTGCGACAACCCGCGTCACAAGCAGCGTCAAGGTTAAGGAATAGAAGATGGCCCGTATCGCTGGTGTAGATCTTCCCCGCCGCAAGGCTATTGCTTACGCGCTCCCGTACATTTACGGGATTGGCCCTTCGACGGCCCGCTCCATTTGCAAGACGGCCAACATCCCCGAGTCGCGCAAGGTCGACGAGCTCACGGAAGCCGACGTCAAGGCCATCCGCGACGCCATCGACGCTTCGATCAAGGTCGAAGGCGACGCTCGCCGCGAAGTGCAGCAGAGCATCAAGCGCTTGATGGACCTCGGTTGCTACCGCGGCCTCCGTCACCGCAGGAACCTTCCGGTGCGCGGTCAGCGTACCCGCACCAACGCTCGCACTCGCAAGGGTCCGCGCAAGAACCTCGGGCGTCGGTCCTGAGGGGAGCACCCAGCTAAATGGCAACAGCAAGCACCGCTACGACCAAGGGCCGCCCCGCCAAGAAGGTCGTCAAAAAGAACATCTACACGGGCATCGTCCACATCCAGTCGACCTTCAACAACACCATCGTGACCATCACCGACGTGAACGGTGCGGTCATCTCTTGGGCCAGCGCGGGTTCGCGCGGCTTCAAGGGCTCGCGCAAGAGCACGCCGTTCGCGGCGCAGCTGGCCGCCGAGGAAGCGTCGCGTCGCGCGCAAGAGCACGGGCTCCGCTCCGTCGCGGTGTTCGTGAAAGGTCCGGGCGCTGGTCGTGAGTCCGCTCTGCGCGCTCTGCAGCAAGCCGGCTTCAAGGTCACGCTGATCCGCGACGTGACGCCGATTCCCCACAACGGTTGCCGGCCCCCCAAGCGCCGCCGCGTGTAATTAGAGGACTATAGAGATGGCTCGTTATATCGGTGCTGTTTGTAAGCTTTGCCGTCGTGAAGGCGGAAAGCTCTATCTCAAGGGTGAGCGTTGCTACACGGAAAAGTGCGCCGTCAGCCGCCGTCCGTACCCGCCCGGCCAGCACGGCCAGGCCCGCATCAAGCTGAGTGAGTACGGTCTCCGTCTGCGCGAGAAGCAAAAGATGCGTCGCATCTACGGCCTGCTCGAGAAGCAGTTCGCCGGCTACTACGTGCAAGCGACCCACCTCAAGGGCCGCACCGGTGAAGAGATGCTGGGGCTCATCGAGCGCCGCCTCGACAACGTCGTCTTGCGCATGGGCTTGGCTTCCAGCCGCGCTCAGGCTCGCCAGCTCGTGCGCCACATGCACGTGAAGGTGAACGGCAAGTACGTCAACATCCCGAGCTTCGTCGTTTCTCCGAACGACAAGATCGAGATCGAGGAAGCAGCTCGCAAGATCCCGTTCATCGCCGCCGCTCTGGCCGCCGCTGGCAACCGTCAGCAGGCCAGCTGGCTGGAAGTCGATAAAGAGAACTTCAGCGGTACGTTCAAAGGCATGCCCGTTAGGGATGAAATGAACGAGCCCAGCGTCCGTGAGCAGTACGTCGTCGAGTACTACTCCCGCTAATAGTTTCTAGTCTGCTGCAGTGCGGGCAGGCCGCGGAGGTGATGAGTGGAGCTGGATCCCTCACACCTCGGGACGGTCGCGCAAACCCTGAACCAAAGAAAGAGAGCATCGCATGGTAACTCAAATGATGAGCCGTAACTGGCGCGACCTGATTCGTCCGAAGGCGATCACGCTCGACCCCGAGTCGAACAACGAGATCTACGGCAAGTTCACCTGCGAACCGCTCGAGCGCGGCTTCGGCATCACGATCGGCAACTCGCTGCGTCGCGTGCTACTTGCTTCGCTTCAGGGTGCGGCCATCACCGCGGTCAAGCTCGAGGGCGCGCTCCACGAGTTCACCACCATTCCGGACGTCGTCGAGGACGTCACGGACATCATCCTCAACCTCAAAGAGGTGGTGTTCAAGGCGGAGAGCCCCAAGACGTACACCGTGCGTCTCGAGAAAGAGGGCCCCGGCCCGGTTCTCGCCGGCGACATCAAGGTCGTCGACGGCCTGACGGTGCTGAACCCCACGCACCAGATCGCGACCCTCGACAAGAAGGGCCCGTTGTCGATGGAGCTCACCGTCAACGTGGGCCGCGGCTACGTCTCGGCCGAGCGCAACAAGTCGCCGACCATGTCGATCGGGACCATCCCCATCGACGCGCTGTTCTCGCCGATCCGCAAGGTGAACTACACCGTGCAGAACGCGCGCGTCGGCCAGGTCACCGATTACGACAAGCTGGTGCTCGAGGTGTGGACCAACGGCGCGGTGCGCCCGGTCGACGCCGTGGCCTTCGCCGCGAAGATCTTGAAGGAGCAGCTCTCCATCTGGATCAACTTCGAGGAGAGCGAAGAAACGAGCTACCACGTCGCCGGCGGCGACGACGAGCCTCTGAACGAGAACCTGTTCCGCTCGGTCGACGAGCTGGAGCTGTCGGTCCGCTCGGCGAACTGCTTGCAGAACGCCAACATCACGCTCATCGGTGAGCTGGTGCAGAAGACCGAGCAAGACATGCTCAAGACCAAGAACTTTGGTCGCAAGTCGCTCAAAGAAATCAAAGAGATCTTGTCCACGATGGGCTTGGGTCTCGGCATGAAATTCGACAACTGGCCCGGGATGCTGGAGCGCTGGAAGGCGCAACAGGCTCAGGGCTGAGAGACTGAAGGAATCGTACGATGAGGCACCGTAACGCCGGGCGGCAGTTCAGCCGCAATACCAGCCACCGCAAGGCGATGTTTCGCGCGCTCACCGCGAACTTGGTGGCCCACGAGCGCATCGAAACCACGGACGCCAAAGCCAAAGAGCTGAAGCGCGTGGCCGAGCGGCTCATCACTCACGCCGTCCGCCTGGGCGACGTGGCCTTCACTCCCCAAGACAAGCTCAGCGACGCCGACAAGGCGAAGCGCCACTCGGCACAGCTTCACATGTCTCGCTTTCTCCGCCGCTTCGCGGTGGTGAAGCAGTCCGGTGAAGACGTGAAGATCGATCTGGTCGAGAAGGTGTTCGTCGACCTGGCGCGCCGCTTCAAGGGCCGTCCCGGCGGTTACACCCGCATCATCAAGCTCGGTCACCGTCGCGGCGACAACGCCCCGATGGCCCTGGTCGAGTTCGTGGTGGAAGCGGGCGAGCCGCACAAGCCCGGCGTCAAGAAGGCGAAAGCCGAAGGCGCCGAGAAGCCGGCCAAGAAGGCCGCCAAAAAGAGCGAAGGCTCCGAGAAGAAGCCGGCCAAGAAGGCCGCCAAAGCCGCCGCGGGCTGAGCCCAGCCTCACGGCGCGAAAAAAGCGCAGTCGGATCACTCCGGCTGCGCTTTTTGCATTGGGGTTCGCCCGCTACTCACCCCGCGCGACGAGGCGCGCGGGGCAAGGCGCGGCGGAGGCTGAGACCTACTCCGCCTGGCAGACGAAGAACTCGAAGCTTTCGCACACGCAGCCGGGCTCGCCGCCTTTGCATTCGCAGTCTTGGCCGCAGCTGCACTTGATGCCGGCGTAGATGGGGGTGCAGTCGCTGCGATGGGTGCAGGCGGCTTCGGTCTTCAGCTCGCCGCAGGTCTCTTCGTCGCTCGCCACGCACTGCTGTTGCTCGAGATCGCAGTTGAAGCCGGGGCTGCAGTCGCTCTCCTCGTCGCACGGCTGGGGCGTCACCGTGGAGCTACTGCCGCCGACGCTGCTGCTCGCTCCGCCCGAGGCCGTGCCGCCGGTGGTCGCGCTGCCGGCGGAGGCACCGCTACCGGTGTCACCGGCGTCGCTCGAAGCCTTGCCGCTGGTCGAGCTCGAGCCGGCTCGGCCGTGGCCAGTGCTTCCTCCGACGTCGTCACCGTAGTCGAAAGAGTCGCCCATGCAGTCGTCGTAGTGCTCGACGTTGCAAGCCACGAGACCGAGCACACACACGACGAACCCGCCAATAGCCTTGTTCATGCTGATTCCTCCCGCGCCGAGCGCGACTGCTAAGCAAAGGGACGCGTCGCCCCATTGCCGCACGAGCGGAGGAGTCAGCGCGCCCCGGTTTTTGGTGTTGTAGGTGGGGGTGCCCGGAGGGTGTCGAAGTGTTCAAAGGTCCGGGCGAAAGCGCAGAATTTGCGCAAATGTCGGGATTTCTAATCTCCCGGATGGCCTGGCCGTTCAGAATGGCATGGCCACTGACGCAGCCCGGGCCGCCCGCCCGCCCGCTCTTCCCGCCGAGCAAAGGCAGCTGGCCGATGCCGTTCGGGAGCAGCTGTGGTTTGGCGACGACGACCCCGTACGATCCGCACTCGATGCCTCACGCTCGATGGCTGCCGCCCTGGCACGGGCGACGGGGCTCAAGCCGTTCCCCGCCGTCGCCCAACGCGCGATGGGGTTGCTGAGCAATCCGGACACGCCGCTGCGCGTCATTCGTGAAGCGCTGGAGAAGGATCCGGCCATCACCGCTGGCCTGCTGCGCGTCGCCAACTCCGCGGCTTATCGCTCGCGCCAGACTATCAGCTCCGTGGAAGAGGCCGTGCAACGCCTGGGGTCGCGCCACGTGCTCGAGATTGTCACCAGCGTCGCGGCCATGGGCATGTTCAAAGACGCCAAGGGCGTGGGGCTGCAGGTCCGCGATCACTGCGCGCGCGTGGGCGCCATGACGCGCGTGCTCGCTTCCGAATGGCACCAGAAGAGCGCGGAGAGCCCGTTCTTGTGCGGCCTGCTCCACGATCTCGGCAAGCTGCTGCTCTTGCAAGTCAGCGGCATCGACTACCAGAAGCTGGACCCTCGCGTGCTCACGCAGGCGGACGAAGCGTTCGTGCACGAGCGCGCGCTGTTGGGCTACGACCACGCCGTCTTGGGCGGTCACGTGCTCGACGCCTGGAAGCTGCCGAGCAGCGTGGCGGAGGTCGTCGCCTGGCACCACCAGCCGGGACGCGCCTACGAGACGGGCGGCGAGCTGGGGCTAGGCGTCGCGCTCGTGCGCATCGCCAATCGCATCGACTATCAGCTGCGCGTGAACCCGGAGCTGGACGAAGCCTTCGTGGCGGAGCTGGCTCAGGACGGCGCGGTTCAATACACCGGCTACCAACCGCAGATTCTCAAGGCGATGTGGCCGAAGCTGCGCGATGGGGCGCAGCAGATGCTCAGCGCGATTGGGGGCTAGAGTCTCCGAACCGTCTGCGCCCAAACGAGTCGTGACATCGGGGCCTTCTCGCCTGCCCGATTTGTGGCCCGCCCATCCCGGGGCGAAACTTAGAGGCCGTTCACCGTTCCAAAAGTGAGTTCGGTTCCGAACTCACTTTTGACTTCGGGAGACCCCTTTTGTAGCTCCGGCGCCGGGCTCATCCCATCCGCCGGGGTCGGGCTCGGGAGCGGGCTAGGGCTCGGGTTCGGGTTCGGGTTCGGGTTCGGGTTCAGGGTCGGGCGGGGGCGTGGGGGAAAGGGAAGGGGAAGGGGAAGGGGAAGGGGAAGGCGGGGGAGAGGGAGAGGGGGACGGAGCGGGTTTGCGGAGGAGGATGAAGGCGATGGAGGCGATGGAGGCGCCGAGGATTGAGGCGGCGGCGATGTAGCGGGCGTTTTCGGAGCGTTTGGGCTCGCCGTGCTCGAAGCGGGTTTGGGCGGATTTGGCGCGGGGGTTTCGGGGATCGGTTTCCAGGGCGCGTTCGAGGAGGGTCGAGTCGGCGATGCCGCTTTCTTCGAGGGCTTCGGCCTCGAGCGTGAGGCGCAAACTGGTCGCGTCCTTGAGCGTGGGGTCGAGCCGCTCGGCGCGCCGGAGCGCGGCGAGGGCGTCGGCGCGCGATTTGTCCTGCACCGCTTTGGCGAAGGCCACGTAGCCGGCGGCCAGCTCCGTCCGCTCTTGGAAATTGGGATCGTAGGCCAAAAGCTTGTCGAAGCTTTCGCGCATGGCCGGCAAATCGCCCTTGGCGCGGGCGGCTTGTCCGTCCTCGAACAGCTTGCCGACTTGCGCGAAGCGCAGTCGATCGAACTCGGCGAACAGCTCGCGCGCGGTGCGCTCCCACGCCCAATCGCGCGGTGGCTTCTTGCCGACCACGTCCTCGTAGGTGTCGCGCAGCTGCCAGCTCGCGACCTCGCCCATCAGCGCGACCGACTGGCGCGACGCCTCGCGCACCTGGGCGCGCTCGCTGTTGGCGAACGACACCACGATGCGCACCGCGTCGGCGGTGCGGGTGCGACCGTAGGCGCGCAGCACGTCCGCCAGCACGGCTTGGTCCTGGGTCTGCACGGCCTCGCTCGGGATGCCGCGGCCCAGCATGTCGAGCTGCCGCACTGCCCATTTGGCAATCTTTTCCGCGGGATGGCGCTGGGCCTCGATCAGCGCCGGCACCGCTTTGTCGCCGAGCCGGTTGAGCGTGTTCTGGGTCGTGATGCGCAGAAACTCGCCGAAGCGCGCGTACACGTCGATCAACCCGCGCACCGCCTCCACGTTGCCGATGCTTTCCAGCATCCGCGACAGCGCCAGCACCGAAACCAAATTGCGCCACGCTTCCGACTTGGGCTCGGCTTTTTCGGCCAGGCGCGCCAAATAGTCGAGGCCGGCCGACGCCTTCTCGGATTCGTCGTCGTCTTTCTTGTCGAGCAGCTCGCGTCGGGTCTTGAGCAGCAGCCGCTTCATCGCTTCTTTGTCGGCGGCGTCCGCGATGGCGCCGAGCCGAAAGCGGATGGCCGCGACTTGCTTCGGCTTGGCTTCGAGCAGCTCGCGCACCGCGCTCTCGCGGTCTTGCCCGTCCTCGGCCACGACCCGGCCGAGCAGAGCGTCGACGTCGGCCAAGTCACCGGCTTCGGGCCGCTTCAGCTCGATGCTGGGCGGCGTGGGCAGCTCCGGCAGCTTGTGCTCCGAGGCTTTGCTGGGCGGCGGCTCGGCGTCCGCCCGCGGGCCCAGTGTGGTGACGGTCGTCGCGAGCGTGAGCCCGAGCCACAGAGCACGCAGACGTCGCATCAGTCGATGATACGAAAATCCGGAAAGTCGCCCGTGAAGCTACGCCAGCGCGTGTCGACGCGTTCGACTCGAGCAGCGGTGGGACCTTTTTGTGCCCAGCCGTACAGCTCGCGGATCGATACTTCTTCGCCCTCGGCCACGATCTCGATCGTGCCGTCGGCGCGGTTCTTCACCCAGCCCGTGATGCCCAGCCGCCGCGCCTCGCGCTGGGTCGACGCGCGAAAGTACACACCCTGTACGCGCCCGCGCACCAGCAATTGGAGCTGCTTCAAAGCCATGGCCTGTCCGAAGCTTTCGCAAATCTGAAGCCTGACCGCAAGCGTTCTGGAAAACCGGCCGGGTTTCGTGGTTCGATCGGCTGGTGACGGGCACTCTGGGCGTTGAAGCACGAGCCACACCGGAGCGAGGGCTCTCGGTGAACGAGCTGACCGTCCAGGAGCTCACGCTACGCCTTCGCCACGAAGAGCGGGTGTCGCAGGCCCTGCGCGAGGTGGGGATCGCTCTCGGTACCACCTTCGACCTCGACGATTTGCTCGAGCTCATCTTGGGCAAGCTGACGGAGCTGGTCGAGGCCGATCGCGCCACGCTGTACTTGTTGGACGAGGCCAACGACGAGCTGGTCAGCCGCATGGTCGTGGGCGAGCAAGTGCGCTCCATCCGCATGAAGGTGGGTCACGGTATCGCCGGCCTCGTTGCCGAGACTGGAAGCGCGTTGCGCGTGCGCGACGCCTACTCGGATCCGCGCTTCGAGCGCGACTGGGATTTGCTCACCGGCTACCGCACGTCCAGCATCTTGGCGGCCCCGCTGAAGAACCACGTCGGGCGCACCATCGGCGTGATTCAGATTCTGAACAAGAAGGACGCCGACGAGTTCACGACCGAGGACGAAGCCATCCTGTCGGCGCTGTCCACCCAAGCGGCGGTGGCCATCGACAATTCGCGTTTGTTCTTGTCGCTGATTCAGAAGAACAAGCAGCTGCTCGACACCAAGGGCGAGCTGGAGCGCCGCCTGCGCGACTTGTCGCTGCTGTTCGAGCTGGAGCGCGCGACCGGTCGAGCCACCTCGCTCGAAGAGCTGGCCCAGGCCCTGCTCGGGCTGTCGGCAAAGTCCACGGAAGCGCGCGGCGCCGCGCTGCTCGTCGCCGAAGAAGAATCGGGCGATTTGGTGCAATACGTCTACGACGCCGAGGCGCCTGACACGCTCACGCGCATCGGCGTGAAGGCGGGCGAAGGCTTATTGGCGGCCGCCATGGCGCGCGGGGAAATGCTGCGCGTAACTCCCGGCGCCCGTAGCCCATTTTGGCACGAGCGGGTCGAAGGCAGCCTGCCGTTTCCGGTCGATACCGCGCTGGTCTTGCCGCTCGAAGGCGAGAATGCGCCGCTCGGCGCGGTGGGGCTTTTCGGCACTGCCGGGTCGCGGGTCTTCAGCGGCGGAGACGAGAGCTTGATGCAGCTGGTGGGCGCCAACGTCTCGACCGCGGTGCGCTTGTTCTTCGCCAGCCAAGCGCGGGAACGCAGCGAGCGGCTCACCTCGATCGGCCGCCTCTTGTCGCAGGTCATCCACGATTTCAAGACGCCCATGACCGTCATCAGCGGCTACGTGCAGTTGATGGCCGAGGCCAGCGACCCGAAGAAGCGTCACGAGTTCTCCGAAGAAGTGCTGAAGCAGTTCGACGTCCTCACCGGCATGCAGCGCGAGGTGCTGGAGTTCGCGCGCGGCGAGCGCACGCTGTTCGTGCGCCGCGTGTACCTGCACAAATTCTTCGGAGACTTGCGGCGGCAGCTGGAGCTGGAGCTGAAGCTCAACGGCAAGCCCATCGAGCTGAAGCTGAACGTCGACACCAAAGTGGTGGCGCGCTTCGACGAGGCGCGCGTGGCTCGCGCGGTCCACAACTTGTGCCGCAACGCCATCGAGGCCATGGGCAAGGGCGGCGTGTTGACGTTGAAGGGCAAGTTGGAAGGCAAGAGCCTGCTGATCGCGGTGAGCGACACCGGCCCCGGCATTCCGCCTGCCATCGAGCATCGGCTCTTTCAGTCGTTCGTGACGCTGGGCAAGGACGGCGGCACCGGGCTGGGCTTGGCGATCGTCAAAAAGATCGTCGAAGAGCACGGCGGCAGCGTGAAAGTGAAGTCGAGCCCGCGCGGAGCGACCTTCGAGCTCCGGCTGCCTCAGCCCGAGCTGCCGGAAACGAAGCCTGCCAGCAAGCCCGGCGCCCGCAAGAGCTCGAAGGGCCAGCGCTCCACGCCGTGACGCCAATCCCGCGACGGCCCCGAAAACGCCTCGCCCGCACCCGCTAGCCAATAGGCTAGAACTGTCCGGATGCCCGCTTCCACCAGCTTGCCTCTGCTCGCCGAGCGTCAGGACGAGCTGTCGAAGTGTGCGTTCTGCCCGAAGCTGTGCCGTGCCACCTGTGTGGTGTCGGAGGTGATGCCGCGCGAGGCGCTGGTCCCCGGCAGCAAGATGACGAGCGCCTTCGACGCCTCCCGCGCGGGCGCGGTCGACGCCGAGCAGGCGGAGCTGGCATGGGGCTGCAGCAACTGCTTTCGCTGCCGCGAAGCCTGCGACCACCGCAACCCGGTGACCGAGACGCTGAACGACGCGCGCGCCGACTACGTCGCGCTCGGGCAGGCGCCGGCCAGTGTGCTGGCGTTGCTCGAGCGTGAGGCGGAGCTCGAGAGCGAGCTCAGCGCCGCCGTGGGCGAGCTTTCAACGACGCCGGGCGTGCGCGCGGACGCGCCGAGCGTGCTGTTGCTGGGTTGCCGCTACGCCCGCGTTTTCCCGGATGAAGCGCGCGCCGCCATCCGTTTGGCCTCGCGTTTGGCGGGGCCGGTGCGACTGCTGCGCGGGTGTTGTGGGGCGTGGCAGCGCGCGGCCGGCGCGCCCGATTTGGCCGACGCCGCGCGCGCCCGTATTCGAGGCTCGTTGGGCGGAGCGCGCCTGCTCGTGTCCGATCCGCGCTGCGCGCTCGAGCTTGCCGAGCTCGCGCCCACCACGTTGGTGGGGTTGGCGGCGCGTCACGCCGATCGCTTTACGTCAGCGCCCGGCTCGCAACGCGTGCGCTATCACGACAGCTGCGCGCTCGGTCGGGGCCTGGGCCTGTACGAAGAGCCGCGCCGGCTGTTGGCGCAAGTGTCCGGAAGCGCCGTGCTGGAGCTGGAAACCGAGCGCGAGCACGCGCGCTGCTCCGGTGGCGGCGGCATCTTGCCGGTCAGCATGCCCGAGGTGGCGCAGGGCGCGGGCCAGCGCTTGGCCTCCGAGCACGAACGTTTGGGCGGTGGCACCCTCGTCACCGGCTGCGCCTCCAGCTTGTCCCAGCTGCGTCGCGCCGGCGTCGACGCGGTCGACCTCGTCACGTTCTTGGAAGCGGGCCTCGGCGATGACTGAAGCGCTGCGCAAGCGCCGGCCGGTGGCGGCGCGCGTGTTCGGGGCCTTCGCGGTGGTGGTGGTGGCGTTCGCGGCCGCTTCCGGCTTCAGCGTGTTCGCGCAGCGGCGCGCGGTGGCGGAAGCCAATCTGATGCGCGCTGGCTACTTTCCGCTGGCGCTGGCGGTGCGTGACGTCATCGCCAATCAAGCCACCTGGAATACGCAGCTCAACCACAGCACCTCCGCCGACAACCCCGCCGACATCCGCGTCTGGTTCGAGTTCGCTCGCCAGGGGCGCCCGGCGCTGTTCGCGCGCGCTCGCAGCGCCATTTCGCGCGCCTTTTTGGAGCAAGGCAGCCCCCAGTCGCAGCGCGTGGGCCGCGAGCTGATGCGAGACATCGACGAAGCCGAGCGCTTCGTGGCCCCCGACGGCGAGCAATTGGAGCGCATGTTCGCCGCGCTCGAGCGCCACGACCGGGCGCAGGCCGATCGCCTGAACGACGAGCTCTCGAAGCGCGGCGTGCAAGAAGGCGTGCGGCTCGCGCAAATCGAGAAGCGCGTCGAAGAAAACGTGGATCGACTGGTGGCGCAAGCCCGCGCCCGCGAGCGGGTGGCAACCTGGTTGTTGGTGTCGTTGACCCTGGCCACCTTCGCCATCGGTGCGGGCATGGCCGTCTATGCGCGCCGCATGCTGCTGCCGCTCGGCTTGGTCACCGAGCGGGCCAAGGCGGTCGCGCTCGGTGACTTGAAGCCGCGCCCGGCGGTGGTGTCGAACGACGAGATCGGTGAGCTGGCGGCCACCTTCGAGGGCATGGTCAGTGCCATTGCGCGCGCCAACGAGCAGCTACTCGCCTCCGAGCGACTCGCCACCATCGGCAAGATGGCGGCGCACGTGACCCACGAAATCCGCAATCCGCTGTCGTCCATCGCCCTCAACCTCGAGCTGCTCGAAGAAGAGCTGCCCCCGAGCGCCGAGGAAGCCAACAGCTTATTGCGCGCGATCAAGGCCGAGGTCGAGCGCTTGTCGGGGCTGAGCGAGCAGTACCTGTCGGTGGCGCGCCAACGGCCGCAGCAGAAGCGGCTCGAGAAGCTGGCAGAAATCGTCGAGGAGGCTTGCGAGTTCGTGCGCCGCGAGCTGGAGCAGGCGGGCATCGTCTTGCAGCTGTCGATCGAGCCGGGCGTGGGTGAGCTGTCACTGCCCGTCGACGAAGCGCAAGTTCGTCAGGCGCTGTTGAACCTGCTGCGCAACGCGCGCGAGGCATGCCCAGCGGCGGCCAGGTCGTGGTCAAGCTGCTGCAGGCCGAAGGCGGCGGGCTCGACTTGATCGTCGACGACGAGGGCGTCGGCATGCCGTCCACCACCCGCGAGCGGCTGTTCGAGCCGTTCTTCACGACCAAGCAACACGGCACCGGCCTGGGCCTGGCCATCACGCGGCAGATTGCCGAGGCCCACGGCGGCGGCATCCGCGTCGAAGCGCGCGAGCCCAAAGGCACGCGCATCGTGCTGCACCTGGCCGGCTGAGCGTGCCCCACCCGTTCTGGCAAGACCCACCGGCCTTGTCGGGGCCCCTTCATCATTCATCAGCTATTGGGCTGCCGAGATGCAGCTTGAATCGCAGAAGCTGTCGTAGCGGCGCGAGGCCACCCTGGGCGATCGAGATTTTTCACAGGGAGGACGGGAGGACGGGAGGGCGAGAAAGAGGCGAGAATTGGGGGTCTGCGCTGCCGCCAGCGAATCGGCAGCGCCATCGCGAGCTCAAGCCGCCGGCTTTCTCTCGGGGGAAATATTTGGGGGTCTTGGTGATGAACCTTGAGGAGGCCCTGGCGCCGCTACTTCTGCGAGCGAATCAGATCGAAATGCCCGCCCACGGTGAACGTGGCCCAGGCGTGGCCGTCGCCGTCGTCGACACTGCGGGTGAGCGGCAGAGCGTTGCCGTTGGGCCCCACCTTGTCGGCGCTGCCGAAGCCGCCGACGCCGACGGTGAGCAAAGCCGAAATCGAGCTCAGCGGATTGAAACGCCACTCGCCGCCGAGGCCGAGGCGAGCCTCGAAGGGCGCGTCGGTGAATTGGTACTGCACGTCGTTCTTGAAGAACGTGCGCGCGCGCCGGTAGCCGACGGCCACTTCCGTCAAAAAGCCGAGCCGATCCGGATTCGACGAGGCGCGCAGCCCCACCGCCCAAAAGTCGCTTTCGGCGCCGTCTTGCGCGCCGTCGGGGCCGCCGTTGTTGTCGCCGGAGGCGAGCTGAGCGCGCTCCCACAGCCCGAACACGGTGTAGGCGCGTGACAGGCGCACGCCCGCGTCGAGCTCGAACATGGGACCCGACGACGCGTAGTCACTCCAGGGCACGCCGCGCAGCACGTAACCGCTGCTGCCGCTGACCGGCTCGGCGCGCGCCCAAAGATTACCGAACGGAATGAACCAACCGACGCGCGCACCCAGCCACAGCGAGGTGAGCGGTGCGACATGTCGGCTCACCGGTGGGGGCGGCGGCTCGTAGTAGGTGCCCGGCGGTGGCGGTGGCTCGAACGGTGGCGGCTCGCCTGGCCCAGGCGCAGCGGCGGCGGGCGGGGCGGCGGGTGGAGGCGCCTGCTCGACGAAATACTCGTCTCCGGGGGGAGCCTTGGGCGGCGCCGGAGCGGGCGCGGGGCCGGCAGCGTCCGGCGCAGGCGCCGCGGAGGGGGCCGCAGCGGCTGGGGGCGCCGCGGCGGGCGGAGGGGTCGTCGCTGCCGGGGCAGCGGGAGCAATCGGTATCTGGGCCTGGGCCACGCTCGGCGCGACCGCGGCCATTCCCAGAAGAACGGCAACGCGCTTCATCCGAGCTGGACCCTAGCACGCAGCGTGCTACCGCACGCCCCCCGACCCCGCGCTGCCTCACCGCGCCTTGCCCCCTCGAGAGCTTCCCCATCGCCCCGCCGCGCCCCAAGCCACCCTTGCAGCAAGACTGGAAAGCCTTGGGCAACTACGGCACTTTGGGCATGGAGATCGCCCTCAGCGTGGTCGTGGGGCTGTTCGGCGGGCAGTGGCTCGACGAGAAGCTCCACACCGGGGGCATCCTGACTTGGGTCGGCTTCGCTTACGGGCTTGCGGCCGCGGGGCGCGCCATCTATCGAGCGATGCGCAAGAGCAACCAGGAAGCCGAAGCGCACGAGCAACGCGAGCGCGAGGCTCGACGAAAGTACGATGACGATGCCAAGAACGGATGAAGAACAAGGTCTGCGCACGGCGCTGTGGGCGATTGCCCTGTGCGGCGCGGCGTTGACGCTCGCTTCGCCGTTCGTGCTCGGCAAAGAGGGTGTGCTGGGCGTGGCGCTCGGCTCGGCCATCGCCGCGTTCAACTTGTGGTCGCTCGGTCGCATCGTGCGCGCGTTCATGAACGGCGCCGGGTTGCCCTGGGTGCTCTTGGCCGCGCTCAAGCTGGTCGGTCTGTTGGTGGTCGTGGCGGTGGTGCTCAAGCTGGGCATCACGACCGTGATTCCGCTGGCCATCGGCTACGGCGCGCTGCCGGTCGGAATCGTGTTTGCTCAGCTCGGTGCGGCGCGGCACAGCGTCGCCACTTCTCCCAATATTCAAGGCGGAATCGTGGATGATTCCGGCCCCGAAGGTCGATAGATGCCCGAACATTCTTCTTGGCTCACGCTGATTCTCTCGCACTTCCGTGACACGCTCGATCACAACGCCGACATGCTCGGCGAGAGCATCGTCGGTAAACAGTCGCCCAGCTGGCACGGCTTCGAGCCGTTGGCCGCGTCGCTGTTCGTCACCGTGCTCGTGCTGTTGATCGCGGCCCGCGTTCGCTCACGTCTCAATCAGACCGACGAAGCCATCATTCCGGAAGACAAGCTCACGCTGCGCACCTTCATGGAATTTTTCCTGGCCTACTTTTACGACCTGGCCAAGAGCGTGATGGATGCCGAGCGCGCCAAGAAGTACTTCCCGCTGATCGGCACCGCCGCTACCTTCGTGTTCTTCGCCAACGTGATGGCGCTCATCCCCGGCATGCCGGTGGCCACCAGCAACCTGAACATCACCCTGGGGAGTGCCCTGGTGGTGTTCGTGCTGTTCAACGCCTACGGTCTGATGACCAACGGCTTCGGCTACATCAAGCACCTGGCCGGGCCGGCCTGGTACCTGGCCCCGCTGATGTTTCCGATCGAGGTCATCTCGCTGTGCGTGCGGCCGGTGACCTTGGCCGTGCGTCTCATGGTGAACATGGCCGCCGACCACCTCCTCCTGAGCCTGTTTTTGTCGCTGGTTGCCCTGTTGGTGCCGGTGCCGCTGATGGTGCTCGGCTGCTTGGTGGTGCTGATTCAGACGCTGGTCTTCACCATGTTGACCTGCATCTACATCGGCCTGGCGACCGAGCACGAAGCGCACGGAGCGCATCACTGACCGTCACTTCCAACCAGCTCGGAACGCTCGATCGTTGAAAGCCTCATCGCCCTCAAAAACGAGTGGCACGGGGAGCGAAAACGAATTAAGAGCGGGCCCTGAAATTGCCCTGGCCAAGCACCAGGTTTTCGGCGCGAAAGAAAGCGCCAACGCGGAGTTAAAAGGAGTCCTTATGTCGAAGAACAAGCTCAAGCTTGCCAGTGTTGCCCTCACCACCCTCACCGCTGCCCCGGCTTTCGCTCAGGGCGCTGGCGCCGCTGAAGGTAGCTCGGGCTCCGCTGCCGCGATCGGCGCTGCCATCGCGATCGGCTTGGCAGTGCTCGGTGGTGGTCTCGGTCAGGGTCGCGCTGCCGCGGCCGCTCTCGAGGGCATCAGCCGCAACCCCGGCGCCGCCCCGCGCATTCAGACCCCGATGATTCTCGGTCTGGCGCTGATCGAGTCGTTGGTGCTGTTCGCGTTCATCATCGCGTTCATCCTCACCGGCAAGATCTGAAGCTGAGGCTCCGCGTTCCCGCGGGCTGAGCCGACGCGACGTTCACTCGTCGCCAATCTGGCTCAGCCCGGCGGATAGTCGCGAACGTAGCTCCAGCAAATCGAAGCTGCCCGGCGCCGAGCGCTCCGCGATCCCGCGGACGGTGTTGTGCGCGCGGTCACGGGCCACCGCCGACAGGCCCAAGCGATCGCCCAGCAGCGACAGCACCATCGCCTCCGGCTCCGACTGTTTGCCGTCGACCTCGGCCATCCAGCAAGCGGCGGCGTAGGTGAACAGCCGCGTGAGCCGGTTCATGCGCACGGTCTCGACCTCTGCCAGCGTGACCTGGCTGGACAACGCGCGCTCCACGCTGACCAAGTCTTCGCCCTGCACCAGCAGCTGCTTGGCGGCTTGGCGCAAGGCGTCCGCTTCGCGCGGGTCCATCGAGCCGTCAGCCCAGGCCACCGCCGAGATGGCCAACAGCGTATCGCGACCGATTTTGAGCTCCATGGGGTCCTTCTTTAGCTTACCCGCGGATACCCTACCCAAATTCCCGGCGAGCGCGAGCGTCGCCGAGCCGGGTACCGCTCTGGGCAGGTCACCATGAAGATGAAGAAGTATCCGAGCTTCGAAGAATTCTACCGGGACCAGACCCCCAAGGCGCGAGCCGTGCTGCGCGCGCTCAGGAGCTTCGTCAAGAGCGCGGCTCCGCGGCTGGTCGAGTCCGTCAAGTGGGGCAACGGCTGCTGGCTGCTCGACGAAGCGCCCGTCTGCTTCGCCCACATCGAGCCGGACCACGTGCAATTCGGCTTCTTCCACGGCGCCCGCCTCGAGGATCCGAAAGCGCTGCTCCAAGGGTCGGCGCAGTACGTTCGTCACATCAAGCTACGAAAACCGGCGGATCTCCAAGCCGCGGCGTTCAAGGCGCTGTTGAAGCAAGCGATCGCGAAGCCGTGAGCCCCGCTCACGCCGCGTAGGGTTTCTAACGCACGCGGACCAGACTGCCTGGTTCGTAAACGGTCGGCAGCGCGGCGCTCCAGCCGCTCGGCAGGCGCGGGCTGGCAAAATCGAACAAGCGCTCGGCGTCGGCCGGGCTGAGGTTGACGCAGCCGTGGCTTTGCACGCGCCCGAAGGCGTGATGCCAAAACGTCCCGTGCAGCCCGTAGCCTTGCTGGAAGTACATCACCCACGGCACGGCTTGGATGGCGTAGGCCTCGTTGGCTTCCAGGTTTTCCAGGTTGTCCATGTCGCTGGCGGCGAGCTTGACCCAGATGTGGTGGATGCCTTTGGGGGTGGCCAGCACGGTGCCTTCCGGGCCGCGCCCGCTCGACACCAGCGTCGCGAACACCGGGTGGTCACCGACGTAAGCGGTGAGCGTTTGCGTCGAAAGCTCGACGTCGAACCAGTGCTCGCCGGTCTTCACCTCGGCGGGACGGGCCAGACGCGTGGGGCGCGAAACCTCGTTCGCCGGCAGCCACTGGCCGTCGCCGACACGCAGCCACAGCTTGCCACTCTGCTCGCTCGTCTCGAACACTTGCAGCTGCGTTTGGCGAGGCAACACGTCGCGCGTCGGCGCGGCGCCGGGGGTCTTTCGCGGGTGCGCTTTGTCGACGTTCACCCAAGCGACGTCGAGCGCGTCCCCGACCGTCGTGCCCCGAAAGCGCGGCGTCGCCACGCGTCGCAAGTCGCGCATTGGGATCCAGAAGCCGTGGGTCGAAAGGCCGTAGCGCTCACCGCCCGGCTTTTGCCCCTCGCGCGTGATCGCCACGCCGAAGCCGGGTAAGAGCTGCGTCTCCGGTACGCCTTCTTCGGCCACCAGCAAGTCGCCGTAGCCGAAGGAGCCGTCGGGGCCGACGAAGTAGTAGTCGTTGGGCAAGCCGTCGGCGCTGCTCGCGCGCGGCTGCTCGGGGGGCGGGCTGGCGGCGGACGCTTCGGCGCCCTCCTCGCAAATCCACGCCAACGGACCCACCGAAAACCAACGCCCGCTGCAGCCGCCGCCGCGGGCGAGCTCGAATACCGGTAGGCGCGCGCCCCGTTCGGCGGCTCCGCGCCGCGCCGCGCCCTTGTTCGGCTCGGTGAACAACGGCTCGTCGCGCCGTAACACCAGCGCGCTGCGCACGCCCTCCAGCCTATCGGGCGCCGCCGACGTCGCGGCCGCGAGGCTCAGCGTCGTCAGCAGCGTGAGAAGGGGCAGTCCTAGAGCCCGAACCGACGGCAGATATCGGGACTGGGCTCTCGGCCGCGAGCGTCGCAAGCGCCCTCAGCTGAAGGTGAACTTCAGCTCGTGATCGCAGACGCGGAAGGAGTCTCCCTCGGAGATGACCTTCCGCTGCACGCGCTGGCCGTTGTACTCGACGCCGTTGGTCGAGCCCATGTCCACGATGTAGTACTGGCCGCTCGAGAACTCGATCATCGCGTGCTGGCGCGAGACGTTCGGATCTTTGATGGTGAGATCGCTCGACTGCTTGCCGCGGCCGATGATGAAGCGGTCCTTGGTGACCGGAAACGTCTCACCCTGGTAACTGATGGTGAGCTTGGCTCCCGCGGCCGCGCCAGGAGCGGCCGGCGCCGCGCGACCCGGTGGCGGCGGCGGTGGCGGCATGCTGCGCCCACCGCCGCTGGGGATGGGCGGCGGTGGCGGACCGGGCGCGCGCCGCGTCGGAGCGGGCAGGGCCGAGCCCGGGCTGGGCAAAGGCGGGGGAGCACCGACGCCCGAGGCGGCCGGTGGTGGGGGTGGCACCGGTGGCGGCGCGACGCCGCGCTTACCGGGCGCCGGCGGCGGCGGGGCCACCTTGGCTGCGGGTGCCAGCGGCGGCGGCACCGGCGGCGCCGCCAAGCCACTGGAGCTCGGCGCGGGGCCCGACGAAGGCGGCGCGGCCAGCGGCGGCGGAATCGACGGCGAGCCTGCGGCGGCACCGTAGCCGCGCTGGCGCGCGTACTGCTTCATGGCGTCGTTGACCAGATAGTCGACGGAGCATTCGAGCTCGCGCGCCATCTGCTCGAACTTCTGCCACAACGCGTCTTTGCACTGGAAGGTGCGCGTAGTCTTCTTGTTCTGATCCGCCGTCATCGCTGTTCTACTTTGCCGCCTTGTTCTTCTCCATGGCCGGCTTGACGCAGTGCTCGACGAACTCACCGAGGGTCGTCACTTCTTTGGTCTCGGGGCCCTTGGCGGTCTGGACTTCACACTTCCAGTCGCAGTCCTTGGCGTCGGCCTTGCACTTGGGCGTCGCGGTATGGTCCGAAGCGTAGCCCGAAATCTTGGGCAGATCAGCTGCGGTGCCAACGTTGTAAAAGTAGCCCAGCGCCACCAGGCGATCTTGCACCGAGTGGCCAGTGGACGCGTACTTCTCCGCGACCTCGGCCGGCGACGGCGACCCTTTCATGTTGGAAAGGAGCGCGCCGTAGCGCAGGGGCTCGGTGATGGCCATGTTGTCGGCCTGGCTGAGCTTGCTGAAGAACTCGGGCAGCTGCGGGGTTTCGCTCATCTTCAGCACCAGCTGGGCTGCGACCTGCCGCACCTTCCAGTTCGGGTCCTTGAACAGGTCGTACAGCTTGTCGATCACGAGCGCGCGGGGCAGCTCTCCCACGCGTTGCAGCGCCGCGTCACGCACCGGATCGGGCGTGTCGGAGGCGCCGGCGATCGCCAGCACCGCGGCCGCGTGCGAGGCGTCCTTCTTGTCGAGGTTGCCCTGCAAGGCCGACAGCGCGACCTGGCGGCGCTTCTCGGACTGTTGCTTGTCTTGCGCGAACGCCAGCAGGAAGGCGACGACCGGCTTGCCGCCGACCTTCTTCATCGAGGAGAAGACCTTGGTCAGCTCCTCTTCCTGGTACTGGGCGACCTGGGCTTTGAACTGGTCGGGCTTGGGGTTGAGCTTGGAGGCCTTGTTGGCGGCTTCTACGACGCCCGCCTTCTGCTCGATCCACTTGGCCGAGTTGACCTCTTTGGCGACCGCCACCAGCTTTTCGCTGGCCTTGGCCTTGGTCGCGTCGTCGCCGAAATCGGCCACCATCTGGCTGATGCGGTCGATCTTGTTCGCGCCGGGCACGATCAAGTCGGGCAGCGAGCGGACGCCGTCGGCCTTCAGCTCGCGCAGCACCTGCTCCATGCCGAACATCTGCGACGTGTCGTCCAGCCGATCGGCGAAGTTGGTCGCGGTCCAGGTGGCGAGCGTGGTCTTCAGGCTCTTGCGCAGGCCTTCGTCGGTGAGCAGCGCGCCATCGTCGTGGGTGAGCAGCGCGAACGCCGCGTCCTTATAGGGGATGGTGGGATCGGCCACGGCCACGCCGGCCTGGCTCGGCGGCAGCGGCTTGAGCATCTCCTCTTGGAGCTTGGGTACGAGCCGCGTGACGATCGCGGTGCGCGCGGCGGGCTGCATCTGAGCCAGGGCGTCGATCAGCCCGGGCTGCTCGTCGGTGCCTTGAATGCCGATGCGGCGACCGCCACGCGGCTTCATGCTCACCAGCATCAGCGCCGCCTCGATGCGTAGCTCGGTCGGATACTTCTCGTGCGTCAGCACGGCGACGAGCTTGCGAGGACCCTGGGATTTGCGCCCCCAGGCCTCGATATTGGTGCTGTCCGTGCGGCAGCCCGTAGCTGCAACGGAGAGCGCCCCGAGAAGAACGAACGTGGGTATGAGCCGTGCGCGCATCATTCTCTTTGAATTTCGCTGTGTTTGGCCGTGTCCCATCATGGTGTTCTTCGCCCCTGCGCCGGAAAGACCCGCCATCGTACTCTCGCGTGCGAGCCAGACTCAAGCTCGCGGCTTCCTTCAGGTCGAGCTTGGTGCGCTTAGCGAAGTGACGCGAGGTGAGTGTCGGTGAGAGCGAGTCCGCCTTCGGCCGGCGGGCCCCAGGCTCTTCGGTTACTTGCTGCCTAGGGTAGGGTGATGTAGGTAAAGGTAACCAAGATGGGTGTCCGATTGTTTTCGCCCAGAAATGCTCTGTTGCCTGCGCCGCAGGGGCCCACGGATCTGGACCGGCCGAACGGTCAGCAATTTCATGGGCGCTTGCTCGAAGCGGGAGCCTTGCTGCTCTTTTTCGCGGCTGCGTTCTTGGCGCTGTCGCTGGCGAGCTACCGCATCGATCCGTTCGATCCCACTCAGGGGGGCAGCAACCTGGCGGGCGCGACCGGAGCCGCGATCGCGGCCGTGCTGGTGCAGGGCTTTGGCGTGGTTGCCTGGCTCTTGCCGCTCGATCTCGCGCTCTTGGGCGCGCCGTTGTTCCGCGCGCGCGTGCCGCACAACTTGGGCTACCGCGTCGCGGCCGACGTGTTGGTCGGCGTCGTGCTCGCGGCTCTGGTTCAAGTAGCGGCGCCGGAGCTGACCAGCTTCGGGTCCGCGTCGGCGGCCGGCAACGTGGGCATGCTGTTCGGCGAGCTGTCGCGCCAGGCGTTTTCGACCTTGGGCTCGTTCTTGGTCGGCATGACGTGCGTGGGCTTGATCCTGATCGGCCGCAGCAGCTTCTCGTTCATCGAGTGGTGCCAGCGCAGCTCCGACGCCTTGGGGCTATTGCTGCGGCGCTTGCTGGCGCTGGTCGCGCACCTGCACGGCGCATGGATGAAAGCGCGCGCGCTGCGGCGTGCGGACCGCGAAGCGCTCACCCAACGTGAGGCACCGCACATCGAGGTGCACGACAAGGACGAAGCCATCCTGATGCACCTCGAAGAGGATGAATCGGATTGGATCCCGCTCGACACCACCGGCGAGCCCCCGCTGGCCGTGTCGCAGTCGTTGCGCGCGGGCCTGGCCGATCGCGCGGCGTTGTCGGGCCTGCAGGAAGAGATTTTGACCGGCAAAGCTCCGCGCGTGGCCGAGAAGCCCGCGCCGAAGAAGGCGAAGAAGGCTGCCCCCGAGCCGGAGCCGGAGCCCGACGAAGAAGAATCGGAAGAAGAAGACGAGAGCGAAGCCGAGCCGGAAGCGGCCGCGCCCAGCCCCAAACCGAAAGCTTCCGTACCTGCTCCCGCCGTCGGTCCGAAAATCGTGGCGACGAACCCGGCCGCCGAGGTCAAGAAGGCCAAGGGCGCCGAAAAGGCGCAGAAGCGCGGTGAGTTCCGGCTGCCGGCTTCGACCCTGTTCGAGTCACCCAGCGCGGAAGTGCCCGAGATCGATCGCGCCAAGATCTTGGAGCACGCGACGCAGCTCGAGAAAACGCTGAGCGACTACGACGTGTCCGGCAAGGTCGTCGAAATCCATCCTGGCCCCACCGTCACGACCTACGAGGTCACCTGCGAGGCCGGCACCAAGGTGAGCCGCGTGGCGGGCCTGGCCGACGACTTGGCCCTCGGCCTTTCGCGCAAGGTGCGCATCATCGCGCCGATTCCGGGCAAGAGCCGCATCGGCTTCGAGCTGCCGAACGACCAGCGCATTCCCGTCAATTTTCGCGAGCTGATCGAGGACCAACGCTTCGAGAAACTGTCGGAAAAAGCGCCCCTGCCGGTGGTGCTGGGCCGCGACATCGTGGGCGCGCCCTTCTACGCCGACTTGGCCTCCATGCCGCACGTGATCGTGGCCGGCGCGACCGGCGCTGGAAAGAGCGTCGGCTTGAACGTGATGCTGGCAAGCTTGTTGATGCGTCGCACGCCGCAAGAGCTGCGGCTGTTGATGATCGATCCCAAGGTGGTCGAGCTGGCGCCGTTCGACGGCATTCCGCACATGCTGTTGCCGGTCGTCACCGACATGAAGCAAGCCGCGACGGCGCTGCGCTGGGCGGTCGACGAGATGGAGCGGCGTTACCAGCTGTTCGCCAACGCCGGCACCAAGAACATCACCACCTTCAACGGCTGGGTCGACAAGGTGCGTCGCGGCGAGCTGCCGGCGCCGCGCGTCAACGAGGTGCAAGCCATCGACGCCGAAGGCGAGACGGTGACGGTGCCCACCTCCAAGGACGCCGGCGACGGCGTGCTCTTGCCCGATCCACTGCCCTACATCGTGATCGTGGTCGACGAGTTTGCCGACTTGATGATGCAGCAGGGCAAGGAAGTCGAAACCTCGGTCGCGCGTTTGGCCCAAAAAGCGCGCGCCGCCGGCATGCACGTGGTGCTGGCGACGCAGCGCCCGAGCGTGGACGTCATCACCGGCATGATCAAAGCCAACTTCCCCTCCCGCGTCAGCTTCCGCGTCGCGCAGAAGGTCGACAGCCGCACCATCTTGGACGAAATGGGCGCCGATCTTTTGCTCGGCCGCGGCGACATGCTGGTGAAGCTGAACGGGGATACCGAGATCCGCCGCGTGCAGTGCCCGTTCGTCAGCGAGGAAGAGGTCAGCTTGCTGACCGACTACCTGCGAGCACAAGGCGCGCCCGAATACAACGACGCGATCTTGAAGGCGGCCGAGGACGAGCAAGACGAGGAGGGAGGCGAAGAAGCCTCCGACGCTCGCTACGACGAGGCTGTACGCATCGTGGCCGAGACCCAACGCTGCTCGACCAGCTGGCTGCAGCGAAAGATGACAATCGGCTACAACCGAGCCGCCAAGATTGTCGAAATGATGGAAAAGCGTGGTGTAGTCGGACCTCCGAATGGCGCAAAGGACCGCGAAGTCTACGTCCACCCCCAATAAGCCGCGTCGGGGGGATGCCCCCAAACCAGCTTGGTTCGTGTAAAAGGCTGCTTCCCATGACCGATCCGGGGTCGCCCGAATTCCCTACCGCGAAGGACGACGACGACGACGACGTGGCCTGGGCCTTGTCGACCGCGCAGGTCCAATGGAAGCGAGGCTCGCAAGCCGACGCGGTGGTTTGGCTGCGTCGCGCCATCGACTCGGCGGTTTCGGTCGGCGCTACCTGGCGCGCGGCGGAGCTGACTCGTCAAACCGACACGCTCGAGGCGCACCTGATGAGCGGCTCGGTGGTGGCGCCGCTGTCGGGGCAGGGCGACGTCGTGGTCGACGATTTTGACGGCACCGACATCATCGACGACGAAGCCATGTCGCTGCCTCCCGACGACGACATGGATGAGCTGGCTCAAACGCCGCTCCACGCGGACGCGACCGACGAGCTGACCGACGTCACGCCCGAGGAGCAGAAGCCGCGAGCCGACTCCCAGGACGAAGCCCCGGAAGTCGAAGCCGAAACCGAAGCCGAAGTCGTCGAAATCGACGAAGACGACATCTCCGAGGACGAGATCGAAGAAGACGAGCTCGGGGACCAACCGCTACCCAGCTTCGCCAGCGAAGCCCCCACCGCTACGTTCAAGGCGCCGTCCCAGCCCGACGAAGATCCGTTGCCCACCCCCACGCGCTTGGGCGTCGCCGAGGCCGTCCCGCTCGCTTACCAAAACGGACCCGAGCGCCTCGCCTACGAGATCGAGGAAGAGCCCGAAACCGAGATCGAGGTCGAGCCCGAACCCGAACCCGAGCCCGAACCCGAACCCGAACCCGAACCCGAACCCGAACCCGAGCCCGAGCCCGAGCCCGAGCCCGAGCCCGAACCCGAGCCCGAACCCGAGCC
>Ga0068855_100000263_pt1 | contig 65449 bp, 57 predicted proteins | sample KBSCornC52_FD_66592 | JGI IMG/M metagenome (GOLD analysis project Ga0068855, IMG submission 66592) | Corn rhizosphere microbial communities from Kellogg Biological Station, Michigan, USA - KBS Corn C5-2 | ecosystem: Host-associated > Plants > Roots > Rhizosphere > Soil ... | reverse complement strand
TCTGCGCGCTGCCGGTCTGCGCATAGGCAGCCGCGGCATTGTCGAGGATCGCAGCCGCTTCGGCCGTGATGTCCGACTTATCCCAGTCGAAGAACACGATGAACGGCCCAGGCGCGACCGCCGGTGGCGGAGGCGGCGGTGCTTCCGGGGGCGGAGGTGGAGGCGGCGGGGGTGGCGGCGGAGGCGGAGGCGCCGGCTCGCCGAAGTTATAGATCAGGCTCGCCAGAAAGCTGTGCGACTTCCAGTCGTAGCCGAGATGGCCGCCCTGGCCGTCGCTGACGCTGACCTTGTTGACGTTGAAGTAGCGGTACTTGAGGCCAAGATCGACGTGCTCCGACACCGCGTAGCGCATCTCGGCTAACGCCTGCCAGGCGAACTTGGTCGCGCTACGGCTGCCGAATTCCTCAATCTTGCTCTTGACCTTGGCGACGCCCAGGCCGCCGCCGAGCGAGAAGGCGAGCTTGTCACCGGCGTTGATGTCGAACAGCGCGTTGCCCATCACGCTCAACGCGCTATCCTTGCCGTGGAGGCGATGACCCTGCTGATCGACCTGCGCGGCATGGTGCTCGACATGCACGCAGTCGTTGGAGAAGCAAAATTCCTCGCTCTTCCTCGACGCTTCCTTATAGCCGATCTCCGCCTCGGCGCGGAACATGCCGAAGTCGTAGCCGGCGATGGCGTCGATATCGAAGCCCGTCTTGTCCTTGACGCGCACGTCGAACGGGCCGACGTGCCTCTCATCATCCACGATCAGCGGATTAATCGTCACGGACGGGTTGGAATCGTGAATGTCTAACTTCTTCAGTTCCATCACGCCGCCCTCGATACCGACGTACCAGGCGTGATCCTTGGCTAGGCACGGGCTGCTGATCGTCGCCCCGGCCAGCAATGCCAGCGTGATATTTCGAATGCCCATTTTCCCAACTCCCTGTTGCGGCCCTGGTCACTTTTTTTGAGCAACCGAGTTCGTGCTTCTGCCGTTGGTTTTGTCGACGATTACACTCTTCAGTAATTCTTATGGTGTTTACTTCGTTTACTATTCGACTTATACAATCGGCGATCGTCTGACTTTGAGCAAACAGTATGGTCTCCGCGAGGACCAGCAATCGGGATAAACCCCGAGTTCCCATTCACGTTGTCGATTCGGACGATAAATCGATGCAATCTTGCCGCAGCGATTTATCTTCGTTCCGAGGCATTACGAATGCGCGCTGTTGTCCAATGAGTCGGTTGATCGAATATCCACTTACCGCGCCGACTCTTGCGGGTTGATCGTGGGTGTTACCCGAATTTTCGGGGAGCCCGCTCCCCTACGACGGATTAGGATGATTACCCGAGTTGCATTGTACGCGGGCACTCTCATTATTCGCTTCGATCCGCGCTGCCATTCCACGTTTAGTCGTCGCTCTCATCGGCGAGCCTGAGTGAGTTCGCGCAGTCGGGTTGGATATGCCTAGGTGGTATCCTGGCGCAGCAGGGAGTCTTCCATGAGGCCGACCAGTCCCTCGCCCCAACCGAGAAAAGCGTTGGCAAAGAAGGCGCCGCCCGCCGCCACGCATGGTCGGAAGACCTCCCCTCGGCGCACGCCCGCAGCCAAAAATACCGAGCAACTGGTCTTCACACTCCATGTCGGAACCGGCGAGGTACTGAAGCTCGAGAAAGTCGATGTCTGGGGCAGGCGCAGCGATGTGCGTGAGGATATCGCCAGCGCGTTGACGAGCAAGACGCAGCTGGATGACATCGAGGGGGCTCTCGATGAAGCATTCGAGGCCGGCATTTCGAGCGTGCTTTCGCCTTCGGACAATCAACACGCCACAACGGAAGCCTCGGTTGAGGAAAAGGAAATCCGGAAGCTCCTGCTGGAGGAAATTATTCGACCGGAAGTTCGAGATCATGTCCGTCAGCGGATCATGCGGAGCTTCCTATTAGCGAAGACGATTGATCACTGATGCAGGGGCTGCCCCGACGGCATTCGGGAAAACGATAGGGAGTTGATGTTATGGCAGCTGTCAAAGAAATATTCCGGGATCTCGAACCCGGTGCTGAGGACGAGGGCGACGAGCGTGGTCGGCAAGAGCGGCTTGTCCGTCTGCTCATTGCCGGCAAGGCGCTGCGCCGGCGCCGCGTTCGCCGGTTGTTGCTGGCGGCCTTGCTGCGCCATCACCTCGAGGAACAGAACTCCGACGAGGTGGAAGACGACGGCGAGAAAGACGAAGACGAGTCGATGGCGCTCCGGCGCCTCGTGATCGGCGCGGGACTGAAGCGCCGCCGTCGCCGGAAACTCGGCGTCGCCGCCTTGATCCGCCGGCTCCGTGATGAAGGTGGCGCGGAAGATGAGGATGACGATGAGGGTATGATCGAAGATAAACAGCTCCGGCGCCTGTTGGTCGCCCTTGGTGTCCGCAATCGGCAACGGCGGGGTCGCCGGCTGGCTCTTGCCGATAGCCTGCTCCACTAACCCAATGCCCCAGCTTGGTGGCGGGCAGCGGCAAGACGAGGGCCGCCTTTAGGCAAATCGATCCGAGATTTGCACATGTCCGCCACCAGCGAGTCCGGAAAAAGGGATCAGCCGGGAAGCAGGGGAGAGAGTGTATTCCACCCCGTCCATGCGGAGGCGGGACCGCGATGCATCCGATCCCCCGGTGCCTTCGTGCGCCGGCACCAGCTCCAAGGCTGCACCGCTAGGCTGTAGCCCGCTTACATTCAGGCCATTCGTGGTAAAAGCTGGGCGTGAGGAAATCGGACCCGCCTTCGGCCCTATCGCTTGAGCGTCATAATCAGATCCTACGCGAGGTCACGCTCCTGATCGCGGAAAACGGCATCCGCGGCACGACATTACGCAAGGCGGGGGACCGCGCCGGCATGAATTTTACCTGGCTGGCGTCGCTGTATGGCGGAAAGGACGCGCTGATCGCCGCCTGCTTTGCGGGCGCCGTAGAACGGGACTTGGCCCGGCTGCATAGCTTGCTGAATGAACATGCGTCGATGGAGATGGGCACGACGATGATCGCGCCGCTACTCTGGTCGCTGTGCGAGGAAGCCGCCGGCCGGTATCGCATTGACAGCTTGCTCCTCGTCGAGCTCATCCTGGCCGCTGCCCGACCGGAGCTGTCCGAGATCTTCAGATCGTGGATATCGAGACGGCATGAAGCGCTGCGAACCCTGGCGGATCGCGTCGGTCTCAATCCACTGGCCTTTGACGTGCTCGGCCTAGCGATTCTTGCCGAAACCGCATTCGCGATCAGCAATGCCACGTCCCTCAGCTATCGACTCGTCGCCCGCGCCGGCGTCGAGGAGGCGTTCGCGCGGCTCACCGGCACTGGTGACGTTCGTTTCAACAGAGAGCTGCGTAGGCTCATCAGCCGCTATCACCTCGGCCTCGGGGAGTTCCCCATGCCACCCAGCATGGATGCCGACGTTGAGGGCAAGAACCAGATCATCAACGCGGCAATCAAGCTTATCGAGGAAAAGGGCATTGACGGCGTGACCAACCGCGCCGTCGCGAGAGAGGCCGGTGTGTCGCTGGCGCTGACCAGCTATCACTTCCGTTCGATCCATGAATTGACATTGGCGGCTTTGCGTCGAATCGCGGAAAACCTCGCCGTTGGCCTCGAATCGCCGGTAGCCGACCCCGAAATGCGTGCCACATTGCGCAAGGCGAGACGGAGCCCGGCGGACCCGCCGAAGCGTGATTTGATGTTCCATCGCGGGACGCTCCAGCTCGCGCTAGCGGCGGCAAGATCCGAGAGCGAGTCAAGGCTCGGCCAAATTGTCCGGCGGCAACTTGGCCTGTCATCATATGCGGCCATCATGAGCGAGAAGGGAAGAGCGAACATGCGCACTTGCGCGACATCCTATTCGCTCTGGGCGGCCGCGGCGTTTCTCGTGGCGCCTGCGCTGGGACCTACCGGCCGCTGGTTCGACTTCGACGCTCAGGCGCGGCTTGCCAAGAACAGACTGCTCGGTATCGGCTGATCGCTTGCAGCAGCCGCGTAAGACCTTCGGTTCGCTGGCCGCTGCGAGCGCCAATAATTCTCGAGAGCGCATCCGATCCGCGGCAACGGTGAGCATCGACCGCCCGTAATCTACTTTTTCTAGTTTGATCGAGGCGAACCTCGCGCGCCGGATGACTGGCGAGCCAGTCGGCATGTTTTTCGATCGAACCGGGGTTTCAGCCGATGGTCTCATGACGTGTCCCGCTCCAGCCTAGCGGCCTGCTTGGCGTGATGAGCTTGGGATACAGGGAGGTCACCCCGAATCCAGCTCCACGGCCGCCGGGCAATTGCGGCGAGACACTCTGATGAGGCCATTGCTGATCGCGCTGACCTTATCGCTCTGGCCAGCTGCCGGATGGGCAGCAGGGATGCTCGCGGCGGCGCCCCATGGCGTCGCGATCGACTATCGCTTCCGACAACTGCCCAATGGGTTGAAAGTCTACAGCGCCGTCGATCGCCACACGGCGAATGTCGCCGTTCAGATTTGGTATGGCGTTGGCGCCAAGAATGATCCTCCCGGGCGCTCTGGCCTTGCCCATCTGGTCGAACACTTGATGTTCAAAGGCTCGTCCAAGCTTCCCCCGGAGTTCATCGACCGCCTGACCAATGACGTGGGAGGCGAGAATAATGCGTCGACCGACCAGGACTTCACCAAATACGAAGATGTCGCTCCCAGCGCCCATCTCGAACGCCTGTTATGGGCCGAAGCCGAGAGGATGGGCAGCCTGACCGTCGATCATGCCGGTTTCGTGGCAGAGCGAGGCGTCGTCGAGCAGGAGCTGCGCGAAGCGATCGCCGCGGATCCGTATAGCACATTGATGGAGTTCGAGGTGCCAGCCGCTTCGTTCGCACTATCGACCAATCGTCGTTCGGTTGGAGGCTCGATCGGCGATTTGGAACGCATAGGCCGAGACGAAGCCAAAAGCTTCCACTCGCGCTACTACCGCCCCGACAACGCAACTCTGATCGTCGTTGGCAATTTTGATCAGGATCAGCTGGACCGGTGGGTAACGCAATATTTTGGCGTGTTGGTAAGGCCAGTGACGCCCCTCCCCCGGGCACCGATGCCGGAGCCCAAGCGCTTAGTCCGTCGTCAAACCAACATCTATGCGCCTGGGCTGCCACAGCCGGCAGTGATTTTTACATATGCAGCCCCAGGCGCGAGCAGTGTAGACGCGACGCGGTTGAAGGCACTCGAGGCCATTCTGACCATCGGCGCGAACTCCCGGCTTGATCGATCGCTGGTAGTTCGCCGGCGGGTGGCCGATGATCTTCTGTCAGATGTCGATCTCAGGCAGCAAAACGGCCTCGTCGGGTTTGGGCTGATTCTGGCAGATGGTGCAGGGGTCGCCACCGGCAAAGCCGCCCTTCGCAGGGAAATCGCACGTCTTCGCCGGGCTCAGGTCACCCCGGCCGAATTGAAACGAGCCAAGAACCTGCTTCTCGTCGATCTGCTACAGAATCGCGAGACCATCGACGGGACCGCCGACGCGCTTGGCGAAGCTGCCGTCGTCCGCGGCAACGCCGCCTGGGTCAATCGCGACGTCGCAGAAATCGAGAAAATGACCGCGCGGGATCTACAGCGGACAGCACGCGACTATCTGATCGACGGCCGCAGCGTGACGATCATCTATCAAGCGTCTCACTCCCGATCAGCCATCGCGTCGAAGGACGCACCGGTCCCCCGAGCCCCGCCCTCGGCGTCCATTTTACCGCCCGCCGACCCGGGTACGAATGCTCTTGCAGACGAGCGACTGCCCCCGCTGTCGATTCCGCCGCCCCTACCGCTCGCCTCCAGTCTCTCCGAGCGATTCCTTCAAAACGGTCTGCGCGTGATTGTCGGTCGCACCGGGCCGCGGCAGCTGGTGACGGCGGCGCTCCTGATTCGTAGCGGATCGGCGCTCGATCCAGTGGCCAAGACGGGACTTGCCGAACTGACCGCCTCCATGGCCGCGGAAGGAGCTCGCCGGCGGGTATCAAATGTTGCTGGTTCCGCCGCCGACCTGCTTCGCGAAGCACTATTATCCGACACGGATTACAGCTCGACCGTCTTCGCGCTCACCAGCCTCGCTCCCGGGCTTGCAGATGATCTGGCCTTTCTCGCGGCGATCGGACGTTCGGCCAAATTCCAGCCTAGCGAGCTACGCTCGGCGCGCGCCCGGCTTGCTGATGATGCTACCGGTCCGGGAGATGCCGACTCGATAGGCCAACTAGCGATCGCACGCCTCCTCTTCGGCGACTCCGCCTACGGCAAGGCCGGCGGCTCCTACCAATCTCTCGCGCGGATCAGTCTGGCCGACATTTCCGGTGCGCGAGCACGGCTCTATCGACCAGACAATGCAATCCTCGTCATAGCCGGCGATGTCAGCCCGGCCGCTTCATTTAGGCTCGCCGAACAGGCATTCGGCGGATGGGTGCGGCCGTCAGGAAGACCACCCCGGCTGGCGACCCCTGGCCCCGTGTCGATCGGGAGCCAGGTCCTTGCGATCGATTTGCCGGAGGCTGAGCAGGCTACGGTCATGCTGGCGAGCAGGACTGTCGGCCGGATGGACCCGTCATTCGCTGCGGTCGACGTCGCGAATGCGTTCCTGGGCGGCGCTCGCTCCTCGTTGCTCAACACCGAGATTCGTACCAAGCGCGGGTGGACCTATGACGCGTCGAGCGAGGTCCGCAACTTCCTCGGTAGCGGGCTATTCACCGCTACGACAAAGGTTCAGAATGCGCACACGGCGGAGGCGGCCGCGCTAATGGTCGAGCAGCTGGAGGTTTTGGGTCGCCGTCCGCCAGCCATGGAAGAACTGGGCGCGCGCGAAGCCGAGCTTTCCGGGCAGTTCAGCAGAACCATGGAGACGAGCGAGGGGATGGCGTATCTGCTGGCTGATACAGCGCTGAACGACATCGACCTCGGCGAGCTCGCACGCTATCCATCACGCCTCGCCGCAATCACCCCGGAGCAGGTCCGGCTGGCGGCGGGGCAGCTCGCCAATCCATCAAAGACCGATGTCATCGTAATCGGCGATTCCCGGCAGTTTCTCACCGCACTCAAGGAAAAGTTTCCCAAAGTTGGATCGGTCTCGGCCGCGGCCCTGAGCGTGAACGCTCTCACCTTTAGCCGAGCACCTCAACAATCTTCAGCACGGGTGCGGCGTCTTGCGGTTCGCAGACGTCATCGGGCAGACGGCCTGACTGGACCTTTTGCCGACTAGCCTGCCTCTCTACCGTCACGATCGCCCACTCGGAATCCTGCTCACGCATGTCGTCGCGATAGCAGATGTGCGTCATGACGCATTGTCCACACTCGTCGGTCGCTTCGGAAACGCAGGTAGCGCAGCATCTCAGATGCAGCTCAGCAAGCTGAAAATGTGCCTTTGCGGCTTCGATCCGTTCGGCCCGCATCGCCGCCTGTATTTCGTCCAGTGATCTGCGCCGGTGATACAGGCGATTGGTCGATTCCATTGCGATCTCCTCGTTCGAGACCGCAGTATCTTCGCACAGGGGTGGCGGCGAGAGAGGTTTAACCCCCGGTAGGAAACCCCCTCGGGCGAGACGGTATCAACCACGGTTCACGCCACCCAGGGCCGCGTCGGGTCGACCAATTCCAAGAGAGTCAATTGGAGGTCGGACGACAAGCTTTCGGGAGATACCCCGAGGGACAGCAGACCTGCCGCTCTGTAGTCCCGACTGCCATGCGACAGACACCCCAGCCGAGCGTTCGATTCCCGGAGCCGAGTCGGGAAGAATTAGGCCGTCGAGCAAGCTTCTATCGTCGCGTGGCCGCGGTCGTCCGCGACAAGGAGAGCTCGCGACATTTCGCGGAGCTGGCGCACGAATGCCAAGCTCGGTGCGATTCGATGATCCAGGCAACCGGTGAAACCGAGGGCGGCAGCGCGGTCACGCCACCCTTTCGGGATTGACGCACCGCGATCCCGGAACCGCTCCCGGCTGCGGATGCATATTGGACTTACCGCCGGATTAACTGTTCCGGCCTGCTTCATTCGCGATTCGCCGTCTTGCCTGCGCCAAGGGCACCGGATTTCGGACTTGCGCTCGATCCTCAGCCCAGGAACGGGCCTGCCCTTAGGCCGACCCCCGCCATCGCGAGGAGACCGATCACAAGCAACAGGGACGCGACCAGGAGCGGTGTCGACACGCGTTGTGGAGCGTAGTCGCTGATCAGCCCCCGCGCAGCCAGGCCCTGGCGCCGCTGACGCCCTCGCCGTGCTTCATGAAGGTGATTGAGTATCCCGAGTACCAGAAGAACCACACCAAGCAGTATGAGCGAGAAAGCGAATCTGCGCGGAGATGCCGTAGGCAGGGCCATCTTCAACACGGGATTACTCAGCTTCAGAAAGAACTGGAATATCGTAAACCCGAAACTGATCAGGGACAGCGAAGTTCGAACCACGGCCATCAAGGTATTGTCGCTGCTCATGGCCGTGCGCTCGAGCGACATCTCCGTTCGGCTGGACGCCATCACTGTGGCTGGATCTCGCGGTATCTCAGTCATGAAGCTACGTCGCTCCGCCATTGGCCCCAGTGATTGCCAATCGGCCTTGAAGCCGAACGGCGACCCTGACCATCGAGGCTATGATGCAGCGAGCCTTGAATAAAATCCGACGAGGCCTAGAATTCTTCCCCGTGTACCGCGAGGCTACGCACGCGACATCTCCGGGTTTGCACGTATGGCATTCGCCACAGGGATCAAGGAACAGTTTTGCTTCTGACACAGGAGAAAAGGCTGCATGCAAGTCAGACTTATTCGCAGCGGATTGGTGGCACCTTACAGCATATGAAAAGTGCTAGAGACGGGATGAACTAGCGATGTCGAGATCGGTTGTGCGAATAATGCTCGCGGATGATCATGACATCATACGCCGTGGCGTTCGGACGCTCCTGGAAACGCGCGGCAACTTGCAGGTGGTGGCTGAGGCTTCAACCGGGCGAGAGGCGCTGGCTGTGGCACGGGATGTCAAGCCGGATATAGCCATTTTGGACTATTCTCTCCCCGAGCTGAACGGCCGTGATCTCACGCTCGAATTGAAGAAGGAACATCCGCGCATCGAGATACTCATCTACACGATGCATGATCGTGAGGAGATGATACTGGAGGTGCTTCAGGCGGGCGCGCGCGGCTTCGTTCTGAAGTCTGATACGGAACGTCATCTGTTCGCCGCGATTGATGCGCTGTCGATCCACCGTCCCTATTTCTCGGGGGCGATCTCCGAGGCATTGCTGGATCAGTACCTGCGCAGCAAGCCGCAGCCGACGTTCAGCACGCTCACCCATCGCGAACGCGAGGTGGTCCAGCTGATCGCCGAAGGCAAGATCAACAAGCAAGTGGCGCAGATCCTCGACATCAGCATCAAGACGGTCGAGACGCACAGGCATACTGCCATGCAGAAGCTCAAGCTTCGCACGACCGCCGAGCTCGTTCGCTACGCGATCCGGAACAATATCGTCGAGGCCTGACCTGCTCAGGCGAATCGGGACCTTAAATAGGTCAGAATATAGGCAGTCTTCCGATCTACTCGGGGCGCCCGGCCGCACTCGCCAGCTTCTTCCTCAGGTCTTCAGCCAAATCGCGTGCGACGGCCTTCACCGTATCGGAGGTGGACAGTGTCGCCGGTATGTCGAGCGCGTCGGGACTGCGCCGCCTCACGGCCGCGACCTGGAGCTCGTTGCTTGTCCCATCGGTCAATTCGGCCGCATAGAGGATCGAGCCGGTCATTCTACCCGGCTTTCCAGCAATGCTCTTCACCGCATTGATCGCAAAGCCGATCGGCATCACCCGTGTCGCCGTGGCGACACCGCCGGTTGTGGTGTCCACCCCGAGCAAGGTTATGCGCAACCGGGCCGTATCCGGGCCGGGCCGACTGACCGCAGGAAATGACTTGGCGATTTCTCCCCGGAGCTCATGGGTTATGAGGTCCGCATATTTCTCCCGATCCGCCATCGTCACATCGTCGAACTGGGCGTCCGCGCCGTTGTAGAGGGCCGTCGGCTCGATGATGATGGTGCGATATTTGCGAAGGTCGACCGCTGGCTTGACGTACGTCCAGGACTCACCGCTCTCGTGGGACATACGATGCGCGTAAGGCAGTCCGACCGGGGCATGCTCCTTGGCTTGCGCATAGACCGTCGACGCCGAGAGCAACAGCACCAACGCGGAAATGGAACGTTGCATGTCGAGCTCCTCTGAAGCCGCGACAAGACCATTTGGCGAGGGTTTGGCCTATCGGGGGTTACCCGGACTTTTCGACTCTACAGCCTTGCCCTGGCCGGCCACCTACCCGCGAACGGCCACTGCGGCCTCGATGCCTGGCGGGTCAGCTCGGTCGATTCCATTGGTCGTTGGTCAGATTCCAACCGCCGCCCAGCGCCTTGTAGAGATCAACCATCGCTTGGAGCTGGCTTTGCTGCGTCTGGGCCAGCTCGTCTTCCGCGGGAAACAGCTGCTGCTGCGCCTCGAGCACCTCGAAGTAACTCGAGCGCCCGGCATCGTAGCGCGCGAGCGCCAGGTCAGCCGATTTGCGGAGGGCGGCCACCTGGGCCTCGAGAGCGCTTCTCCGCCCGACCAGGGTCTGTTGTGCAACCAGCGCATCCGATGTCTCGCGGAAGGCGATCTGGATCGTCTTGCGGTATTGCGCGACGGACTCGTCCCAGAAGGCCTTTCGTTGCTCGTAGATGCTCTTCAGTCTGCCGCCGGTGAAGATCGGCCCCAGCAGGCTTGCGCCAACTTGCCAGAAGCTGAAGCCGCCGGAGACGCCATTCTCGGGATCGACATGGATGCCGCCGAACAAGGCACCGAGGCCGATACGGGGATAAAAGTTGGCCACCGCGACGCCCACCTCCGCATTGGCACGGATCATAACCTGCTCCGCCGCCCTGATGTCAGGGCGCCGCCGCAGCAGATCGGTCGTCTGGCCAACCGGCATCGTCGGCATCGTTTGCTCGGTGAGGGTCACCCCGCGCGTGATCGGCTGCGGATATCCGCCAACCAGAATGCTCAGGGCATTCTCCTGCTGCGCGATCTCCCGATTGAGATCGGCTACGCGCGCATTACTCGCCTTATAAGCGGCCTCGGTCCGCTCGACCGGTAGCCTGCTGTCCTTCCCGCCCTCGTAGCGAGCGGTGAACAGGTCGAGGGTCTTCTTGTATGTCGCGTTGCTCTCGTTGGCGATTGCGAGTTCGCGGTCGAGGCTAAGCAGTCTGAAGTACCCGGAGGCGATGTCGCTGACGAGCGTCAGCATGACGCCGCGGCGGATCTCCTCCTGGGTGAAGAGATTGGCCCTGGCCGCTTCGGTTGAACGTTTGATGCGGCCCCAGAGGTCGATCTCCCAGGCGAAGTTCAGGGCGCCACGCACGCCGAAGAACTTCGCTGTCCCGAAGCCGTCGGGCTGGGACGAGAAGGTCTTCTCGACGCCAACCCCGCCTTCATAGCCGATTTGCGGCAATCCTTCCGACCTGGCGACGCCGACCAGCGCGCGAGCCTGCTCGATCCGCGAAGCAGCGATGGCGAGATCATAGTTGTTGTTCAGACCTTCGGTGATCAGCGTCTGCAGCGAACGGTCATTGAAGACCTGCCACCACGGCACATCCGCGAAGGATGTCGCCTCCGCCGGGCCAATATGGTTCCGGAAGTCTTGCGGCTGAGCGACTTGCGGCGGTTTGTAATCGGGGCCCACCGTGCACGCGGTGGAGCACAGGCTCATGAACACCAGCAGACCTGTGGTTGACCGGCGTGCAGAGGATCTGGGTTTCATGTGCGTCTCCATTATTGGACCGCCGCGAGCATCTTTCTGAAGCGAGAGAGCGTAAAGATCATGTAGGCGATGCCGATGACGAACATCTTGGCGAGCGCCGGCAACACCATCATCGGCGTGGCGTTCCTGAAAAGCACGGCCTGTGAGAAGCTGACGAAATGAGTCGATGGTACGAATTGCATCAGCCTCTGCAGCAGGATCGGCATGCTCTCGAGGGGCGTCTGGCCACCTGAGAGCAGGCTCATCACGATAAACACCGGGAACGCCAGCAGGCCGAATTGCGGCATTGAGCGAACGATCGTCGCAAGCATGATGCCCAACGCGGTAACCGAGAACAGGTAGACGCACAGGCCAAGAGCAAACAGTGGAATCGAGCCGGCGACAGGAACGCCAATCGCCCATTTGACAACAATGAAGAGCGAAAGCATCGCGGCGACGATGACCACCAGACCGGTCGCCCAGATCTTGGCAAAGGCGAGCTCGAATGGCCGCAGCGGCATGACCAGCAAATGCTCAATATTGCCATGTTCGCGCTCGCGAAGCACGGCCGCGCCGGTAAGAAAGATCGCAAGCACCGAAATGTTGTTGATGATCTGATTGACCGCGACGAACCATCCTTGCTGCATGTTCGGGTTGAACCGCGCTCGGCTTTCAAGCTCGATGACCGGCTGATCTTTGGCCTTGCTGCCGCCGGACCAATAGGGCCTCACGGTGTCGTCGATGATTTTCTGAATATAGGTCGGCCCCCTCCCCGCCTGGCTCATCGCCGTCGCATCGGTGATGATCTGGATTTCCGGTTTGATGTTTTCCGCCAGGTCCGCCTGGAACCGCGGCGGGATATTGACCACGAAGGTGTATTTCCCGCTGTCCATCGCGCGATTGATATCCGCAAAGCCGATCTGCTTTGGCGGCAGGAATTGCGGAAGCCTCATCGCGTCGTTGATCGCGCGCGCGGCATCGGAATTGTCCTCGTCAACCGTGGCGATGGAGGCATTGACCACATCCATGACCGCACTCTTCGAAGGCGTGTAGACCGAGAAGGTGAAGCTGTAGAGGATCAGGAAGATCAGAACCGGGTCACGCGACAGGCTGATCAACTCCTTGATGCCCAGATGAAAGATGTGACCGATGGCGCGCATTCACGCCTCCTGCTTCTTGAGCAGCCAGACCGACAGCGTGAAGTAAATCAGCGCGATCACAGCGAGCGCCAAAATATTGGTCCAGACCGACGCCAGACCGAGCGCTTTGGTGAAGGTGCCGACGCTTACGGCCTGGAAATAGGTGCTCGGAAAGATCTTCGCCGCGAGCCATGCTCCGCCCGTAAGCGATGACACGGGCACGAACATGCCGGAGAACTGGACCGCCGGCAGGATGGTAATGATGGCGGCTGCGAATATGGCCGCCGTCTGCGTCGCGGCGAAGACCGAGATCAGCAATCCAAAGCCGGTGCTGGCAAAGACATAGATGATGCCGCCGAGAGCCAAGGTCAAAATGCTCCCCTTGATCGGCACGTCGAACAGGAGGACCGCAAGCGCCACCAGGGTCACGAACTGGATCAGCGATACCGCGACATAAGGCAGCTGCTTGCCCAGCAGGAACTCGCCCTTTGTCGCCGGCGCCGCATAGAAATTGGCGATCGAGCCAAGCTCTTTCTCGCGAACGACACTGAGCGCGGTCAGCATGCTGGGGATCAGAATCAGCAACAGCATCAGGTCGCCGGGGACCATCGCATAAACGCTCTCGAACGACTGGTTATAGAGCGCGCGCGTTTGGACATCGACCGGCTTTGCGCGCGGAGGCAGGCCTTGCGCGCTCCGCATATCGGCCTCGCGTCGGTCGTGGGTATTCTCGATATAGCCGCGCGCGGTTTCCGCACGAAACGGGACAGCCGCGTCGATATAGGCGTTTATCCTCGGCTGGCGTCCTTGAACTACCTCGCGCTCATAGCCGGGCGGTATCTCGATAGCGAAGCGGAGCTCTCCGTTTCGCAGACGGCGATCGAGCTCGTCGTAGCTACGGATCGGTGGTCGTTCGTCATAATAAACCGAGCCTCGAAAGGCGTCTTCATAGGTTCGGCTCGCGCTGGTCTGGTCGAAATCGAGCGTGGCATAGGTCAGATGGTTTACGTCGAGCGAAATGCCGTAGCCGAAAACGATCATCAGCAATATCGGGCCGAACACCGCGAAAGCCAGGCGCACGCTGTCGTGCCTCAGCTCGATCGCTTCCCGGCGGGCGAATGCCCAGACGCGGGCGAGGCTGAAGCGGCCGGCGGCTGCGCTGTCGGCATGCGATTCTGGTCCCGCGGCTTCCTCAACCGGCGCTTCAATTTGCGGCTGCGCGGTCTTGGCCGCTTGTTCCTCGAGATAACCGATGAAGGCTTCTTCCAGAGTTTTGGTCTTTCGCTGCGCGACGAGCTCGGCCGGCGCACCCTGGGCGAGCACCTTGCCGGCATGCATCATCGAGATGCGGTCGCAGCGCTCCGCCTCGTTCATGAAATGGGTCGACAGGAAGATCGTCACGCCATTCTCGCGCGACAGGCGAATCAGCAATTCCCAGAAACCGTCGCGCGCGACTGGGTCAACGCCGGAAGTCGGCTCGTCGAGGATCAGCACCTCCGGCTCGTGCAGCACCGCCACCGCAAGCGATAGCCGCTGCCGGATTCCGAGCGGAATGCTTTCGGCCAGGGTGTCGGCGACCTGATTGAGATCGAAATAATCGAGTAGCTGCTGGACACGGTCCTTGCCGACATCCTCGGCGAGGTCGAACAGCCGCGCATGAAGCAGAAGATTTTGTCGGACGGTCAGCTCAGTATAGAGCGAAAACGCCTGCGACATGAAGCCGACGCGTCGGCGGGCTTCGACATCACCGCCCTTGACCGGCTCGCCAAACAGGAGCGCGGTCCCTTCGGTCGGCGGGAGTAGCCCCGTCAACATCTTCATCGTCGTCGTCTTGCCGCAGCCGTTCGACCCGAGAAAACCGAAGATCTCCCCGGCTTCGATCTTGAAGTTGACGTGATCGACCGCGGTGAAGCTTCCGAACTGCTGCGTCAGGCCATGGGATTCGATCGCGGGTGGCCCTTCGCGCGGCTCGAACGGCGTGATTACCGGTTCGCGATGCCCACGCCGCGCTTCCTCGGGCAGCAGCTTGATGAACGCCTTCTCCAGCGTCGGCTCGCCGGTCTTCCGACGAAGCTCATCCGGCGTGCCGGTATCGAGGACTTTCCCCGCGGTCATGGCGACCAGCCACTCGAAACGCTCCGCCTCATCCATATAGGCGGTTGCGACGAGCACGCTCATTTGTGGTCGCCGCCCCCGGATGCGTTCGATCAGGTCCCAGAACTGCCTGCGGGCGAGAGGATCAACGCCGGTCGTCGGTTCGTCGAGGATCAGTAGATCAGGGTCGTGGATCAGTGAGCAGCACAGCCCCAGCTTCTGCTTCATCCCGCCCGACAGTTTGCCGGCCGGGCGCTCGCGAAAAGGTTCGAGATCGGTGCTGCGCAATAGATCGTCGATCCGCCACTCGCGCTCCTCACGCGATTGGCCGAACAGTCTTCCAAAGAAGTCGACATTCTCGAAAATAGACAACGTCGGATAAAGGTTCTTGCCGAGGCCCTGTGGCAGATAGGCGATCCGCGAGGCGACCGAGGTGCGAAATGCCGCGTTGGCGATATTGCCGCCGAGGACCTGTGCGTGACCAGTCTGGATCTTGCGTACGCCGGCCAGGATTCCAAGCAAGGTCGATTTTCCGACGCCATCCGGACCGATCAAGCCGATCATCTTCGAACTCGGGATGTCCAGACTTACATCGCCGAGTGCGATCGCCTTTCCGTAGCTTTGGGAAAGGTTTCTGACGCTCGCGACCAGTTCGTCGTCGCGGTTGTCCATCATTCGGCTGCCGCACGGCCGGTCGGGACCCAGAGATTTTTCGGAACGCCATGAGGCTCGAGATAGGCGGGCCAGACCGCGCCGCTGTCGAACCGGACATAACCCATTCCCGGGACGCCAGCCTTCACCAGCGACTCATATTGGCGAAGCCGGTCGCGGGGGATCTGCAGTTTCACCCGGAACGTCAGATTATGACGCTCTTCGGCGGTCTCGACCGTCTTTGGTGTGAACTGCGCCGTCGGCGACACGAAGGTGACAGTGGCATATATCGGATACTGCGGTGCCGCATCGAGCACGATGCGCGCCTCCGATCCGAGACTAACCTTGCCGGTGACCTCATTTGGCAGGAAGACGTACATATAGACATCGCTGAGATCGAGGATCGAATACACGCGGCCTCCGGCGGGAAGCACTTCACCGGCTTCCGCCAGCCGCGTATCGACACGCGCTCTGATCGGCGATACCAGCACCGCATCCTTGATCTCGGCGCGCAGCCGGTCGGCTTCCGCCATCGCTGCTCGGATGCCGGCTTCCGATTGCCGCGCCTGCGCCTGGGAGCCGACTAAATTGGCCTGGGCGCCCACGACCTGAGCCTTGGTCGAAAGCGCGCGCGCATTGTCGATCTCGGCTTCCTGTTGACTGACCGCGCCGCGCCCGACGAGACCCGTGGATCGTGCATATTGCAGGTCCGCGTAGTTATTCTCCGCGCGTTTGACCGCTATTTCCGACCGCCGGGTGGCGATATCGGCGAGCGCGACATCACGGTTGTCCTGCGCTTGCACGAGCTTGGCGAGAGCCTCGCGTAGCTGCGCCTCGAGCGCCTCGGTATCCATTCGTGCGACGACCTGGCCGGCTTCCACCGTATCGCCCTCGTCGACCAGGACTTCCTTGACGCGGCCGGGATACTTCGTCGCGACATAGAGCTCATTCGCTTCGAGCCGGCCATTGCCGCCTGCGATACCGGCGGGCAGCTTCTGACCGCCAAAAATCTGCCAGGCGAAGAACGCCAGAAGCGCGAGCACCGCGACGATCACGATGAGCTTTGTCCGGGTTAGGCGAAGGCCCAGTATTGTGAAACCGGGTGGACCGACTGCTTCGACTTCCGGGCGAATGGTGGTTGTGCTCTTCTCGACAACACCCATGCTATCGTCTCCCAGATACCGGTCAGAAACCGGGCGGACCCCGCGCGGAATGGGACCAGGAATGTCGATCAGTAACCGGCGGCCAATCGCCCCGTGATTGGGATTAACCCGCACTTTCCCTAGGGAGTTATTTGGCCGCCGGCGGCCTCTGTGGCAGGCGAAAAAGATACGAGGGTGCGGCCCGCGGTCGGGCTCACTGAGAGGTTTGCCCTAGATGGAACGAACGGCTGCACCTGGCGCCAAGTTCTGCGCAGCGAGCCGCTCCGGCGGATCGGTCAAGCGTGCGGGCCGGGCGAGACCAGCAGCGCGGTCACAGCCACGGCCCTCAACCGGCGGCGCCCGATTGGGCGCCGTCTCCATCCATCACGGATTCACCGTCACCGAACTGCCGCCACCGCTCGGATCCGGGACGGTCACGTAGACCACCGTATCCCCTTCATATTGCGGCTGGTAGTAAGCGCCGCCGCAGGAATAATAGGAATAGCCGCCGTAGGAATAGGGCGGGCATCCCGGCGGCAGGGCGTAATAGGACGAGCCATAGGCCACGGCGGCGCCAATTGCTGCGCCCGCGACAAGCCCGGCGCCGGGATAGTAATCGCCCCAACCGCCCCAGCCACCATTGCCCCAGTCATTATCGACATTGATATTGTTGTTACTGAAGTTGCCGTTGCCGCGATTGACGTTGCCGCCACCGGGACGAGTTCCGGCACCACCGCCACCCGGCCGTCCGACGCCACCGACACCGCCAACGCCACCGACACCGCCCGGCCGTCCGGCGCCGCCAACGCCACCGACACCGCCAGGTCGCCCTGCGCCGCCGATACCTCCGGGCCGACCCGCTCCACCCGCGCCGCCGATACCACCGGGCCGACCGGCTCCACCCGCGCCGCCGATACCACCCGGACGCCCAGCTCCGCCCGCACCGCCGATCCCTCCGGGCCGACCGGCTCCGCCCGCGCCGCCGATGCCTCCCGGCCGCCCGCCTGGCCGGCTGTAGTTCCCGCCGCCTGGGCGACTATAGCTACCGGCCCGGCTGCCAGAGCCGAAGCTCCCGCCACCGCGGCTGAAACCGCCGCCGCCGAGGCTCGACGAGCCACCGCCGCGAAAGCCGCCACCACCAAAGCCGCCGCCCCGGCCGCCGCCACCACCAAATCCGCCGCCACCACGACCGCCGCCGAAGCCGCCGCCGCCGCCACGGCCACCACCACCGCCGCCGCGGCCGCCACGCGCATCGGCGAAGTCGATTTGCCCGACGATCAGGAAGAGCACCGCAGCGATCGCGGTCAAACAACGTGGTTTCATTTTGCTACTCCCCTGAACTCGGCAAGGTGGATCCGCTTCGCGTCCTTGCCGGGCGTGAAGGTGAACAGGTCGTCGCTGAGCGGTGGATTCACGATCCAATTCAAACGAGCCGTGTACGTCGGGTAAGTTCGATCGCCGCGATCGATGATCACAAGCTTACGTGGCAAGGGCCGCGCGCCCTGCTCGATCCAGACTTCCCAATCATATTGGCCTTGGCGGAAGGCCCAGTGATTGGTCTCCACACCGTCCAGAGTGGCGGTGCCCGCACTGAACGCGGAAGTAAGCTCCTTCAGGTCGGAGTCATCGCCGTCGTTCCATCGGAACAGATCCGCAAGCGGCAGAGAGATGCCGAATTTGTCGTAGAGCGCTTTGAGAAATTCACGGTTGGTAGCCGGAGCGGGCATCGTCGCGTAAAAGCCGAGCTTTGGCGAGTAAATCGTGAAGTTCTTGCCGTCGAAGAAGTAGCGGCGAGTCTTTATGTCACTATCGAGATCGAGCCGTATGCCCGGCCTCTTGACCTTGTAATGCGCGACCCCGTCCATCTGGATGCGCTGGTTGCTCTTGGTGATCGCGTCGAGGCTCGCATTCGAGGTCAGGTCGAAGCTGTTGAGCCCTGATAGAAACGTGCTCATCGTCTTGAGCGCGTCTACGGCATTGGGATCGAGAGTGGGTTTCGCAGGCTTGGTATCCGCAGCCGCCGCTTCGGGTGTCGTCGCGGTTGGAGCGTTCTCGGCCTTCTTCGCGTTCTGTTGGCAGGCAGACGTCGCCAGTAACAAGAACAGGCAACCACTCACTATTCCGGGCCGGCCCATGGTCGCGCTCCAATTAGGCTATTTGAGCGGCCACACTGGGCTGGGCGAAGGCACGAACCTATCGGTGAAATACCCGAAACGCTCTGGGCGAAAGCCCGCATAGCAGAGCTGCGCTCGGCCGATGCACGCGCTTATGAGCGCCACCCGTCCCATGTCTCGGACTCCAGTGGAAATCTCAACCGCGCTGCCCTTCCCCCAGCGTCATTGTCGCGCTCTCGTCTGCGGCATCGCACTCATCACCCAGGGTCCGGTCACAAAAATTGTCAGGGTATTCCTGAGTGGCCACATGCGGACTTCAATCGATAGCGAGGCGATCGGGCGGAGCCGAAGTGTCGTGCCCCTGGCAACTGTTCGATACGAGCGAGGCGCATATGAGGAGAGCCGGAGCAAGAGTCACTGCCGCTGGTGCTCTCGTCGTCGGGATGCTCGCACTCGGCGGCTGCGCGACCGAGGACTATGTCGACAAGCATGTAGCCGTGGTGAACGATCGCGTCGTCTCGCTCGAAGGCAGGGTCGACGGCGTTGACAAGACCGCCCAGGAGGCCCTGCAGCGCGCCAACGATGCGGCAGCGCAGGCTGCAACCAAAGCGAGCGGGAAGTTTATCTACAGCGATATGGGAACTGGTTTATCGGTGCTCTTCGCGACCGGCAAATATACGCTCTCCGCCGACGTCGAGACTACGCTCAAGCAGTTCGCGGAGAAGCTGAAGGCCGACGACAAGAATGTCTATGTCGAGATCATCGGACACGGTGATCCACGTGGTTCGATCACGCTCAACCGCACATTGGGTAGAATGAGAGGGCTGGCCGTTCGCCGCTATCTCGCCGACCAGGGCATCCCCCTGTTTCGCATGGAAGTCGTCTCCTGGGGCGAAGAGAAGGTTCCAAATCCCACGGATCGATCGGCGGAAGCGCTTCAGCAAAGTCGTCGGGTGGACTTGATCGTCAAGGGATGAATCGGATCGGGACTGCAAAAAATGCCAAGCCATCGGAGATGATCGAAAAGCGCTGGGGGCCTGCCCTGCAGCTTGCGCCGGGAACGCGGAATCGAGCCAAGCATCCGTAGCCACCATAGATTGCATCAAAGGCCCGTAACATGACGGAAAGTACCAATTCGCAGTCTTCGTCGAATGGCAAGGCGAAAGCCTCCCCAGCTTGGTCGCAGGCCGACCTGACGCCGCTCGAGGCCGCCGGCCTGCGGCTCGACGGGGCAATCCTACGGCTCGAACTGGCGGGAGCCTTCCGAACTCTGAGCGCCGCAGAGTTGAACGAGGTTGGCGAGGAATTTCTCTCCGCCCAAGAGGAGTACCGCACGCTGCTGGCGAACCTCACCGGCTCGGATCCCCATGCCATCGCGCGACGATTGCTTCGGTGAGACATGCGACCAACCGGCAGATGCGGCTACGACGCGACGCGAATTCGCGCCAAGCACTTCCATGAAGCGCCTGGTGCATCGGCACTCGATCCGTTGATCGTTGTGGCGATCGGGTCCGGTCCGAGGACAAGCAGCGGCTGGCACATGGTCTGGCGCTAGCCATGACCTGCCTGGCCAGCGAGCAGCAATCGAACAATGCCGGCTCTTCCGGGACCCGTTCCTCGCCAGCCAGAACCCGCGAGGTCCTTGGTTTCGAGTTTCCGGGTGAGGTCTCAGCAGGCGTAGTTCGCGCTCTGCTCCTTGGGACACGCATCAAAATTCCAGAACTCCAGGCCGCCTTGACACAGCCTCGCGTTGCCACGGGGGCAGGTGCGGTCTTCGCATTCCGCTACGGCGTCGTGGTTCTGTTCGGAGTTTCAGCGCGCGAAGAGGGTGACCTTCTCGATCACATTCGCCGCCACGTTATCGATCCGTTGGTCGTGGCCGAGATCGAGACCGCCACGATCGAGGTAATGCCTGGCGACGAGGAGCAAGTAGACTCCCACGGGAACATTAGGCTCCACGAGCTGACTCCGGAACGCCTCCTCCTGACCGCAACCGTCCTCGCGCGAAGCGTCGTCCTCGCCCGCGACGAGACACGCATCGCGGATATTTTCGATCGCATTGAGCCACTTGTCGGCTCACTGCAGCAGCGCGGCCGCGTCGGCCATCCGATCCGTCATGTCATGCGGCAGATCGGCGAGGTGCTGGGAGCACAGCATCGCATGGTCGGCCGCGCGCAGATCAGCGAGAAGCCCGAGGTGTTGTGGGACCATCCAGAGCTCGATCGACTCTATAGCCGGCTCGAAGCGGAGTATGAGCTCGGGGATCGTGCGCGGGTCATCGAACACAAGCTCAATGTGATCGGCGAGGCAGCCGATGTCCTGCTGGACGTAATCAAGGATCTGCGCTCGGTCCGGCTGGAGATAGCCGTTATTGTGCTGATCTCTTTCGAAGTGCTGCTCGGCCTGATCGAGAGGCTGAGCTGACGCCATGTCTGCCGGTCGTCCCCTCAACCGCAGATCCGGACCTAGACGCACCGAAGAGGCAGATGATGACGGAATCTGAACTGTTCAAGCGCCTTGCCGTCGCGCTGGCCATCGGAATTCTCACGGGTATTGAGCGAGGATGGCACACGCGTGAGGAGGCTGACGGGACGCGGGCGGCGGGATTTCGGACATTTTCGCTGTCGGGTCTGTTTGGAGGCGTATCCGCGGCAATCGCCTCGACGACTGTTCCCGAGATCCTGGGCTTACTGTTCATCGGATTCAGTTCTGTCATGCTCGCCTTCGCCTGGCTCGAAGCCCGCAGAAAGCAGGACTTCAGCGCTACCACCGTCGTGGCCGCACTGCTGACCTACGCGCTTGGTGCATATGCGATCCTCGGAGATCTTCGCATCACCGTCGCTTGCGCGGTCGCGCTGGTGTCGATTCTGGCGCTACGCGAGCCCTTGCACCGCTGGGTCGCATCGCTGCGGTCGGAGGAAATACGCGCAGTCCTGATTCTGCTTGCCATGACCTTCCTGTTGCTGCCGCTGCTACCGAACAGGACGATCGATCCGTGGGGCGTGCTCAACCCGGCGCAGGTGTGGCTGCTGGCGATCATGATCGCCGCCATATCGTTCGGCGGCTATATTGCGGTTCGGTTATTCGGCGATCGGCTGGGAATCGTGATGGCAGCCGTTGCGGGTGGACTAGCCTCCTCGACTGCGACGACGCTAACCTTCGCGCGGCTGGCAAACGACGAGCCCGGGTCGGCTCGCGTGCTCTCTGGCGCCATTCTGGTCGCTGGAATGGTGATGGCGATACGTGTCGGAGCGGTCGCCACGTTGCTCAATCACAACCTGCTCATTCCATTGCTCATCCCGCTTGCGGTGGTGATCGCCATTCTGGCGGCATCCGCCGCACTCCTTCTGCTCAGAAAGACCAGCAAGGAGCGCCCTGCACTCCATATGGCCAACCCGCTCGAGCTTGGTACCGCGATCAAGCTGGCGATTATCATCTCCGTCGTGTTACTCGCGACCGAGATCGTAAGGGAGCGCGTGGGCGCGGCAGGTGTCCTTCTGATAGCGGCTCTGTCCGGCCTGGCCGATGTCGATGCGGTCACCATATCGATGGCGCGGGCCAGCTCCACCGGACTGAATTCAGATCTCGCCGCCGGCGCGATCCTGCTCGCCGTCGGCATCAACACCCTCGCGAAGGCGACGATGGCCGCATCGATCGGCGGCCGCGGCATTGGTAAATATGTCGGTGCGGCGAGCGCTGCCGCCGTCGTAGGGGGCATCGCTGCTGTACTGATCAGATAGCTTGTCGCTGGCGAAGATAGCTACGAGACGATCAATAACGAGCAGGGATGATCCTGCGATGAATCATCGTCGTCTGATCATCATACCTTCCCCTTTGCGATCTCTTGGGCAGGTCGACGGGTTCGCTATCGATCCGCTCATAGGGGATGGAGCGAAGAATATGTGATATTCCATTCAGACGGGCTCGCTTTTTGTCGTCGGAGTAGAGGATATGCCATGGTGCGATATCGCTATCGGTGGCATCGAGCATCTCATCGCGAGCTCGCGAATAGTCGTACCAGCGCCCATAGGATTCAACGTCCATCGGACTCAACTTCCATTGACGAAGTGGGTCTTGCACCCGAGCCTGGATCCGACGTGTCTGTTCTTCCATCCCGATCTCGAGCCAGATCTTGATAAGGACCACGCCGGATTTCACCACCCATTCTTCGAAGGTCGGGCACAGCCTCAAGAAATCGCGATGCTCTTCCTTGGTGCAGAAGTGCATTACATGTTCGATGCCGGCACGATTATACCAGCTCCGGTCGAAGATCACGACTTCGCCGCCAGCAGGGAAATGGGGGATATATCTCTGCATGAACATTTGTGTCTTTTCGCGATCGGAGGGAGCGCTCAACGCAACGACGCGAAACACTCTCGGACTCACGCGTTCCTTTATCGCCTTGATGATGCCGCCCTTCCCGGCAGCATCGCGGCCCTCAAAGACGATGATGACTCGAGCGCCGGTCGTCTCGACCCACCTCTGGAGATAGCAGAGGTCCACCTGGAGCTTCTTCAGCTTCTTTAGATATTTGCTGTCCTTCAGTGTCGCGCTCTCATCTGGGTTGCCGTCGATTGCCTTGCTCATAAGACCTCCAGGCCTAAAGGGGCGTTTCCAGTTGCCGTGCATCAGCGCCGAGCGAGACCAATCCCGGCATTTGCTTCCGCTTGCCCTGAGCCATTTGAAACAGGGCGCGACAGATGTGCCCCTTGGCCACCTGCCGCGTCAGTCGACTTCCGGCGAGGGAGTGCCCGGAAGAGTCTACACCCACGGTCGACGGTAACGATCTCCTATGGCCGTTGAGCGCCTGACCAACCCAATGGCGAAGGCGGTCCTTCCGCCATCCGGTATTCTGTCTATTTTGAACGCCGCCACTCTGCAGGGGCAGCGCCTCGACCACGGGCCGCTCTGCGGCTGGCGCCAACATTGATATGCTGTGTTTTCACCTCCGGCGCAGAGCGCCGTTCGAGTCTATCGGTGAATTTGACTTGAGCATGTTGAGACCTCTCGCGCTGGATTTCGCCCAGTTCGCGAATTGCGCCTCGAAATCCGCGCGGTTGGTTACGCTGTTCCGCATATAGTGCACGCCGTCGCCAATGATCGCCCCGTCGACCACGCGACCCAGCAGAGTGCCGCTCAACGAGTCTCGTACCTCGAGCACCAGCGTGGCTTGACCGGCCTCTTGGGAAAAAACCGTATAACGCCCCGGGCTCATCGTATCTGGAGCTGCAACAGCGAGATTAACAATCCCGGTGGACACGCGCAAAACATCCGAGCCCAGATCGGTTACGATGCCATAGCCCGCCTTGCCGTACTCAGTGCGTAGCGCCTCGAGCAGTGCCGCGCTTGCATCATCTATCGCCTGCCTCATTTCCTTGTCGGTCACGCGATGGCTGCGCGAATTGGCGTCGCGGAGCCAATCTTTCTGGAAAGCGACTTGCGGCGTGTCGATCAGGACCTTCGAGTAAGGTCTGAAATCGGCATTGGGCAGAAGGTATGCAGCATCCGCCTTGCTTGCCCTGATGCGAAACAGGCCGTCCCAGGTATCTGGAGCTCTGGCGCCTGCTGCATAGGACGTGAACATCGACGCGCACGAAAATCCGCAGATCAGCAAGATGCGTAGCATTGGGCGCATGTGCGGTTACCTCTATTTCGTACCGCCTACCAACCCTGGGTGCAGCGACATCCACGAGGTCGGGGGCATCGTATGTGCCTATATCAACCACCTGGTCTTAGCTGGCGTCCGAGGCCTAGAACGCCGGGCCAATCCCTGAGAATCGCCAACAAAAGCCCCGAGTTGCAGACCGCTCGCTCGCAAGCCGGACGACCTGGCCCAGCCAGGCTAGCCCTGTGGACGTCCCCAGAGTTCGCCGACGCCAGATCGGGCTAATCCCTGATGTCGAAAGTCGATCATCGCCGGGATCACGGATAAAGACTCCCGAAGCGAGGGCGGTCTCCGTCTCGGCGCCGGTGCCGAGGTCCCCATCACTGGCCCCCTATCCTTACTGGGTGAGTATCGCCATGCGGCTTATGGCGGCGGTGTTACGCGCAACCAGATCTACGGTGGCGTCAGTTATCGATTCTGATCGATGATGACGTGAATGGGGCCTGGCGTCAGCTGAGCATTTTTGGCCGCGACGATTGAGAAGGATCGTCGCGGCCAAGCGCAGAACCAAGAGGATAACTCGTCGCTTCTCGCTGAAGGCCTGACAGCGGCAACCTCCATAGATCCGTGACAACGGCAAGCCTAGCTTCCTCAGTCCGCCAGCGGCGCGTTCAAGATAGGCCGGTTAGCATCGCCGCTCTCACCCGTTCGGCGATCCTTGCGGTAACCGCTGCGGTACCCCGATCGAACGCCGCGACAATCGCCGTCACGCGGTTGGCGTCCGCCACTTCGGCCTGAGTTACAGGCCATTCCGCGATGGTCCTTCTGTCGGAGCGGCGGACCAGTTTGATATAGGCGTCAATCAACACTTCCGGCGCCGCTCTGGCACCCTGAGAATAGCGGGCTTCGAAGTGGCGGACGTCGACGGCAAGCAGAAAGTCAGGCGGTGGCAAATCGCGGGAGCGAACGACGCTCACCCCCGGGACAATTCTTTCCAGATCGCGCACCACTGCCGCGTTGAACAGCTCGCTCGGCGGCGCCACCCATCGGCTGTGGGCGATGTAGCTTATCTCGCCGCCTGTTACCGTCATAAGTCGCTCGTCGACCGATCTTGGAAAGGTCGAGCCGACGAAGCCAAGCACTACCCCGTGCGGGTTGGTCGGCCTGGCGTCTGGCGCGACTTCGACCGATGAGACAGTTATTTCCCCAAAGCGGTAAAGATCAGCCTTTCCACCACCCCCCAGACAGCCGGTCAGTATCAGCAACGGGCCAATTAGCGACACCCAATCCGTCACTCTGCCTGACAGTCTTTTCCGCGTCATCTCCGTAGTTCCTTTTCGCGCGCGCGAGGACGACCGATGAGACCTCTCGGATCCTGGCGAATTTCAGTCACCAGGTGGTCCATCGAGTCAGCCGCCTGTTGAATGGAGGTTAGCGCGTTATTGATATTCGGCATTGTCGTCGTCGAAAGTTCCGAAACCGGCTTGTTCATGCCGGAGAAGACTTTCCGCGCTTCGACGACCGTCAAATGAAGGTCTTTCGCGGTTTGCGACAAATCATGCAAAGTGCCCTGATCCCTGTCACCGAGCGAGGCGCGCGCTGCTCCTGCCAGTCGCTGAAATTCGCTGGCCGCTTTGTCGAAGCGGGTGAAGGTGCTTTCGATCTTGCCAAACATCGCCTTGCGCGTGCGCATCTCGGCGGTGAGCGCACCGATATCATTGAGCGAACCGGAGATTGTCGTAATATTGGCGTCGGACAGCACGCGATTGATGCGATCGACAGCCTTCGTCGCGCCGAGAACCAACTGACTTGTGTTGTTCAGGAAATTCTCCAGCCTGCTGCGTTCCGCGATGATGATCGGCGGCTTGATCTTGCTGACCTTGCGCAGGAGTGGCTTGGATGGCGTTCCCGGTGTCACCTGAATGTATTTTACACCAGTGATTCCCTGAGACATCAATTGCGCGACGCTGTCGACCCGGACCGGCGTATTATGTTCGAGCTCGACTTCCGTGATCACGCGGTTGGGATCGACCGGGTCGAGCTCGATGCTTTTGATGTCTCCGATCTTGATGCCGTTGAACTGCACCTCGCCCCCGCGGCTGAGTCCGCTGACCGGCCCCTTCAGGATGATCTGATAGACGTCATATTTCTGGTTGAATTGATACTGCGCGAGCCAGACCACGAACACCAGGCCAGCAATCAAAAGCACGATGCTGATCGCACCGACGAGCGCGAAGTTCGCATGACGCTCCATCTGTCCACTCTCCTCTTACGAGCGCCAGGCGATATTCGCCGCGCGACCACGAGGGCCGCTGAAATAACCCTGAATCCAGGGATGGTCTGATTTCTCCAGCTCCGCGATCGGGGCGACAGCGGCGATCTTGCGGTCCGCGATGACGGCGACCCGGTCGGTGATCGCATGCAGCGTGTCGAGATCATGGGTAATCAGGAAGACGGTCAGGCCAAGAGAGTCGGAAAGCCCGCGTATCAGGGCATCGAATTCGGCCGCGCCGATCGGATCGAGACCGGCGGTCGGCTCGTCGAGAAACAGCAGATCGGGATCCAACGCCAGCGCTCGCGCGATGCTCGCCCGCTTGCGCATTCCGCCGGACAGCTCAACCGGCATTTGCGCGACCACCCGCGAGTCAAGGCCCGCCAATGTGAGTTTGAGCACCGCCAGCTCGCTGACGAACGTCGCCGGCAGATCGGTGTGCTCTCGCAGCGGCGCTTCGACGTTCTGGCCGACGGTGAGCGCCGAGAACAGAGCGCCGCCCTGGAACATCACGCCACTTCGCCGTTGAACCTCGGCGGCCCCACCGATGCCATGTACGTCCCGTCCAAACAGCTCAACTCGTCCCGCGTCGGGTCGTCGGAGACCAAGGATCGTGTTGAGGAGTACCGATTTGCCGGTACCCGACCCGCCGACGATGCCCAGGATTTCTCCGCTTCGTACCTCGAGATCGAGCTGCTCGTGGATGACATGTTCGCCAAATGCGCTGCGGAGCCCGATCACGCGCACTGGCGGAGCGCTCTCCCGAGGAGCGCTCACAGGTTGAGCTCCATGAAGAGAATGGCGAAGATCGCATCGAACAGAATTATCATGAAGATCGCCTGGACGACCGACATGGTCACCCGCGCGCCAAGGCTCTCGACGTCACCGCCGACGGCTAAACCGTGTCGGCAGCCAGCCGTCGCGATGAGCAAAGCGAGGACGGGAGCCTTCACCATGCCGACCCAGAAATGCTCGACCGCGACCGTCTCGTGCAACCGCTCCAGGAAGAAGACCGGGCCGATGCCGAGGGACGCCCAACTCACCATCATGCCTCCGGCGATACCGGCTAGCATTCCGGCGACGGTGAGCAGCGGCATCATCCAGAGCAGCCCGAGCACCCGCGGCACGACCAGTGCGTCGAATTGATCAACGCCCATAACCTGCATGGCGTCGATCTCCTGAGTCATCTTCATCGAGCCGATCTGCGCGGCAAAGCTCGAGGTGGAGCGTCCCGCAAGAATCACCGCGGTGATGATGATGCCGAATTCCCTCAGGACCCCGACACCCACCAGCTGCACGGTAAATATTGCGACGCCGAGAGACGTGAGCAGGCTGGTACCGATCAAGGCCACGACCGCGCCGACGAAGAAGTTCATGACCATCACGATCGGCAAGGCGTGGACCCCGGCGCTGTCCATGATGCTTGCGAGGGAGATCGTCCGCAGACGGTGCGGCGAGCCTATCGTACGTCCGATCGCGAAGAGCAGATGCCCGACAAAATCAGCAATGCTCCACGCTTCGTGAGCGAGCGCTACGACGGCTCGGCCGAAGCGATCTAGCAGGTAGAGCAGATGACGCGTAGGTCGGGACTGGACGTTGGGCGCACCGATCGCCGGAGCGACCAGTGAAAACAGACGCGCGATATCCTTGCGATCCGACAGCCCCGGCGGAATGGCATTGTTCCGCAACGCGCGAAGGATTGCATAGGCGCCTGCGGTGTCGAGGCGTCCGAGTGACGAGACGTCTAGGTGAAGCTCACCGGCTATGGCGGTCAGCTTCGAGAACAATTGCAACGCTTCCTCATTGAGCGACGTCGAGGTCCAGTCACCCGCCAGAACCAAGGTCTTCCCATTCCGACTGGTCGTGATCTCACAGCTGGCCGACGTCGTCGCCATTACTCCTCGGTCCTTGCACCGGCGTTAGCAGCTATCCTCTCGGGTACTGCCCGACGAGCGCGCTCGAACCTCATCTTCATTGGCCTTGCCGACGGCCACTATCCGGGTTTGGCCCTGTCCTGAGCGGGTGACTCTACCTACGTCGCGCCACCGCGCCTTCTCTGGAAACTGCTCGTCGGCTGAAGGATGAACTGGATGGTCGTCGAGATGTCCGACGATCAGAAACGGCGATTATTTTGAACGCGAAGGCCGGCTAAGCTCGGGGTTTCGCCCGATTGTTTCCAACTTGGCTGGTCATAGGATTTGTCGCGGTCGGCCGCGCCCATTTCTCCAGGCGCGCCCGTCGCGCTTCCAACTGTGATCAGCAATTTCGGCATGGGTAGAAGTTGGAGGAGATCGACATGACAGCGTATCGGCTTCGCCAGTTGCGGTCAGATGGCTACTATCGGCCGGGAGAGCATTTCTCCGCCCGCGACGATGGACAGGCCGTCGAGATCGTTCGCCTCACCCTTCGAGACGCGAACTGCGAACTCTGGCAAGGGGCGAGGAAGGTCGCGTTATTTTTGGCGAATGTCGGACCGCTCCGACCGGGTTAGCGCCTAACCGCCGATCTCATGAGCAGAATTCTCAGACCGCGAATTGAATCCCCGGAGCATGACGCGTGGCGATTGAAATTGAGCGCAGATTCCTCGTGGCAAGCGATTCGTGGCGCCAGTTGGCAGGCCGAGGTCAGTGCCTCGTGCAGGGATATATTTCCCACAATGAGAACGTTAGTATTCGTGTGCGGCGAGCGGATGATCGCGCCTCACTAACGATCAAGGGCAAGAGGGTGGGCTTGGCGCGGCTGGAATATGAATTCGAGATACCGCCTTGCGATGCCCAAGAGATGCTCTCCAGCTTCTGCGGCAAGCGCGTACTCGAGAAGGTGCGGTACCATGTTCTGAATGCGGGGCAAGACTGGGAGATCGACGTTTTCAGCAGACCCATCGGGCTGGTTCTGGCCGAGATCGAATTGACCGATCCCGATCAACCGATATGTCGCCCCGAGTGGCTGGGGGACGAAGTGACGCATGATGATCGCTTCCGCAGTTCGGCGCTGATCGCCAATGCCTGCTTGATCTCCAGCTCGGAGCCTGTAGCCAATACTAGCTCCCGAAGGATGGCGCGGCCATCCGTCGCTCCGCCCCCCAACGTAATAGCCTCGCCATAGTCGCCGAGGCGTGCGCGCCGGATCCACCAATACTCGCGCCGAAGGTCAATTCGAGATCGAGGACGGCGACCCAGTCTTCGAACGAGCGAGTCGCTTACCAGCCCGCGTCTCTACCGCGATCTTCCCACAGGGCAACAAGAAGCGCGACCGTCACTGGAAGGCAAAGCCCCAAGATGAACAGCATACTGGCCTCCCGGCCCAAAGGTGATCCTCGCGGAGTTGCGCCAGATCTTGGGTCCGAATGCCGTCTCGCGACGCGGCTAGCCTATTACGAACAGTCAGACATTCCCCGGCGGGCGGGCATCGGGGTCAGCAGTCGCGATCGTCAAACGCCGTGCCTCCCGCCGGCAAAGAGGCATCTTCGTCGCGCATATCTTGCCTAGACAATAACTGATCTGGCTGTCCCAGACTTGCTGGCCGGCAGCCATCGACCACTCGCCGCCTGTGAAGCTATCTCCGGGCGGGAGTGCATCAACGCTGTTACCGACATAATAATCCAACAACGGCGATTCCCCCGGCGCCACGGTAATGCACGATATGTAATTGATCGGTTCGTCGCAGTGATTTGTGATGTCTTGTTGGATCCGGCCAGCGGACGCTCTGACCCCGAACGTCACGCAGCCGACACGCTCAATTCGACTGAACGGGCGATCAACCGGAAATTCGACGGGACCAGCTTCGGACCGAGCAATAGGCCGTAGGACCTGGCTTCGCACCGACGACTCGAACGCGAGGCCCTGTCGCTTATTCTGCCGTGCGAAGGATTTGCATGCCGATGCTCCACGCTGCCTAAGGGCGCACGGCCGTTGATGGCCCGCTGTCGGGACTTCCGAAAATGCGGACGCGGTATTCAGTCCCACGTCAGTCATGAAGCCGGCCAACAAGAGTCCCATAATTGGGAGTGGTACATTCAGATGGACCTGCACTTGCGTCGTCGCCGCCTTCTCTGACCGACAAAGATCGAATTCGACTGCGCCGGAGCTTATGTCGCTGCCAGCGACAGCCCGTCTAAGGGTGGGCGGTTGCAAGCACTATCGAGATTACTACCGAGAGAGGTTCAGGAGATCATCGGTGCAACGCACTGGAACGGCTCGATTGATGCGACTGAGGCGACGTGCCAGCGACACTAGGGGAAAACCGTAGGCATGCCGCATAGAATACCCAATAGTGACGAGTAGACGGCGGCTTTAATGTCTCGCCGAGATCGGCTGATGCGGCTCGCATGGGCCGGCGCGCAGTAGGTCACTTCGGGAGAAGAGGTTCATGAACGACGGCGAGGAGATTCAGCTTCGTGCGTCGCAAATGGCGGTCGCACTTGGGGTCAAGCACCAGAACGTGAGAGACCCGAAGCCCAGAGTTGAACCACTCCTGGCTGGACTCAAGGGCGCCTTGCAACGCGTGGCATCCCAAGTGCCGCAGGTCGAGGATTGCTTGGTGATCGAAGTTCTCGAGACCAGCGTTCTGTGCCGATTGAGTAGGGTCTATTCGGACGGCGCTCCAATTTTCAAAACCCCATGGGATGATTATCCTGCCTTCCAGGTCCACGTTTGCAATGAGGGAACCCTCTACAGAAGAACACGCGACCATGAGGGAAAGGAGATCTCTCTAATACCCATGAGCTTGCAAGAGATGAACGAGGTTTTCAAGGAATGGTTGGTCGATTGGATCGTCACGATTTATCCGAGAATTAGCGAGAGCCGCGACGACGAGGCGGAATACGAGCCTGTTCGCTTGGTGTCGCAATATTACTATTTTCTGTTGATAGTTTTCGTTCTCGCCGGCGGCTATTTTCTGATCAAGTACACGTGAGGCTCACCAGTCGCACCACTTCAGTGCGGAGCCACGGGCCGCCCTAGATCAAACTTATGTCGCGATCTATCGTAAGAAGACATTGCTTTGCCAAGAGTGCCTGCGCGTCGAAGTCGAAGGCCTCCGCCTCCTGCCCAAGCGCAGGCGCCACCAGAAATGCCGCGGAGGCCCACAAGGAATAAGAGGTTGCGCGAGTGCGCGTGACTGTAACTCGCTCGTCGGAACCGACGGTCGCGTAAGACACCATACCGAGATGTCGCCGTGCAAGGTGGCCAAGAGCAAGTTTGCCTTCCGAACGAGCGGCGGCGAGGGAAATTTGGAGCATCGACCGATGGAACATCACAGCGCGCCTGGGTGGGTTCTCGGGCCGGCGGCGCGCCTCGAACAGCTCGGTGCGAAGCGTACTTGCCCCGATCCCGAGCTCGAGGCCCGTAGAAATATTCTCGATGATCTTGCGCATCGCCGCGAGGGCCAGCTCATGTATCGAATGAAAATAGCGGAAGACCATTACGGCCGGCACGCCAGCGAGCTTGGCGACGGCGCGCGCACTGATAGCGTCGACGCCACTATCTTCGATAATCGAAGCCGCCGTCTCTATGATCAAGCTCTTGCGCTTGAGGTTGATGAGATTCTTGCCCTCGACGCTGGCTCTTATCTCGGAGGCAGCGAGAGTCATTGGCTGGTGGGTCGCATTGATGTGATAGCGATCCACAAGCGCGCGCAGCTCGTCATCGAACACGGGCTTGTCCATGCCGGTAAGCCTGGCAAGCGCCTCAGCGATGCCGGCCGGCGCAACGAGCCGGTAGGTCATCGAATCGCAGTTACTGATTGCAAAGGCGGTTTCGGCCAATACGGCGAGACCAATTATGTCGATCGCCAGCGCGCTGAGGCCGTTTCTCACTGCCAGCTTTCCGAGCAGTTCATGACGGCTCACGATCCAGTGCCGTAATATGGCGGCAAATTTCGGCCGGTCCGCTGCGAGCAACAGCTCGACAAGAACGAGACAGTCGGTACGGCGGCTGCCACCCGCTTCTTCACACTGGGCCCATAGCAACGGCGCGATCATTTCCGGGCCCATATCCATCGCGTGATGTTCTTCGAGCAAGCTGTCCAAGCGGGCCAAGTCGCGTTCCACAGCTGCGGCAAAGCATGCGGCGATCGCCGACTCTTTCCCGCGGCGCCCTGAGCGCGATTGGGACGGGGTCGCGGAAGATTGGTTTTCCGACTCGAGCATCGCCACGCCGCGAGCTCCCTGCTCGGCGATGACGGCGGTCATCGCGCCGAGGTCCTGCCGCTCGCTGTCAGGCGGCATGCCGCGAGGCGGCTCGACCCTGCCCATTGGCTCGTCACCTCGACCAAGTCATGGATGCCGACACCGACTGGCGGATATTGCTGAATTCAAACACACCCCGACAGCATCTGACTGGCCCACGTAGGACATCCTCTCGTTGCACCCTTGCTGGTAGTCTCGACATCGAGTCGGTCTGCGCGAAGAATGCTAGCCCCGCGGCTATCCACAGCAATGCGACGAAACCCCGAAACCGGGCTGGAGGGGCGACCCCCGAATGAACTGCTTGCGCCCCCGCGGCCCCGCGCAATGATCATGCGGCTGGCTGTGACTATGAGAACGGACGCTCGTGCGACCAGCCCACGGAGAATTGCAGCAGACAGTTCGGACTATTATCGACCAAGTGCCAACTGACGCTGCTCCCACCGCGCCTCGTTACGCATCGCGTCCCGCACATATGCGGTACGGCGGAAGCCCCAAAGTAGTGCGGCGCGCACTAGCCGGCCCGACAACGTCAGCGGGCGCCGGATGTCGAACAGAAGCACGACACGCTCCTGATCACTGTGGTTGCTGACGGCATGAGGATAGGTGTCATCGAACAGCAGGAGCCGGCCTTGCTGCCAGGTGCAGCGGACATCGCCAATGTCCATGAAGCACTGGTCAGCTGCCGGGGGAATTACGACGCCCAGATGGCAACGGATGAGACCCTTGGTGATGCCCCGATGCGGAGGAATTATCTTGCCTGGCGCCAGGATGGAGAAAAACGCCGTCTCGACACCCGGAACCTGCCGCAACAGGCTCGCTGTCAGCGGACACAGGCGACAGTTCCGTTCGAGACGGTGGCCAAAGCCGTAAAGGAAGAATGTCCGCCATTTGTCATCGGGCGAGATACGTTTCTGATCGGGCGAAATATCCTGAAAGAAGGGCAGCTGCTCGCGGCGCTGCAGCAAGGCGCCAAGCTCCATCCGCACGTCCTGCCATTGGCGTTCAAGCCCCTCCACCCAGGGAAAAAGCGCTGCATTCAATATTGGCCCGTCAGGTACCAGCGATTGACGGGCAAGGAACCGATCAACACGATGCGTAAGCCAGCGCCCCCAGCGCTTGACATATTTGCGGCGACGGAGCCGCCATTTTCCCATGCGCTCTCTGCAGAACGTTCTGGTCAGTTCGTCGAACTGCGCTCGGAGCAGGCTCGGAGTGGCAGGCAACGACTTCTCCCAATGATCTCGATGCGATCGAGCGACATGGGCGTGATGTTCAACCAAGTGGTCACTTGGTATGGCAGCCCGCTTGTCGCGGCGTATTTGATCGAACAGGAGAGGGCGGCGCGGAGTCGGCAAAAGCACCTAGAATGCAGCCGGAAACTACCAAGGCTCCGCGATTCTTCGAATCCGTTAGGGTGTGGACCTCGACAAAATGTGACGGTCCCACAGGAGACGCGCGCCAGTTTTTGCAAAAGGCATGAGGCGTCCCGTAAAACCACATGCGGAGCTGGGCCTTCTCGCGAAAGCGGCTCGTCCCAATCTAGCTTGACCGCGAAACCGACATTCTACTCGGCCGCTCGCCACGCCAGCACCGGTTTCCTCGCCGCCAGCGTCTCGTCGAGCCGGCGCCGCGGGGCATAGTGCGGCGCGGCCTTGAGCGCGGCCGGGTCGGCCTTGCCGCGCTCGACCACGGCGAGCAGCGCATCGGCGAACTGGTCGAGCGCGGCCCTGGTCTCGGTCTCGGTCGGCTCGACCAGCATCGCGCCGTGAACGACGAGCGGGAAATACATCGTCATCGGGTGAAAGCCCTCGTCGATCAGCCCCTTGGCGATGTCGAGGGTGGTGATGTCGCCGAGCCCCTCGTCGCTGAACAGCGCCTCATGCATGCACGGGCCGGTGTCGCCGAAGGGCGCATCGAGCGTGCCCTTCAGCCGCGCCAGCAGGTAATTGGCGTTGAGCACCGCATCGCCCGAGACCTGGCGCAGGCCGTCGGCGCCATGGCTGAGCATATAGGCGGCGGCGCGGGTGAACATGCCCATCTGGCCGTGAAACGCGCACATCCGCCCGAAGCTTTCGCCGTGGCGATCCTCGGCAGTCTCTTCCTCGACCAGCTCGAAGCGATCGCCGCGCCGATCGACGAAGGGCAAGGGCGCGAAGGGCGCGAGCGCTTCGGAAAACACCACCGGCCCCGCCCCCGGCCCGCCACCGCCATGCGGGGTCGAGAAGGTCTTGTGCAGGTTGATGTGCATCGCATCGATGCCGAGGTCGCCGGGCCGCACCCGCCCGACGATCGCGTTGAAATTGGCGCCGTCGCAATAGACGAAGGCGCCGGCGGCATGGACCGCCTCCGAGATCGCAACCATGTCGCGCTCGAACAATCCGCAGGTGTTGGGATTGGTGATCATCACCGCCGCGACATCGGGCCCGAGGCGGGCCTCGAGCGTCGCGAGATCAACGCGGCCGTCGACGGTCGCCGGGATCCCCTCGACCGCATAGCCGCAAAAGGCGGCCGTCGCCGGATTGGTGCCGTGAGCGCTTTCCGGCACCAGCACGACGCCGCGGCCATCATTGCCCGCAGCATCATGCGCCGCGCGGATCGCGAGCATGCCGCACAGCTCGCCATGGGCGCCGGCCTTGGGACTCAATGACACCGCCGGCATGCCGGTCAGCTTGCACAGCCAGTCGCCGACCAGCGCGATCAGCTCCAGCGCGCCCTGGACGGTGGCGACTGGCGCGAGCGGATGAATATCGGCAAAGCCCGGCAGCCGCGCGACCCGCTCGTTCAGCCGCGGGTTGTGCTTCATCGTGCAGGAGCCGAGCGGGAACAGGCCGAGATCGATCGCGTAATTCTGCCGCGACAGCCGCGTGTAGTGGCGCACCGCCTCCCCCTCGGCGAGGCCAGGCAGGCCGATTGGCGAAACGCGCTCCAGCCCGCCGAGCCGGCTCACAATGGCCGGCGGCGTGGGCAGATCGACGCCGGTGCCGAACCAATCCTCGCGCTCGAACAGCAGTGGCTCCTCGAGCATCAGCCCGTGATTGCCCGTCGATGTCGTGCGTGTGCCGGCATCATTCGCCGGGCTGACGCTGGTCTCTCGTCCTGCCTTGAGCATCACAGCACCTCCGCCAGGGCGCCAGCCAGCGCCTCGACATCATCCTCGGTGGTGGTTTCGGTCACCGCGACGACCAGCCCCGGATCGAGCGCCGCGACGCCCGGATAGAGCCGGCCGAGCGGCACCCCGGCCAATATGCCGCGCTCGGCGAGCGCCCTGACGATCGGCCGCGCCGGCTGGCTGAGACCGAGGGCGAACTCGTTGAAGAACGGCCCGCTGACCAGCTCGACGCCGGCGACACTGCCGAGTCGGTCGGCGGCGGCGACCGCCCTGGCGTGGTTGAGCGTCGCCAGCTCGCGCAGCCCGGTCTCGCCAAGCAGGGTCAGGTGGATCGAGAAGGCGAGCGCGCAGAGCCCGGAGTTGGTGCAGATGTTGGAGGTCGCCTTTTCGCGGCGGATGTGCTGCTCGCGGGTCGACAAGGTGAGGACGAAGCCGCGCTTGCCCTCGGCGTCGACGGTCATGCCGGCGAGCCGGCCGGGCATCTGCCGGACATGCTTCTCCGCGCAGGCAAAGAGGCCGACATAGGGTCCGCCGAACTGCAGCCCGACGCCGATCGACTGGCCCTCGCCGACGACGATGTCGGCGCCCATCTCGCCCGGGCTGCGGATCGCGCCCAATGACACCGGCTCGGTCACCACCGCGATCAGCAGAGCGCCCAGTTCGTGGCAGCGCGCCGCGAGCTCGGAGAGATCGGCGACATGGCCGAGGATGTTGGGGTTCTGGACGACAACGCAGCTGGTGTCGCGATCGACCGCCGCGAGCAGCCGCGCCATGTCATCGCCGGGCGCGCCGGGCGCGAGCTCGGGCGTCGCGATGTCGAGACTGTCGCCGGTGAACCGCGCCATGGTGCGCGCAACCGAGACGTAATGCGGGTGAAGTCCCGCAGAGAGGATGGCAGTGCCGCGTTTCGTGATCCGCCGCGCCATGCCGATCGCCTCCCAGCAGGCGGTCGAGCCGTCGTACATCGAGGCATTGGCGATCTCGCAGCCGAACAGCCGCGCGACCTGGCTCTGGAATTCGAACAGCACCTGCAGCGTGCCCTGGGCGATCTCGGGCTGATAGGGCGTATAGCTGGTGAGGAACTCGCCGCGCTGGATGAGATGGTCGACGCTCGCCGGGATGTGATGGCGATAGGCGCCGCAGCCGAGAAAGAAGGGCACCTCGCCGGCGACCGTGTTGCGCGCCGCCAGCCGCGACAGGCTGCGCGTCACCGACAATTCGTCGGCGTGCCGCGGCAGGTCCTGGATCGGCGCGTCGAGCCGAGCGCTGGCGGGAACGTCGACGAAGAGATCGTCGATGCTGTCGACCCCGATCGTCGCCAGCATCGCGCTGCGATCGATCTCGCTAAGCGGCAGATAGCGCATCACCCGGGCTTCCTCATCGTAAAGCGGAGACGGACATAGTCGGCGATCCAGCTGCCGTCAGACTGGCGCAGCTTGGGGGCGAGCCGATCCTCGACCGCCTGGGCCACCGCCGGCTGGTCGGCGTCGAGCACATCGGCCTGATCCATGAAGCCGGCGCGGAACGTCGTCAGCCAGCCGGTGACGCCGCTCGGCAGCGGCGTCGGCCGCGGGATCAGCTGCGCGTCGATGTCGACGAAGCCGGCTTGAGCGTAGACCGCGGTGAAGGCGGCGATGCTCGGATACCATTGCGGATCCTCGGCCGGCACCGGATAGCCGCGGGCGATGAGCTCCTCACGGATGCCGGCGCGCAAGGTCGCGACATTACCCTCGCCGCCCATCTCGCCGACGAAGCGGCCGCCCGGGCGCAGCGCGCGGAACACGCCGGCGGCGACGGCATCGCGATCGAGCATCCAGTGCAGCGCCGCATTGCTGAACACTGCGTCGAACGTGTCGGCGAAGGCCAGCGCCTGACCGTCGCCGACATGGGCGTCGAGCCCCCGCGCCTTCGCCGCCGCGATCATATTCTCGCCGGCATCGACGCCGACGACCTCGGCGCCGGCAGCGACCAGCGCCTCGGTCAGCACGCCATCGCCGCAACCGAGATCGAGGATCCGCTCGCCCGGCTGCGGATCGAGCAGCGCGACCACCGGCGCGCCCAGCGCGGGGACGAAGGCGGCATTGGCCGCATAACTCGCCGCGTCCCAGCGACTGCTTGGATTGACCTCGCTCATAGCGTCGCGACGAAAGCCTGATAGGCCGCCGCATCCATCAGCCCGTCGAGCTCGCGCGGATCGTTCAATTTGAGCTGGAAGAACCAGCCAGCCGCTTCCGGCGCGCTGTTGACCAGCCCCGGCTCGTCGACCAGCGCCTGATTGACCTTGGCGATCTCGCCCGACAGCGGGGCGTAGACGTCCGACGCCGCCTTGACCGATTCGACCACCGCCGCTTCCTTGCCGGCGGTGACGCTGTCGCCGATCGTCGGCAGCTCGACGAACACCACGTCGCCGAGCTGGCCCTGGGCATAATCGGTGATACCGACGGTGGCGAGCTCGCCATCGACCCGCACCCATTCGTGATCGCGCGTGAAAAACAGCGTCATGACGGATCTCCCTGGCGGACATAGCGATGTGGGACGAAGGGCATGGCGGCGACCTCGGCGGTGAAGATCTTGCCGCGTGCGGACAAGCTGACATGGCTGTCGGGCATGGCGAGCGGGCCCGGCGCATAGCCCATGGCGATCGGCCGGCCGAGCGTCGGCGAGAAGCCACCGCTGGTGACATGGCCGATCTCGGCGCCCTCGACATCGAGCAGCAGCGCGCCTTCGCGAACCGGCTGGCGCCCCTCGACGCGCAGGCCGACACGGCGGCGGGCCGGCCCCTCGGCCAGCTCGAAGGCGATGCGCTCGGCGCCGGGAAAGCCGCCCTCCTGGCGACGGCGCTTGGCGATCGCGAAGCTCAGCCCGGCCTCGACCGGCGTCGTTTCCGCGTCGATATCATGGCCATAGAGCGGCAATCCCGCCTCCAGCCGCAGCGAATCGCGCGCGCCAAGCCCGGCCGGCGCGACCTCGGGTTCGGCGCACAACGCTTCGGCCAGCGCTTCGGCATGGGTGGCGGGCAATGAAATCTCGAAGCCGTCCTCGCCGGTGTAGCCCGAGCGGCTGATCCACGCCGCGCTGCCGAGCAATTCGAAAGCGCCGGCGGTCATGAAGCCCAGCCGGCCGACGCCCGCGGCCAGTCGCTCGAGCACCGCCGCCGCCTTCGGCCCCTGCAGCGCGAGCAGGGCGTGATCGTCCATATGGTTGAGCGTGATCTCGTCGGGCAGCTGCTCGCGGAGATGGGCGATGTCGTCGATCTTGGTCGCCCCGTTGACGACCAAATAGAGGCCGTCGCGGCGATGGCTGATCATCAGATCGTCGATGATGCCGCCGGTCTCGTTGAGCAGCAGCGAATAGCGCAGCCGCCCCTCGCCCAGAGTGGCGAGATCGCTCGGCGTCAACGCCTCCAGCGCGGCCGCCGCCGCGCCGCCCGAGACCAGTAGCTGGCCCATATGACTGACGTCGAACAGCGCCGCCGCCTCACGGCAATGGCGATGCTCGGCGAGAATCCCGGGCGCGTATTGGACCGGCATCATATAGCCGGCGAAGGGCACCATCCGCGCGCCCTTGGCGCGATGCCAGCCGTCCAGCGGCAGCACCGCCGGTGGGATCTCGTCGTCGCTGTCGCTTTGGCTCATCATTCCTCCGTGACGCTGTGGCGACGACGCGCGGCGGATGACCCGCCTTGCCTTCGTCGCCCCCTCTGTCACGGGAACCTGAGAGCTTTCGTCATGCCGCCAGGGCCTGACTTACCCCTTCGGTGGGCCGGACCAGGGTCCGGCCGCTTTCCAGAGTGTCGCTTGTGGTTCCGCGCGGTCCGTTTGCCTGAGAGATTCCGGGGCGGTTGCTCCTTCGGCGACGACGGGCGAACCCGCCGCGCTCTCCCGCGCGGTCCCCGACAGTCTCCCGCCGACGACGGATCGACTTGGCGACCTCGGACCGAGTCTGTCAACCAGAGTCTATGTCCGCTTGCGCGGTATCGGCACCGGGCTGGAACAGCGCTACTACAAAAGCGCGCTCTAGCGCCGCGCGTTGTAGGACAGCTGATCCTCGGTCAGCTGGAAGCCGACCAGCACCTCGAAGCTGGCGCTCCGGACCGCGGCGCGCACCTTCGGATCGGACATCGGATCGACCGCGGCGTCGGCCTCGCCGGCGCGGCGCCTGCGGGTGATCCGCTGGTTGATCGCGGGCGGCAGCGTCGATAGCGCGCGCGACACGGTCGCCGTGCCGCTGCCGGTGGTCTCCGCCCGCAGCTGACCATCGTCGAAATGCAGCTGCACCCGGCCGATGCTCTTCGACAGGACGCCGGTGCCGCCGCGCATCACGGTGACGAAATAGGGCAGCACGACATCGCGCGCGCCGCTCGGATTGGTCCGCTGCCCGAGCACCTTGAAGGTGACGTTGCTGGTAAGATCGGCCGGAGCGACGTCGTTGCAGGCGCCGCGCAGGTCGGTAATCGTCGCAACCACATCGATCGCGCTGGAAGCGCGGCTCGACGGCGGATCGAACAGGGTGATGTCGCCGGTATAGGCCGGCAAGGCCACCGCCGGGCAGATCGAGCGGGTGATCGTCACGCCCCCGGTCTCGTCGATGCCGCGGTGCTTGCATCCCGCCAGCGCGGCGGCAAGGCCGATTATCAAGCCGATACGAAGCGTCGAGGGGCGGATGGGCACGGCGGCGTAGTCCTTAACCAATGAGCCATCGCGACTTACGCGAGCGGCCCCGTAATGGGAAGCAACGTTGACCATCCGCGTCAATCGCGTAGAGGCATAGCGCATGCCCGACGACCCCTCAGTACGGCCGCCGCTGACGCTGATGATCGCCGCTCCGCGGGGATTTTGCGCCGGAGTCGACCGCGCGATCCATATCGTCGAGCTGGCGATCAAGCGCTATGGCGCGCCGGTCTATGTCCGCCATGAGATCGTCCACAATAAGTTCGTCGTCGACGAGCTGAGGGCCAAGGGCGCGATCTTCGTCGAGGAGCTCGACGAGGTGCCCGATGACGCGCCGGTGGTCTTTTCCGCTCATGGCGTGCCCAAGGCGGTGCCGCGCAAGGCCGCCGAACGCGGGCTGACCGCGCTCGACGCCACCTGCCCGTTGGTCGCCAAGGTGCATCGCCAGGCGGAACGGCTGGTCGAGACCGGCCGGCATATCCTGTTCATCGGCCATGCCGACCATCCCGAGGTGATCGGCACCTTCGGCCAGGTGCCCGAAGGGGCGATGACGCTGGTCGAATCGCTCGAGGATGTCGCCAATCTGCAGCCGCCGCCAGGTCCGCTGGGCTATCTCACCCAGACGACGCTCTCGGTCGACGATACCGCCGAGGTGATCGAGGCGCTGACCGCGCGCTTCCCCGACATCCAGGGACCGCGCGGGGAGGACATCTGCTACGCGACCTCGAACCGCCAGGCCGCGGTCAAGGCGATCACCGATGATTGCGACGCGATGATCGTGATCGGCTCGCCCAATTCGTCGAACTCGCAGCGGTTGGTCGAGGTCGCCCAGCGCTGCGGCGTCCGCGCGCGGCTGGTCGGCAGCGCCGCCGAGCTCGATCTCACCTGGCTCGACGGGGTGCGGACGCTCGGCATCACCGCCGGCGCCTCGGCGCCGGAGGTGCTGGTGCGCGAGCTGGTCGATCTCCTCGCCCATCATTACGCCATCACCGAAAAGACGGTGACCACCGCCGCCGAGACGATGGCGTTCAAGCTGCCGCGCGGCCTCGAAGCCGCCTAACCGGTGGCGGTCTATACCCATGTGCCGGCCGAGATGCTGGCCGAGCTCGTTGCCCGCTATGACCTCGGCACGCTGATTTCAGCGAAGGGGATCGCCGAGGGCGTCGAGAATTCGAACTACATGGTCGAGACCGAGCGCGCCCGGATCATCCTGACGCTCTATGAGAGGCGGGTCGACGCCGCCGACCTCCCCTTCTTCCTCGCGCTGCTCGATCATCTTGCCGATCGTGGCCTGCCGGTGCCGCGCGCGCTGCGCGATCACGACGGCGTGCAGCTCCAGACGGTCGCCGGCCGGCCGGCCTGCGTGATCGAGTTTCTGCCCGGCGTGTCGGTGACCACCCCGACGGTGGCGCAGACCCGGGCCACCGGCGCGGCGCTAGGCGAAGTGCATCGCGCGGCGGCCGATTTCACCGGCGAGCGGCCGAACGCGCTCGGTCTGGAAGGCTGGCGCGCGCTCGCCGCACGCTGCGGCGATGATCTCGATCAGATTGCGCCTGGCCTCGCCGATCGTATCGCCGAGGAGCTTGCCTTCCTCGGTCGCAACTGGCCCGGCGATTTGCCGCGCGCCGTGATCCACGCCGATCTCTTTCCCGACAATGTCCTGATGCTCGGCGACCGGGTCACCGGGTTGATCGATTTCTACTTCGCCTGCACCGAGCTGCGTGCCTGGGATCTGGCGGTGACCCACGCCGCTTGGTGCTTCGAGCCAGGCGGGACCAATTATCACCCCGAGCTTGGGGCGGCGCTGGTCGCCGGATACGATGCGACCTTCGGGCTGAGCGATGCGGAAGCCGATGCCTTCGCCGTGCTCGCGCGCGGCGCCGCGCTGCGCTTTCTCCTCACCCGCGCCTGGGACTGGCTTAACACGCCGGCCGATGCGCTGGTGACGCGCAAGGATCCGCTCGCCTTCCTGCGCCGGCTCGAGCTTTATGCCAGCGCCGGGCCGGCCGCGCTGCTCGGCCGATGAGCGCGCCACCCGAAGTCATCATGGCGACCGACGGGGCGTGCAAGGGCAATCCCGGCCCGGGCGGCTGGGGCGTTGTTCTTCGTACCGGCGCGCGCGAGCGCGAGCTGTCCGGTGGCGAGATCGAGACGACCAACAACCGCATGGAGCTGACTGCGGCGATCCGCGGGCTGGAGGCGCTCAAGCGCCCCTGCCGCGTCATCCTCTCGACCGACAGCCGCTATGTCATGGATGGCGTCACCAAGTGGATCCACAATTGGCGGCGCAACGGCTGGCGCACCGCCGACCGCAAGCCGGTGAAGAACGCCGATCTCTGGCAGGAGCTGGTCGCTGCCGCCGAGCCGCACGTCGTCGAATGGCGCTGGGTCAAGGGCCATGCCGGCGATCCCGACAATGAACGCGCCGACCGCCTCGCCTGCGACGCGGTGCCTCAGGAGAAGAAGCGGCTCGGCGCGTAACGCTCGAGGTCGATCGCAGCCACCGGCGACGCCGGCGCGCGGCCGATCAGCAGCGCGGCGCCGATCATTGCCGCGGCGGGTGCGGTCTGGATGCCGAAGCCGCCCTGGCCGGCGAACCAGAAAAAGCCCGGCGCAACCGCGTCCCATCCATAGACGGGCGCGCGATCGGGCGCGAAGCTGCGCAGCCCGGCCCAGCTGTGTTCGACCCGGCGCACCGTCCAGTCCACCGCCTGCTCCATCCGATAGATCGCGGTGGCGATGTCGATCTCCTCCGGCGCAGCGTCGCAGGGCAGCGACGGCGTCTCGTCATGCGGGCTCAGCCATAGCCGGCCGCCGGTCGCCGGCTTGAAATAGAACAGTCCGCCGGCGTCGATCACCAGCGGCATGGTGGCCACGACCGCGGGCTCGACCAGAAGCTGGCTGACGGTGCGGCGATAGGGCGTGATGCCGAGCGGCCGCGCACCGGCCATGACGGCAACGTCATCCGCCCAGGCACCCGCGGCATTGATGACGATCTCGGCGCGGAAGTCCTCGCCCGCGCTTTCCAATTGCCAGCCGCCGTGGACACGGCTGATCGCCTCGATACGCTGGTCGAGAAAGACCTGCACGCTGCCGCGCCGCGCCGCTCGCAGATAATCCGCGTGCAGTGCGGCGACATCGATGTCCTGACAGCTCGGCTCGGCAAGCCCGTGGTCGTAGCCCGGCCGCACGTTCGGCAGGATCAGCTCGATCGCGGCGCGATCGAGCGATTCGAGCCGCACCCCACTGCCATCAAACTCGGCCAGCAGGGCATCGAGTGCCCCCCGGCCGGCAGCATCGGCGATCATCAGCGCGCCGCGATCGCTGAGATAGCCGCCGGCGGCGAAGCCATCGGGCGGCCGGCGCAGCCATTCGCCCGAAGCGCTGGTCAAGGGCTGTATCGCCTCGCCGCCATAGGTCTCGGCCCAGAAGGCCGCGGAGCGGCCGGTGGTGTGATAGCCGGGCTGGCTCTCCGCCTCGATCAGCGCGACGCGCGCGTGCGGCGCCAGCTCGGCGGCAAGGCTCGCGCCGGCGATTCCGGCGCCGATTATGATGACCTCGGCACTAACCATTGATTTCCACGCTGTTCGTTAAATTGCTTACGGTTTGGAAACCCATTCCACTTAGACCCGCCCCCCATGCACGCAATGGTCCTTGTGACCAGCCTGGGGGGGTTGGCTGCGTTGCTGGTGATCGCCGTTTGGGGCGATCTCACCCGCTTCACCATCCCCAACTGGCTGAACGCCGCGATAGCCCTGCTCGCGCCTGCCTATTGGTATGGCGCGCAGTTCGGGCTGGCCGAGATCGGCATCCAATTCGCCCTCGCGGCGGTGGTGTTTCTCGTCTTCGCCGGTGTCTTCGCACTCGGCGTGATGGGCGGCGGTGACGTCAAGATGCTGGGGGCGCTGGCGCTGTGGCTGCGGCCCGATCAGATCATGATGATGCTGGTCGTGATGTCGCTCGCCGGCGGCGTGCTGACGGTGGGTCTTTTGGCGCGGCACAAGCTGCTGCGCCGCGAAGGACAGCCCGAGATTCCATATGGGGTGGCGATCAGCATCGCCGCCTGTCTGTTGTTTTACGAACCGATTTTTAACCAGTTCGGATGAATAAGCACGGGGTCCAAAGGGGTTAATCCAAAAGCGGATCCGGGTTCAGGAGGCGACGTAGAATGGACGTCAGGAAACTCGCATTGTTGATGGGCGCGGCGGTTGTCGCGATCGTCACGGCGTTGATGGCCAAGAGCATGTTCAGCGCGTCGACAGCGCCGACCGCGGAAGCCGCGGCGGTCGCTCCAGTAGGGCCGGAAGTGCTCGTCGCCAACCGGCCGCTGCCGATCGGCACGATCATCCAGGCGGACGCCTTCAAGTTCCAGCCCTGGCCGAAGGACCTCGTCCAGAACGTCTATTACATCAAGGGCGCGGTCCAGCCGGAGAAGCTGTGGGGCTCGGTGGTCCGCAACGAGATCACCGCCGGCCAGCCGCTGACGACGGGCTCGCTCGTCCAGCCTGGCGATCGCGGCTTCCTTGCCGCGGCGCTTGGCCCGGGCATGCGCGCCGTGACCGTCTCGGTCAATCAGTCCTCGGGCGTCGCCGGCTTCGTCTTCCCGGGCGACCGCGTCGACCTGGTGCTGACCCAGTCGGTCTCCGGCGGCGGCGACGGCCCCCCGCTCAAGGTTTCCGAAACGATCATTCGCAACATGCGCGTGCTCGCCACCGACCAGCGGACCGACAGCAAGGACGAGGAAGGCAAGACCGAGGTCAAGACCTTCTCCAACGTCACGCTGGAGGCCACGCCGAAGATTTCCGAGAAGATCTCGGTCGCCCAGACGATGGGCCAGCTCAGCCTCTCGCTGCGCTCGATCGCTGACAACAACGCCGAGCTGGAACGCGCCATCGCCGCCGGCGAGGTGACCGTCCCGAACAGCAAGGACCCGAAGGCGGAGAAGCAGATCCTGCTCGCCATCGCCTCGCGGCCGATCGACCACAACACGACCTACACCACCGGCGGCGAAGTCTCGCGCTTCGAGCGCACGACTGTCCCCGGCCGTGCCAAGGGCGACGGTGCCAGTGCGGGCGGCTCAGTCGGCGGCCCAGTCGTTCGTATCGCTCGCGGCAATGCCGTGACCGAAGTTCCCGTGGGAGCGAAATAATGACGAAGTCGATGCTCAAGAACGGCACGGTCGGGCTCGCGCTCGCCGCTGGCCTCGCGGTCGGCCTTACCGCCGCTGCGCTGCCCACGCCGGCTCTCGCCGCCGCGTCCGCCAAGGCCGCCGGCGCCACGTTGAACCTGTCGCAGGGTCGCGGTCAGATCATCCGCCTCAGCCGGCCGATGTCCGATCTGTTCGTCGCCGACGACAAGGTGGCCGATGTCCAGGTTCGCTCGTCGACCGTGCTCTACGTGTTCGGCAAGGGCCCGGGCGTGACGACGATCTCGGCGACCGACAAGGCCGGCCGGGTGGTTTATTCGGCCAATGTCCAGGTCGGCAATAACTTCGACCGGCTCGGCACGATGCTGAAGCTGGCGATGCCGGAAGCGCAGATCACTGCGACGCCGATGAACGGGCTGATCCTGCTCACCGGCACGGTCACCTCGCCGGATGACATCGAGGAGGCGGGCCAGCTCGTCACCTCCTTCGTCGGAAGCAACGTCCAGATCGTCAACCGGATCAAGACGACGGTGCCGATGCAGGTCAACCTGCAGGTCAAGGTCGCCGAGGTCAACCGCGAGTTCGTCAAGTCGGTCGGCGTCAACCTGCTGACCCGCGATCGCAGCAGCGGCTTCCTGTTCGGCATCGGCCAGGGCAATGCGGGCACGATCAAGACGATCACCACCGACAATGATCCGAGCGGCATTCCGAAGGGCGGGACTGCCTATGCCTTCAACAATGCGGTGGGCGCGACGACGCTGGGCCTTGCCGGCCATGCGCTCGGCATGGACATTCTCTCGACGATCGATCTCGCCGAGAATGATGGCCTCGCCCATACGCTCGCCGAGCCCAATCTGACGGCGCTTTCGGGTGAAACCGCCAGCTTCCTCGCCGGCGGCGAAATCCCGATCCCGGTGCCACAGTATCAGGGTACGACGACGATCGAGTACAAGCAGTACGGCGTCAGCCTGGCGTTCACGCCGACTGTTCTCGCCGACGGCCGCATCTCGATGCGCGTCCGCCCCGAGGTGTCGACGCTGACCGACAGCACGGTCAACATCAACGGCTACACCATCCCGGGCTTCAACACCCGGCGCGCCGAAACGACGGTCGAGCTCGGCTCGGGCCAGAGCTTCATGATCGGCGGACTGCTCAACAACACCAACACCGGCAGCCTCGACAAGGCGCCGTTCCTCGGCGACCTGCCGATCATCGGCGCCCTGTTCCGCTCGCAGAGCTTCAAGCGTCAGGAAACCGAGCTGGTGATCATCGTGACGCCATATCTGGTGAAGCCGATCAACGCCACCGCGGTGAAGCTGCCGACCGACGGCTATAAGGCCGCGACCGACATCCAGCGCTTCATTGGCGGCAAGACCTTCGAAGGCACGTCCGGCGCGCAGCGTCCGGTGCCGACGCAGGGTCCGGTGGTGCCGTCGGCGCCGACAATCACCGGTTCCGCTGCCGATCCCGGCAGCAAGGACCAGAAGGGCAAGAAGTCGGCGCCTGTCGCGCCCGGCTTCGCGCTGAATTGAGCCAGGCCATGGAGACCGCCAAGATGAATCGCGCTCCTTCTCTCGCCGCCATCGCCCTCGGGCTGGCGCTCGCCGGCTGCGGCCCCGTCAACCGCGGGGTTGCGACGGTCCACCAGCCTGTCGTCACCCGGGCAGACTATACGCTCGACGTCGGAGTCGACGCTGACGGTCTTCGCTACGGCGAAGAGCGTCGGCTGACGGCCTGGTTCGAGTCGCTGCACCTCGGCTACGGCGACCGCCTCGCGGTCGACGACCCCGCTCCTGCCCCCGGCCATCGCGCCGCGATCGCCGAGGTGGCCAGCCATTATGGCGTGCTGGTCAATCGCACGCCGCCGGTCACCGAGGGCGCCGTCGCTCCCGGCACGGTTCGCGTGATCATCACGCGGAGCACCGCGGAAGTCCCGTTCTGCCCGGATTGGCGGCGCGAATCGCAATCTGAGTTCGAGGCGTCGACGACGTCCAACTTCGGCTGCGCGGTCAACTCCACTTTCGCGCAGATGGTCGCCAATCCGCAGGATCTGATCGTCGGCCAGACCGGCAACGCGACGCGTGATGCACGCTCGGTCAACAAGGCTCTCAAGACTTATCGCGACCTTGCCCCGACCGGTGCCGGCGGGCTCGACAAGGCTAGCGTGAAGGAGGTCAAGCAATGAACGCTCCATGGACTCCCGGCCGTGGCGCGGGCGTGCGTGATCCTTTCGCCGCCTTCGTCTGCGACGAATCGACCGCCGAGATGCTGCGACCCCTGGTCGGAGAGCTTGGCTGGCAGGCGGAGAAGGTCAACAAGGGCGGCCTGCGCACGGCGATCCAGACGCTGTCGGTCTCGCCCAGCCCGACGATCCTGTTCGTCGACCTTTCGGAATCGGGCGATCCGCTCAACGACATCAATGCGCTCGCCGAGGTTTGCGAACCCGGCACGCTGGTGATCGCCGCCGGGCAGGTCAACGACGTCCGGCTCTATCGCGAGCTGATCGGCAGCGGCATTCAGGACTATCTGCTGAAGCCATTCAGCCAGGACCAGTTCCGCGACGCCCTCGCTGCGGCGCAGGCGGCGCTGACCAGCCCGCGCTCGAGCGATGCGGCCAAGGACAAGCCGCGGATGACGACCGCGGTGATCGGCACGCGTGGCGGCGCCGGCGCCTCGACCATCGCCGGCACGCTGGCCTGGTCGTTCGGCGAAATCGCCGAGCGCTCGACCGCGCTGCTCGATCTCGACGTGCATTTCGGGACCGGCGCGCTGGCGCTCGATCTCGAGCCCGGCCGTGGCCTGACCGACGCGATCGAAAATCCGAGCCGCATCGACGGGCTGTTCATCGAACGCGCGATGGTGCGCGCCAATGATCGTCTCGCCGTGCTCTCGGCCGAAGCGCCGATCAATTCGCCGCTGATGTCGGACGGCGCCGCCTATTATCAGCTTCAGGAAGAACTGAAGGCCGCGTTCGACAGCGTCGTGCTCGATCTGCCGCGGTCGATGATGGTGCAGCATCCGCATCTCGTCGCCGACATCCAGGCGGCGGTGATCGTGACCGAGCTGACGCTGGCGGCGACCCGCGATGCGATCCGCATCCTGTCGTGGCTCAAGTCCAATGCGCCTTCGGCCCGCGTCGTGGTGGTCGCCAATCGCGTCCTCCAGGGCCAGAGCGAGGTCAGCCTCAAGGACTTCGAGTCCTCGATCGAACGCAAGGTCGATATCGTCGTGCCGCTCGACAGCAAGCTGGCGATTCAGGCAGCCAAGCTTGGCAAGCCGCTGGCGGAGATCGCCAAGGGCTCGAAGCTCGCGGCCCCGCTGAACCAGCTCGCGACGATGCTGCTCGAGGCGGCCAATATGGGCGCCGACAGCAAGACATCGGGAAAGAAGCTGCTCGACAAGATCGGTGGTCTGAAGTCGCTGATTCCGTCGAAAAAAGCGAAAGCCTAGCCCCGGGATGAAAGAGGAGCGCATTCGATGACGCCCATCCTCGTCCTCGGTGTCGGACTGCTGATGGCAGTCGTGCTGATGTTCTTCGCCTTGTCCGGCCCCTCGGCCGGCAAGGCGACGACGCGTCGGCTGGAAAATCTCAAGGATCGTCACTCGACCTCGACGGCGAGCATGGCGCAGGCGCAGATGCGCCGGATTCTGGCCCAGCGCGATACCAAGATGGATACGCTGGCGGGCCGGCTGATTCCCAATCCTGCGCTGTTGCGCCTGCGGCTTTCGCGGACCGGCAAGAGCTGGACGCTGGGTCAATATGCGATGGTGTCCGGCGGCTTGCTGGTCAGCGTGACGTTTCTGCTGCTCCTGAAGGGGCTGCCGATCCTGCTCGGCTTGCTGCTCGGCATCTTCAGCGGCCTGGTCATCCCCCATATGGTGACCGGCTGGCTGATCAAGCGGCGCATCAACAAGTTCACCGCGCGCTTCCCCGACGCGATCGAGCTGCTCGTTCGCGGCCTGCGATCGGGTCTGCCGATTTCCGAGACGCTCGGACTGGTCGGCAAGGAAGTGCCGGATCCGGTCGGCGCCGAATTCCGCAGCGTCGCCGACAAGATCAAGATCGGCCGGACGATGGATGCGGCGCTTCAGGAAACCGCCGACCGGCTCGGCACGCCTGAGTTCCAGTTCTTTGTCATCTCGCTGCAGATTCAGCGTGAGACCGGCGGCAACCTTGCGGAGACGCTGTCGAACCTGGCGGACGTGCTGCGCAAGCGCGCCCAGATGAAGCTCAAAATCCGTGCGATGTCGTCGGAATCGAAGGCGTCGGCATACATCGTCGGTTCGTTGCCGTTCATCGTGTTCGGTCTGATCTGGTTCATCAACGGCACCTACATGCAGAATTTCTTCATCGATCCGCGGCTTATGGTCGCGGGCATGGTCGGTCTGGTGTGGATGACGATCGGCGGGTTCATCATGGCCAAGATGGTCAACTTCGAGATCTGAGGGCGACACGATGGAAGGCGGTCCGAAACTACTGGGCATCGACGTTGTCTACGTCGCGACCATCCTGTCGGCGGTGGCATCCTTCGCGGTGCTGCTCGCGATCTGGGCGGCGACGACGGTGCGCGACCCGATGGTCAAGCGCGTCAAGGCGCTGAACGATCGCCGCGAGCAGCTCAAGGCGGGCATCACCGCCTCGACCTCGAAGCGTCGCGCGCGGCTGACCGGCACCAGCGATACCACCGACTGGATGCGATCGGTCCTGAAGTCGCTCAAAGTGCTTCAGGAATCGCAGATGCAGAAGGCTCAGCTGCAGCTGATCCGGGCCGGCATCCGCTCCAAGGACGCCGCCATCGCGGTGATCTTCTGCCGCATGGTGATGCCGATCGTGCTCGGCGCGCTGGTCGCGCTGGTCATCTATGGGATCGACTATTTCCCGCTCTGGGGCCCGATGAAGCGCTATGCCGTGCTCGCGGTCGCCGTCATCGCTGCCTACAAGGCGCCCGACATCTACGTCACGAACAAGAAGAACAAGCGCACCTCGGCGATCCGCAAGGGCCTGCCGGACGGACTCGACCTGCTGGTGATCTGCGCCGAGGCCGGCCTTACCGTCGACGCCGCCTTCGGCCGCGTCGCCAAGGAGCTGGGTCGCGCCTATCCCGAGTTGGGCGACGAATTCGCGCTGACCGCGATCGAGCTGAGCTTCCTCACCGACCGCCGCTCGGCCTTCGAGAATCTCGCCATGCGCGTCGACCTCGAGGCGGTGCGCGGCGTCGTCACGACCATGATCCAGACCGAAAAATACGGCACGCCGCTCGCCTCGGCGCTGCGCGTGCTGTCGGCCGAATTCCGCAACGAGCGCATGATGCGCGCCGAGGAGAAGGCCGCGCGACTGCCGGCGATCATGACCGTGCCGCTGATTCTGTTCATCCTGCCGGTGCTGTTCATCGTCATTCTCGGCCCGGCGGCCTGCTCGATTGCCGACGCCTTCGGCAGCAAGGGCGTCTAACCGTCGAACTTTCCTAGGGAACGGCTTTCCTTCCGGCACATTGTAGCGGTGCCGGAAGGAGAGCCGCGATGGTCACTTTCACCGCCAATCAATGGGCGATCCTGTTTCTCGTCCTGGTGCTCGGCTGGCTGCTCGGCATGATGTCGCGCTCCGGCGGCGCCAGATGGCGCCGCGCCGCCGCCGATGAACGCGTCGCGCGCGAGCGCGTCGAGACCGAGCGCGATGCCGCCAGGGCGCGCATTGCCGAGCTGGAGCGCGAACGACCCGCGGTCGTGACCGAACGTCGGGTTGTCGCCGACGAGCCCGCCGCAGCCGAGACTGCAGCCGAGCAGCGTGCCGACCGTGCGGAAAAACGCGCCGAGCGCGCCGAGGACAAGGCCCGCGCCGAACGGGCGATCGTCGAGGGCGAGGACGATATCCCCTAGCGGCTAGCGCGCCCTGAGCGCCGCCTGGGCGGCCGCCAGCCGCGCGATCGGCACGCGATAGGGCGAGGCGGAGACGTAATCGAGCCCGGTGGCCTCGCAGAAAGCGATCGACGACGGATCGCCGCCATGCTCGCCGCAGATGCCGAGCTTGATGTCGGGGCGGCTCGCGCGTCCACGCTCGACAGCGATCGCGATCAGCTCGCCGACCCCGTCGACGTCGAGGCTGACGAACGGGTCGCGCGCATAGATGCCCTTGTCGACATAGGTTGCGAGAAAGCGCGCGGCATCGTCGCGGCTGACGCCGAGCGCGGTCTGAGTGAGGTCGTTGGTGCCGAAGCTGAAGAAGGCGGCCTGCTCGGCGATCTCCCCTGCCCTCAGAGCCGCGCGCGGCAGCTCGATCATCGTCCCAACGAGATAGTCGATCCGCTGCCCGGCCTCGGCAAACACCGCCTCGGCAGCGCGGTCGATCACCTCCTTCATCAGTTCCAGCTCGCGCCGGGTCGCGACCAGCGGCACCATCACCTCGGGCAAGGGCGCTGCGCCACTGTCGCGCTCGACGGCGATTGCCGCCTCGAAGATCGCACGCGCCTGCATCTCGTAAATTTCGGGATAGGTCACGCCGAGCCGGCAGCCGCGATGGCCGAGCATCGGATTGACCTCATGCAGCTCGATCGCCCGCCGCTTCAGCGTCTCGACCGGCGCACCGGCAGCCGCCGCGACCTCGGCGAACTCGGCTTCCTCCTTGGGCAGGAATTCGTGCAGCGGCGGATCGAGCAGGCGGATCGTGACCGGCAAACCGGCCATGATCGTGAAGATCTCGACGAAGTCGCTGCGCTGGGCCGGAAGCAGCTTGTCAAGCGCCGCGCGCCTGCCCTTCTCGTCCTCGGCGAGGATCATTTGACGGACGGCGGTGATCCGCTCGGCATCGAAGAACATATGCTCGGTGCGGCAGAGGCCGATGCCCTCGGCGCCGAACAGGCGCGCGGTGCGGCAGTCGGCCGGCGTCTCGGCATTGGTCCTGACCTTCAAGCGGCGAACCTGGTCGGCCCATTCCATCAGCGTGCCGAAATCGCCGGCGAGCTCCGGCTGAACCGTCGCCACCGCGCCCAGCATCACCTCGCCGCTGGCGCCGTCGATGGTGATGACGTCGCCGGCGCGGACCTCATGGCCGGCGACGCGGAAGCATTTGTCGGCCATGTCGATCGCCAGCGATCCGGCGCCCGAGACGCATGGCCGGCCCATGCCGCGTGCGACCACCGCGGCATGGCTGGTCATGCCGCCGCGCGCAGTGAGGATGCCCCTGGCGGCATGCATGCCGTGAATGTCCTCGGGGCTGGTCTCGATGCGGACGAGGATGACGTCCTCGCCGGCATTGGCGCGCTGCTCGGCGGCATCGGCGTCAAACACCACCTTGCCCGAGGCGGCGCCAGGGCTCGCCGGCAGGCCCTTGGCAATGACGTCGCGCTTCGCATCGGGATCGAGCGTCGGATGGAGCAGCTGATCGAGCGCGGCGGGATCGACCCGGTCGACCGCTTCCTCGCGAGTGATCAGCCCTTCACTGGCCATCTCGACCGCGATCTTCAGCGCGGCCTTGGCGGTGCGCTTGCCGTTGCGCGTCTGGAGCATCCACAGCGCATCGCGTTCGACGGTGAACTCGATGTCCTGCATGTCGCGGTAATGGCGCTCGAGCAGATCGAAGATCCGCGCGAGCTCGCCATAGGCGGCGGGCATCGCTTCTTCCATCGACGCCGCCTTCGCCCCGGCCGCCTCGCGCGCCGCCCGGGTCAGATATTGCGGCGTGCGGATGCCGGCGACGACGTCCTCGCCCTGCGCGTTGACCAGAAACTCGCCGAAATAGGCGCGCTCGCCGGTCGACGGGTCGCGGGTGAAAGCAACGCCGGTCGCCGAGGTCTCACCCATATTGCCGAACACCATCGCCTGGACGTTGACCGCGGTGCCCCAGCTTTCAGGAATGTCGTTCAATCGGCGGTAGACCTTGGCCCGCTCCGAGCGCCAGGAGCCGAACACCGCGCCGATCGCGCCCCAGAGCTGGGCGTCGACGTCCTGCGGGAAAGGCTCGCCCTGCTGCTCCTCGACCAGCTCCTTGTAGCGCACGACCAGCGCCTGCCAGTCCTCCGCGAGCAGCTCGGTATCGAGCGTGATGCCCTTGTCCTCCTTGGCGATCTCGAGCGCCTCGTCGAAGGCGCCGTAATCGAGCTCGAGGACGACATCGGCATACATCTGGATGAAACGGCGATAGCTGTCCCAGGCGAAACGCGGATCGCCCGAGCTACGCGCCAGACCCTCGACCGTGGCGTCGTTCAGGCCGAGGTTGAGCACCGTATCCATCATCCCCGGCATCGACGCGCGCGCGCCGGAGCGGACCGAGACCAGCAGCGGATTTTCGGCGTCACCGAAGCGGCGCCCGGTCACCGCCTCGATATGCGCGATGCCCTCGGCAACCTCCGCACGCAACGCATCGGGGAACGCGCCACCCTCGTCGTAATAGCGCTGGCACATGGCGGTGGAGATGGTGAAGCCGGGCGGCACCGGCAGGCCGATCGACGCCATCTCGGCAAGATTGGCACCCTTGCCGCCGAGCAGCGCCTTGTCGCCCTGCCCACCGTCCGAGACGCCGCCGCCGAAGCGATAGACAAATTGGGTCATCTGGTCTCCGTGCCGGCTGCCCGGCCCAAGTCACGCATGGTCCACTCGCGCTAACGCCGAGCCTAACCTTCGATCCGCGAGAAATCGGCGACGCGGTGAACCGCGTTGCGCACCCGCGCCAGCATCCCCAGCCGCGCCGCCCGTTTCGCCGGGTCGGCATCATTGACGGTTACCTTGTCGAAAAACGCATCGATCGGCGCGCGCAGCTTTGCCAGCGCCGCCATCGCGCCGGCGAAATCCTCGGCCGCGATCGCCCGCTCGGCTTCGGGCTCGGCCCGCTCCAATGCGGTGAGCAGCGCGGCCTCCTCGGGCTGCGGCTGATAGGACAGCGAGGAGTCCACGCTGTCCCAGCCTTCCTTCTTCAGAATGTTGGCGGCACGGCGATAACCGGTGAGGAGATTGGCGCCATCGTCGGTGCCGATGAACGAGGCGAGTGCTTCCATCCGCTGGTTCAGCCGCAGCAGATCGCCGTCGTTCGACTCAGCGACGACTGCGGCAATCAGATCGGGCCGGCCACCTGCACTGCGGCTCTGCACCATCCATCGATCGATGATGAAGTCGATCACATCGCGGGGAACGAACTGGCCGAGATCGAAACGGAGCCCGCGCAGGATGATCGCGACCGACTGGATCGCGGCGCGGCGCAAGGCGAAGGGATCCTTCGAGCCGGTCGGTCGCTCGTCGATGGCGAAGAACTGCTTCAGGATGTCGAGCTTGTCGGCAAGCGCGACGGCAACCGACACCGCCGCTTCGGGTGTGCCGTAATGGTCGCGGATCGCATCGGCGACCGGACCGCTCACGCCTTGCGCGCGGGCGATATGCCCACCCATCACACCCTGCAGCTCGGGAAACTCGCCAACCATGCCGGTGACGAGATCGGCCTTGGCGAGGCGCGCCGCCTGCTCGACCTGATCAGGCGATGCATCGACGATACCCTGCTGGGCGAGCGATCGCGCCAGCACCGCCACCCGCTCGACCTTGTCGGCGATCGTGCCGAGCTTCTCGTGGAAGACGATCTGGTCGAGCCTTTTTGCCTGATCGGCGAGCGGGATCTTCAGATCCTGCTCCCAGAAGAACCGCGCGTCGGAGAGCCGCGCGGCGAGCACCTTGCGATTGCCGGCAGCAATCGACGCGCCGCCGTCCGAGGCATCGATATTGGCGACGCAGATGAAATTGGGCGCGAGCGGTCCGTCATGGCCGCGGGTCAAGGCAAAGTATTTCTGGTTGGTGCGCATGGTGAGCTGGATCACCTCGCGCGGCACATCGAGATAGGCGGGATCGAAATCGCCCAGCAACGGCACTGGCCATTCCGTCAGCCCGGCATTCTCGACGACCAGCCCTTCGTCCGGGACGACCGAGAGTCCGACGTCAGCGGCAAGCGCCGCGGCGCGGTCGCGGATGATCTGGCGACGTTCCTCCGGATCGATGATGACATGGCAGGCGCGCAGCTTGGCGGCATAGTCGTCGGCATTGCCGATCGTCACGATGCCCGGGTGGTGGAAGCGGTGACCGACTGTCGCAGCACCGGAAGCGATGCCGGCGATCTCGAACGGTACGACGTCGTCGCCGAGGAGCGCGACGATGCCTGACAGTGGACGAACCCAGCGCAATGAGCCGCTGTCGATCGAGGCCGCGCCCCAGCGCATCGATTTGGGCCAGGGAAAGGCGCGGATGATCGCAGAGATCGCCTCGGCCAGCACTTGCGCCGTGGCGCGGCCTGGCCGTTCGACCACGGCAAAATAGGTGCCGTCGCGCTCGACCAGCTGGTCGCGCGTCAGGCCGGTCTTGCGCAGGAAACCGTCGATCGCCTGGTCCGGCGCCGACGTCTTCGGGCCCTTGGTCTCCTCCGCGACCGCAGCGGTCGCCGCGGGCAGCCCGCGCGCGATCAGCGCCAGCCGGCGCGGCGTCGCCCAGACCTGCTCGGCCTGGATCGCGAGACCGGCCTTGGCGGTTTCCTCCGCGAACAGCCGCGCGAGATCGGCGGATGCCTTGTCCTGCATTCGCGCGGGGATTTCCTCGCACAAAAGCTCGAGCAGGAAGTCGCTCATGGCTGCCAGCCGTTATGCGCCATCCACGCCGCGCAGGCGCCTTTGGCGAGCTCGCGGACGCGGCCGATATAAGCCTGGCGCTCGGCGACCGAGATCACCCCGCGCGCGTTGAGCAGGTTGAAGATGTGGCTCGCCTTGATCGCCTGGTCATAGGCCGGCAGCGGCAGAGCCGGTGCGCGCTCCAAGAGCGCCTTGCATTCGTCGGCGGCGTCGCGGAACCAGCGGAACAGCGTCTCGGTGTTGGCCGCCTCGAAATTATAGGCGCTGAACTGGCGCTCATTCTCGAGAAAGACGTCGCCATAGCTGACGCCGCGATCGTTGAACGCAAGGTCGTAGACCCGGTCGACGCCCTGGATGTACATCGCCAGCCGCTCGAGGCCGTAGGTCAACTCGCCGGCGACCGGCTTGCAGTCGAAGCCGCCGACCTGCTGGAAATAGGTGAACTGGGTCACCTCCATGCCGTCGCACCAGACTTCCCAGCCAAGACCCCAGGCGCCGAGCGTCGGGCTTTCCCAGTCATCCTCGACGAAGCGGATGTCATGCTTCAGCGGCTCGATGCCGATCCGCTCCAGCGAGCCGAGGTAGAGCGCCTGCAGGTCCGGCGGGCTCGGCTTCATGATCACCTGATACTGGTAATAATGCTGAAGCCGGTTGGGGTTCTCGCCATAGCGGCCGTCGCTCGGCCGGCGCGAAGGCTGGACATAGGCGGCGTTCCAGCTGTCGGGGCCCAGCGCGCGCAGCGTCGTCGCGGGATGGAAGGTGCCCGCCCCCATCTCGACGTCATAGGGCTGAAGGATGACGCAGCCCTGCGCGCTCCAATAGTCGTGGAGCGTGAGAATAAGCTGCTGGAAGCTGAGCGGCGTGTCGCCCAAGACGCGGCCTTCATGTCGGAAAACTTGGCCCGCGCTTTGCCCCGGCAGGCCCGGGGGGTCAAGCAACCGGCCTTTTCCGGTGCCTGCCTCGTCCCTATTATGAGGTCATGCACCGTCTGCGTACCGGCCTGCGCCACCTCCGCCGCTTAACCACCTTCCTCTTCGCCACGCTGCTCCTCGCCGCGCCGGCGACGGCCAAGGTGGCGCTGTGGAAAATCGACGACGGCGACACCAAGATCTGGCTGCTGGGGACAATCCACGCGCTGCCGGCCAAGGTGAAGTGGCACTCGCCGGCAATCGACCAGGCGATCGGCTCGGCCCATGAGCTGGTGCTGGAGACGGTGGTCGATCACGACCCGCAGAAGACGACGGCGCTGATCATGTCGCTCGGCACGGCGACCACGGCGCCACCGATCGCGGACCGCATCGCCGCCGGCAAGCGGCCGGCGCTCGCGGCGATGATTGCCGAGACCAAGGTGCCGACGGCGGTGTTCGACCGGCTGAAGACCTGGGCGGCCGCCTTCCTGCTGGTCGGCCTCACCGTGCGCGATGCCATCGGCGACAGCAATATGACTGGCGTCGAAAGCCAGCTCAGCGAGAATTTCGCGGCGAGCAAACGGCCGATCAGCGGGCTGGAGACGTCCGCGCAGCAGCTCGGCTTCTTCAACACCCTGTCCGAGGAGGAGCAGCGGCGCTTCCTCGAAGACACGGTCGATACCGGCAAGACCGCCAAATCGGACTTCAAGGCGATGCTGCGCGCCTGGCTGAAGGGCGACGACAAGGCGATCGCCGACAGTTTCGATACCGAGGAGGAGATCTCGCCGGTGCTGCGCGACGTCCTCATCCGCAAGCGCAACATCGCCTGGGCCGACTGGCTGGCGAGGCGGCTGGAGCAGCCCGGCCAGCTGCTGGTCGCGGTCGGCGCCGGCCATCTCGCCGGGCCGGATTCGGTGCAAAAGCAACTCGCCAAGCGCGGAATCAAGGTCACCCGCGTCGAATAGCCTCTCTTGAAAGGCGCGAGGAAGATCGCGCCTTTGCGGGCTGGAACAGCGGCTGCGGAAGCAGCAAGGACCCACCTGCTTGCCAGCGGGAAAAGCCTCGCTTATAGCCCCCGCTCCTCGCGCATGGTCATCCCTGGAGGCGTGCGCGGTGTAAAGTTGACCCAGTTTTACGGAGACATGTGATGAGCGACCAGCTTACGCTGTCGGCCGAGCTGCGCGAGCGGGCGGGCAAGGGAGCCTCCCGCGCATTGCGTCGCGAAGGCCGGATACCGGCGGTGATCTATGGCGCGGGGCAGGACCCGACGGCGATCCATATCGAGGAGCGCGCGCTCGTCCGCGCGCTCGGGACCGGACATTTTATGAATTCGGTGGTGATGATCGACGCCAAGGGCGATGCGATCCGCACCCTGCCCAAGGATGTCCAGTTCAACGTCGTCACCGACCGCCCGGTCCATGTCGATTTCCTCCGCATCAGCGAGCACAGCAAGGTCACCGTGGCGATCCCGGTGGTGTTCACCGATGAGGAAGAAGCGCCCGGCATCAAGCGCGGCGGCGTGCTCAACATCGTCCGCCACGATCTCGAGCTGACCTGCGACGCCTCCGTCATCCCGGCTGAAATCCGGATCTCGCTCAAGGGCCTGGACATCGGCGATTCGATCCACATCTCGGCGGTGACGCTGCCCGAGGGCGTGGTCAGCGCGATCGATGAGCGCGACTTCACCATCGCCACGGTCGTCGCCCCGTCGGCAATGAAGTCCGAAGAAGAGGAAGCCGCCGAGGCCGCAGCAGCGGCCGAGGGCGAGACGGCGCCTGCGGAGGTCCCGGCAATCTCGCAGAAGTCGGACGAGGAAGAGGAATAGGCGCCCCGCGCCGCTGCCCGGCCGATGCCCGATGCGATGCAGCTCTGGGTCGGCCTCGGCAATCCCGGCGCGGACTACGCCATGCAGCGGCACAATGTCGGCTTCATGGCGGTCGACGCGATCGCCGAGGTCCATGGCTTTTCGCCCTGGCGTGCGCGCTTCCGCGGCCTGGTCGCGGAAGGGCGCATCGGCAACGCCCGCATCCTTTTGCTCAAGCCGCAGACCTGGATGAACGACAGCGGCCGCTCGATCGGCGAGGCGGCGCGCTTCTTCAAGCTCGAGCCGGAAGAGGTCACCGTCTTCCACGACGAGCTCGACCTTGCCCCGTTCAAGGTCAAGGTGAAGACCGGCGGCGGCACCGCCGGCCATAACGGCCTGCGCTCGACCGAGGCGCATATCGGCAATGAATTCCGCCGCGTGCGGATCGGCATCGGCCATCCCGGCCACAAGGACCGGGTCAGCCCGCATGTGCTGGGCAATTACGCCAAGGCCGAGATCGAGCCGTTGAGCGACCTGCTCGGCGCGGTCGCCGCCGAAGCGCGCTGGCTCGCCGACGGCGACGAGGTGCGCTTCATGAACGACATCGCGCTGCGATTGGGCCAGCCGGACGCGAAGTAGGCGCGTCCCACCCCTATTCGTCATTCCCGCGAAAGCGGGAATCCAGCCTTCTCGTCATCCACCGTTGTAAAGAAGGTAGCTGGATTCCCGCTTTCGCGGGAATGACGACAAGAAAGGTTACTTCTTTGCCAGCGCCCGCCCCAGCGCCTCGCGGGCTTCGCGGTCGGCCGCCTGCGACACCTTGGCATCCGGCGCGACGTTGAAGCCGTGATAGGCCCCCGGGTAGATGTGCAGCTCGGTCGGCACGCCGGCGGCCAACAGCCGCTGGGCGTATTCGATATCCTCGTCGAGGAAGAGATCGAGCGCGCCAACGTTGATATAGGTCGGCGGCAGTCCTGAGAGATCCTTCGCCCGCGCCGGCGCCGCATAATGCGAGACATTCTTCGATCCCGGCTCCTTGCCGAGATGGGCGCGCCAGGCGAACAGGTTCGACAGCTTGTTCCAGACGAACTCGCCGACATGCGGGTTCTTCGGCTCCTTGGCCGCGGTGCGGTCGTCGAGCATCGGATAGATCAGCAGCTGGAAGCAGATCTTATATTCGCCGCGGTCGCGCGCGAGCAGCGCGAGCGCTGCGGCGAGGCCGCCGCCAGCGCTCTCGCCGCCGATCGCGACGCGCTTGCGGTCGATGCCGAGCTTCCGGGCGTTCTTGTGGATCCAGGCGAGCGCGGCATAGCAATCCTCGACGCCGGCCGGGGCGGGATGCTCGGGCGCCAGGCGATAATCGACCGAGACGATCATGCAGCCGAGCGCGGCGGCGGTGCGGACATTGGCCGGGCCGTTGACCGCGGCCACGCCCATCACATAGCCGCCACCGTGGATGTTGAGATAGACCGGCAGCGGGCCCTCCGCGCGCTTCGGTCGATAGACGATCACCGGCACTTCCGGCGCGCCCGCAGGCCCGGGGATCTTGATCTCCTCGACGCTGACATCTCGCCGGGCATATTCCGACAATGGAAGGATGACGCCGTCCATCGACGCGCGGCCGATGATCAGCGTCTCATCGTTAAGGTCGAATGACGGCATCAGCTTGAGCTGGGCGAGCAGTTCCTTATCGACCATTTTACGCGTCGACATCGTATCGTCTCCTGTTGTCGGTCAGTTTCCGGTCAATTCGTCCACACCGGGCGCGGCGGCCGGCGCCGGCTAAGCAGCGCACCGACCGCGGGTCCGACCTCGGCCGGGTCCCATTTCCGCTGAATGTCGACCGACGGGCCAAGCTGCCAGCCGTCCTCCAGGGCAATCATGCCACCGCCGACCTCGAACACGCAGCCGGTGACATGGCTGGACTGCTCCGAGCCGAGCCAGACCAGGGTCGGGGCGACATTGGCCGGATCCATGAAGTCGAAGCCGTGGTTCGGCTTGCCGATATGCTGGGGCCAGTATTCCTCGGTCATCCGCGTCCGCGCGGTTGGGGCGATGGCATTGGCGGTAATCCCATATTTGCCGAGCTCATGGGCCTGGACCAGCGTCAGCGCCGCAAGGCCCGCCTTGGCGGTCGAATAGGCTGATTCATGCTCGCCGCCCTGGAGGCCAGCGCCGCTTGAGATGTTGATGATCCGGCCAGTCACCGCTTTGCCGGTCTCATGCTGCTTGCGCCAATGGTCGAGGGCATGACGGCCGACGCAGAAGCTACCGCGCAGATGGACGCGCTGGGTCAGGTCCCAATTGTCGAGCGTTTCCTCCTCGAACGGCACGAGGCGGATGATGCCGGCATTGTTGACCACGGCATGGAGGTCACCGAAGGTCTCGACCGCGGTTGCGATGATCCGCTTCGCACCCTCCCAATCGGCGACATCGTCATGATTGCTGACCGCCTTGCCGCCAGCCGCCTTGATCTCGGCGACCACCGAATCCGCCGGCGACTGGTCCTGGCCGCCGCCGAACATCCCGCCGCCGAGATCGTTGACCACCACGCTGGCGCCCGCCTCGGCGAAGGCCATCGCATAGGCCCGGCCAAGTCCACGACCCGCGCCCGTGACGACGACGACACGACCGTCGCAAATACCCATCTATTCCATCTCCCGATCGCACAGCGTCCCGCGCTGCGGTCTGACTGTCCGTCCGCGAGTCTCGCGAGGGACCCAGCCGGCTAACACAACCGCCGGGCCGCCGTCACCATCGGGGAAATTCGGCCCGGCGCTCGCAATTTCGGCGATCATGCCCTATGTCGCGGCCGTCCCATGGCGCTCGAACTCCCCTCCCCGCCCAAGGTCGGCATGGTTTCGCTCGGCTGCCCCAAGGCGCTGGTCGATTCCGAACGCATCCTGACCAGGCTGCGCGCCGACGGCTATGCCATGTCCGGCGACTATGCCGGCGCCGATGTCGTGCTGGTCAACACCTGCGGCTTCCTCGACAGCGCCAAGGCGGAGAGCCTGGAGGCGATCGGCGAGGCGATCGCCGAAAATGGCCGGGTGATCGTCACCGGCTGCCTGGGCAAGGAAGCCGAGCTGATCCGCGAGCGCTTCCCGGCGGTGCTCGCCGTCACCGGCCCGCATCAATATGAGGATGTCGTCGGCGCGGTCCATGACGCGGCGCCCGTGTCGCCCTCGCCCTATATCGACCTGGTGCCGCAGCGCGAGCTGAAGCTGACGCCGCGCCACTACAGCTATTTGAAGATCTCGGAGGGCTGCAACCACGCCTGCGCCTTCTGCATCATCCCGTCGATCCGCGGGCCCTTGGTCTCGCGCCGGCCCGATGCGATTCTGCGCGAGGCGGAAAAGCTGGTCGCAGACGGCACCCGCGAGCTGCTCGTGATCAGCCAGGACACCTCGGCCTACGGCATCGACCTAGAGAGGCGCAGCCGGCCGTGGAAGGACGGCGAGGTCGGCGCCGACATGACCTCATTGGCCGCCGAGCTCGGCAAGCTTGGCGCCTGGGTACGGCTGCATTACGTCTACCCCTACCCCCATGTCGATCGCGTCATTCCGCTGATGGCCGAGGGGCTGGTGCTGCCCTATCTCGACATCCCCTTCCAGCACGCCAGCCCGAGGGTGCTGAAGGCGATGCGCCGGCCGGCGAATGAGGCCAAGGTGCTGGAGCGGCTCGCGCGCTGGCGAGCGATCGTGCCGGATATTGCGATCCGCTCGTCCTTCGTCGTCGGCTTCCCCGGCGAGACCGAGACGGATTTCGCCTATCTGCTCGACTGGCTCGACGAGGCCCAGCTCGATCGCGTCGGCGCCTTCCGCTTCGAGCCGGTCGCCGGCGCTCCGGCCAATGCCCTGCCCGACCCGGTCCCCGAGGAGGTCAAGGAAGAGCGCTACGCCCGCATCATGGCAAAGAGCGCGGCGATCTCGGCCGCCAAGCTCGCGGCCAAGGTCGGACGGCAGATCGAGGTCCTGATCGACCGGGTGGACGACGAGGGCGGCGCGAGCGGCCGGTCGCAAGCAGACGCGCCCGACATCGACGGCGAGGTCCATCTCCGCGACGCCAACGGGCTTGCGCCGGGCGACATCGTCGCGGTGACCATCGAGGATGCCGACGACCATGATCTGTTCGGCGTGCCGGTGGGTCCGAAGCATTGACCGATTTCGCCAATCTGCTGCGGCCGGATCGCGGCGAGCCGGCGCATGCGATCCATCTCGTCGCCAAGCCGGGCTTCGAGGATTGGCTGCGGGATCAGCCCGAGCGCGTGCGCGCCGCGGTGGCGGCGGCACGCTTCGAGGGCAAACTTGGAACGACCGCGGTCCTGCCCGGCGACAATGCCGAGGACTGGTCGCTCGCGCTCGGCATCTCCGAGGCGATCGACGTCTGGACGCTCGCGCCGGCGGCCGATCGCCTGCCCGAGGGCCGTTATCGCGTCACCGGCGGCAGCACCGGGCCGGCCGCGCTTGGCTGGCTGCTCGCCCAGCATCGCTTCGACCGCTACCGGCCGAAGCCCGAGCCGCTGCCCGAGCGCGTCCTGCTGGTCGAGGATGTCGCGCGGATCGACGAGACGGTGCGCATGGCCGAAGCCGTGGCGCTGGTCCGCGACCTGGTCGACACGCCGGCCGCCGATCTCGGCCCGGCCGAGCTGGCTGCGGCTGTCGAGGAGGTCGCAAAGGAAGGATCGGCGAGCCTGCGCATCACCGCGGGGGCAGCACTGGACGACGGCTATCCGATGATCGCCGCGGTCGGTCGCGCCGCCGCGGCCGACCGTGCGCCGCGGCTGATCGAGCTGGAATGGGGCGATCCAGCCCATCCGCGGATCGCGATCATCGGCAAGGGCGTCTGCTTCGATTCGGGCGGGCTCGACATCAAGCCCTCGAGCGGCATGGCGTTGATGAAGAAGGATATGGGCGGAGCCGCCGTCGCCCTCGGCCTGGCCAGGCTGGTGGTGCAGGCGAAATTGCCGGTTCGCCTTCATTTGCTGATACCGGCGGTCGAAAATGCAATCTCGGCTGACGCGATGCGGCCCGGCGACATTCTGACCAGCCGCAAGGGCGTGACCGTCGAAATCAGCAACACCGATGCCGAAGGCCGGCTGATCCTGGCTGACGCGATCGCCCGCGCGGCTGAAGGCGATGGCGGGCAAGCACCTGTTTTAATGATCGATTTCGCCACGCTGACGGGCGCGGCGCGGACCGCGCTCGGGCCCGAGCTGCCGGCCTTGTTCGTCAATGACGAGCCGCTGGCCGCAGCGTTGCTCGCGGCGGCCGAGGCGGTTTCCGATCCGGTCTGGCGGCTGCCGCTCTGGCAAGGCTATGGCGAGATGCTCAAATCGGAGATCGCCGACACCGACAATGCCGGCAGCGGCGGCATGGCCGGGGCGATCACCGCGGCGCTGTTCCTCGAGAAATTCGTGCCGGCGGGGCTGCCCTGGGCGCATATCGACACATTCGCCTGGAACCCCACCGCGAAGCCCGGCCGACCCAAGGGCGGAGCGGCATTCGCCCTCCGCGCCGCCTGGCATCTGTTGCAGCAACGCTTCGGCTGAACGCTTTTATAGCTTCGCCAGTGAAACGAAGCGGTCCCTGAGGTGTTTCCAACATCATGAACGCCATGGCAGATGAGGCTGACGTGTTTGATGCAGGCCTGGCAGGCTGGATGCAGACCCTGACCTCCTATGTGAGGTCGGGCGAACCCGATTTAACCAATCGGCAGATGGCGCTGCTGCTGCTGGTCTATATGACGCCCGGCCCGCATACCGTGCGCGGGCTGGCGAATATGCTCAATGTGTCGAAGCCGGTGGTTACGCGCGCCTTGAATACGCTCGGCACGCTCGGCTATCTCCGCCGCGAACGTGACGAAGCCGACAGGCGGAACATCTTCGTTGCCAAGACCGAGCTCGGGGAGCGCTTTCTTGACGGCTTTGCCCGCTTCATCGAACACCCCGAGGACGACGGCGCCCCCGAGCACAGTCCAGGCGCCGTCGGCGCCTGACGGATTTCGCATCGCGCGCCGCGATGTCGCGCCCGATCCACGCGTTCACGCCTATCGCAAGGACCTGGCGGAGCTGAGCCTGGCCGGAACGATCGTCGTTCCGCGCTATGTGACGGCGGTGCTGCGCCGGCCCTCGGTGCCGTCGATCGCGCTGCGCAACGCGCCCTCCGACAATGCCCAGGCAGTCTCCGAGCTGCTGATGGGCGAGGATTTCTGGCTGCTCGATGCATCCGGCGGCTGGGCTTGGGGACGCTGCGGCCATGACGGCTATGTCGGCTATCT
>Ga0068855_100000262_pt1 | contig 65649 bp, 51 predicted proteins | sample KBSCornC52_FD_66592 | JGI IMG/M metagenome (GOLD analysis project Ga0068855, IMG submission 66592) | Corn rhizosphere microbial communities from Kellogg Biological Station, Michigan, USA - KBS Corn C5-2 | ecosystem: Host-associated > Plants > Roots > Rhizosphere > Soil ... | reverse complement strand
TTCACTAGCGGACGCCCGTCCGTGCAGATTTCGCACAGACGTTCGGACTCGTTGCAACGGGGAATGCCCGGCACGTACTCCCGGCACGGGGAACTGCCCGCACGGCATACCCCGTGCCCGTCGCACACATCACCCTCGGTACAGAACAAGCCATCGTCGCAGGGCACGCCACTGGCGGTGGGCGCCAGCACGCACGCACCTTTCACGCAGGCCGCTTCACTACAGGCAGCAGGTGAAGTGGCGCAATCCGCATCGGCAACGCATTCGGGATCGGGATCGGGACCGTGACCGCCGGGCCAGCCGGAACGCCCGGGCCCGCAGGCGCTCGACGTGGCTATCACCAACGGCAGCAGAGCCCAGGCGCGAGTCGAAAGGTTGTGCATGATCAAACAGCTCCTTGGCAGCACAGCTCCGAGCGGTCCGGCACGTCTTTCGTCACGGCGCTCGCGCCATCGCGACGAGACGATAGCTCCGCCCAGCACCAAGCCGTCAGCCGCAAATTGCGACTCTCAGCTCGAGTCGCTGCCTCTGGGGTAGTGCTGCACGAACGCCTCAATCTGCGATTTGTCGTAGAAGGTCGAGCGTGCGCGCGAAACAGGGCACGGCTCGGTGCTCTTGGGAGGCGTCACGACGCGGGTGGCGTCGCCTTAGTGGCCACGCTCGCACGTCGGACACCACTTGGCTGCGTGCGATTGTCCTAAAGGTTCCGACGCGCTGCACCCGGTGCTATTGTCGGCAAAGGGAAGAAGGAACCGATGCTGGCAAACGGAAGAGCCGTGGCGTTCGTGCCGAGCGCTGATCTTGGGCGAGCCGAGCGGTTTTATGTCCACGTGCTCGGGCTCCCGAAACGGTCGGGGGACGACTTTGGGCTGGTGGTTGAGGCGGGCGGCGTCACCATTCGCATTGCGCGAGTTGGCGACTTCGAGCCCCAGCCGTTCACGGTTCTTGGCTTCGACGTCGAGGACGTCGAGGCGACTGCCCGCGAATTGACTTCGAAAGGCATCGCATTCGAGCGCTACCCAGGCATGACCCAGAGCCCAGCAGGGATATGGACCGCGCCCGGCGGCTCGCGCATCGCGTGGTTCAAAGACCCCGACCGCAACGTTATTTCCATCACTCAGCACCAGGGCTGAGCGGATGCCGGAGGAGACTGCGCAGGCTGGTGCTAGGGGCAGCCGGCGCGCGCCGCAATATCGAAGGTGAGGTCGAGCATCAGCGGTGCCCGCATCGGGTCGTCGACGAAGGCCAGCGATGCTTCGAGGCTGCCGATGAAACGGGGGGCTACCTGTGCGACATGGAGTGAGACGTTTCCGGATTCGACGGCCGTGCCCCCAGTGGCAAGGTAGTGTTCGCCATCGGCTCGACGCACTTCGAGCCAGAGGATATGCACCGAGTCTCCTGCGTAGTCTCCGGGCTCGGAGACGAAGGCATGAAACTCAATGCTCATCCCGCCCACTCGTGCCCAGAAGCCCTGAAAGCCATACATGCACTCGGGCGTAGCTTGCGGGTCAATCTCGCCATCACTTCCGCCCACCTGAACCATGCTCGGTTCGTCTTTCGGATCCGGCGCAGCCCCGCCCGCCTCGCCGGTCGTTGAAGAAGAAGCACCCCCTTGTCCTGCCGCGGTCAGGTTCCGCTTTTCGCTGCTCCCCTTGCCGCCACAGCCCATGACTTCGAGGGCGACGACCGCAAAAAGAGGCCAGAGCCGTTTTCCACCCAGTTGTGACGACATCGGTTCAGAAGCTCAATACACCCGAAGCCTTCGCTTGGCGCAACGACCTGGATGGTTCCAAGACGCCCAAGGTCGTAGAATGGCTGCGATGGGATCGATCGGACGAGTCATGGTCGTGGTGCTCTTGGCAGCCGGATGCGGCGGCGTGAGCTCGAGATCGCGCGACAACGAGAAGAGCGACGCCGGTGCGTCGAACGGCGGAACGACAGCGCTCGGAGGGGACAGCAGTGGCGGAGCTCACGCGGGAGCAGGTTCGAGCGGCGGGGCCGCGGGCAGCGCGGCGACGAGTGGGGGTCCAGCCGCGGAGGCGCCGCAACCCGTCGACCTCGGCGACGGCGATCACGCAGGCGACGGACGCCCTGTCGTTCCCACCGACAGCACCGGCGGGTTCTTCTGGCACGGATGCGATGATACTGGCTGGCGGATCGGGAATTGGTTTGTGACATCCGATCGTCAGCGAGACGCGTTCCCTCGAGAAATCGATCCTCCGCGAGACGGAAGCAGCCAAGCGCGCGGTGCACAGGGCGCTGACTTCGCGGCGGGCGTCGTTCTCTGGGTGCAGCTCGATCATCCGTCGAATCGCCCAGTGACCCTCTCGGGATGTTCCGGCATGAGCTTTTGGGCTCGCCTAGAAGGCTCTAGCGGGCGTGTCGTGGTAGCGCTGAACGACGGTTCGCACCCCTCCGGATCGCTGGACGATCGGTCGACGTTGCCTTCGAGGACGCTCGCCGTCAGTCCCGACTGGCAACAGTTCGTGCTGCCATTCGACTCGTTCCCCATCACGAACCTGACGGCTGACGGCCCTTCCCTCGCGAGCATCGAATTCTTCGTCGGTGAGGGGGGCGAGCATTTCGATCTCTGGATCGACGATCTTGCCTTGGTTTGCGCCGGCGGTTGTCCTTAATGGGGCCGTGCTACGGTTAGAGGCCGTTCGAGGTGCAAAAAGCGCTGCCCGTATCGCAGACCATCCCCGGTGGGCAGGTCTTGCCGAAACCGCAATCCAGACGACAGAGACGTTGCTGGCAGTAGGGACTCGCCGTGCCGCCGGCGGGGGGCGCGGGACAAGAAACGGTCCCGGTTGGACAAGGGGGCTCGCAGCCAAAATCGGCGTGACAGATCGAGCCAGGCACGGGGCAGGAGTTGTCGGTAGCGTCTTCGCCGACGCAGGTGCCATACGGATTGTCATCGCTGCCCGCCGCGCTGCCGCCGGCGCCCGCCGTGCCACCGTCCGCAACGCCCGCGGCGCCGCCAGCGCCTCCGAGATTGCTGCCGCCGTCCGCAACGCCCGCGGCGCCGCCCACCAGCGCGCCGCCCGTGGCTGAGCCGGCATGCCCGGCCGCGCTCTCACCCGCTTGCCCTGCGCCCGCTGAAAAGCTCGCGCCCGCCTGCCCGCGTCCAGCCGATCCAGCGGACTCCGATCCTGCTCCGCCCGCGTTCGCGCCAGCGCCTTTATCACCCGAGCACGAGCACATGCACACCAGACTCGCGAGCATCAACCATCTGGCATGCATGGCGCCTATCGTAAGGTGCCTCGTGAGCTCGAGCAATCTCGCTCGGAAGCGCCCCCGCGTTACGCCGGTGGCAAGCCGCCTCACGAGGGCCAACCCCTCGGACAGTCGCTGTAGGGATCTCGACGCGGCCAGTCAGCGGCTGCGACCGGAGAGGCGGCTCAGCAGCTCTACCTGCGAGTGCACATGTAGCTTTCCGAAAATGCTCTTGACGTGATTTCTAACCGTGTTGGGCGACAACGCCAGGGTGGCGGCCATTTCGCTTACGGCGTTGCCTTCCATCAGCAGCTCCGCGATCTCGCGCTCGCGCGGAGACAATCGGCTGAGCGGGCCGGCCTCTGGCGTGTCTGGCGCTTCCGTCAAGCGTGGGGCGGCGCGGAGGCGCGAGCTGGAGGGCGGTAGGGTTCTGGAAAGCGAAGCCTCCAGCGCCCCCGCGGAGAGCGTCAAGTGAGCGGCTTGCTGCTTGGCTTCGGCAATGGCCTGCAGCTCAGCGGACTTCCTTACCGCCTCGCCGACGCGCGCCAAGAGCTCGGCCGATGCCATCGGCACGGTGAGGTAGTCCACGGCACCGAAGCGCATGGCGGTGACGGCCGTTTCGAGCAAAGGTGCCACCGTCGTCAAGGCGACCGGTACCGGCAGCGCTCGCTCGCGCACGCTCCGAAGCAGCTCCAAACCAGACCGTTCGGGCAGCTCGATTGCAGCGAGCAGCGCGTCGAAACGCCGCGTCGTCAACAGCGCGAGCGCCTGATCGACGTGCCGAGCTTCCTCGACCTTGAAACCACCTTGCGTCAGCGCAGCGCATACGCTGGCTTGTCGGGTCGCGTCTGCTTCGACGACCAGTATCGCTCTACGTCCGAGGAACATCCATCGCCCCAGTCGAGTCGAGGCCGCGCGGAGGCACGGCTGCGATCGAGTAGTAGAGACATAAGTGGATCGGAGCGTCTGCTCAACCTCCAATTGCGACAAACCTTAGACAGCCATCGAAGGACGGCGTTTTCGATTCCAGCCAGCCGGGCAGCGCCTGCGACGTCTCGCTCCGGTACATTCAAGGAGCAAGATCTGGCGGTTCGCGGGCAAGCGCATGGCCCATTTGGGCCAGCCAACCTGGGCTGCGAGGCAACAATGCATGACCAACCAGCGGGAAAAATGACTAGCCGAGCGGGTGACCAGCCTGCAATGCCTGGCGATCGGGTGACGGTCCGGAAGTGGAGCAAGGGCGCGGTGGCGATGAGCGCCCCTTGCACGCTCATCGCCACCGCTCACGTTGCCGACGCCCGGCGCTGCAGGCACGAACGCCGCCCGTAGCCTTACTGGCATTGCGGACCGCTAGTTGGAGCTATTCACTGCACCGAAGTGAAATTCGACGCGCCGATTTTTGGCGCGCCCGGCTTCCGTCTTGTTGTCTTCGATCGGATGACTGCTGCCGAAGCCGTCCGAGGTGAGCCGGTCTTCGGCCACGCCGCTCTTGACCAACATATTGCGCACGGCGGCGGCGCGGTCACGCGATAGCTTCAGGTTGTATTTGGCGGAGCCGCGGGCGTCCGTGTACCCCTCGATGGCAATCACGCCGAGGTCAGGCCGCGAGCGAATCAGGTTGGCCATCTCTTTCAGCAATGGCTCGCTACGCGCCAGGATGGTCGCCTTGTTGTAGTCGAAATAGATGGGTTCCAGCGTGCGGATCTGGCCTTCTTCGACGCGCACCAAATCCGGGCAGCCGTCCTCGTCGTCGATGCCGTTCTTGGTCTCGGGCTCGTTCGGACACTGGTCTCGTTCGTCCGCGATGCCGTCATCGTCGTTGTCGGCCTCGGGACAGCCGTCTTGATCTTGCCAGTGGTCCATGTCCTCCGCCTGTAGCGGGCATTTGTCGTCCGCGTCCGCGACGCCGTCGTTGTCGTTGTCGCCGTCCGGGCACCCGTCTTGGTCTTGGAATCCGTCCAAATCCTCAGGCTCCATGGGACACTTGTCGCGGCCGTCGAGGATGCCGTCCTTGTCGTTGTCGGCTTCGGGGCAGCCATCGCCGTCCTCGAAGCCATCCACGTCCTCGGCTTCCGCTGGGCAAGCGTCGGCGCTCCCGTGCACTCCGTCGCGGTCGGAGTCGTCATCGGCCCGCGCTACCGCGCGCTGAGGCGGCGGCGTCTCCTCGCGGGCACCTGGCGCTGCCAGCATGACCAGCCAGCGCACGTCGGGAGAACCGACCCCGCGCGTGAGGCCGGTGCTGACAGAGGTGCCCAGCACGACGCTAGAGAACGACAAACGACCGCCGAGCGAGCCTTCGACCGGCGTTCCGCTCTTTTCGAAAGGCTCGTCGGTAGTGGTCGACGAAGCGGCCTCGGCGGTTACCCCGACCACTTTGGACAGCGCCACGAGCGCACCACCCGTCAAGCGAAGCTGCGAGCCTAGCTTCACGCCCGCTTGCGCGCTCGCAGGTCGGAGCACGGGGCCTAACGCCAAGTTGAGTAGGGTTCCGTTGGCGGTGAGTTGCTTCGAGGCCAACACACGCGGATAGAAGGTGACGCGACCATCGGAGGCGAACGACGACTGATCACCCGTGGGAAGCCGCAAGGTTCCGGCCAACCCCAGCTCCAGCGGGGCGCGGCGGTCCAAAATAGTCAGACGCACGTCCACCCCCAGGTCCCCAAGGCGGGCGCCCTCGATGGCACCCGCGCCCTGCGGCACCGCTGAGCTTTGCACGTACATGGGCATCAAGAGAGCAAGGTGAGCGCGGCGAAAGAGGCCGACGCCGAGCGCTCCGTACAGCGCGAATTGGTCATCGACCACGCGAATCTCTCGGCTGGAGTCATTCGCGTCGACGAGGACTAAAGGGTCGTCGACATACCCCAACGTGAGGCGACCAAACGGGCGCAAGTGGCCTGGCTCGGAGCCGGCCCGCTCGCTCCACATCAAGTCTTCCGGAGCCGCCGGTGCCGTGTAGCCATCTTGAGCGAAGCCTGCGGCGTGCGCAGTGCTGGTGAATGCCAGCGGGGCTGCCACCAACACGAGTGCACCGAGGCGGCGGCGGCGGCGCCCGGCGACGATGCCCGCGCCGAGCAGTAGGAGCGCCAGGGGCGCGATCGATTGGCTGCGCGGCGCCGAAACGCTGCAGCTGCCACCCTCCATGATCCATACGGTGTGGTCTGCCGTCTTGTCCGTGCCGTCGCCGGCGCCCGCGTCGGGTTCGGCACCTGTGTCGGCGCCCGCTCCGGTTGCCGCACTCGCGCCCGCCCCCGTTGCGCCGGTCTCGTTGCTTCCGCCGTCCCCCGAGCCATCCCCGCCGACGCTCGAGCTTGCGGTACCACCAGCGTTGTTGCTATCGCCCGCCTGCGAGGTCGAACCAGCAGCGTCGCTACCGCCGCTACCGGGCAGGGTGCCGCCGGCGCCGGCGCCAGCACCACCGTCCCCCGCGATCGTCCCGCCCACGCCAGTGCCACCGATACCCCCGCCAGTGTCGACACCACCAACACCGCCGATACCACCGACACCACCCGTGCCGGTGCACTGCCCGTTGAAACAGCAACCAAACACCGGCAACGCCACGCACGAGCCGGCCGCACACAGGTTCTCCGTGCACGGATAGCCGTCGTCGCACTGCTCGTCCGCCGAACAGCTAAACACGCCAGGATCACCGCCTGCGCCGCCCTCCCCTCCGAGCACGCAGCCCAGCACCGGCAAGGTCACGCACAGGCCGATCAGACACAGGTTCTCCGTACAAGCCAGATGGTCGTCACACTCGGCGTGCACCGAGCAGCTGAGCCCGCTGGTAGTGCCGCCCGTCGCCGTTCCGGCGCTGCCGCCCGTCGCCGTTCCGGCGCTGCCGCCCGCGCCGCCTACGCTCGAGCCGGCGCTGCCTGCGCTCGCGCTCGCGCCGCTCCCACCGCTCCCTGCGCCACCGAAGCAGCTGCCGTTGAAGCAGCAGCCCAACACCGGCACGGCCGGCAGGCAAACGCCCACGGAGCACAGGTTCTGCGTGCACGGGTTGCCGTCTTCGCAGTCCGCGTGTTTGGAGCAACCACCGAGCACCGCTTCGCGGCTCGTGTGGATGCTCTCTCGGGGCGAGTCACTGCTACACCCGCCAAATGCGGACAGTGTGAGCGCAGCCACCCCGAGGAACGCCCACGTGGGCCTTCGAAAAAATGCCATATCTGGACTCCCTCCCATCAACGTTCGCTACATCCTAGCGCGCGCGACGGGCTCAATGGCTTACGGCAAAACAGAGATCGCATTAAGCAGGGCAAGAATCACCTCCGTGCGCTAGCCAACATTGGCTATCTCACCGGTGCCACCGCACCGGTTCAGGAGCCGCCGGGCTCGTCGCAAACCTTTGCGCCGGCGGCGCTCAGATCAAGACACGTCGCCACCTTGGCCGAGCCCAGCGCCAGATCGGCCATGCTCGCGCCACACAGGTTGATCGACCACTCGTGCTCCCCGAAGCGAGCGCTGAGCTTTGCCTCACCCGTCAAGCCGAAGCCGGGGTGCAGCGCGTCCCGCGTAGTGGCGGTCAACGTCGCACCTTGCTCGTCCAGGACGAGCTTCGCGCTGGGCAGCGCGATCGCAGCCAAGGGAGTCAGGCCGCACCACAGCGCGCCGCTGTCGATGCTGACGCCTCCGTCGAGCGCCAAGCTGACGAGCGCGCCGTCGTTGATGGTGGCCATCGCGGTGAGCTGACCTGTGGCGTGCAGGGGAACTACAGGCGTCCAAATCTTGCCCGCGTCGTCGGCAACGTCCGCCGTGACCGTGAGGACCTGGTGGCAGCCGTCGACGCTGACCACGACGTCCGCATCGGCCAATGGCAGATCGCCGTTCATGGCTGGAAAACAGCCGCATCCGACGCCGAGGCGGGGCAGCGCGAGCTGGAGCCGAATGAGCGCTTGGGCGTGGCTCTCGGGCATGATTTGCCCGACGTTCGGGTCGAGCGACACGGTGACCTGCGCGTCGCCGACCGCGCTGCCAGTGATGCCGTCGAGCAGCCCGGCGTCCACGTCCGCCGTCCCTTCGATGGTCGGCAATTCCCCGCCGACGCCGACGTGCAGGTTGGCGTCCAACAGCAAAACGTCGGTGCCACTGCCCAAGTCGACCGTCAAGTCGCCCGCGACGTCGAGGCCGCCTTCGCCGGTCCTGCAGTGGCCGTTCTTGGTCTCTATCGCGATGGATCCGTCATTCGGCAACTCGACGATGATCGTGATGCCGTCGCTGCTTTCGTCGACGGTAATCCCCGGCAAGTGGACGCCGCAGTCACAATGACCCTGCCCGCCGCGACCGCTATCATTGCCGTCGCCTTGGCCGTCACTGAGTGGCTTCTCGGAGTGCCAGGTGCTTCCGCCCGCGCTGCGTGCGTCCGCGTCCGCCGGCTCGTTTGCCGCCGCGCCCACCGCAAGCTCCAAGCCAGGTTGGTCACCGTCGCTGGAGCCTCGCTGCCCGGCGTTCCCACCCGCCGCGCTACAGCCCACGAGCCCCATCCCAACCAAGCCAATCAGCGGCAATCGATAACCCAATGCGTTCATTGCAAAAACTCCCTTGAAAGTGGCGTAACGAACGGGAGATTCAGCAAGCGCCGTGCCGCCGCCGAACTCGCGAGCAAGTTGCACCTCAGGCGCGAGCGCGACGCCGAGCCAAGACGCAAGGAGTGGTGGCAATTGGCGCCGAAAGGGCCTAGGCATGGAGATAGGGGCAGCTGGGCGCCTTACCCGCCGTCGGGTGCACGCCGTTGCACTCCCGGAGCGCACGCGGCTGCACTCCCGCGGCGCCCATCGCAGGGCTCCCCTCTCGGCAAGTCTCATGGCGCCAAACAAAGATTCGCATCACCCACGTTCAGATCTAGGCTCGGAGGAGCACTCGGTGCTCTTGGCCAGCCCGGACACCGTCGCGGCGCGGGCCCTGGTCGAAACGCTGCGCCGCGCCCACATCGGCTTCGTGCAGGCCGAGACGCCTGCGCAAGCCCTGAGCTGCCTCGCCGAGAGCGAGTTCGACGTCGTGATCACCGGTGGCCCCTCCGATTCTCGGCAAAAATCCGGGCTTTTTGGCCGTCTGAGCGAGCTTTCGAACGAGCTCCCGGTGTTGGGTCTGCTGGAAAGCGAGCAGCTGCCGGAGACGAGCGGCCTGGGCGCCGACGCCTTCGACTACATCGCGCGGCCATTCGACGCCGACAGCACGCTGGATACGATTCAGCGCGCTCTGAACGCGTCGCGCGCCGCGCAATCTCGGCCTCCAGCGCACCCTCTGCCCTCATTGAACGAGGTGATGGTGCGCTCCCCGGCCATGCGCACCACCATGACGCTGCTGGAGCGCGTAGCGCCCAGCGACGCCACGGTAATGATTCGCGGAGAGAGCGGCACCGGCAAGGAGGTGGTTGCTCGGCGTTTGCACGAGCTCAGCGCCCGCGCGAAGGGCCCCCTGGTCAAGGTGCATTGCGCGGCCCTACCCGAACAAATCCTGGAAAGCGAGCTGTTCGGCTACGAGCGCGGCGCCTTCACTGGAGCCCACAACCGCAAGCCCGGACGCGTGGAGCTGGCCGAGCGGGGCACGCTCTTTCTCGACGAAATCGGCGAGATCTCGATGTCGGTGCAGGTCAAGCTGCTGCGCCTTTTGCAAGACCGCGAGTACGAGCGGCTGGGTGGAACCAGGACCCTGGCCGCGGACGTGCGCTTCGTGACCGCCACGCACCGCAACCTGGAGCAAATGGTGCGCACTGGCAGCTTCCGTGAGGATTTGTACTACCGGCTCAACGTGGTCAGACTCGATTTGCCGCCGCTACGCGAGCGCCGCGACGACATCGAGGCCCTGGCTCGGCACTTCTGCCAGCAAGCAAATCGGGAAGCAGGTCGCAGCGTCGAGATCGCGCCGGATGCCTTGGCACGCATCGTGAAAGCTCAGTGGCGCGGCAACGTGCGCGAGCTGCAGAACTTCATCGAGCGCTTGGTAGTGCTGGCGGAAGGGCCGCTCGTCTCGGACCGGGACGTTCGTGTGGAGCAGGAAAGCGCGCTCGGGAGCTTGGGGCAAGCCGAGCCCAGCGCCGAGTCGAGCGTGATCTCGCTGGACGCGGCTTTGCGCCGCGCCGAGCGACAAGCGCTCGAGAAGGCGCTGCGTAAATCCTCGGGCAACCGCACGCTGGCGGCGCGCATCTTGGGGGTGAGTCGACGTGCGCTGTTTTACAAGCTGCGCGAGCACGACATCAAATGACCAGATATGTACGACTAGCCAAGTTGGGCTAGCGCGGCGCGCGGGCACGGCCTGTGCTTAGCTAGAAAAGCCGCGCGAGTCACTCAAGGTTGCTCCGTGGCGCGCGTATTGGAGGTCAACCAAGTCGCCGTTCGGAGGGACCCGGACGGCGCAAGGACAAGGATGAGCAAGCTACGGGCTTTGGGACGAGTCGCTTTCGAGCAGCCAGCGCGCGCCCGTCGCAGAGCGGGACGCTGACGTGGCCGCACCAACCAGGCCCCAGCCGGATCCCGATCTGGACACCGAGCAGACCACGCGTCCGATCCAAAGGTCGGGCCAGCGCATGCGCGTCGGTGCCCGCGTGGCCCCCGATCCAGAGCCGCGCCAGGGCTCGGAGGAGTCGAGCGGCGGCGCACCACGCGGCAGCGAGGCCCGCTTGGCCGTTCACTCGTCGCTCGCGCCTTCGCCGGTCGATCCTGCCAGCCTCGATCCGCGCGTCCCGGCCACCCACGACACCACCCGCCTCGGCCCCTACCAAATCGTGTGCGAGCTTGCTTCCGGCGGCATGGCCACCGTGTACTTGGCCCTCTATCGCTCGATCGAAGGCTTCGAGAAGCTGTGCGCGGTGAAACGCATCCACCCGCATTTGGCCAATGACCGCGCCTTCACCAACATGTTCGCCGACGAAGCGCAGATCGCCGCGCGCATCAGCCACCCTCACGTCTGCAGCGTGTTCTCGTTCGGCCGCACCAACCAAAGCCACTACCTTGCCATGGAGTTCCTGCGCGGAGAGCCGTTGTCCGCCGTATCGCGGCGCGTCGCGCGCTCTCCGGAGCTCGGTGACGATCCGCGCTTTCCGTTGCTGGCGGCGCGCCTGGTCGCCAACTTCGCCGAGGGTTTGTATGCCGCTCACACGCTGCGCGACGACCGAGGCGTGCCGCTCGAGGTCGTGCACCGCGACGTGACCCCTCAAAATTTGTTCGTCTTGTACGACGGTTCGGTGCGCGTCACCGACTTCGGTATCGCGCACGCGCGCCGGCGCTTGCACCACACTCAGGGCCAAAAGCTGAAGGGAAAGCTGTCGTACATTGCGCCCGAGCAGCTGAACGGAGGCGCGGTCGACGCGCGCGTCGACATCTGGGGGCTGGGCGTCACGCTGTGGGAGCTGCTGGCAGGGCGCCGGCTATTTCTGGGCTCCAGCGAGGGCGAGACCCTGGCCGCCGTGGTGTCCCGCGTCGTGCAAGCCCCCTCGGTGTTTCGCGCCACCGTACCGCTCGAGCTCGATCGCATCGTCTTGCGCGCGCTCGACCGCGACGTGAACAAGCGCTACCGCACCGCGCGCGATCTGACGCGTGACCTCGAGCGCTTTCTGACGAAGTCTGGCGATCAGGTGCCGGCGATGGACGTTGCCGATTGGATGGCCACCGTCTTTCCGCAAGGCGCGGAGCGCATTCAGGCGCTGACCGAGCTTGCAGCGCGCGTCAGCGCCGCTACCGCCGACGAAACGGTGGTGCGTGTACCATCCGTGCCTCCGTCCACGCCTCCGTCCAAGATGCCGTCGCGTGGCAGCTTCGTGGTACACGCCGCCGCACCGATAGGCTCTTCCAGCATGCCGCCAAGCGCGCCGCCAACGCGCGAGCTGAATGTCATCGCCGCAAGCGCGACGGCGTCGGCGGAGGCGCCCGTTCCCGCCAGCGAGCCGAAGCGCTCCGAGGCCGGCTCGGCGCAGCGCGGCTCCAAACCACGACTAGTACTGGTCGAAGAGGTCTCGGCCGAGCGTGCGCTTCCAACCAGCGCGCCCAGCAAACGGCGCTGGCTGCTGCCCATGCTTGTCACGCTGCTGCTAGCGCTCGGCACGGGCACATGGCTGGTCAAGGTCGCCGGACGCACAGCTTCCTCTCCAACCCCCCAGGTACGCGCCGCCGACCCAGGCCGCCCGTTGGCCCCGGTCGATACACACGCGGCCGCCCCCTTGCCCGCGCCGGCCCCGGCGGTCGCCACCAGCCCCGCCGCGCCCACGCACGAAGCGGCACCCACCTCGGGCACGAGCAAGGCGGCCAGCAAGCGCTCGGTTACCAACGCGGTGCCGACGGTGCCTGCCTCGGCCGCACCGCCCATGGGGGACGTCTTCGTCACCACGCCGGGCGGCAGCGGGGAGGTGTTCGAACAGGGCCGGCTCTTGGGTCATGCCCCCGGCACCTTCCGCCTGGGCGTCGGGCACCATGACCTCACCTTGCGGACGAGTCATGGCACTTCGCGCACGGTCTCCGTCAACATCGTGCGTGGCACCCCGACGCTCGTGACGGTCGACGCCTCGCACTGAGCGTGCACGGCGCTGCACCCTGCGAGTGCAGCGTGTTGCACTCGCCATCGAAGCCAGCCTGCGACGCTCGCTCCGACTGCGCGGCTTTGCGCAAAATAGACGGCGATTTCCCCCGAACCGAGCAATCTGCAGCCGGCACGAGGCGTGCAATCCAACCGGGCATGTTCGACCCAGAGCTCCCGTTCAGTCCCGAAAGCATCAATCGTCTCATCGCCGCCGAGCGCGCTCCGGAGCCCGAAGTCTTGGCGTTTACGAAGCTCGGTTCTTGGGGACTCGCTCACCTGTCGTCGACGCTGAGCATCGACGGTCGCCCGCGCCTGGTCGGTCGGGAGCTTGAGAGCGTCCGGTTGTTGCACGCCATCGACACGGTAGCTCGCGAAAACGGAGCCGTGGTGGCTACGATCTCGGGCGGCCCTGGCTCGGGCAAGACTCGCCTGATCGAAGACACGCTCGACGTGGCCGAGGTCGCTGGCTTCGAGGGGCGAATTTTCAGCATTGCTGCCCTTCCGGGTGACACCAGCAACGCGACCATTGCCCGGCTTTTGTGCGCCCGCTTCGGACTGAACCAAAAGGACGCGGTCTTGAAGCGTGATTGCCTCCTGCGCCGCGTGAGCGAGCTGTTCGAGGACGAGCGCGTGGAAGACGTTTGTTACTTCTTGGGCGACCTGGTTGGCGTAAAATTCGGGCAAACGCCGCTGACTCGGGCGCTGTCGCAGCATTCTTTCCAAGCCGAGCAGGCGCTGCAAACCATCGTGTGCGAGCTGTTCGCGGCCGACATGGAACGCGCGCCCTTGTGCCTGGTCATCGAAGATCTGCAATACGTCGATCGCGACTCGCTCTCCACCCTGATGGCCATAATCGACGATCTGCGCCGCGGCGCCTTGGTCATCTGCAGCGGTCACCCAGACTTCTTCAATCGTCACGAGCACTTCGCCGCGATGGGCTCGGCCGAGCACGAGCACGTGGAGCTGCCCGCGCTAGCCGACGACGAAGTCCGCGCCATGCTCAGGCAGCTGGTGGGCCCGTGTCACCACGATGCCGCAGGGCTGGAGCAGCACGTGCAAGAAGCCAGCCTCGGCAATCCAGGTCTGATCCACGAGCTGGTACGCGAGCTTTGGGCCTACGGGGCGCTGCAGTCGGCGCGGGGCGACGAAGGGTGCGAGTTCTACGTCGAGCGCTTGCCTGACCCGGCGTCGTCAGCGTGCTCGTTGGCTAACTGGGAACTGCGGGTGAGCCGCCTGCCTAGCCTGCAACTGGCAGTGCTGGAGACCGGCGCCGTGGTGGGAAGCGTGTGCTGGCACGGGCTATGGCCCGCGCTCCTGCGCACCACGGCCTTGTCGCTCGCCGACGTCGAGCCGGACGCCCTGACTGGCGCGCTGCAAGCGCTCGAAGAAGGCGGACACCTTTTGCGCTTGCCCGATTCGCGGATCCCCGGCGACCGCGAGTTTTTGTTCAAGGAGCCCGGCGAGCGCAACCAGTTCCTCGACCAGGTCGCGCCCAGCAGGCGCCGCGCCCTCCACCGCGTGATCGCAGACTGGTTGGCGGCCCACACCCAGGCCGTCGCCGAGAGCTCGGAGCTGGCGGTGCTGTTGGCCCGGCACTTGCACCAGTCCGGTTCGAGCTACCGCGCCGCGCTGGCTTACTTCGACGCCGCCCGCCGGGCGCGCGCCGACGATGGTTGCCTGCAAGCCTCCGTCTACTTTGCGCAGGGGCTCGAGGCCCTGGGTGAGCACGACAACGCGAAGCGCATCGACGCGCTGCACGACTACGGCGCGGTGCTGGTCGAGCTGGGACGCCCGACGCAAGCCCGCCAAGCGTTCGCGGAAATGCTCGAGCTGGCCGAGCGGCTGGAGCTGCCCAGCAAGCGCGGGGCCGCGCTGAGCCGCATCGGTCGCGTGCACCGCGAATCGGGCGAGCTCGTGCTCGCCCAGCAGACGCTGGAGCGCGCCTTCGAAGCCTTCGAGCAAGCGGGAGATCTCCGCGGCGTCACCGCTACCAAGGACGACTTGGGCAAGGTGCTGTGGCTGAAGGGCGATCGCGGCCGGGCCATGCCGCTGCTGCGCGCGGCGCTGGAGGCTCGCAAGGGCGCCGGCGACGAGCGCTCCCTCGCGGTCAGCCTGTCCAACCTGGCCATGATTTGGAGCGAACAAGGGCGCTCGGCCACGTCCGAACGCGCGCTCGGTATCGCCAACGACCTGTTCGAGCGCAGCGCCGACCTCGGCGGCCGCTGTGACGCGCTGTTCGCGTTGGGTCGCGTCGCTACGCATCGACACGAGCTCGAACGGGCGCTCACGCTGTTTCGTAGCGCCACCGAAATAGCGTTCACATCCAAGGATCGGCCGCGTTTGGCCCGTTGCCTGGTCGGCTTGGGCGTGGCCGAGCTGCGCTGCCACGACATGGCTCGCGCCGAAGAGCTTCTGCAACGAGGGGGCCGCCTCGCCGAAGAGATTGGCTCGTGGCTCGAGCTGGCCGAGGCCAAGCGCGCCCTGGCCAAGCTGGCGCTGAAGCGACGCCAGCTACCGGAGGCACGCCGGGAGATTAGCGCCGCGCTTCGCCTGGCTCGCCGCCTCCAGTGCCGCGCCCAGTTGGCCGCGACGTTGCGCACGTTCGCGGAGGTTGCAGCCGCTACCAACGCGTCGGTCGACGACAAGCGCGTGGTCAGCTACTACATGCGCAGCATCGAGCTGGCCAAGGGGCTCGGTAACGAGTTCGAGCTGGCCAAGGGTTACCGCGCGCTGGCTCGCTTCGCCGACCGCTACGAGAACGCGGAGATCAAGGAGCATAGCCGCATCTTGCGTGAGCTATCCGACGAGATTTTCCTGCGCTACGAGTCGCAACCGGCGGCCTGCGCCTAGGGACTGGGAACCTGGCGTCGGACGCAGGAAGCAGCGCTGCATGTTGGTCCGCGAAGCCATGTGCCGGTTTCCCACCATCGTTAGCCCCTATTTGCCTTGTGGCAAGGCGCTCGAGATCAGCGAAAGCCACCACGAGCACTTCCTATTGGCGGTGACGGGCGAACGGTTGGTCGGGGTGGCGCGCGCATGCGATCTGCGCAAGGCCAGGCCCCACGCCCGCGTCTTGGACAGCCTGCGGGCGCCGATCCTGACGATAGGCGAGGCGGATACGGTCGCGTTGGCCGAACGGATGCTGACGTTGATCGGCGGGGGATGCCTGGTCGTACTGGACGACCGCCGCAACTTGCTCGCCCGCCTGACCTGCGAAGATCTGAGCCGGGTCGGCGCGCTGTCTCTACCTACCTCCAGCCATCGATGCTTCATCTGCGGTCACCCGCAGCACTTGATCTTTCGTGACCTCGAAGAGCCCCCCGTCTGCTGCCGGTGCGTCGAAATCCACGCCGGCGCGCCCATCGAGCTTTCATTCTCACACCTCCAAACGCCCTGAAGACGAGGAGGCAAGAGGGCTTCTACGGTGACGCGCGTGGCGGCGTCGTTGCCAAGTGGCTGTCGGAGACGCCGGCGACGCCGATCGATCGCTTCTACGCTTTGACCGGCGTCACTGACGACCAGCACCTGCAGCATTTGTTCGCGATGCAAACCATGAAGTACGTGGGAGCTGCGACCGATGTAGCCGGAATGCAACCGCCTTACGGCAAGTCGCATCGCCTGAACGCGAGCGGCGGGCACGCCGACTATTGCGATCAGGCCTCCTACCAGGCGGTCTGCAACTACCTGTTCGGGGTTCCGTCGGAGAACCAGAAGGGCGTGGTCCCGTAAGCCGCCCCTGCCGTTCCGCGCTAGCGATTGAGCCAAGGCTTCGGATCTGGCTCGGCAGTGTAGTAACTTCTCGTCGGTGAGCCGGACCGCTGAACCTCCAGTAGCGTCGTACACGGAGTGGGCCGTGGCCGCGGAGCTGCAGGGGCGGGTGGCTTGCGTGTGGGCGGCGCAGCTGGGCGCGGCGGGCGAGCGACACGTGGAACGGGTGATCCCGGACGGCTGCATCGACTTGGTGTTCAGCGATGGCCAGCTGGTGATCGCGGGGCCGGACACCGCAAGCGTCGAGCTCGAGGTGATGCCGAACCGCTCGTTCGTGGGGGTGCGGTTTTGCGCCGGGGTGGCGCCGACGGCGCTGGGAGTGCCGGCGACCGCCTTGCTCGACCAGCGGCTGCCGGCGCGCGACGTGCTGGGCGCGCCCGCGGCGGAGCTGGAGGAAGCGTTGGCGTTGGCGGCAAACCCACGACAGGCGGCGGCGTTGCTCGAGCGCGCCGCGATCAACTGGCTGCGCAACGCGCCCGACTGCGCCGCGGAGGCGCTCGTGCGTCGCGCCGTTCTCGAGCTAGAGGCGGCAGGGGCAGATTGGACGGTGACGACCCTGGCCGCCAGGCTCGGCGTCAGCGAGCGCCAGCTGCGTCGGCGATTCGTGAGCGCCGTGGGCTACGGGCCGAAGCTGCTGGAGCGGGTGTTGCGACTGCGGCGCTTCATTCGCCTGGCGAGCGGGCCACGCGCGCCAGCGCTCGCAACGTTGGCGCTGGAGGCGGGCTACGCGGATCAGCCGCACTTGTCGCGCGAATGTCGCGAGCTCACCGGCACGACTCCCTCCCAGCTGCTTGGCTATCCGGTCACGGCCGCGTGAAGATGGCCGAAACGTTCAAGAGCCGGGCGCGTCCCCGAGCTAGAGAAACGCCATGAAGATCCTATTCATTTCGAGCGTGTCGCTCATTTCCCACGGCGGCTCGCAGACCCGAGACTTGCTGACCAAGACCTTCGGCTTGCCGCTCGAGGCCAGCAAGCCCGATCCCGAGTACGTCTTCAGCGAAGGCATCGAAGGCAGCAAGCATTTCGGGGTTTGGCCGCTGAACCAGGCCGCCGAAGCGTGCTTCGGCACCAGCCAATGGCCGGCCGGGCTGCCATTGCCCCAGTTGAGCCTGGAGCTGGAGGTCGAGAACGCAGACGCGGTGACCGCCGCGGAAGCCGAGCTGCGCGCCAGCGGCCACGAGCTGCTGCACGCCACACGCACCGAGCCCTGGGGCCAAACGGTCTGCCGGCTGCTCAGCAAAGAGGGCGCCATCCTGGGCGTGTCGTTCGCCCCGTGGCTGCACGACAAAACGCTGAAGAGTGGCCTCCGAACCGGACGATAGCGGTGAGTTTACTGCGCGGCGCTGCGCAGCTGCAGGGCGCGCTCGAGCAAGGGCTGTCCGCCCATTTGCGTGACCCGTTCGGGGTCGGGGGTGTGGCCGCAAGCCACGGCGCTGGCTAGCCAAACCAGGTTCGGCAAGTCCGCGCTCGCGGGCGCGCTGGGGTCGGGCATGTGGTGGCCTGCGACAGCCTCAACCACGGCGAACGGCAGCCCCCACAAGCCAAGCAAACAGGCGCCCACTTCGGCGTGTGTGGCGCCCAGCAATTCGCGTTCGAGCGCGCTCCGGGGCTCGCCGCGCTCGGTCGCGCGCTGCCAGGCTTCCTGCAATTGCTCGGGCAGAGTGGCGGCCAGAACCAGCTCCCCCACGTCACAGACCAAGCCGGACATGTAGGCTGCGTCCGCAAGCTTGGTTGCTCCGGCGAGCGCGCTGGCAATGCGCGCGGTCATGAAGCCGCGCCGCTGAAGCTCGTCGACCGAGACGAGCGGCGGCAGCTTCCACTGGGTGACCGTGTCGAAGACGCCGACGCCCAGCACCAGGTTCTTGATCGTCTTCAAGCCCAGCCGCATGACCGCAGTCTTCAGATCGGAAATTTCTCGCGACTGCGCGAAGAAGGCCGAGTTGACGAACTGCAGCAACTTGCTTGCCATCGCTGGGTCTTGGCGGACGAGACCCGCCACCTCGTCGACGGAGGCGTCGTCCCGCGAAACCGTCTCCGAGAGCTGCTGAAAGATGTGGAGCGCGGAGGGCAAACGGTCGACGCTGCCGACGATCGCCCGCAGCTGGGGCTCGATCAGCCTGCGGTTGAGCGCATCGGTTCGCTCGACGGTGAGACGAAGTATTTTGGCGTCGCAGGGCTTGGCCAGAAACTGGTGTGCCACACGCACCATGGCCAGCGCCGACGCCTCGTCGGCTTGGCCAGAAAGCACGATGCGAACGGTGGCCGGGTCTCGATCGCGCGCGGCCTTCAGCACCGCCGCGCCGTCCACCCGCGGCATGCGCATGTCGGAAACCACCACGTCGAAGTGCTCGGCCGCGATAGCGGCCAGCGCCGCCTCCCCACCGCCCACGAAGCGCGCGTCCCATTCCAGGCCGCCGACCAACAAAGCACGTTGAATCGCGCTGAGCACGCGAGGCTCGTCGTCGACGAACAGGACTTTCATGCCGGACCCAAGAACGGCGTAGGCAACCCTCCCATTAACGGCGGCGGGGGGGTTCCATTCAGTAGCGATTTCTCGAATAGAGACGCCCCACGCTAAAGAAGCGGGGGCCACGGCCGTCTTGGCCGGACAGACGCATGGCCGAGGACCCCCAGGGGCTGGGCTCATCGGGTGAAGCTGTATCTTCGGAGCAGCCGGGCCGAGGAGCGCCGACCCTAGAGCAGTTGCAGACCGAGCTGGCCGCGCGCGACAAGACCATCAAGGTGCTGATCGCCCGGATGCAGGGGCAGCTTGCCGACAAGACGTCGGCGATTGCGGTGATCGAGCAGAACCTGACGCTGGAGCGGGTAGTGAAGCGCCGGACGCGCGAGCTCGGCGAAAGCCACGACACCCTGGCCCGCGCGCTCGAAAACCTTCGGCAGGCCCAGTCGCAGCTGCTGGAAAACAGCAAGCTGGAGGCAATTGGACAGCTGGCCGCCGGCATTGCTCACGAGATCAACACGCCCATTCAATACGTGTCGGACAATGCGACGTTCCTGAATACGGCCTTCGAAAAGGTGGCGCAGCTGCTCGACGAAATTCTCCGCTTTGCCGACGCCCTGGAAGCCGACGGGGTCGCGCCCACGAGGGTGAGCGCTCTGCGAGAAACGTTCCAACGGTTGAAGATGGATTGGCTGCGGGACGAAATACCACGGGCGCTGGCGGAGACGGCGGAGGGGCTGAGCCGCGTGTCGGCCATCGTTGGCGCCATGAAAGAGTTCTCGCACCCGAGCACCGGCGAAAAAGAGTCCGTCGATTTGCACGAGGCCATCAACACCACCATCACCGTGGCTCGCCACGAGTGGAAGTACGTGGCCGACGTGGAGACGGAGTTCGATAGCGAGCTACCCGCCGTGCCCTGCCACCGCAACGAGCTGACGCAGGCGCTGCTCAACCTCATCGTCAACGCCGCTCACGCTATCGGCGAGCGGGGTGAGCGACCAGGCAAAGGAAAGATCGTCGTCATGACCGAGAAAGTCGGCCAAGAGGTGGAGATTCGCGTCAAGGACGATGGGGTGGGTATCCAGACCGCGGTGGCGGCGCGTGTCTACGAGCCCTTCTTCACCACCAAAGAAGTCGGAAAAGGCACGGGACAGGGCCTGGCCATGGCTCGCTCCACCATCGTCGACAGGCACGGGGGCAGCATTCGATTCGAAAGCGCGCCGGGCGTCGGCACTTGTTTCTTCATACGCCTACCGCTCGAGCCGTCGTCAGTCCACGCGCTCGAACGCTCGTGACACGTCGCTGAAGGAAACCAATGACCAAGACCAGCAATCGACGCGTCCTCTTCGTGGACGACGAGCCCAACGTGCTCACCGCGCTGACGCGGAACCTACGGGCCGTGTTCGAGATCACGAGCGCGGAGAGCGGCCAGGCCGCGCTCGACGTTTTGGGCACGACGACAGCGCCGTTCGCCGTCGTGGTGTCGGACATGCGCATGCCGAAGATGGATGGCGCGGCTTTTCTCAGCCGAGTGAAAGAACTGTCACCCCTGTCGACGCGCCTGTTGCTGACAGGTGATTCCGACATCAAGTCGGCGATCAAGGCGGTGAACGAAGGGCAAATCTTTCGCTTCTTGTGCAAGCCCTGCCCGCCCGACACGCTGGCGTCGGCGGTGGAAGCCGCGATCGAGCAGCACGCGCTCGTCACCGCGGAGCGCGACATCATGGAGCGCACGCTGTCCGCCGTGGTCAAGACGCTCGGTGACGTCCTGGCGCTCTCCGATCCCGAGCTGTTCAGGCGAGCTACGGTGGTGAAGGACTATGTCAGCCAGGTCGTTCGCGGCCTGGGTCTGGAAGGCGGCTGGCAGATCGAGGTCGCGGCCGCCCTGCACACGCTGGGGCTGGTTGCCCTGCCTCGAGAGCTGGTCCACCACGGCAAGGGCCTCACGCCACTCACGGTAGAGGACAAGAAGCAGCTGGCGGCCCATCCGGAGACGGCGCACAGGATTTTGGTCGCCATCCCTCGGCTCGAAGACGTGGCCTTGATTGTCGCGCAACAGTCGAGCGAGCCCGAGCAGGGCCCCGAGTGGGTGCGGCGCGGTGCGCGCTTGCTGCGTTTGGCGAAGCGCTTGGAGGAGCGGGTCGGCCGAGGTACCACGCTGCCCGAAGCGCTCGACGCGCTGGCCACCACCGCCAACGAGGAAGAAAAACGATTCCTGAGCGCTCTCAGGTCTGCTCACGCCGAAGCGATGGCGCCCCGAGCGCTCAAAGCCCGTGAGCTCAAGGCCCGCATGGTGCTCGACGAAGACGTGAAGACACGGGAAGGTGCGCTGATCTTACCCAAGGGTCACGAGCTGAGCGCGGTCTTGGTCGAGCGCCTGCGCCAGTATGCGGAGTCACGTCGGCTGGACGAGCCGATCCGGGTGAGGGTACCGGCGGACTTGCCCGCCTGAGAGGGCTGGCCCGCCTTCGTTCAGTGCGCCATGGTTCAACGTGCCTTGCCGACGCTGCAAACCTTCTTCCTGACGGATCCACGCTGGCCGGACGTCGTGGCCGCGCTCGAAGCAGAGCCCTGCAGCGCCTATGTGCTCGGGTCGGACCTTTCGCTGTTGTACGTGAACGCGGCTTGGGGCACCTTTGCGCGAAATAACGGGGCTCCGGCGTTGGCGGACGGTTGGCGGACCCTCGGTCCCATCCAACGTTGGATCACGCAACCCGACCTGCAAGCCTTCTTTAGGATGCGCCTGAGCGGAACGCTCTCGCGAGACCGCGGATGGTCCCACACGTACGAATGCTCGAGTCCGTACGTCTATCGCAAGTTCCACCTGCACGCGACGCCGGGCCCCGGTCGTCAAGGCATCGTCGTCGTTCATTCGCTGGTGGCCGAGCTGCCGCGCGCCAACCACGCCCCCGACGACCTGATTGCGGAGTTTACCGATGCGCGAGGCTTGATCGTGCGCTGTGCGGCGTGCGGCCGCACGGCTCGGCCCGGTCGACCCGACGTCTGGGAGTGGGCGCCCGGGCTCGACGCCCAGCCCAACATCAGCACCGGAATTTGCTCGATTTGCAGCGTACAAGAGTACGGTTTTCCGCTGGAAAGGGCGTAACGCGCCTTAAATCCCGAAGCTTGGGGCCGTATAGCCATCATGCAACGAGAAGGGGCGACGAGTGAGCGTGTCTTGGTCGTCGACGACGAGAGCGGGCTGCAAGCCGCCCACGTACGCATCCTCACCGCCGCCGGCTTCGAGGTCGACGCTTGCGCCACCGCCGAGGAAGCCATCGAGCGATTGCGCAGGGGCAATCGCTACGCGGTCGTGGTGACGGATCTGGTGATGCCGGGTATGAGCGGGATCGATTTGCTCGAATACGCGCATCGCGTCGATGCAGATCTGCCGGTGGTGATTCTCACCGGGCGACCGAGCCTCCGCTCCACCATCGCCGCCGTCGAGCATCACAGCTTTCGTTACCTCGTCAAACCCGTCACGCCGCTCGTGCTCAGCGAGACGGTCTCGTCGGCCGCCGCCAAATACCGTTTGTCCGAGGTCAAGCGCCGCGCTTTGGAGCTTTGCGAAAGCGAAGGCTGGGGCGTGGAAGATGGGGCGACGGCGCGCAACTTCGAGCTTTCGCTGAGCCAGCTCTATCTCGCCTACCAGCCCATCGTGCAGCCCAGCGACGGTCGCGCTTTCGGCTACGAGGCGCTGGTGCGTTCGGACGCGGTCGCCCTGTCCAAGCCCGACGAGCTGTTCGGCGCCGCGGAGCGCTTGGGTCGCGTTCAAGAGTTGGGGCGCGTGATTCGACGGCTGGCCGCGCAGCAGCTGGACCGCGAGGCGACGCTTTCGACCTTGTTCGTGAATCTCCACGCCAGCGACCTGATGGATCCCGAGCTGTATCGGGCGGAGGCGCCGCTCACGTTGCACGCCCCTCGCGTCGTGCTGGAGATCACCGAGCGGCGCTCGTTGGACGGAGTCGCGGACCTGCGCGAGCGACTGAAGGAGCTGCGCGCGTTCGGCTACCGTATCGCGGTGGACGATTTGGGCGCCGGCTACGCAGGCTTGTCCTGCTTCAACGTGCTCGAGCCCGAGATCGTGAAGCTGGACATGAGCCTGGTACGGCACGTCGACACCTCGCCCCGCAAGCGGGCGTTGGTCGAAACCATGGTCCGCGTCTGCCTGCGGGACCTAGGGATTCAGGTGGTTTGTGAGGGCGTCGAGACGACCGGCGAGCGTGACGTGCTCATCGAAATTGGGGTACCGCTGCTGCAGGGCTACCTGTTCGGGCGCCCCGCCCGAGAGCTGTGCGCGCCGCAACAGCTGGAGCTGCACAGTGAGCAACGTTTGAGAGCCTCGGCTACGCCCGCTGCGCAGCCGCTGCCGAAGCTCGCAAAATCGTCTTAGTCGGCCCGCGCCGAAGCTTCCAGCACGTCGCGCACGCGCTGCAGCAATGCCTGAGGGGTAACGGGCTTCTGGTAGAAGTCGATGCCCGCCTCCAACACGCCGTGATGCACGATGGCGTCGTCGGTGTAGCCGGACATGTAAAGCACCTTGAGGTTCGGCAGCAACTTCGACATGCGTTCGGCCAACACGCGGCCGCCCATCCCCGGCATCACCACGTCGGTCAGCAGCAGGTGAATGGGCACGCCGGCGTTTTTTGCCAACTGCAAAGCGTCGTCCCCATTCGAAGCTTCGAGGACGACGTAGCCGGCGCGAGTCAAGATGGCGCGGATCACCGCGCGCACTTGATCTTCGTCTTCAGCCAGCAAAATGGTCTCTGTCGCGCGCTCGGCGCTGTGGCTGGAAACGAAGCGGCGCGCCGACCCGCGTGCCCGCTGCGTACGCGGCAGGAATATCTTGAAGGTCGTCCCCAGACCGACCTCGCTGTACACCCAAATGTGACCTCCGCTTTGCTTCACGATGCCGAAGACGGTCGACAGACCGAGCCCGGTCCCCTGCCCCTTCGGTTTGGTGGTGAAGAACGGCTCGAAGATGCGGCCGCGCGTGGCTTCATCCATACCATGGCCGGTGTCCGAGACGGCCAGCACCACGTACGCCCCTTCCAGGAGGCCTTGATTGTCCAACGCCCATTGGCCGTCCAGGTCGACGTCCTTGGCTTCGATGGTCAGCCGACCGCCGCCGGGCATGGCGTCTCTGGCGTTGACGGCCAGATTGATGATGACCTGTTCGAGCTGGCCGGGGTCGGCGTGCACACTGCCGACTCGAGACGGCAGGACGACGTTGAGCTCGATGTCCTCGCGCAGCAGCCGCTTGAGCATGCGCGCCATGCTCTCCAAGACCGCCGCTAGGTCGACGACCTGCGGCTCTAGGATCTGTTGGCGACTGAACGCCAGCAACTGTCGAGTCAGGTCCGCCGCCCGATCGCCCGCGCGTTTGATCTCTTCCAGATCTGGACGAAACGGATGATCCGGCGGCAGCTCCTGCAGCATGAGCAGCGTGTAGCTGAGGATGATCGACATCAAGTTGTTGAAATCGTGCGCAACTCCGCCCGCCAGGTTGCCGATCGACTCGAGCTTCTGGGCCTGGGCCAGCTGAACCTCGAGCCGCCGCTCGACCGTCATGTCGCGAATGTAAGTGAGGATGGTGGGGCGACCGCCGAGCACGATGCGCGTGCTGGTCAAGTCCACGTCGAGGCGCGCTCCCGCCTTCGTGGCATGATGTCGAGCCGACAGGCGCACCGCGCCGATCGCCAGCGTCTCCGCCAACGCTCGTTTGGCGTCGTCACGCTCCTCGGGCACCGCGATGTCTTCCACGCGCTTGGCGAGGAACTCCTCGCGCGAGTAGCCGTAGAGGCGGATGGAAGCTTCGTTGACGTCGACGAAGCGCCGCGTCTCGCCGTCCATGACGAACTGAGGGAAGGGGCTTTCGGTAAAAAGCAGCCGGTAGCGCTCGGCCGAATCTCGCTGTTCGGTGATGTCGCGGGCGGCAGCGTAAACGAGCGGCTCGTCCAGCGCGGGCTTCGAGCACCATTGCAGCCAACGGTAGCTGCCGTCGCGGCAGCGGTAGCGGTTCTCGAAGCGAACGGTCTCGATGCCCTGCGCCAGTCGCGCCCCCTGGTCCTCCGTCGCCGCCCGATCATCGGGATGAACGAAGTCCAACCACGGCACACTGAGCAGCTCCGCGTCCGTCCAACCGAGCGCCTGCGACCAGGCCGGGTTCACACGCTTGAACCGGCCGTCCAAGCCCGCGATGCACAATAGGTCCGGAGTGAGCGCAAAAAACCCCTCGTTCTCGCGTTCCATGGCCTTGCGCGTCGTGACGTCCCGAAAGTTGGTGACGATGGCCTCGACCAGCGGATCGTCCAGCATGTTGGTCGCCACCAGCTCCACCCAGCGCAAGCCGCCGTCGCGGTGACGCATGCGAAAGTCGACGGCGTGCGCCTCGCCTGGCCGCTCGACAATTTGCCTCAGCACGCTCGCGAGCTTGTCGTGCTCTTCCAACGGAACGAAGTCTTGCCAGGCCATGGTCCTGGCCTCCTCCAGCGACCAGCCGAACACGCGTTCGACGGCGGGGCTCTGGTAGATGGCGGTGCCGTCGCGGCCAACCAGGCTGATGCCGTCGTTGCTCTTCTCGATCATCGCCTGAAACCGTGCCTCGGTCGCGCGCTGTTCCGTCACGTCGCGCAGCGCCAAGAGCGTCAGGTTCGAACGGATGCCGGGCGTGGCGCTGTAGTCGACGAGTCGGTGCCCGCGCTCGGGGCGCGATAACTGCGCTCGACCCGCCACCCTAACCCCCTCGGCAATGCGCCGCCACGCTTCCGCGAGCTCGACCGACCCGGGGTCGAGCTCGGTGAGACGCTGGCTCAGCATGTCGTCTCTCGCCAGGCCGAACAGCGCGCAAGATGCGGGGTTGGCGTCGACGATGGCGCCCTCGGCATCGAGCAGCAGCAGCCCGTCCGCCATGCCGTCGAACACGGCGCGCAGCAGCTGACGGTTGGCCCGCAGCTCGTCTTGCGCCGCCTTCAGCAATAAAGGCGCGCCGGTTTCGGCGTTGGTGACCGCGTCGATTTGACCGGCTGCGATGGCGGCAAGAGTTCGTCGTGCGTGGTCGAGCTCGACACGGAGCGCCTCGTTCTCACGCCTCAAGTCCTCGTACACGAACGCTCCGGGGCTCACGAACTCACGGCACGCTCCCAAACGGCGCCCCTTTGCGTGAACGCTTCAACTTATGCTCGCTCAACCGCTGCTACAAGCCCAATGAGTGAGATGGCGCATTTAGCGACAGGGCACTTTGGATGCTGCACCTATTCGAACGCGCGTGCTTTGTGGAGCAGCCTTTCCGGATTCATGCGAATGTGACGCGTTCCGGAGTACTGGGAGGACATTCGATGAGCACGGTTCGGCGACATGACGCGGCGCTCTACGCGGCGACCGGTGTGCCCGGGTTCGACGTGGTTGCCGGTGGCGGACTGCCAAAAGGTTGCATCACCGTCGTCTTCGGCGGTGCGGGAAGCTGTAAGACCATCTTCGCGGCGCAAACCCTGGCGCACGGCGCGCGCCACGAGGCCGAGCCGGGCCTGTTCGTTGCGTTCGAAGAGAGCCCGCAAAGAATCGCCGCCAATACGGCCGCCTTCGACTGGCGGCTGGACCGGAACGGCGCCGACGTCGAAGTGCTCGACGCGCAGCTGGGCGCCACCGTCGTGCAAGGCGGTGACTTCGATCTCGCCGGGCTGTTGGCCATCGTGGCTTCGCGCGTGAAGGCGCGCGGCGTGCGGCGGGTAGTCTTCGACGGGCTCGACGTGATGCTGGGGCACCTTCCCGATGCACGGCTGGTGCGGCGCGAGGTGTTTCGGCTTCGCGAATGGGCACAAGGGGCGGGCGTCACGACCATCATCACCGCCAAGGCGGACCCGCGCGATCGCGGCTCGCTGGGGGACTACGACTTTCTGCAATTTTTGGCCGACTGCGTGGTGGTGCTTCAGCACCGGGTAGAACATGGCACCGCATTCCGGCTGTTGCAGGTATCCAAACATCGCGGCAGCAACCACTCCGCCGACGAGGTTCCGTTTACTCTCGGAAGTGGCGGCATCGATCTCGGCGGCGCAACGCGCCTCGAGCTTCGCCACGATGCGTCGATCGAACGGACCTCTTCGGGCATATCGGCGCTCGACGGCATGCTGGGTGGCGGCTATTTCCGTGGCAGCTCGACGCTCATCACCGGCGCGCCCGGTACGGCCAAGACCACGATGGCGGCCGCGTTCGCCAACGCCTGCGCGGCGCGCAACGAGCGCACGTTGTTCGTGAGCTTCGACGAAGCTCCCGCTCAAATCGTACGGAACGTCGCCTCCGTGGGCATCGACTTGAAGCCACATCTCGCTTCGGGCGTGCTGCAAATTCACTCGTTCCGAAGCCGGGCCGCCAACCCCGAGACGCACGTCGGCCGCATCCGCTCGTTGTTGGAACAGCATTCGGCCACCAGCCTCGTCATCGATCCGATATCGGCCCTGGGCCAGAGCGGAACCGAAGCCTTGTCGGAAGGCGCCGCGGTCGGGCTGTTGGACCTGGCGAAGAGCTTGGGCGTCACCACCGTGTGTACGTCACTGCTCGGCAATCAGGCCCCTCTCTCCGAGAAATCGCCAATCGGCATCTCGACCATCGCCGACACTTGGATGCACGTCTCGTACATGAGCCACGGCGGGGAGCGAAACCGAGCCCTCACCATCGTCAAGTCCCGGGGCACCGCGCACTCGAATCAGGTCCGAGAGTTGATTTTGTCGAACACGGGCCTCGCGCTACCGGACGTATACTCGGTGGGTGGCGAGGTGTTGATGGGTACTCTGCGCTGGCTGAAAGAGAACGAACAGCGCCGCCATGCCGAGACCTCGGAGCGCGAGGCGAGCCTGCGCGAGCGCGAAGCCGAATTTCGACTGGCAGAGGTGAAGGCGCGTGCCCAAGCCGCCCTGGCGGAGCAGGCGCTGGGAGAGGCCGCGCTGGAGCGCATTCGCCTCGACCGGCAAAGCGAAGTGCAGCGCAACGCCAGCGAGCACCAGATGCTTCGGGAACGGCGAGGCGCAGAAGAGTCGACCGAACCGGTATCGGGCAAGAGCCCATGACCGCACAGCCAGGAGTGTCCATGGCCGTGCTTCGGCTATGCCTCTACGTTGCTGGGGATTCCCCCAACTCCGTCGCGGCCGAACGCAATCTGCGCGGTCTGCTGGCGAGCTACCCGGGAGTTCGTGCCGACTTGCAGATTCGAGACGTGCTGGTGGATCCAGAAGGGGGTCTGGCGGCCAGGGTCCTTGCCACGCCCACGTTGGTGAAGGTGGCCCCAGCACCGGAGGCGCGCGTGATGGGCGATTTGCACGACCTGGACTTGCTGCGCAGCGTGCTGGGTTTGGTCGAGCTGGGGTTGGTGAGTCCGGAGCATGGGCCGCGATGAGCCACGCATCCTCGGAACGTCGCCTCCGCGTCCGTCGAGCCCACAGTGACTCCGTCGTCGAGTCCGACGCCGTGAACGAGCTCGTTCGAGAGTTGGACGTCGAGGGCGCCAGCGTGGTCATCTTCTTTTGCTCGCCCAAGTACGACCTCGAGCGCCTGGGTCAGGCCTTGGCGGCGGCCATCAGCGCGCCGTTGGTCGGCTGCACCAGCGCCGGGCAGATCGCGCCGGGCGGCTACGTGAAGGGCGGCATCACCGCCGTCAGCCTGACCAGTCCTGAGCTGCGCGTCACCCTCCACCCGCTCACGTCCCTGGTCGATTCGGCTGCCGTGAGCGACGTCGGCTATCGAGCGGTCGCGTCCCTCGTCAATAGCCCGTCGAAGCGGGGTTTCGGCCTCCTGCTCCTGGATGGGTTGGCCAACGCCGAAGAGCTGGTCACGGCAACGCTCTACGAATCACTGGGTGACGTGCCCATCGTGGGTGGCTCCGCTGGCGACGACCTCTGCCACTCGGCGACGTTCGTGTTCGACGGCGAGCGCTTCCGAAGCGGAGCCGGGGTCTTCGTGCTGTGCGAGACGTCGCTGCCCTTCGCCACCTTCAAGGTGCAGCACGTGGCCCCCGGTGAAGCTCAAATCGTCGTCACCGAGGCCGACGCCGAGCACCGGCTGGTGCAGGAGCTCAACGGCAAGCCGGCCGCAGCCGAGTACGCTCGCTTGCTGGGCGTTCCCGCCTCGGAGCTGACCCCGGTGTTGTGCGGGCAACATCCGTTGGTGCTGAGCCTGGGCGACGAGCACTTCGTGCGCGGAGTCCGCACCGTCAATCCAGATGGCAGCCTCACGTTCTCGTGCGCCATCGAGACCGGGCTGATCTTGTCGCTGGGCACTCCGCTCGACCCGATGCTGTCTCTCGCGGAGGGGCTGGCGGCGGCGGAGCAACGGGTCGAGATCCCGGAGCTCGTCTTGGCATTCGACTGCGTCACACGTCGGTTGGAGCTCGAGCGGCGGGGCCAACTCGACGCCGTGTCCGCCTACCTGGCAGCCCGAGGGGTCATCGGCTGCGGCACGTATGGCGAGCAATTCGACGCCTTCCATGTCAACCAAACGCTGACCGCCGTTGCAATCGGCAGCTGACTCTCCCAGAGCAAAACGAGACGTTGTGCCACAGCGCCTCCCTTGACCAGGGGAGCGGCGCAGCCACAACCGCTCGCGCCACTCAGAAATCTGACGCGACGGTGCCCATGCAGTGGCATGTCTTCGGATCAGTATCTTCCGACCGCGTGCGACAGCTGCAACAGGATTTGGTTGGCGCCACCGCGACGAGGCGGAGTGGCAAAGTGTCGCTTCTGTAACGGGCCCGCTTGCGTCGTACCGGGCGAAAGCTACCGCACGCGCGATCTATTGCCATTCGAGAGGATCGAGGGCGCGGTGCACACCGCCCAACTCTCCGATGTCACGAGCCAGCGCCTGTGGGCCACGCTCGGCAACGTGCCAGAACGGAGGCGCCGCCCCGAGCTGTTGTTGCGGGCGGTGTTGGATGCGCTGCCGCGTCTGGCCCTCGTTCCAGAAATGGCCAGCGAAGACCGGGCGCAGCTTTCGCACTCGCTCGGCATGCTGCTGGTGGTCATGAGCGCGCGTCTTCGCGCGGGGGTGAAAGCTACTGCCGGTTAGCTCATGGAGGCTTGCTGGCAGGACGACGAGCGGCGCCAGGCGGTCGTGTGTTCAACTTTCGAAGCTGCACGGAAACCCCAACCCAGCTCTCGACTTTGACCGTGCCGCGACTCGGAGATGTGCTTGGAATAAGGGCTCTTGACCCAACAAGCCGATCGCTGACCATCTTGTCGCACGAGTGCAAGCGCGCCACGGCAGGTTGGGGCACGGGCTGGATGAAACGCCTCGATTGCGCGCAGTCGTCGCCAAGAGCTTGCGACCGATAGGAGGCACGCGCCGTGCAGTGAGCCGGGTCGATGTCGATTTACCGCCCCCCAGCACCAGCCGACGCGGCGTTGGTGGTCGAAGAGCATGTCTCTCCGGAAGCGTTCAGCGCTCTCGAAAGCGAATGGCGTAAGCTCGAGACCTCGTCCGGGGTGCCGTTTGCCAGCTTCGATTGGGCGCGAACCTGGTGGGAGCATCTCCGCGGAGAAAAGCTGGGCGTGCGCGACTCGCTGTCGCTGCGCACCGTGCGCACCGCGGATGGACAACTGGTAGCCATCGCGCCAATGGTGATCAGTCGTCGGCCGTCGGTTGGCCCCATCTGCGTGCGTCAGCTGCAATTCATTGGCGCGGACCCGAATATCACCGAGCTGCGCGGACTGATCGCACGGCCCGAATGGCAAGTACCGGGGTATCGAGCGCTCGTACAGCACGCCCTTCAAAACACCGCCGGCTGGGACACGCTGCAGCTGCTCGGGGTTCCCACGGAGCTGGACCTCGGAGTGGTGGCCGAGTCTCCGGATTTCGAGTGGTCCGGGGAGACCAGTGAGTTTCAGCTGGCCTTGCCGGACTCGTGGGAGACGTTTCGTAGCGGGTTGCCGCGCAACATCAAAGAGTCGCTGCGCAAGTGTTACAACTCGCTCAAACGCGCGGGGTTGAGCTTTCGCTTCGACGTCGTCACCCGCGCCGAAGACGTAGGACCGGCGCTCGACTGCTTCCTCAAGCTGCACGCCGCTCGCGCCGCGCGCACCGACACCATCGCTCACCCGAATGTGTTTGCAACTCCGGAATCGCAACAATTCTTGCGCGCGATCTGTGAGCGTTTTGCCGAACGCGGTTGCCTGCGCATCTTCCAGCTCATGGTCGACGGGCGCGTTGCCGCGATCCGCGTAGCGTTCGTCATCGGTAACACCCTCTACCTGTATTTTTCCGGCTACGAGCCCGAATTCGCGCAGTACGGCGTCATGACCACCACCGTGGCCGAGGCCATCAAGTACGCCATCGCCAACGGCCTCGAGCGCGTGCACCTGTCCGCCGGCAATGACGTTTCGAAGACTCGCTGGCGACCCACCGTCAAGCTCACCCGCCAAGCCATGCTGGTCGCTCCTTCGGCGCGCGCTCACCTCACCCACCGCATGTACCGTGGCGCGTTGAACGCCATTCAGACCGTGCCGGGGCTGAAGCGCGCCACCAGCTTTTTGACGCGCCGACCCGGCAGCACCGTCTCGTTGCACGCGGTGTCGAGCCACTGAGCGAGTCGCCGCCCTGGTGACCGGCAAATTTCGCTAAAAACTATCGCGGCGGCGGCGCGAAGCGGCTTTGGCTGTACGGAAACGGGTCGGGCGCCGGCTCGTCGCGGTAGGCGTAGCCGAGCGACGACAGATCGATGCCGCGCGCTTCGAGGCCGTCGTAGTCGTCGTAGCGCACCCGCAGCACCGCGGATGGATGGGTGGGGGAGCGGCGTTCGAACGACACTTCTACGACGCTGCTGCTCTCGCTCTCGCCGTACTCGGTGCCGATGTTGCTGGGACCGCCGGAGCCGTTGCCGGCGCTCTTGCGCTTGCGGGGTGCTTCGTCGTCTTCGAATGCTTCCCAAGTTTGCATGCCGGGCCGCGCTCGTGAGCCATCGGCGCTGGGGGCGGCCGCACGCGGAGCCGCGGAGCCGCCGCTGGGAGCCGCATCCGCGGCGTCGCCCCGGCGTGGCGCGCTGGGCGCGGGCGCGCGGTACTCGCTCTCCGGCACCGGGCGCCGACGCGGCCGCGGCTGCCACACCGGCGCAGGCGGACGCGCCTTTTCCGGGAATACGGCCACGCCAATCACACCCACGTGCTGCGGCGTGCCGCGCAATGCGGAATAGCTACCCCCGCGACCCGTGAAGCGAAACGCCGCCACCTCGTCCAAGCTGCGCCGAAAGCCCTCGACCAGCAGCGAGCCCCACGGCTCGATCAGGTAGCCGCGCTGCGCGACGTAGTCGCCGACGTCCCCGCTGATGGCGTCGCGCCCGTCGACCGTGACCACGACCTCGATGCGCTCGGCGGTCGGGTTCTGGACGCGGATGTTATAGCGGTCGCCCGGCTCGCCCAGCACGTAGGTCGCGCCCGAGTGCTGAAACGTCGGCAAAACCGAGCCGTCCAGCGCTTCCAGGGAGACTCGATAGGGCGGCGGCGCGGGTGGCGCGACGCGGCGCCGCCAAGGACTTTGGGCATCGCAAACCGACACCCCACCCACCACCGCCAACAGCGCAAACCCGGAAATCAGCGCCAGACGGCGCGACGACAACTTGGGCGAAGTCATCCCGGCTCGTACGCACCAACCCGGCCTTCGATCTTCCGAAAACTTGGCGGGTCGTGGTCCGGCCGAGTATTGGCCAAATTCGATGGATCGCCCTCCCCCCAGCCCGCCTGCGCACCCCTGCCGCTTGTGTGGTCAGGCCAGCGCCGAGCCGAGCGCCATTTGCGGGAGCTGCGAACGGACCTACGGACCGCGGGTAGCGCGACTGCTGGCGCGCGCCGAGCACGATCAGGATTTTGCCGCGGCTTGCCTAGCCAACTTTCCGCCGCCCCTGCGCGAGCGCTTCGCGGCCCTGTTGGGCCAACGTTGTCTGCTACCGGGCGCCGATACCCGCGCTCGCCCTGGCCTGCGCGCGGCCAAGCCTCGCCTCGACCCGAAGTGGCTACGCACCGCCAACTGACGGCTTGAGCCGTGCAGGGCTGACCGCGCCACCGCAACGTCCAGGATTTCACACGTCTTGGGCTGCCAATCCGCAGCCTGACTCGCAGAAGCTGTTGTAGCGGCGAAAGGCCACCTCGGACGAGCGAGATTTTTTCACAGGGAGGACGGGAGGACGGGAGGACGGGAGGACGAGAAAGAGGCGAGAATTTTTGGGCTCGCGCTTCCGCCAGCGAGTCTGCAGCAGCGTCGCGAGCTCAGCCCTTCAGCTTTCTCTCGAGGGAAGCTCAGCCAAGTTGAGCGGTCGCTCGGTAAGAGAGAACAGCGTGGTTCCTTTGGCCGTCGCGGGTAGCGATTCAGCACCCTCGCTCGCCACCGAATGACTTCGTATGCGAAGTCATCTCCGGCTCCAGTGGCAGCAAACCTTCAACTGTTCGTATTCACTAGGGGGCTCGCGCTGCCGCCATCGAGCCTGCAGCGCCGCGGGCTCAGCCCTCCAGGTTTCTCTCGAGGGAAGTATTTTTGGTTTTGGTCCTCCAAAAACAAAAATGCGTTCTCGCCTCCCGTCCTCCCGTCCTCCCTGTGAAAAATCTCGGAGGTTCTCGACACGACCCGCCAGCAGGGCAGCAGCCCGAGGCGGTCGCGCGGGGTGGCCTGGTGACGTCACGGTAGTTTCTGCAAGGGGTCTGCGGCGCGGCAGCCCAAGAGGTGTGGAATCTTGGACACAACGTGGGCGGCGTTACTCTTTCAGCAGCGCAAACAGCGCCAACACTACGAAGCCGAGGCCGATGCAGGCGGCCGCCAACACGGCGCGACCTTTGCCGCGCGGCGCAATGCTGGACGCGACGTCGTCGATGCCGGCACCCGACAAGTGCCGTTCGATGGCGCGATCGGACTCGCGAACTTTGCGCACGAACAAGAGCAGCGTCACCAGCAACGTCAGGCTGGCGTAACCGGCCGTGACCCAACGGATGCGACGTGCGCGGCGCTGCTCGCGCAGCCGCGCCGATGGCGCTCCGTCGAGCAGCAGTAGCTCTCGCGCGTCGAAGGTTTTGGGTGCAGGGTCGTCGTTGATCAGGGGCCAACCGACGGCGGAGGGGCTAGCCAGATCGGGCTGGCTGGAAGCCACGACCCAAAGCGGCCGGTCCGGCGCGGGCAGCGGCACCCCGGCGGGCCACGGCAGCGCCCCCACCAAACGACCGTCGGGCGCGCTGGAAAGCTCGGCCTGAGCGCCCGAATAGCGGCGATTTTCGTCAAAAAATCCCAGGTAGGCGTGGTTGGCCGCGCCGCTGCTCTCGAGGCGGAGCCCATCACCCTCGCGGGTGACACGGATGGCGCCTTGCACCACGTCCAAGCGCGTTCCCAGCTTGCCCTCGCCTACGCCGTCAGCAGTGGCTTCCAGCGCGACGCGCACACTGGGCTCGTTCGGGCGCAGCTTCAGCCGCCCAAGACCGCTCGAGTCGGTGACGACCTGGCTCTCGCTGGGCTCGGCTCCCTCCAGCTTCACGCCCACGCGAGCATGGTCGACGGGCGCGCCGGCGCGTTGGGCGCGGATCACGAGCTCGTCGTCGAGCGCGCCCTGCGCCGTGACCAGCACGCCGTGCGCGGGCGCGACCGACAGCTCGATGTCTCCGCCGTGGCGGCCGCTCTGGAAGCCGCCGCGCCGCGTGGCCGCCGCGCGAAACGCCTGCGTACTACCGAGCACCAACCCGCGCGCCAAAACCGTGCCCGACTGACCGACGCCCTCCACCCGCAGCTCCAGCGCCGAGTCGCGCGGCCGCGGCAGATGAACGATAATTTCAGCGCTGCCGAGCGCGTCGGTCTTGCCGCTGGCCGTCGCCACGCGTTGCCCGCCCTCCATGACCACCACCCCGAACGCCGTGTTGCCGACCGGCAGCTCGATGACCCGGTCGCGCTCGCCCAGCTCCACCCGTAGGCTCAGCTCGGTTTGGCCCTGCGTGGGCCCGGAATAGACGCGCGCGCTGCGAAACGGCCGCTCACCACCCGAAACCACCCCGAGCAGCACCACGAGGACCGCCGACAGCGGCGCCACGAATAGCAAAAACCGGCCCCGGGAGCGCGACGACACGCCTCCAGCGTCTCACGATTGCCCCGAAGTCGCCCAGGGCCGAGACGGTTTGCCAGCTCGTGCCTGGTTGATTTAGGCTGCGCCGCCCCAAATGGCCGAGACCAAGAAGAAGAAAAAAGCCAAGCGTGAGCGCAAAGAGCGCCGCTTCAGTCCCGAGCAGACCTATTCGTCGAGCGCCGCCGTCGGCGTCGGCATGGTAGGCGCGCTGGCGGCCGGTGCCGGCGTGTGGGGGCAATGGATCAGCGAGATCCCCCACGCCTACTCGCCGTACTTGTTCGGCGGCGGGGCCCTCGCCCTGGGCGCGTCGCTGTGGTTCGGCGACGCGGGCGCGGTGCCGGTGCGCATCGGTGACGCGGGCATCGCGCTCGAGCGCGGCACCGAGCTGACGCGCCTGGCGTGGTGCGATCTCGAAACGGTCGAGGTCGTGGGCAAGCAGCTGCTCGTCAAAGGCAAGAGCACCACCTTCAACATCCCGGTTCAGGCCCACCCCAAGGCGGTGGCGTGGATTTTGGCGGAAGGCACGCGCCGCGTGCCCGACGCCATGAACGTCAAGAAGAGTGATCTCACCGGCTTGCCCGAGCCCAAAGAGCTGGACGGCGAGCTGGTGCTGCTGGAAGGCGTTCAAATTGCCGGTCGGCACTGCGCCGCTACCGACAAGCCGATCGCGTTCGAGCGCGACGCGCGGCTCTGCCCCAACTGCGCGCAGGTTTACCTGAAAGACGCCGTACCCAAGAAGTGCGTCACCTGCGAGCGCGATCTGGGCAGCAGCGCCATCGAGCTCTAGCGCGCTCAATCGGCCTGAACGAGCGACACTTCGACCACCGGGCGCGTGCCCGACAGCTCCTCGATTTTGCGGCGGACGCTGCGCCGCACGTGCTCGCCGAGCTCGAGCCCGCGGCCTTCGCGGAATTGCTCGACGGCGCGCGCGGCTTCCAGCGCCAAGCTGCGCAGCGCCGGCGGGTCGCCGTCGACGTTCGGAATGCCGCGGGTCGTGACCACGGGTGCGCCCGCCAGCTTTTTGCCGGCGATGGCCAGGGCGACGACGGCAATGCCCAGGCGCCCCAGCTCTTGGCGGCGATGCAGGTTTTCGCTCGAGAGCGGCTCGCCCCCGATGGCGATGGGAATGCGACCGCTGCGCACGGCGTCGATTTTCGACGCGCGCTCGCCGTCGAACCCGACCACGCTGCCGTTTTCGACCACGATGGTCTCGGCAACGCCCAGCGAGCGGCCCAGCTCGGCGTGGCGGAGCAGGTGGTGCAGCGTGCCGTGCACGGGCATGAAGCAGCGCGGGCGCGTCAGCTCCAGCATGCGCCTTTGCTCGGAGCGCCCGGCGTGACCGCTGGTGTGCACCCCGGGAACGGTGATGCGCGTGTGCACGGTGAGGCCGCGCCGATGCATGGCGTTGATCATCGCGATCACGGGCCGGTCGTTGCCGGGGATCACGCGGCTCGACAAGATCACGGTGTCGCCTTCTTCGAGGCTGAGCATGGGGTGCACGCCGTCGGCCAGGCGCCGCATGGCCGACAACCGCTCGGCTTGCGTGCCGCCGGCCAAGATCAGAACCCGCTCGCGCTTCATTTCACGCACTTCGTCGGCGGAAACCAAGAGATCGCTCAGCCAGCTCAGGCGCTTGATCTCTTTGGCCACCGTGACCTGGGCGTCCAAGCTGCGGCCGAACAGGCATAGCTTCCGCCCGGTGCGGCGCGCAATTTCTCCCAGCAGCATCAGCCGCTGGATGTTGCTCGCGAACAGCGCCACCACCACGCGCGCGGGGGCCGCCTCGATCAGCTGCTCGAGCACCGCGCCCACGCTGCGCTCGGAGCCAGGGCGCTCGGGCACGTCGATGTTGGTGCTGTCGCTCAGCAAAAGCCCGATGCCTTCGTCGCCCAGCTGGCGAATGCGGGCCTCGTCGGTGGGCTCGCCGTCGGGCGGATCGGGATCGAAATTGAAGTCGCCGCTGTGGAAGATCACCCCCTGCGACGTGCGGATGGCAAGCGCGCTCGCCTCGACGATGGAGTGAGCGACCCGCACCGGCTCGATCTCGAACGGGCCGACGGGGTAGCGGTTGCCGGGCGTGGCGACGCGAAAATCCAGCTCGTTGGGACCGAAGCCGTGCTCCAGCAAGCGCTTTTTGGCCATGCCGAGCGCGTGCGGCGGCCCCCAAACCGGCACCTCCAGCTCGGACAGCAGGTACGGCAGCGCCCCGATGTGATCTTCGTGCCCGTGGGTCAAAAATACGCCGCTCAGCCGGTCGCGGTTCTGTAGCAAGTAGTCGAAATCGGGATGGATGATGTCGACGCCCAGGTCGTCTTCCGGGAAGGCGGCGCCGCAGTCGACGATCACCGAGCGACCCTGGTCTTCGATCACCAGGCAGTTCATGCCGATTTCCCCCAGGCCACCGAGGGGGATGAGGCGAACGAGGTTTTCGTGGCTAGTGGTCAAAGCAAAACGAGGGAGCTTGGGCGGCCGTGGCGGCGAACGGAAGGGAGTGAGCCTTCGGTTTAGCACCTCTTTGCAGGCAAGTGGCGCTGGTGTTACGGCTTCGGCGTGGCAATCCGAAGCGTTTCCCCGGAAGAAGCCGCCGCGCTCTTGGCGGACGGCTATGTGTACGTCGATGTCCGCAGCGAGCCGGAGTTCGAAGCCGGTCACGTGCCGGGCGCGCTGAACGTCCCGCTCCTGCACCAAGGCCCGGGCGGCATGACCGCCAACCCCGAGTTCTTGACCGTGATGCAGCAGGCCTTCGGCACGAGCGAAAAGCTGGTCATCGGCTGCAAGGCAGGCGGCCGCTCCAAGAAGGCCGCCGATCAATTGGCCCAGGCCGGCTTCAGCGAGCTTGCGGACATGTCCGCCGGCTGGGACGGCTCACGCGACGCCTTCGGCCGCGTGGTCCCGGGCTGGAGCAAACAAGGCCTGCCCGTCGAGCCGGGCAAGCCCGCCGGGCAAGCCTACGCCGACGTGAAGCAACGCAAAGCGCGCTGAGGGCGGAGGCGGCGCGTATTCGAGGCGGGTCGAGCAATCACCACGCTTCGAAAGACCAAGTGAGGCCCGCGCGCGCCTCTTCTTCGTGCCAACCCGCGCCGCGGCCATAGCGCCCCGCCACGTCCAAAGACACTCCGTCGGTCCAGCGAAAGATGCCGCCGACGAGCGCGCTCTCGGCGATGCCGTCGTACAGGCGAGCTTGTCCGAATTCGCGCTCCGCCAAAAGCTCGGCGACCGGTCGCAGACGCCACTCGTCCGGCCCCTCCACGATGAGGCCCGCCCTCGCGTGGTAGCGCAAGGAGTAAAAGGCCTCGTTGACGAGGTTGAGGTGCATGGTGATGGTCGGCCAGTGAAGCGAGAAGATGCTCGCCACATGGGTACCGAACCGGCTCTCGGAGCCGGGGAGCAGCATGCCCAGCTCGAGCGCCACCGCAATGCCGTTGGCCCCCTGTAGAGACCCGCGTCGCAGCAGGCTCTTGATGGAGAAGGCGACGTCTTCGACTTGCCAGGGGTGGCGCGCGGCGTTCAGCTGAATGTTTTGCCGACCTTCGAGCACGGCCTCGAAGCCAGGCGCGAAGCCGTAGTTGGCAACGAGCGCGGGCGCGACGACGAACCGCGAAGAGCCCTCCTGATGGTAGCCCGCGGGCCCAATCTCGAGCTCCACCTCGTTGGGCGCCGCGACATCCGCATCCGTCCCGTCGAAAGGACGGTACGCCAGGGCATTTCGAGAGCAACCGATCGCGATAGCCAGCGCCAGGCGGCAGAGCGGCTGCGGACGAAGGGTCATTCGAGAGTACGCGGGAAAGCGTCATCGAAAACGAGCAGCGCGCCGGCATCCGGCGAGCAAACCCAGACTCTCGAATGATCGTCATTGGCCACACAGTGCGCGCCCAGTGCTGCCGACAGGCTGCCTAGCCTGGTCAGCGTGCCGTTGGCTCGTACGCCGAGAACCGTCACGCTGCCGTCCGAAGCCGCGGGCACGTACAAATGATTGAGCTCGAGGTTGGCGGCAATGATGTCCACACCGCTCGGCGTCTGCGCGGTACCCAGGACCTTTCCCGCGTGATCGACGTCGAGGACCACGGCCTTTCCTTCCGAGCAGCCCGCGAACAAGAAGCCCTGCTTCGAGCTCAACGCAATGCCGCGCGAGCCTTTGCATCCGTTCGCGAATCGTTGAGCGATGGCGTGCGTGGCCAAGTCGATGGCAACGGTGTACCCCGACCAAAGGTGCGAGTAGGCTCGCCCACGGGTCACGTCGACGACGAGGGACTCAGGCCCGCCTTTGACGACGATGACGTTGGTCCGGGTGAGATTCCCGGAATCTTCTAGCGCAAAGACCTCGATCCGTTCTTGGTCGGGCTCGGTCACCCAGACCTCGCGTGTGCTTGCAACCCAACGCACGTAATCGGGCTGCCCGGTGAGCGCGTAGCCTTTCGCGGCTTGCCCCGCTCGCGGCGCGGGAAGCTCGATCGCCTTGAGACTCTGCGAGGTTCGATCGATGACGAACAGGTGGCCAGAGCCGACGTCCGCCGAGGTCACACCCTCTCCGTGTCCTCCGGCATAGTCGCCAGGCGCGCTCAATCCGCAGTGCGGATTCTGAGTGAGCGACGACGAATCGAACATGGCGACACAGCCCGTCGCCCCCGCAGGTGCCAGGACGGTGTGCAATTCGGGTGAGTAGAGCAGGTCGTCGAACCCAATTCCGCCTGTTGGCGTCAGCCTGATCGAGCGCGGGCTCGAGGGCGGGCTGTCGATTACTGCGGCGCTGCCCGCGTGCGCTGGTGGCTGCACGCCGCCGGAGTCGCCAGCGCCCTTGTGACAGCCAAAGACCGCGAGGCCGGCCGCGACCGCCGGCCAGGCCGCAAACGCGAGAAGGCGATGGCTCGGAAGCTCCACGGGACGACAACACTAGGACTCCGCCGCGCCACGCTCAAGATTCGACCGCTGCTGTCAGCGAGATTGCGCGAGCGCGCCCTGTCGTTCACGACCCGTCGTGCTACGAGCGTCTTCGCAAAGCAGGTCGGCATGCAAACTTCGTCCAACAGCCGGCAAAAGCCCGAGCCCGCGCTCAGCCGCGAACAGGCTGACGACGTGCTGCGCTATTGGCTGGCGGGCTTGCGGGTCGAAGAGGCGTTGCAAATCCGGCCGGCAGCGCGCCCTCCCGCCACCGGCCCCAGCGCACCACGCTTGGACCAGCCGACGCCCGGGCAGACATACTTCAAGCTGCCGCTGGACGCGTCGTTCGCGGAGCTGTTGTCCCAGCGAGCTCAGCTCACGCGGCCGTTCGATGCCGAGCTGAGCGGTTTCTTCGAAACCTGGCTGCAGGGTCAGTATCGACACCGCGATGACGAAAGCGAGCTGTCGCACCTGGTTTGCTTTCCCATCGTGCATTTGCCCAAGGGGGAGCTGGCCGGGTTGGTGCGCTGCCCGGCGCGGCTGCGCTTCGGAAGCGGCGCGAATCAGGCATTTCGCGCCCCCACGCCGAGTGAGCGGCGGCAAGCCCAATATCCGCCTGCGCCCGACGAAGCGCGGCTCACGCGCACGCCCAAGGTCGATGGGGCTTGGCCGTTTTTCATCGACACGCGGCTGCTGCGCCAACCGCTGGCGGTGCCCAGCGAAAGCATCGACGCCTTCTTCGAGGCCCTGCGCGCGCTCTCCGCCGTTTCGGAGATAGAGATGCTGGCGCTCCTGACCACGATGCTCGAAACGGTCGCGCGCGGCAGGGAGACCGAACCGGAAGGCGTCTCGGAGCTGGCGACTCGGCTCAAGACCGCCGCGGCGGCGGAATCTTGCGGGCTCGATCGCTGGCTTCACCGGCTCACCAGCACGGTGGGCCGCTTGCTGCAGCAGAACGGGTCGCGCGCTCGGGTTTACCCGGTCGGCATCGTGGTCGACGGAACCCAAGCCAAAACCACGTGGCACTTGCAGCGCGAGCTCGAGGCCTTGTTGGATGGCGAGCGCCAGCGTTTCAAGCTCACTTCTCCGCTCGGCGCCTACCTTACGGGCCAGCCTTTGCCGGAGGACCAGGCGCCGCAACGCGCGCTGTTTCCGGGTCCGGTGCTCTCCGCCAGCCAGCGCGCCGCCGCCGAAGGTTTCTGGGGCTCGCGCCTCACCGCCGTGCAGGGTCCTCCCGGAACTGGCAAGACTCGTTTGATTTTGCACCTGTGCGCGGAGGCGCTGGTGCGGAGCGCCGAGAGCCTGTTGGACGGAAAGGGCGCGCGCGCCGGCCTGTTGTTGATCACGAGCAGCAACAACCGCGCGGTCGACAACGTGGTCGAGCCGCTCAGCGCCGGAGAGGGTCTGCCGCTCGCGCTGCGGGCGGGCAGCCGTCAGGCGTGCGAGCAGCAATTGCTGCCCCAATTGCGCCGAGCCAAGGCCTGGCTGGAGCGCGCGCACAGCGAGCCCGAGCCGCTACGCCGCGAGCGCTTGGCCGCAGCCAAAGCGCAGTTTTACGAGCGGCAGCACGCTGTCGAGCAATTGCTCGCGCCGCGCCGCGCGGCGCTCGCGCGAGCCTCGACCAAAGCGCGACTCGAGGCGGAGCTGGCCCAGTGTGCACCGGCCAACGCCGACGCCAGCCTTGCCCCGGTGAGCAAAAAGCGCGCGATGGCGTTGCTACTGGCGCTCGCACCGCTGGAGAAGCGCCTGGTCGCGCTCAGCGAGCTGTGTGAGGTCGCCCCGAGCAGGGCTGCCGTTCAGGCGCTCGAGGCTCACTTCCGCCGCACGAAGAAGCGCCAGTGGCCGGCGTTCGAAGAGGCGTTGGCCGAGGCGAAGCTCACGTGTGAGCTGCCGCTACCACCTCCCGAATCGAGCCCGCCCGCCGACGCCGCGCAGCGAATGGAAGATTGGGAGGAGGCCGCGGAGGCCGGCATTGCCCGGCTGGGCGAGCTCCGCGAGAAGCTCGAGCGCGCCAGCTCCGCCACGGCGCTGACGTCGCGCGTGAAGCGCTTGCGCTCCCAGCTGGGAGCATTGGGCCCCGAGCCCGCCGCGACCGAAGTCGTCGGGGCGGAGCTCGATCAAGCCTCGCAGGCGCTCTTCGCCGCCGCCGTAGCGGCGCGCGAAGCGTGGGCCAGCGCTCACGCCCCGGAGCTCGTTCAAGCGCTCTCGACCGCGATCCGCACTGTCGAGCAAGAGCGCTCGCTGCGCCCGATGTTTCGAAGTGAGGCGGAGGCCATGCGGTTGCTGTGCCGCCTGTTCGGGATCTGGGGCTCGACCCTACTTTCACTGGGCAATTGCTTCCCGACCGACATCGCCAGCTCGACGCGCTTGGTGATCGACGAAGCGGGGCAATGCCACCCGGCCCACGCGGTGTCGGCCTTGCTGCGAGCGGAGTCGGCCTTGGTGATCGGCGACACCCACCAGCTCACGCCGGTCGTCGAGCTCAGCGCCGACGAAGAAGCCCGCCTGCTGCGCTCGTGCCGGTTGCGGACGCCTGATTCGCACCTGCGACCGTACCGCGTGCACGCCGACTCGACCGTCTCCAGCCAATCGCTCGCCGATCGTGCCGTCAGCACCCGCCGCAGCCTGACCGATCATTTTCGCTGCCAGCCCGCGATCATCGCGCTCTCCGATGCGCTCTGCGGCTACGGGCTCACCGTCCACACCCCGCGCTTCGATCGCTCGAGGCATGCGCCCTATTTGACGCGTCCCGTCTCGCTGGTGGACTTGCGCGGTGAGCAGGCCCGCTGGGCGGGCAGCTGGTACAACGCGCACGAGCTGCAGGAAACGCTCACGTTGCTGGAAAGCCTGCTCCAGGGCGGCGTGCAACCCGAAGACATCGCCGTCATCACGCCCTACCGCGGGCAGCTCGAGCAGCTTCGTCGTAGCTTCGTGCAGCGCCACATTCCGCTGGAAAGCAGCGCCGAGCTCGCCGAAGCGGGCGGCTGGGCGCAGCAGCCGGGCGGCGTGGCCCTCGGTACCGTCCACCGCTTTCAGGGGGGAGAGCGCAGCATCGTCTTGTTCAGCAGCGTCGTCACTCACCCAAGCTCGCTCGCCTTCTTGAACGCGCGCCCCAACCTGCTCAACGTGGCCATCTCCCGCGCCCAGCACCACCTCGTCTGCCTTGGCAACGCCGCCATGCTGGCGCAAGGCGCCCGCTCACGCTTGCTGGTCGAAGCCGCAGACAGGCTCGCTCCGACTGCGTACGGTGGGAGCACGTTGGAACCGGCGCGCGCAAACCCGCCCCGCGGGGCGTCATTGACCCATGACGAGCCGTCGATTCACCGCCAGGCGAGATAACTTCAATGGGAGCGGGGGGACAGAAACGACTCCTCCAATTGGGAAAGAGCGTGGCGTACGGTTCCCGAAAGTGGCGGTCCCCAAAGCTCGCAGGGACCTGACGCTGGCGACGCGCAGTCGTCGTTCTCCGCTCGTAGCCAAGACCATGCGCTCCATCCCCACCCCCAGTTGTCACACGACTTCCCCCGCCTGCTCGCCCAGGCTCACACGCTTGGCCTGCGGTCTGGCGGTATGCGCCAGCGCGCTGGCGCTCGCTGGCTGCGGCGACTCCAACAGCGACGGCGGCAACGTGGCGCAAGCCGGCGGGCCCCAGAATGGCGGCAGCACGGCGCAAACGGCGGGTGGCCCCAACGGGTCGGCGGGCTCGCCGACCAGTGGCGCGACCAGCGGCGGAACCGGCTCCGGCGGCAATCCTGCAACCGCGGGCGCGTCGGGCAGCGGTACGGGCGGCGCCCCGAATGGCGGAACGGCAACCGCAGGCGGCTCCATGAGCGGCGGCACGACCGGTAGCGGGGGCGGCTCCGCCGGCAGCGCCGGGAGCAGCAGCAGCGGCGGCGGTAGCGGCGAAGCCACCATCGTGCCCGACCCATCTTGGACTTGCGGGATGGCCGATGGCATTCCGGCGCCCAGCAGCGGCACGCTGGCGTTCAGCGTCTCGCTGACGTTGAGCGCCACCCACAACGTCGGAACGACGCAATACGGCAAGCGCCGTCAGCTCGACGTATCGGGCGGAACCATCACCGGCGACAAGCTGAAGGGTACCGTGCTCACCGGCGGCCTCGACTACGAGCTGACACTGTCGACCGGCGCCATGGAGCTCGAGGAAGTGCTGATCTACAAGACCAGCGACAACACCAGCATCTTCGTTCGCAACTGCGGCGTCGCGGCGCCTGGCGATTCGGTCGTGCGCGTCGTGCCCGACATCGAGGCGCCGACCGGGGGCTCGTATGCTTGGCTCAATACGACCAAGCTCGTGGGCACCCGCACGGTCGCGGGCGACAAGATCACGCTCGACATTTACGACGTGTCGAAGGCAGCCGCGAGCGCCAACAAGGTGCAGCTCAAGGATCCTGCCGGCGTCCCCAACACGTCCTGGGATTGTGTGAGCGGCGCTGGCACGAAGGGCGACTCCGTGTTCACCGAGAACGTCTCGCTGGGCAGCACGTTCGGCGTCAGCAACGCCAAGCGCGGCAGCCGCAACATCATTCCCATCACCGGCGGCACCACCACCGGCAAGGTGGCGGGCAAGATCCTCAACGGCGGCGCCGACTACCAGCTCGCCGGCTCGGCGGGCACGACGCTGGACGCCCGCTACACGCTGGCGCCAGACGACGGGGCCTTCATCATCGTGCGCAACTGTGGGCCTGGCAACAGCCTGGTGCCCGCGTTCGAGGCGGCCGTCGACGGCCCCTACAAGTTCCTGAACGACGGCAAATTCCTGAGCTCGGCCCCCGGCGCCGGTGCCGGCGGAGTCAGCATCACGTTCTACGAGCGAAAGTAGCGCTCGAAGTTCCCAGCCCAGACAGCGCCTTGGGGGCGATGCGTGCGTTCGCGGTGACGCAGCGCTAGGTTAGCCCCTACTTGGTTTGGGAGGTAGAGCGATGTCGAGGTCACGTACGGCGCTGGCGCTACTAGGCAGCTTCTTGGCGGCGTGTGGTGGTGAGGGCACCCGAAACCCCACCCCCGGCGCGAGCACGGCAGGCGCGGGCGGAACCGCGACGCACACCGCGGGCGCAGCTGGGAGCAGCTCGAACGACGGTGGCGCTACTCACGCGTCGAGCGGAAGCGGCGGCACAAGCGAGGTCGCGGGCGCCGCGGGGCATGCGGGCACGAGCGCAGGGGGTAGCGGTAGCGGCGGGACGGCGCAGGGCGGCGCGGCCGGCAGCGCGTCAGGGGGAGGCGTGGCCGGCGGCGCCATCGTCAGTACCCCAGAAATGTTGGTGCCCACCGTCAAAGAATTTTGCGCGGCCGCGCGGGCGTGTTGCGTCAACCAATCCGATCCCGTGATGTTGGACGACTGTGAGTCGGGCTACGCTTCCAAGGATCAGACGGCGCAAGCGTTGGCGCGCGGCACCGTCACCATCGACGCGGCCGAGCTCGCCAAGTGTCAGGCCGCGTATCAGGCCGCCGCGACCATGTGCGAAGAAAACAGCGTGCTCGCGGCGTGCGCGGGCATCGTGCGCGGCAAACTGGCAGAGGGCGCTTCCTGCCTGCAAGGCACCGAATGCGCCGGAGACGGGCCCAAGGTCTGCTTGGTAACGGGGGGTCAAAACAGCCCCGGAGTATGCAAAGCGGTTCCCCACGGCAAAGCGGGAGACCTGTGCTCGGTGACCTGTCGGCCCCAGGACGTGTGCACCTTCACGGTCTATGGCATGTCGGATTCTCCGCTCACACCGTGCCTGGAGAGCGATGGCGTGTTCTGCGACTACTACTCGGAGCCTGCCAAGTGCCAGTCCATCTACGCGCTCGGCGCCAAATGCGACCGTGACGATCAGTGCGGGTCCGCCGGCTATTGCGACATCACGGGGTCCAGCACGTGCAAGAAGCGCAGCGTGCTGAACGAAGCGTGCGGCAACTGCCTGTCCAGCCTGACCTGCAAAGACGGCAAGTGCCAGAGCCCGCCACTATCGGTGGGCAGCACCTGCCAGGGTTACGGGCTCGGGCCGTATTGAACGTTGCTCGGGCTAAAAAGCGAGCCTTTTCAAGCGCGTCAGTGCCGGGCCCGGCCGGGCTCACGGTACATCGGGCGTGCAAACTTCGACGCTGCTCAGCATCTGCGATCCGTCATTGCCTCCAATGATCAGCACGCGCCCGTCAGGAAGGAGAGTCGCGGTGTGGCTGAAGCGCGCGACGTTCAACGGTGCGGCCGCGGTAAAGGCGTTCGAGTCTTCGTCGTAGAGCTCTGCGCTGGCCAGCGCAGAACCTTCACCGGCGCCGCCGCTTCCGCCGACCAAAAATACGCGACCGTCGCGAAGCAGCGTCGTCGTGTGGAGCCAGCGCGGTGCCGGCAGCTCTTTCCCTAGGGACCAGGCATTGGTCTTCGGATCGTAGATTTCCGTCGAAGAGGCCGGAGTCGGGTCGGGCGCCTGCGGATACCCGCCGGAGACGAGCACGCGCCCACTCTTGAGGCGCACCGGCGCATGACCATTGCGCATGCGATGCATCGTTCCGGCCGACGACCAGCTCCCGCTCACGGGGTCGTAGACCTCGGCTTGGAGTATCGCCGGAGCATAGCCCTCGATCGAAAAACCCCCTGAAATCAGCACGCCGCCGGTTGCGAGCACCGTCACCCCGAACCCCCAGCGCGGGTGCGCCGCCACGCCCGTCGGCGACCAGGTTGCCGATACGGGATCGTAAAGCGCGGTCGTATTGTCGAGGACGTCGGAGCCGATCAACAAGACCTTGCCGTTGCGGAGCAAGGCGGTCACGCCTGGACCCGGCGGCGCGGCCGTCGGCGTCCATTCGTTAGTCGACGGATCATAAAGCTCCGCCGTCGCGACTGACCAACCGTCGTCGGTTCCCCCCTCGACGAGCACCCGACCGTCGCGCAGCAGCGCGAGGCTCGCCCCGGCGCGCTCGTCACCCATCGTCCCCGCCGGCGCCCAAGTGTCGGCGCACGGATCATAAATGACCGCGCTCGCGAGATCGGTAGCGGTGCCCACGAAGCCGTTGAAGCCACCGACCACGAGCACCTTGCCATTCGGTAGCAACACGGCGCTGTGCTCACCCCGCGCCTCGTTCATCGGAGCGACCAAGTCACAATGCGCGGGCCCGGACACCGGGGTTCCGCAGTTGGTCGGCAGCGGGCTTCCGTCAATTCCGCCCGAGCCACCGCTACCAGAAGCGCCGTTGGTTTCTTCCGCGCCGCCTTCTTCAGCGCCGCCGACTCCCCCTGCGCTGCCGCCTGCCCCTCCCCGGCCGACCCCGCCAGCGCCGCTCTGCCCGCCCACGGCTTCGCTCGGCTCCACCACCAGCCCGCCGCCGGAGCTTGCGCTCACTCCCGCGGCGCCACCGCCGCCAACCGCACCGCCTTCCGTGGCCGCGCCCGCGGCGCCGACGCCTCCTACCGCTGCCGCATCGGCGCCCCCGCCCGACGCTCCGCGCGGGCTCGACGTCGATGGCGAGCCACCCGCCGCCCCCACGCCGCAGTCGCTCCCCCGACACTCCGACGCCTCGTCGCTTCCCCCACCGATCGACTTGCCACAGGCCACCACCAGCAGCAGCGGGGCGACGACTCCGCGAAGGCCAAGCCGAGCCCGAGCTGATTTCGACGAGCCCGCGGCCACGTGGTCGTCGCAGCCGCGAGCCTCGACCCGCGAATTCTCGAAGAGATGGCCTTTCATTGGTCAGCCCCCCCGGGTCTACCAGGTCTCGAGCCCTCGCGATTGGACTGGCTTGCGGAGTCGTCAATCCGGACGCAGCCACCCCCATCAACCTGGGAGCCTCTACATCCGCGGCGCCTCGGGGCCACAGCGGGGAATGGGGATCGCTGCGAGCACGCGCGGGCCGCCGTCCGGATACGTTTCGTATTTGCCGGTCAACCTGATCAGAACCTGTGATGCCTCGAAAGCGTGGCAGCCTTGGCAGCGTTCGCCTTCGACGAGGACGCCCAGATCGACTCCTGGCCGGTCGTAGAACGTGTCGGGCACGGCGCAGCCGTCGTAGCGCACCGAGAGCTCCGCGCGCGAAGTCGGAAGGGGCGTGCCGTCAGTGCTCCAACGCCCACGCGGCGCGAGCTTGAACCGATAGTCGCAGCCGGCGCGCGCCGTACAGAGCGAGCCGTGAACCAGCGTGCCGCTCACGCGGACGCGCTCATCGTGGAGGTCGCGCGCCATGAATTCCGCAACGTCCATCGAGTACACGGGCGTGCGCCGGCCAAGACTAAAAACCAATGTGAGCAATGAGGCAGTTGCGACCAGAGTTCCGACGAGCAGCTTTCGACTCATGCACAGCTGCCAAGCACGTTTCATTCCCCTCGAAAATGCGCCATTTCACGAGCTCGAGTGGGGGCCCCGGACGTCGAAGCGCGAGCCGTCGGGGGGCAAAAGCCCTCACCAACCGGCGCGCCGCAAGCCTAGCCACGTGCGCTGATTCGACGGCGGAAGCAACGAGCACGGCGAGCGCTTTTGGCTCGCGCTCACCGACGCATCGCAACTGTCCAACACCGCAGCCGCGCCTAAGGATTCATCACATCTTGGGCTGCCGCGCCGCAGATCCCTTGCAGAAACTACCGTGGCATCGCCAGGCCAACCTGCCCGAGCGCCTCTGGCCTGCTGCCGTTCTGACAAGCTCTCTCGAGAGCCTCCGAGATTTTACAGGGAGGACGGGAGGACGCTGATGATTAGTCCCAATTCGAGTTGGCGGCTGATTTCAGCCAAGTTGAGCGGTTCGCTCGGTGCGGAAACGGCCGGGTGCCTTGGCCGTCGCCGGTGAGCGAGCCAGCGCCCCTCGCTCACGACGGAATGACTTCGCATGCGAAGTCATTCCGCTTCCAGTGGCAGCAAACCTTCAATTGTTCGTATTCACTAGTAAACGCCAGCCAGCGATCAAGAGCATCGCGATGACTTCGCATGCGAAGTCATTCCGAGACGCGGCGAGGGACAAAAGCTGAAGGCGCTGCAGCATGACAAAGGGGCGAATGAAGTCCCGGGGGCTGCTTGAGCGAACGATGCGATGAGTGGTGAGCGGGAGGACGGGAGGTCGAGACCGAGGCGAGAATTTTTGGGCTCGCGTGCCGCCAGCGAGCTGCAAGCTCGGTCCCTCAGACCTCGGAGGAAACATTTTTCGATTCGGTCATCCGAATCGAAAAATGCGTTCTCGCCTCTCTGCACCTCCCGTCCTCCCGTCCGCGCTGTGAAATCCCCGATGCTCTCGACACGACCCGCCAGTACGGCGGCAGCCCGAAGCGGTCGCCCGGCTTGGCCTTTGCGACGCTACGGGAGCTTCTGCAAGCGCCCGGCGGGCTGGCTTGACCCGGGGGCGGGGCGCCGACACGCTTCGGCCCTTCCATGGCTTCGGAGCTCCGCCTCTACAACACGCTGACCCGCAACACCGAGCCGCTTTCGCTGCGAAAGCCAGGCGAGGCGACCATCTACTGCTGTGGTCCAACCGTGTACGACGTGCCTCACGCTGGGCACGCGCGCGCGGCGTTGGCGCCCGATCTGTTGGTGAGGCGGTTGGCGCATCGTGGCGTCAAGGTGACGTTCGTCCGCAACATCACCGACGTGGACGACAAGATCTTGGAGCGCTCCGCCAAGAACGGAGAGAGCCCGCTCGCGCTCTCGCAGCGCATGGCCGCCGTCTATCAGGAAGAAATGGCGAGCTGCGGTTGCTTGCCGCCGACTCACGAGCCCAAGGTCAGCGAAACCATCCCCGAGATCATCGCGCTCGTGCAGAAGCTGATCGCCAACGACAGCGCGTACGTGCTCGACATGGGGCAAGGCAAGCAAGACGTGTACTTCGCCGTGCGCAGCTTTCCCGGCTACGGCAAGCTGTCACGCCGTAAAATCGACGATCTTCAAGCCGGCGCGCGCGTCGAACGCGACGATCACAAGCGCGATCCGCTCGATTTTGCGCTGTGGAAGGGCGCGAGCGCCGAGGATTGGGCGTGGGATTCGCCGTGGGGCCGCGGTCGCCCCGGCTGGCACATCGAGTGCTCGGCCATGGCCGAAAAGCACCTGCAGCACGGCTTCGACGTACACGGCGGCGGCATGGATCTGATCTTTCCGCACCACGAAAACGAGATCGCGCAGAGCGAAGCCGCAGCGCCGGGCCAAGGCGACTACGCGCGCTGTTGGATGCACAACGGCTTCGTCAACGTCGACAAAGAGAAGATGAGCAAATCGCTCGGAAACTTCGTGACCGTGCGCGACGTGCTGGCGCGCAACGACCCGGAAGGCTTCCGCTGGTTCTTGCTGGCCGCGCACTACCGCGGCCCCATCCAGTTCGACACCGAGCAGCTGCCGGACGGCCGCGTGGTGTTTCCGGGCGTCGACGAAGCCGAGCGGCGCGTGGACTACCTGTTCGCCACCGTCGAGCGCCTGAACGAGCTAATGCGAGCCGGCTTGACCGCGCCCGGCAAGCTGCCGCCCGAGCTGCAGAAGTTCAAAACGGAGCTGGAGGCGGCCAGCAAACAAGGCGACGCCGCTCTGGACGACGACTTGAACACGCCAGTCGCGCTGGCCGCGCTGGGCGAAATGACGCGCATCGGCAATGAGACGGTGATGCTGGCGCAAAAGCGCAAGAAGGACGCAAGCTTCGTCGGCGCGGCCGGAATGCTCGGTCGGCTCGTGGGCGACGCCATCAAGGCGTTGACCCAGCAGCTAGGCCTGCTGAACGTCACGCCCGCCGCCTACGCCGCGCGCGTCAAAGAGCGCCGTCTCGCCCTCCGCAAGCTATCGGCCGCCAGCATCGAGCAAAAGCTGGCCGAACGAGTCGAAGCCCGCAAATCCAAAGACTTCGCCCGCAGCGACGCCATCCGCGACGAGCTCCTCGCGCTCGGCGTCGCCATCTCCGACGGCATCGACGGCAGCAGCATCTGGACGATCACGCAATAATCCGAGTCATTGCGCGGAACCGTTACGGAGACGCAAGGACCCAGATTTTTTCACAGGAAGGGCAGAAGGGCAGAAGGCGAGAGTGGGGGCGCCACATCGTCTTCAATCTCGCGTCGCGCCTCGCGTGGATGTTTGCACGATAGGTGAGCGTCATGAGCGTCGAATCGCCGTAGCGCGCCAGTCCTTCCGATCTCCGTACGAAGATATGGTTGCCATCCACGCCGTTGCACCGCCGCTCAGTGACTCGCGGTTCCCCCGCCCCACCAACATGAAACGCAACGCAGCGTGCAAACGATGTGGCGCCCCCGCTCGCCCTTCTGACCTTCTGCCCTTCCTGTGAAAAAATCTGGGTCCACCCAGCACCGTTACGGCGCCGTGCAATGACTCGCAGGCGCCGCAGCGTCACCCGCTACCGGCACGGTAGTTTCTGCGAGGGGGCTGCGGGGTGGCAGCCCTGGGTGATCAGACGCCGATGAAGAGGCGGTGGGCGAAGTTGCGCTCGAGCTTGGCGCGCAGCACTTTGTCGGCGGCGGTTTCGATGTCGTATTCGACGCGCTTGAACTCGAAGCGCTTTTTGGTCGAGTCGTACAGCGTGTAGCTGGCGCGGTTGTCGTAGTCGCGCGGTTGGCCGACGGAGCCGACGCTCACGATGTATTTGCGGTCGGGCTGCAGCTCGAAGTCGATGGGCGGCAGCTCTTCGACCGAGTTTTTGGTCAGCGCGAACACCTTGCACAGGTGCGAGTGGCCAATCAGCGTGAGGGGAGCGAGCTCTTCGAAGATGGGCAGGCACTCACGCGCCTGCTCGGGGGCGAAGATGTACTCGAACTCTTCGAGCCGCACCGGCGAGCCGTGACACAAGTTCACCGACTGCTCGGGCAGCTTGATTTGGTACGGCAGGTCCTTCAGCCACGCCATGTTCTCGGCGGACAGGAGCTGGGCGTGCAGGTCGAGCGCGTGGCGCGCCGCCTCGTAGTAGTACGAGTAGTCCATGCGGCCCGCGACGGCGGCGTCGTGGTTGCCGAGGATGGTCGCTTCGACCATGCCGCGGACCACGTCCGCGCACTCGTTGGGGGAGCCGCCGTAACCGACGGTATCTCCCAAACAATAGTAGCGATCTACCTCTTCGCTCTTGAACGCCTCGACGACGGCGCTCAGCGCTTCGTAGTTCGCGTGGATATCGCTGAGGATGCCGAGGCGCATGCTGGAGGTGAGTGACGGACTTTCGGGTCGCGGTAAAGAAACGTGAGGGTAACACGCTTCCGGGTGACGCTAAGCAATCCTCCGGCGGGCGGCTGTGCGCAAGTGTTTTACGCAGCTGTTTTCGGGTTGGGCGCGCGGGGTGCCGGCCGTTCAGTGCTTGCGGCCTCGGAGTCGGGCCTGCCCCAGCCTGGCCGGGAACGGCCAACGCCGGAAAGGGGCGGATCCGAAGGGCGGTGTTACGCTGCCGCCGCATGCAGCATGAACCCGCCCCCGAGCCGATCATCGAGCTAGTTCGCGCGTGCCTGGACTACGTGAAGCGCTCGTTGGGCACGGAGCTCGATTTCACTCCGGAAACCCTGCCACTGCTCGACCACTACCTGAGCGAGGTGCGCGAGGAGCTTGCCGGCAAACCGGAGCTGGTCGAGCTCACCGCCCACGCCGCCGGCGCCTACTTCGGTGAGGTGCTGCGGCGGCAGATGCGCGGCTTTTGGCACATGCCCTCGGCCAGTCTGCACGACTACCAAATCTGCTCCAGCGTCGCATTCGTGGCCATCAACCCGTTCGGCGTCGCCTACGACGCTCTGTACGGGGGTACCGAGCACGGGGGCCCACGCTCCAACCTGCGCCTGGCACCCGAAGACCACGGCTACATTGCCGCGCGCCTGGCCACCGTGCCGGAGCTGCCCGAAGACCAATACTTCTTGCTGACCACGCGCATCGAGGTGATCGAAATCACGGTGGAAGCCTTGCGGGCGCGGCTGGAAGAGCAGGGCTACTCCGAAACCGAGTACACCCCCGAGGATTATCAAGCCGAGCTGCGCTACTTGAACTGACCGGCGCGAAAACAACAAACGACTGGTTGGGGCAACGATAGGCGAGAAACCGTAACGTCCAGCGCCGCCGCGTGGGGGGAGGCTCGGCCGAATTCACTTCGGCCGAGGGGGGCGGCGCGTGCCGCCCCCAGCAGGGAGGGGCTAGAACGCAGCGGCTGCAAACAGAATGGCGTTCTAGCGCGCCGGGCGCTCGGCTTCGTCGCCGACGGTGAAGCGAGCCGGCAGCTCCAGCAGGCGCGGGGGGCTGGCTTCGGTGCCGAAGAAATCGCGCGCTTGTACGGTGTAGCGACCGGGCTTGAGGCCGCTGACCAGCCATTCGGCGTCGGCGCGCAGCCAAACGACGGGCACGCCTTCGACCAGCAGGTAGAGCGGGCTGTCGCCGTGGTTTTGAAAGACGAGCCCCAGCTTGGGGGCGCCGGGCTCGGGCTTGGCCGGTGGCGGCAACGCCCGCGCGTGAAAGTCGGTCAGCTCGCGCTCGTCGATCAACGCCACGAAGGGCGGCCCCGGCAGCTCGCCCTGACGCGAGCTGCCGGCGGTCGGCGGCACCGAAAGCCCGTCTACGGCCAGCTCCAGTCGCTTGGTCAGCTTCGTTGCTTCCAGCTCGAAGCGCTCGCCCGACGCCCAGGTGTAGTTGGCCCGCAGCGGCACCCACTCCGGCCTGCAGGCGGACGACTCGGGCGCCACCGCCAACAGCTCGAGCAGCAGCCGGCAAAGCAGCGCCCCCGCGCCGCCCGCCGCCGGCGCGACGGTTTGCTCGAGCTCCAGGCGTCCGACGCTCGTCTCGAGGCGTTGCTTTTGCGTGGCCAAGCCGAGCGCGTTGTCACTGCCGGCCAAGACGACGCTCGGATCCGAAAGCGGGGTCACGTCGACGCGGTGCTCGGCCAAGGTGGCGCGCAGCGTGCCCGGTGGCAGCGGCGTGTAGGCCTCGGCGTTGGGCCAAACCAGCAGGTGGCCGTAGCGGTCGTCTCGGGCCCGCAGCTCGGTGCCGGCCGGAAACGGAAAGGCCTTGGACGAGAGCCGCAGCCGGAGCCGGCCGAGCGACGAGAGCTCGATGCCGACGTCGAAGGCGTTGCGGTCGCGAGCCTTGCTCAGCACCTCGGCGTTGCCTTCCGGCGAGCGCGGTGGCGGCGCGTCCAGCCAGCGCAGACGCGCCTCGAGCAGTAGGCCGGGCGCGGCCCGCAGCTCGGCCTCGGCGGAAAGCGCGTCGTCTTCGCGCAGCGGGCGCGGCGGCTCCGGCACTCCGGCGTCGGAGGGAGCCTCGGCCTGCAGATGGCCAGCGTCGCGCGCCGCCGCTTTGGTGGGGCCCGCGACCAGCGGCGTCGGCAACACGCTGGCGTTGGGGCTGGGCTCGCTGGCGCTGGCGATGCCCGGCGGGTCGTTGCGGCGTTGCTCGCAAGCGGTCAGGGCGGCCACGCTGCCCGCCAGCGACAACGCCCAGGCACCGCCAAGCGAAGTTCGGACGTGGCGGGGCATGCGCGGCGAAGCTACCGCAGCTCGAGCTGCATCACCACCGCGTCCTCGCCCGTGTCCGAGTAGTAGCGCGCGCGCCGATCCAGCTCTTGGAAGCCGAAGCCCAGGTACAGCGAAAGCGCCGCTTGGTTGCTCTCGCGCACTTCGAGCAAAATGACGCGCGCGCCACCGAGCTCACCTTCGCGTTTGAGCTCGGTGACCAAGACGCGCGCGATGCCACGCCGGCGAACGGCGGCAGTCACGCCCAAATCGGTCAGGTGCAGCTCGTCGGCGGCGCGCCAGGCCAACGAAAAGCCGACCACGACGCCGTCCAGGCGTGCGACGCGCAAGAGCGCGTAGGGGCGCCGCAGCTCGGCCAAAAAATCGACGCCCAGCCCGCATTCCTGCGCAATCGGCTCGAGCGCGGGGACGTCTGCGGACGTCGCGGGCGAGATGTCGAGGGCTTCTTGGCCGTTCATCGCGTCATCGCCCAGGCGCGCGCGGCTAACAACGGCACGTCCAGCGCCAGCTTCAGCTGCCCGTCGGGTCGCAGCACCGCGCCAGAAAACGGACCCGAAAGCGCGATCAACGACGGCACGGTGCGAATCGCCACCGACTCCACCGTCGAGACGTGCTCGACGCCCACCACGACCGGCAGCACGCCGTCGACGCGCAGCTCGACGCTGACCGGCGCGTGCTCGCGCGCCGAACGACCGAGACAGGTGGCGAGCCGCACGCCGCGGAAACCGCCGCGCGACTGCTCGACGCGCCCCGTGAAATCGACGGGCAAAGCGTAGTCGTCGCCGCCTTCGCGCAGCCACAACACGTCGACCACGCTCTGATCGCTGGGCACCTCCAGCGTTGCCACCAAACCGCCCGAGTCACCGGTGCGCAGGTGGATGGTGCCACCCAGCCGGCGCACCGCGTCCTCGGCCAAATCCAGGCCCAAGCCGCGACCGCGCAGCAGATCGGCGCGCGTGCTGGTGGTGAGGCCGGGCAGGAACAGGATCAGCAACAGCTCGCCCTCCAGGCTGCGGTCGGCTTGCTCGCGCGTCATGATCCCGCGCTCGACGGCCAATTGCCGCAGGCGCGCGGTGTCGACGCCGTGCCCATCGTCTTCGACCACGATGCGTAGCCACTCGCCCAGGCGCGTGGCGCGCAGCGTGACTACGCCCATCTCCACCTTGCCGGCCAGGCGCCGCTCGTCGGGTCGCTCGATGCCGTGAGTGACCGCGTTCTTCGCCAGCTGAATCAGCGCGTCGTACAGGCGGTCAGCCACGCGCCGGTCGATCGGCAACTCTCCGCCGATGGCCGCGACGCGCACGCGCTTGCCTTCTTCGTCGGCGAAACGCATCACCGCGCGCGATAAGCGGTCGAACAGCAAGCCCACCGACGTGCGCCGCAGCTCCAAGAGCGCGCCGCGCATCTCGCGCGAGCGACGCTCGACCACCTCCGAGCCGCGGCGAAACGCGGCCGCGCCACGCTCGGCGTTGGTAGCGTTGGCGCGCAGCGTGGCCGTGGCCGCTTCGATGCGTGCGAGCGCCAAACCGTTGTTACCGACGAGCCGAGTCGGCTCCAAGATGCGCAGCGCCTCGTGCAAAGCGGTTTGGGCGGCGCGCAGCCGGGTCGCGGTTTGTCGCGCCAAATCCGCCCCGCGTACCATGTCGTAGCCGACCATGCTCACGTGCTCGATGCGCTCGAAAAAGCGATCGACCTCGGCCGAAGCGATGCGCAGCTGGCCGCCCTCTTCGCTGCCGTCGAGGGGAGGGCGACTGGGCGGCTGGCTCTTGGCGCGGCCCAGGCGGCGCGCCGGCACGTCGGACTTGCGCAGCGGCGGCAGGGCGTCGCTCGACAACATGCGCAAAGTCGCGATGCCGCGCGAAGGATCTTCGACCAACAGCGCGATGATGGCCCGGTGACGCGCCAGCTCCACCACCGCCGCGGCCGCGCTGGCTTCGGCGGGGCCCAAGCTGCGCAGTCGTGACTCGAGGCCGTGGCAGTACCAGGCCGTAACGTCGTCGCCGACGGAGGCGGCGGCACCTTTCATGGCGTGGACGCTGCGTTTGGCGTTGCCCAGCCCGACCTCGGCGCTGTCGGTCGACGCCAACACGGCGTCCAGCTCACCGAGCCGGTCGCGCATGGCAGCGTGGTATTCGGCGCGGTAGCGCTCGTCGATGCGCGACGGTCCAAGGCCTGGCGGTGGCTCCGGAAAGCGCGTCGAGACGGCGGGCTCACCCCGCTCGAGGCGCACCAGCACGCTGGCCAAAAGGGCGCGCACGGCGGGCAGGGCCGTTGCGTCACCCTCGCGAATCCGCGCGCTGTGCTGGCCTATCACCAACGCCAAATCGGGGTAGCCGGCCATGGCCAGCGAGCCTTTGAGCGAGTGCAGCGCGGCCCGCACGTCCATCATGTCGCCGCCGGGGCTCAGCAGCGGCAGGCGCTTTTCGACCTCACCGGCCAGCAGCGGATCGAGCTTACGCTCGCGCTTGTCGCCCGCGCCGCCGCCGGAGGTCACGAGCCATCCGCGCTTCCGGGCCCGGCCAGCGCCGCAATCCGCGCCCGCAGCTCGCGCGCTTCGCCGTGAGCTCCGCGCGCATCCAACGCCGCCAGCGTATCCAGCAGCTCCGCGGCTTCGCGCGAGGCGCGGGCGACCAAGCCGCCCAACTCCGGATCGACACCGAGCTGCTGGCGTAGCTCCAGCGAAAGCTCGGCCAGCGCGTCACGCTGCGAGTGGCCGCGCTCGGCGGCGCGTGAAATTTCCGCGGCCACGGCGCGCGCGGCGTCGGCCAGCGGCCCCAGCGCCAACAACAGACGTTCACGCTCGCGCTCCAGCTCGGCCACGCGCGTGGCGTGGTCGTCCAGCACGTCGGCGCTGCGCCCGAGCGCGCTGCGCACTTCATCGGTCATCGCCATCAACGCCTTGCCGGCCACTTCTCCCAGGCGCGCGCCTTCCAAGGCCGCGTTCAACGTCGAAAGCCGGCCGCGTTCCAAGGTGTCGCGCAGCTCTTGAACGCTGGCGCGCAGGTCGCGACCGCGCAGCGCCAGCCGTTCACCACCTTCCAGCAAACCCTCGATTTCTGCGGCTTGCCGGGCGGCCTGGGCCTGCGCCTGACCGCTGGCCTGGTCCGCGTCGGTCGAAGCTTTGAGCGCGTCCGCCAGGCGCTCTGCCAGCCGCTGCCGCTCTTCGTCCGAAATCCGCGTCATGCCTCGGCCTCCTGTTCGAACGTGCCACGCGCCGACGCGCGCACCAGCTCTGCCACGTCCAGCTCCGGAGCGGGTTGACCCTGAAACGAGACCCCTCCCGCCAACGGCTCGAAGAACCCGACCGCTTCCGGATCCGCGCCCAGCAGTCCAACCAGCTCGCCGCCCACCTCACACACCGTGAGCGCAGAGCCGCGCGGCCCGACCGGAATGATGGCCAGCACTTGGCCGTCGACCAGCGCCATCGTCAAACCGGTGCCGGCCACGTCCGAAAGCGTCGGCGGCGGCACGAAGCGGCGCACCAAATGGGCCGCCAAAAACCGCAGCTCTCCCCGGAGCCGAACGACTACCCCTGCACGGTTCGCGGTCGGCGCGGAAAAGTCGGTCGGCATGCTGGGCTCCGCGACTAAGCCGCAGCCTTGCGCCGCACCAGACGCGAATTCAGGAACTGATACAAGATCTTGCACAGCTCGAACGAGCTGATGTTCATGGCGTCGACGATTTCGCGAATCGTGCGCTCGCCATCGATGGCCTCGAGCACGTTGCGCTCTTGGCGGGTCAAATTGGCTTCTTCACCCAGCCGCTCGATGGCGACGGTGTCCTGGTACAGCACCTCGTCGAAGTCGAAGCTGCCCTCGATCAACCGCCACTCGTCGACGCGCCGGAAGCCTTCCATGACCAACGCGCCCGTTTCCATGCCCAGCGCGGCCTTGGTGGCGGCCGGGTTTTCGGCGCCCACCGTGAAGGCAAAGCGCCCGATGTTCCAGCGCACCGCCTCGTACAAAAGCTCGGACGTTTGGCGGCTCAGCGCGCGCCGGACCTGGTCCTCGGTCACCATGCCCAGCTGCACCAAGAGCTCGCCGAGCAGCCGTTTGTTGCCGCCGCGGTGCTCGAGCACGTTGTTCAGCTCGTCGCGCGTCACGGCGCCAATCTCGATCAGGTAGCGGCCGACCAAAAATTCGCCGCGCATGCCGCGAGAGCTCGCGAAATCCACGCGGCCCTTCTGAATGTACAGCGTCACCTCGCTGTGCTTGGTGAACATGCTGAGCGCGCCCGACTGGCGCTGCAAATCCAAGAGCTGCAGCACCTCCGCGATCGACACCACCGAAATGTCGCCGGCCAGCACCTCCCGCGTTTTGTCCCCGAAATTCAAGGCGCGCAGCAGCGTCGACATCGCGCCCATGCTGTCGGGCGTGATGGCGCGTTGCACCGCGCCCGCCACCGCTTCGGAAACCGGCGCCAATTCTGGCACCTTCAAGAGCTCAGGGGTGATGAGCCGCGAAAGCGCGCCGCCAAATTCTTGCGCGGCCTGCACCCGACGCAGCCCCGGATCTTCGCTGAAGCTGGTGCGGCTGGGCCGCAAGCTCTCCATCGAGCCGGTTTCGTTCTCTTCGAACGGCATCGACTCGGCGTCCGGCACCGGCCGGCCGCGCCCTTCGGCCTGCTTCTTCAGCGCGCCTTCCACGACCGCAACCAATCCACGCGCGTCGAACGGCTTGGTGATGGCGTCGATGGCGCCCGTTTGTTGCACGAACTGCCCGCGGATCTTGTCGCCCTTGGCGCTCATCAAGACCACCGGCAAATTCTTCAGCTCCTCTTTGGCGCGTAGCTCGCGACAGAACTGATAACCGTTCATGCGCGGCATCACGAAGTCGAGCAACACCAAGTCGACCTTCTCGTGCGCCAACAACTCGAGCGCCTCTTGCCCATCCTGAGCCGGCAACGCCGAGAACGCGCTCGCCTCCAAAATGGAGCACACGACCTTGCGGATCGTGGGGCTGTCGTCGACCACCAGGATTCGTGCGCTCATCTCGGAAGGGCCTGCAATCGTGCCGGGAGCCCCGCCGCAAGGCAAGGCCGGACTGCCCGTTTCAGCTTCTGAATCGGGCGATGCAAGCGCCTGATCGACTCAGCACCCCCATTCTCACCCTTCTGTCCTTCTGTCTTTCCTGTGAAAAAATCTGGGTCCTGACGGCTGCTGTTAGCTGCCGAGCATCGACTCGATTTGCGTCAGGGCGCGTTCCAGTGACGCGCGCCCGCCTTGGCCGGCGAAGGCGGTCGGAATTTTCGCGTCGCGGGCGGCGGCTAGCGCCGGCTCGCTGTGTTTGTGCTTCACGGCGCGGTCCAAAATGATGACGGCCGCCACGCGGCCTTGACGGATGCGCTGCGGAAGATTGCCGAGGGCGTGTACGCCGTCGCGCTCGGTGTCGATCCATTCAATCTGCTCGGCGATGCCGTCCGGCGCCGATTCGCTGCGGTCGCGCGACAAGGCGCCGATCACCACCAGCTTTTGCGACGCAAGTGCGCCGCGCAGCCGGGGCCAGCCGGGAGTCGCAACCGCGCTCTCGGCAACGACCACTTTGGCGGCGCTGGCTGGCGGCGCCTTCAGCGTCATCGGGCCGCTCGCCTCCGCGTCCGCCACTTCGAGCAGCCCCGCCGGGCGTGACAACAGCCGCGCCAGCTCCGGCAGCTCGAGCACGGCGTCGCGCAGCTCTTCGGCCGCGCGCGCCACCGAAACGCCGACCTTTTGTGGCGCTTTCAGGCGGTGCTCGGCCGCAAACTCGGTCGCAATCTGCTGCTCCACGGCGCGCCGATAGGAGCCCAACGCCGCTTCCACGCGCGCGACACGCATGGCGCCGTCACGCCTCCGCGCCGCGAGCGCCGCGCGGAGGCTTTCCAGCAAGTCGTCGATGGGAGAAGCCGAGTCCGAAGCGTCTCCCATCGCTCGACCTCAGCTCTGGGGCTCGCCGACGGTGCGGATACGCAGCTCCGTCAGCTGGTTCGCCCCGACGAAGCCAGGCGCGTCGCTCATCATGTCGGTGCCCTTTTGCGTCTTCGGGAACGCGATCACGTCGCGGATGCTCTCGGTCGCGTTCAGCAGCATCGCGATGCGATCCATACCGAGCGCGATGCCACCGTGCGGCGGCGCGCCGAACTTCAAGGCACTGAGCAAGAAGCCGAACTTCTCTTGCGCTTCTTGGTCCTTGATGCCGAGCGCGGCGAACACCTTCTTCTGCACTTCGGGGTCGTGCAGACGAATCGAGCCGCCCGCGATTTCGAAGCCGTTCAGCACCAAATCGTAGCGGTAACAGAGCACTTTACCGGGATCGGTCTCGATCAGCGCGACGCTGTCGTCGTGGGGCCGCGTGAAGGCGTGGTGCGCGGCCGCCCACGTCTTCTTGTCTTCGTCGTACTCGAACAGTGGCGGATCGACGACCCAGCTGAAGTTCCATTTGTCGCCGTGGCCGACCTCCGGGATCAGGCCCATCTTCTTGGCCACGATCACGCGCAGGTTGGCCATCACGGTGTGCACCAGCGACGTCTTGCCGGACTGGAAGATCAGCACATCGTTCTCTTTGGCGCCCAGCGCCGCGTTCACGGCTTTGACGAACTCGGGCGTCGCGCTCTTGGCCAACGGCGACTGCGTCCAAGCGCCGTCCGGCCCCACCTTGGCACGCGCCAAGCCGCCCGCGCCCATGCCTTTGGCTTGCTGCTCGAGCTTCTCTTGATCGGTACGCGAGTAGTTGGCGCTGGCCGGAATGATCATCGCTTTCACGATCTCACTCGGCAAATCGCGGCGGTACGCGCCCGATTTGAACTTCTCGGCAATCGGCGCAAAAAACGGCACGCCGCCGCCGCCATGTTCGATGACCACGTCGGTCAAATCGACGTGCGGCAAGCCGAAGCGCAGATCCGGCTTGTCGTTGCCGTACTTGGTCATCGACTCTTCGAAGTCCAAGTGCGGAAAGTGCCCGTCCGGGTACAGCGTCTTCAAGTCGATGTTCAGCGCCGCCTTCCAGATCGCGAAGATCAAGCCTTCGACGAGGTTGAACACGTCTTGCTGGTTGACGAACGACATCTCGATGTCGATCTGCGTGAACTCCGGCTGGCGATCGATGCGCAAGTCTTCGTCGCGGAAGCAACGCACGATTTGAAAATAGCGATCGTAGCCGGCGACCATGAACAGCTGCTTGAACAGCTGCGGGCTCTCCGCCAAGGCGTAGAACTTCTGCGCGTGCAGGCGTGACGGCACCAAGAAGTTGCGCGCGCCACCCGGCGTGTACTTCACCAAAACCGGCGTCTCGAGCTCCAAGCAGCCCTGCTCGGTCAAGTACGTGCGCGTCGCGAAGTTGACGTTGTGGCGCATGCGCAGCGCCCGCTGCAGCGGACCACGACGCAAATCCAAATAGCGGTACTCGAGCCGCACCTCTTCGCGCGTGTCGCTCTTGTCTTCGATGGCGAACGGCGGAGTCTCCGCCTTGTTGAACACCGTCGCCTCCAACACCGTGATCTCGATCTCGCCGGTGGCGATGTTCGGGTTCGCGGCGCTCACCATCTTGTTTTCTTTTTTGCTGAACTGCTCGCCGCGCGACTTCACGGTGCCGCGGATGCCGATCACCCACTCGCCGCGCAGGGCTTCGGCGACCTTGTGCGCCTCGGCGGAGGCGTCCGGGTCGAACACGATTTGCGTGACGCCTTCGCGGTCGCGCAAATCGACGAACGCGATCGAGCCGTGATCGCGGCGATTGGCCACCCAGCCGAACAGCACGACCTCCTTACCGATGTCGGAGGCGCGGAGCGCGCCGCAGCTATGGGTTCGTTTCAGCTCATCAATGAAGCGGGCCACTTGATTATCCTTGGATTTGGGGGTCCGGGCGTCGCCGGGACCCACCGAGGCCGGCTGTTTTAGCACGCGGCCGGCATCCGGAGTCCCTTCGAAAACTGGGCCTGTTCTCTTTCTTCTGGCAGCCATGGGCGGTGACTGAAGAAACCCCAGCCCGCCCCGCCGCTCTTTTGGAGGCGGCTTCGCGCAAGCTGGCCTTCGTGGTGCCGCTGGTGGTGACCATGCTGCGCACCTCTCCGACGGGGCAATGGCGGGACGACTTGCCGGTCGTGCGCGCGCTCGGCCTGGTACCGAGCGGCACCGAAGGCATGGTGTCCACGGCGCTCACGCAGCTGCTCGCGCTGATGCCGCTCGGTGGGCGGTTGCTGCGGGCCGGTTGGGTCAGCGCGCTCGGCTTGGCGTTGGCGGGAGCAATCGCCTATCGCCTCATCCATCGCGCGCTCGGCTTGTCGCTGGCGACGCCGCGCTTGTCGCCGTTGCTGGCGCTGGCGGCCACGCTCACCGCCGTGCTGGCGCCGAGCTGGCAACTGGAAGGCACTCTCGCCGGCGGCATCACGCTCGGCGTCGCCTTGGCGCTGACCGCAATTTGGGTAGCGCTCAGCGAACAAAGGCGTTGGTCGACCTTGGCGCTCGGCGCGTTGATGGCCGCGACCGCCATCGAGTCGCACGCTGCGGCCTTGGCGCTGGGCGTTGCGCTCCTGTCACGGCTGCTGTTGATTCGCCGCTGGCCCAAGCCGCACGCCGCCATCGAGCTGCTGATCGGCCTTGCCGCGCCGGTCGTGCCGTGGGCGCTGTTCATCTTGATCCGACCGCTGTCGCCTCACGTGGAGCTCGACTTGTCGGGCGGCATCGGCACGTCCAGCCTCGTGTCCGTGGACGCCGCCGCCGAGCGCAGCACTGCGCTCAGCGCCTGGCTCACCGACGCCGGGCTCTTACCCTGCTTGTTGGGCCTTTTTGGGCTCGTGCTGGCCCTGTTTCGAAAGCCCATCCGCAACTTGGGCGCGCCGTTCGCGGCGCTGTTCTTGGTCGACCTCGGCTTTCCGTCCAGCAAAGTCGGCATTCTAGCCAGCGACACGCTGGCGCCGGTACGGCTGCTGTCGTTGATTGCCATCGCTGGAGCCTCCGCGTTGGCGGTCCAAGCCGTCGCCACCTACGTGCGCCGTGCGCGACTGCCATTCGCGGAGCCGGCCAGCGCGCTTCTGGTGGTGTTTCACTTCACGTTGGCTTTCGCGGCCGTCGAAGACTCCGCGTTTGCCGCTGATCGGCGGGACCAAGTCGCGGCCGATGCGTGGACCGACGAGGCGCTCGAAGCTTTGCCACCGTCGTCGCTACTCGTGGTGCGCTCCGAAGCGCTGGCTTACCGCCTGTGGGCAGCTCAAATTGCGCGCGGGGCGCGCACGGATCTGGTCGTCATTCCCGAGCCCCTGCTCGAGCGCGGCAACGTAGCGTCGCTGTTGCTCCGTCAAGAACCGGCCTTGGCTCCGCTCATCCGCGAAATGGCGCTATCCGGCGCGCCCACCGAGTTCTCGCTCTCGAGCCTGTCCGACGCTCGCCCGCTATTCGTCGAAATCGACTCGCGCTGGCCCAAGCGTCTGCGCGATCACCTGGCGCCGCGCGCCTTCTTCCTGCGCTTCTCGGCTCACCCGCTCGGCCGCTCCGATCGCGCTCAATCCCTGAAGGAAAATGACGAAGGCTGGCAGCGCGCCCTGTCGGTAGCGGCGCGCCCGGGCGCCCGTGACGCCGCCACCCTGGCCGTGATGCAAAGCGAGCTTCGCGACCGCGCCCAGCTCCTCGCCGACGCCGGAGATCGAGACGCCGCCGAACAGTGCGTGCAGTCGCTCTTCACCATCGACCCCCACGACGCGGTCGCCGCCACCCTGATGTCCCTGCTCACCGCGGCTCGCGACCGAACCGCCGCCAGCACGCTGCCCCCACAAAAAGCTCCCGTGCGCTGACCACCTTTTGGCCCCACCCGGCCACTCAGATGTCGTGCACCCACATCACCTCGCGCTCATCCTCGGTCTCCTACTAGCGAGCTGCACCAGCCCCGAGTCGAGCCCCGGTGACCCTGCCAGCGCGGGAAGTGGCACGAACGACCCCACCAGCGCAGCAGGCTCTTCAAATGGCTCCGGCGGCGCGGCGAACCCCGCGGCCGGCATTGGCGGCGCCACTTTGACAGCCGGCGGCGGCCAAACCGGTGGCGAAACCGTCGACGGAAACCCCAGCGGCGGCGCCGCGAATGCGAACGGCGGCGCCGCGAACGGCGGCTCGCCGAACGGCGGCGCCGCGAATGCGAACGGCGGCGCCGCGAATGCGAACGGCGGCGCCGCGAATGCGAACGGCGGCGCCGCGAATGCGAACGGCGGCGCCGCGAACGGCGGCTATTGGAAACCCACCGCCGGCCTCACCTGGCAGTGGCAATTGTCAGAAGAAGTCGGCACGCCTCTCGACGTCGACGTCTACGACATCGATTGGGAAGCCGACAAAGCAACCGTCGATAAGCTTCACAGCGCCGGCATCAAAGTGATCTGCTACGTCAGCGTCGGCAGCTGGGAAGACTTCCGCCCCGACGCCAAGGATTTTCCGAGCGCCGTGATCGGCAACGATTACGACGGCTGGCCCGGCGAAAAATACGTCGATATCCGCAGCGATGCGCTCCGCGCCGTCATGAACGCGCGCTTCGATCTGTGCCAGAGCAAAGGCTTCGACGCCATCGAGCCCGACAACATGGACGTGTTCGAACTCGGCCCAGACTCCGGCTTCCCGCTCACCGAAAAAGACGGCATCGCCTACGCAAAGTGGCTAGCCGACGCCGCCCACTCGCGCGGCCTCGGCATCGGCCAGAAGAACGCCGCCAGCATCACCGGCGACATCGCCGCGACCTACGACTGGGCGCTCACCGAAAGCTGCTACTCCGACGGCAACTGGTGCGGCGACGTCAAAGCCTACGCCACCGCCAACAAGCCCGTCTTCATGTGCGAATACGAAGCCGCATCGTTCACGGCCGCGTGCGGCGCCTGGAAACCCAAAAGCTACAGCCCCATCCTAAAGAGCCTCGATCTCGACGCTCCCGTCACCTTCTGCCCCTAAGTCACCGAGGCCGCCCACTCCAAGGCTCATCGCATCACGCGGCCTCGCTCGCCTCTCCAGCTCGCGGCCAATAATCCCCTTTTTCCATTCGCGATCCGGTCTTACCCCGGCAAGGAAAATTCCTGAATGATTTCGCGCCCCCATGACTCTGACCGGCGATACTCCAAACGGTAAGCATCAAAGGTTCGCGTTGCCCCCAAAGTCGTGCGGCGTCGACACGCGATGCATCGTCGCCATCGCCATCCGCCGTCCCCTGTCGTCCAAGTCATCGCCGTCGCCGTCCATCATTCTCCAGCGTCGCGGTCGCCATCAGTCGTTCCCCATCGACCCGGTCGCCATCAGTCGACCCGGTCACCCTCGATCGCCCCGGTCACTCTCGGTCGTCCCCGTCACCCTCGGTCGTCCCGGTCGCCATCAGTCGTCCCGGTCACTCTCGGTCGTCCCCGTCACCCTCGGTCGTC